>VFQN01000427.1_pt1 | contig 81935 bp, 125 predicted proteins | sample 3512371 | NCBI WGS metagenome assembly VFQN01 (sample SAMN10412370, study PRJNA504923) | tailings metagenome | isolation source: Replicate 2 from Balatoc abandoned mine | place: Philippines: Itogon, Benguet | collected 2017-08-28
GGGTGGTCATGGGCCTCAGGGTCAGACCCTCACAGAGTACCCACTCCCCCCACCTGGGGTGGGGGCCAAGGTGCGCTCACAGGTCAGACCTTGATGTGCGACCCTATGCCTTCTCCCCAGAACCCCGCCCCTGCTCCCACTCCCACCCCACCCACCATCCACAGGGGGAAGGTCGGCGGTGCAGGCGGCGGCTCGTCCGCCCACCGCCGCCGCACGGGGGCGTTGCGCAGGTGCACCCACACCTCCACCTGCTCCACCACCTGCAGCAGCAGCCAACAACACGTCACGGTGACTTCCTTGGGTGTTACAGGCTGCATGGGATGTGGCGCCCCGTACAGATGGTGTTGCAAAGGAAGTTGACGTGGCAGAATGTCAGCAATGCCGACAGCCCTGGGACCCAGGGGCATGTGCACGGCGTACGGCATACGACGGTGGCGTGCGGCGTACGGTGATGGCCCTGACTTGCTGTACATTGTGCAGCGCCTCACCCAAGCATCCGTCACATGTGCATCTATGCTGCTGTGCGCGACCCGTTGCACAGCCAGCCACGTCCTGGACACTGCCCAGTGCCTGCATACCGTACCCTGGACAGCGCTGGTCGAACCAGCCCGAACCAGCTGTCAGCTGCCAGCCGAGAGCGCCTCATGCGGCCCTGCTGCAACCAGTATCAACCCACAGCCCACGGAGTCCCACATCGAGAGCTCCTCCCCCACCTGGTTGACATAGTACGCGCACACCAGCGCCCGCGCCACCCACTTGGCGATAGGCCCGCTGTCAATCACCTGCAGCCACATACCACAGAGTAACAGGGTCCCATGAGTCCGGCACCACGACGCATACTGTTACGGTTCCTCCTCACTTGCCTACACACGTTGTCGTGCAGGCCAGCAGGCATCCTATCCTGCTCGCGCAACCCTGTGCGAGGCCACACACTGCTGCAGTTATACATGCGAAAGGAGCTGACCAGTATACGAAAGGAGCTGGTAGCCGTGCTGTGTGTCGTGTGTGTCGTGTGTGCACCGGTCGCACCTGCAGCAGGGTCCACGCCTTCCTAGCGGCATCCCGCAGCGAGTGGCGCTCCGACACCACCTCCTGCGGAGACACAAGCATTGCATGAGCAGTCCAGGGCATCAAGGTGGGCGAAGGCAAAGGCGGAGGCTCAGTGCTGTAGCCTTTACCGGCCCACACCCTTATAACTACCCGATCTCGGCGCGCCAACGGGGTAAGTAAGGCGAGGTCAGTCCTTGCTCCCGCTCTCAGCCACAACACCCTCTCCGCATTCGCCCTGCTCAAGCAACAGCATGTCACCCGAACATTACAAGTGCACGTCCCCATGCATATACACTACCATCCCACTGCCGTACTGTACGGCAATGTACGGCAAACATGCGGCTCATGTACTGCCCGCCGTACCTGCGCCGCCACCTTGACCTGCTCCAGGTTCTCCGCCGCGGTGCGCCACGCAGCTCCGCGCTGCTCGGAGGCGCGCTCGCGGGCCTCGGCCATGCGGGCCTGGAAGGGAGGCGGGGCGCAGGACAAGTGTACCGTGCCATGGCTGACACGTGCAGACATGCATTGAAGACTCTGCGGTTGCGAGACGCTCGTGGGCCTCGGCCATGCGGGCCTAGCAAGGGACGACAGGGCAGGGGGGCATGAGCCTGCTCGGGCCCGAGAGTCAAACACACTGCCCGACAGCCTGCAGCGGTTGCGTACGGAATCCCGGGTTGTGTAGTTCTTTGTTCGTCCGTGCAACACACCTGAGCCTTAGCCTTGAGGCGGTTCCAGTAGCCGGCAGCCTCGGGGTCTGTGGGGAGGTGGCACACAGCGTGGGAGGAGAGTCGTGCAAGTCATAGCGTTGCCCTGGTGACTTCCGGCGTCGCGCTGCAAGGATGGCACACGGCTGCGAGGACAGCTGTAAGACTGGTCGTGAGTCACACCAAGCCCTGGGTCAGACATCCTCAACTCGGACACCTAGCGGTTGCCCTTACCAGATGCCGAGCCTGAAGAATGGAGACCATAACCTGTCGCAACTAACTCCTTCGCTTCTACGCTGAGAGTTGCGCTAAGGTTGGCCGCTGACTAGCTAACCAGAAGAACCAGTGTGCGTAAGAAAGCCCGCGACGAGCAATACGGCTACGGCTAATGTTATAAGAGTGCGTTGCGCATGAAGCGTCTGCCTCTTTCATGTGCCTTGTGCGCTGAGACCCATGGGTCATTCCTTCTTTGTAGGTTCCAGCGTTGGTGGAACAACCGCAGGCAGTGCGGCAACGTATCTTGTGAACCGCCTATGGCACTCACAAGCAAAGCGCTTGGAAGCCGAAGTGTCGAGGACGTCGCGGCAGGGCTCACCTTTGGGACCTGGAACCGGCGCCCTCGGAAACGCGCCCGGGCCGGCCGGCGGTTCCGCGCCTCCTCGATCCTGGCCCAGCAGCGGCTGTATTTCAGACATTTGCAAAGATCCGGAAGGAGGCGCGAAAGTGCCGGGTCCTCCTGGGGCTGCTGCAGGCGGGGGCGCGGCAAGGTTGGGCTCGGGCGGGGGCCGGTTCTGCCCCGGCGCGTCCATTCTTGTCTTGGTATTTACAGCTTACGAGGCGCGTCTTCGGCGTCGTTTTTCACAAGATGTAACAAGCACTGGAGGCAGAGGTTGCGGTTAAGATGGCGCGCTCCTCCTGCGATGCAGCAGGACAACCGATGACCAATCGCGGTGCCTGAGCAGACCGACACGGTAAAAGCGCGCGTTTGAGTGCATGTACAGGTGCCAATGACGCACAAACTAGACATGTATAGTATCACGCGCGGTCACAGTATGCAAAGCCTAGCACGTCCAATCGCAGCGTCAGCACGCAGTGCGTTGGACACCGAGGTGATTTGCACTCCCGCCTGTCCCGCCATGTGCCCTGATCGGCCCCTGCCACTCCACAATTTCCCCCTACGGTACATCCCCACCACTCACATTCCCTCTCGTACACGCTCATCTCCCTGCAACGCGCACTCCTTACTGCGACACTCCTCTCTCACATGGCCCCCAGGCCCGGCAGGCCGTGCACCCTTTTCCCCCTCTGCTCTGAGTCTCTTCCTCTTTAGCTCCCTCTATCCGACGCCCATCCCGCCCTCGCACTCCATGCCCCTTCCAACAAACACGCACCCGGCCGCAATGCCCCCATCATGCTGCCCCCATCAGTCCCCACCGCCCTAACGCCCTCACTCCTGTTCGTCGTCACTCCCTGAAATCCAAACGCAGTAAGCCATGTCCCTAGCCAAGCTCCCGCCCCCCACGTCCGCCGCGGTGACCGCCGCCTCCTGGTTCCGGGGCGGCGGCAGCAGCGTGTAAGCCGACTGCAGCAGCGCCTGCAGCTCAGACAGGCTGGACACCTGGGGGAGGGGAGCAGAGGTGTGGGTGGATGATGGGAGCATGGGTGAAATGATCATGGTGGATGGCGGGTGCACACAGGTTGGTGGGCGCTGAGGAGGTTGTGGTATGCAGGCTTGACACCTGGGGGAGGGGGACAGAGTCAAGCCACGGGCCACGGGGGCATGGGTGAATTGACCATGGTGAGCACACGGTGCAGGTGACGTAGCAGGCGGATATGGGAGACGGTGGAGACGGTTGAGGGTGCGTCCGGAGCAGGGTCGGTGAGTGCAAGGTGCGGTGCGAGGGCGCTACGTGCGGCAGTGAAGGACCACCGCCTGGTCCATTACTGAATGCGGCTCATGAGGAAACCGTTGACGGAGACCCACACCACCCACCACTACCAATCCATAGCGCTCCACCCGCCAGCCGCCACCTACTCACGTGCGTGGGCCGCTGCTCGCAGTGCCCTTGCATCGGTCCTGGTACATGCTCCGCTATCCCTCCACCCACCACCTACTCCAATTGCCACCAGCCCCACCACGTGCGTGGGCTCCTGCCCCGGTGTTCCTACCGTACACCTGCCCTTACACACGCGTCACAGATTACCACCCCCACCCGCTCCACAAACCACGTACGTGGACCGCTGCCACCACGTTCCGGTGTTCCTACCGTACATCTGCCCTTACACACGCGTCACTATCTCTCCTCCCGCCCCCTGCTCCACCCACCACGTGCGTGGGGCGCTGCTCGCCCTCGAACTCCTCCGGCGAGCGCGCCGCCCCGCCCCCTGGCCGGTAGTCCAGCAGCACGGTGCGGGAGCCAGCCCTGGTGCCGCTCACCTGGGGGGGGGGGGGAGTGTGCCAATCGTGCACAGGAGCATCGAGAGGGACACGGTGAGGGGTGCACGGGGAGGATGGAGCTGGATGGAGTCAGATGTGAGCCGTTTCCTATGCACTGACACGTGGGCGTGAGGGATGCTAGGAATGATTGGTACATAGGTGTTGACAGGGACCAAGCAGCTTCGTGTGAGCAGCGGCGGACGCAGCTGCTTGCGGGCCGGCTCTTGCACAAGCACTGCCAACAGGTTACCAGCAGCGGCTTGCTAGGCCTATCCTGCAGTTACATTACCCGTATCGCCTCTGACACTGTGACCGCCTGACAGGCGCACCGTACCCGCATACGGCAATTGCATGACCTTAACGCTTAAGCCCCTGTTTACGGCTTCACACCCGTGCAAACTGCTCCCCATGTCCATGTACGGCGGTACGCACGGTGTGCCATGCCGTACACCACGCCGTGTACTTCGTCGTACAGGTTGCCGTACTCACGATGTCGTCCTTGACCGAGTCGCCCACCATGAGCACCTGCCCCGGCGACACGCCCCACACGGATACGATGTGCTGCAGCGCCGCCGGCGAGGGCTTGTACGGAAAAGAGCACTCGCGCGTAATGGCGGGCGCAAACGGCTCAATGGCGGTCGCGGGTGCCGTACTGTTCGCAGCGCCGCTGGCTGGTCCGTCTGTGTTTTGCTGTTGCTGCTGGTTGTCGCTGTTGTTGCTGCTGCCGGCCTGCTTTGCCAAGTGGTCGTGGAAGACCTCAACGCTGCGCCGAACGTTGCGCGTGATGAGCCCCCTGGGAGGGTCATTGCGCCGTGACAAATGAAAAAGCTGAGATAACAATGCGTAACGGTCAACCATGTGGGTATGTTTCCCCTGGGAGGCGAAAGCGCGGGCCGACATGGCGCCAGCTGCCGCACTCAAGCACCGCACTCGTACGACGCAGCGGGGCGCAGCACAGCCAACCCCGTATTAGATGCCGGTGCGTGCGCTAGGCACGTGACATGGCACCAACTGACTGCCACGTGGCCCCTCGTCCAATGGTAAACAGTTAGGCAAAAGGTTTTTTAATAATTGTGGACTTAAAAAGTGTGGTAACGCCCCGGCGCCCACCTGGGCAGGCCCTGTGCGTCCAGGTAGGCGCACAGCTCCATGGCGCCGGGCATCAGCTCCAGGGCCCCCAAAGCCTGTGCGGGTTAGGGTGTACCGGTACGGCAATGAACTGTAGGCGTAGTACTCGACGACCCACGAGCGGCTACTTCTCAATCTTACTAGAGGCGGCCCCGGCCTGCAGTGGTTTGGGTGCCGGGCACAGCTGTGTCCCGCTCTGTTCCGTAGACCCACAAGTAGCCGCTCCGTTCCTCCGTTCCCATGGACTCGCACACCCTGATTCGAAAGGCCCCGGGTGATCCACACCGCAGGAATCACGGCCCCCGCTGAAGGTTTATTTAACACAGGCAGCTCTAAATCGAGTGGTAGTCGGTGCCCCACCTCCTCCTCAATCTCAGCGATTGTGGCGTAGGCCTGCTTGCGCTGCTCCTCCGGCCACCTGTTGATGACGTCCAGGATGTCTCCCGTCGGTGGCACACCCACACGCCGCCTGGGGCCACGTGGACAAGATAAGGGTGTCGATTAGACGAATTGCTGTGATGGGTAGTTGGGAAAGGAGCCCATACAACCAGAAGACGGAGGGCGCATTCAGCGCAAGGAAGCCCAAGGTGTCAGGGACGCGCTGGTACCTGCATACGAAGAGGGAGCCGGCTGTCAAGGCAAAAGGGTGGATGCGACGGGGGGGAAAGTCAGCTTACGGTACGCTGAGGTGGCTTACACCAGCACACCGTGACGCGTGTGGTAGCAAGTCTCCGGGGGCGGGACACCAGAATCTTGATGCAAGCACCCCATATGATGACATGCCAAGGCCCGGAGGCTACCAAGGGCCAAGAGCTCGCGACATGCAAGGCCTCTTCTCACACACAACACCACGACTAGCTCAGGGATTCGCCATTCGCGCCCGTGCAAGTAACTCAGCTGGCCGTATTCCCGCCGCCGCCGTACACCCCTTGTAACGTCCGCCGCCGCCGTACCTCATCTCAGCGAAGTCTATGACGGGCTTGGTCAGTGTCCCGTCCATGTCTGACATTCAGGGGGAGCGGGGCGGACGGCATGGGTAGCGCATGCTGTTGGTCAGTTTTCTCGTTAGAGCCCTGACCTGTGATGAGCATTTGTCTGGAGGGGCATTGGAACTGTGGTTGCAGCAGGAGAAGGGGGTGTCCGACATAGGGTCAAGCGGGTTGGGTGAGGTCATGAGGGGCCGTCTGGGAGGCTGAGGGGTTTGAGGGAAGCGTGCTTGGGGCGCATGCGGGTGGAAGAAAGATGCAACTGCAGACTGGGGTGGGGGATTGGTGGGGCTCGTGCAAATTGCTGCTGCCGCTACGGCCGCTGCCGTGCGGCACAACAGCCGTACATCTGTACTGATGATGCGGCAAGCAGTAGCAGTAGCACAGCAAGCAGGAACAAGAGGGCGGGCCATAAAGGTGATGTGGTGGTGCGAGGCGGCTGTGGGTAAGTGCAGCACCAAGGGGTGAACGTGGGTGCTGCGAGGTGTAAGCAGGCGTGCAGGCGGCGCAGACACCATAGCGACGCCGAGCACCACTACCGGTACCACGTTCCACATACCCCAGGCTCAAGCCGCAACTAGGCCCTCTGGTATCCTTCAGTTGGTAGGAGCAGGTGTAGTACTGCTTACGGGTAGCGGTGATGGGATGGGTCTGTTATGCCCGTCCCACTCGTGCGTTCATGGCCCGTCCCCTACCTCCTGCTGACGGATCCGTATCCGCGTACCTACCGAAGACAACGCCTCGTAGGACTGGCTTTCCATCCACAACTGTAGAGCCTGTGTTGTTCGCCATTGTTGATGCCATGGCGACGCAGCGTTTACTTTGTGGCGACCTCCACGTAGAGCCTCGCGCACCGAGCCTAAACGCGCGCAGAAGCATCGCTTAAATATATAATCCTGTGTGACAACTCTATTAAGTCAAAAGCAGTGCATCCTGGTAAACTAGTCCGTGTGCTAGGGAAACCGTCAACCGTCAACGCAAGGGAGCCCTTCAACAGCAGCGAAACAGCGTCGCAAACCGCAACTTGCACAACAGTGTGATCACACACAAAGCCGCTGCGTACTAAACGGACTAGGTGCGACAAGATGGAGCCGAAGGAGCTTTCGTTGAACCGCGACTATATGCACACGCAGTTCACAAGCTGGAGGCTGCAGCCGCTAGCGAAAGTGACTCGGCATTACCTTTCGACAACTGGACATGCATCAGGAGTAGTCAGCACAGCGCTCGATTTCCTCCACACCCGCGCATCCGTCCTTCGGAACCATTTGCTGCTGAGCGAAAGCCGCGTCTTCGTGTTTACCCAGTCACAACATGCTCCAGGCTTTCTCATCTACGAGCTCATGCCGGCGCCTGCTTCCGAGGCGGGCCTGCTGCCGGTGCAGGTCGCAGGCAAGTATGCCGCCGAGGACGCCCCGGACGCCCCCGAAGTTTCCACGCATCCTTACCAACTGCTTGCGCCTCCCCCAATTGACCCAAATGCCTCATGCACTGTACGCCGCACAAGGCCTGTGCCGTTAAGCCGCTGTGCCTGTGTTGCATTGCTCATTGTTGGTGCGCAGAGCTGCCAGCTGAGGCGGGCGAGGCCAACGTCGGGGGCGCCGTGGAGGCAGTGGTGGATTGCAGCCTGGCAGTGGTCGCAGCACAGCCTTCGCAGCCTGCAGCAGCTGCTGCTCCTGCCGGAGACGCTGCAACCCACACGGACACGGCGGGCGGTGGCAGTAACAGCAGCAGCAGCAACAGCGGCGGCGGCTGCGGCGATGGGGGGCCTTCCCTCCTGCTCGACGAGGGCACGACGCTGCTGCTGGCGTCACGTGGCCATGGCGACATCACGCTCGTACGGCGGCAGGGTGCGAACGTGTCGTACAGCAACGTCGTACACCCGCTGCGGCCGCGGCTGCCGTACGCTGGGGTACGGCCGTTGGTGCTGGAGGCGGCGGTGATGCACGACAACGGTGAGCCAACGGTTGCCGTAGCGCCAGCGGCCAGGGGTCAGCTGGCAAAAAGTGCTCGGCACACGTAAGCGCGGAAGGTCAACCACCCACTATTGGAACATCACAGGGCACACTGGGACCGGCTGCCAGCATTGCCAGTAGCTGCGACAACCTGGGCACAGCGTAGTGTGTTAACACTAAACCGAGTGCCCAGCACGCCAAAAGATGTCTGGTAGCCCCTCAACTCGGGCCTCCGTCGCCTACGCACCACGACAATTGCCGCTTCGTGTATAGCAGTGTGTCATATGATACTTGCATAGCGCCCACAACGCATTGCGAGCTAGAATGCGTGCATGCATGGCTGTTCCTGTCGGCAAGCTGGCCAAGACAGACACACCAACACTCCCGACTTCATGGACTCTCCACGCACCTCCAACCCTCCAGGCGACATCACGGCTGTGGCATGGGCCATGCGCAGCAAGGGTGCAACCCACGCCGCCTGCTGCGAGGTGTTTGCCATCCGCCTCAGGGCAACAGCAGCAGCAGCAGCAGCGGCAGAGGCGGGCGGGGGCAGCGGCGGCGCCGGCGCCCCTGCCCTGTCGCTGGTGACCACGGACGTGCGATTGCTCCTGGTGGGTTCGTGTGCGACGCGTCTAAGGTTCCTTAGAAGTGGCCATTTGGCAAGTACCGATACGGCAGGTGTTTACCAGAGTCCGTATGATGCCCTGCCAACTCTTGGCAAGCCCCAATCACGACGGAGCAAAGTCCGCTGCATGGTTAGGGCTCGTGCAGGCTTGGGGGCACGGCATAATGGCACAGTGGTCGCTCCACCTGCCAGACCTCTCTCAAAAGGGGCAGTAGAACTCAGACCCTGCAGGTGCCCACTCCTTACCACAACGAGCTGCACGCCCCACACCGCCCCTCCTATCGCACCCCACCGCGCCATGCCACGACCCCTTACCTTGCCTCTTTCCGCCACCCCCTGTACCTCTCGCCTGCAATCCTCTCCCACCGCCTGGCCCCACAGCGCACCAAGCTGCCGCCCCACCTGGTGCGGCCCGCCGCCGCCCACGGCGCCGTGCTCATGGGGTTCGACCCTGATACGGCCGGCCTGCCAGGGGACACGGACGCAGAGCAGGAGCCCGCGGCCGCCGCTGCGAGCACCACTGCAGCCGCCGCCGCCGGCACTGGCCAGCAGGTGGGCCGTGCGTAACACCTTGCTGTTGCGTGCGCAGGGGCTATCTGGCAAGTTCGGTGTGGGTCCTGTTGGGGAAGGGCAGGGACAAAGAGCCGGAGCCCTGGGCTGCCGCTGGGGCCGCCGCCGCCAGTGGTGGCAAACAGGTGAGGTCGTGCACAGTCCCTAGTTGCTGTGTACTTGGCATGCAGCTGAGTAAGTATTGTCCAGCTACGGGACACGGGCGCAGATCCTAAGACCGGGGTGCCCACAGCGGCTGCATCCGCCGCCCCCGCGGCTGTCGGCGGCAAGCAGGTGTGCCGCACTCTCCACAGGTGGAACCTGCTTACCATGCATGCTATATTGCTATGGCCTAACACCAGGCGGTCAACGGTTACCGTACAATGTCGGTGACGACATGGACCCATGCACGCTGGAGCCGGCGTCCTGTGCACACCGTGCAGCTGTGCTGTTTGCCTGACAGCACCGTTATATACACCCCAGCTGACGCCTTACATGATTTCTCGCGTTTTTCGCGTACCCCAGGTGATCAACGACGACGATGACGACATGGACCCGCGCACGCTGGAGCAGGCGGCCGCACGCCTGGCGGCATACACCAGCGAGGAGCGGCAGGGCGCGGCGCCGGCGCCCCAGGTGGGGAGCAGGGCTGTGTGTGAGGGCTGTGTGTACTTTTACAGCTGCCAAGGAGTTCTGTACTTAACACTGAACCACAAGGATTGGGTTCGGGGCCTTTTGAGGGTTCCCGCTTGTTTTCAGCGTGCCTGTGACGGCAAGTCCTTGTGCCGCAGGAACGTGCACACGCCCCACCGCAAACCTTGTACGGATAAGCGCGCTCGTACGTAGGCTTCCTTGTTGAGCAACTTAGGCATTGTTGAGCAACGAATGCGTATGGAGCCGTCTGTTCCTTCCCGCTGCACACCCAGTGGAACGGCGTTTACCAGCCCCTCTCTCACACCTCCCCCTAGTTCCTGAAGCCTCACGGCTCAAGACCCATGCCTCCTCGCTTCGCAACGAACATTGATCAATTGCCGCATCTTCCCACGTTGTGCCTCCCCTCCCCCAGTGGACGGACGTGTACAAGGAGAGCGGCCCCGACGGCCTGGGGGCCATGGGGGCGGAGCCGCTGCTGGAGCTGGCGGCGTGGGGCCTGGACCGTGGGGGGGAGCAGCAGGGGGCGGCGGGGGCGGCGGCTGGCCACGGGGCGGACAAGGTGAGGTGCAGAACGTCAGTGCGCTTAACGGATGCACTAAGAGCTATACATGGGTATGGGTATGGGTATGGGTATGCATATACTAGATACAGGATGTGGGGCAACTAAACCGCCGGGACGGGGGGCCTGTTGCGTTCAGGGTACAAGGAGGTGCAGGAAAAGTCCTACCTCCGGAGCAGTGGGGTCAGGAGGGGCAGTGGGGAAGCTGCTTTCCACGGCGTTCCTCCCAGGGGTTTCTGCTGCCACACAGCACAGCCATACCTACCGGCAGCGCTCGACCGCAACATGAGTATGTTGCCAAGCTTGTGACCGACATGATGTAACACTTCCCTTCATCCGCTTGCTGCCTGCCAACGGCCTCAGGCTCCGCTTTGGCGGCTGCAGTGCGGCGGCGCCCACCGCCTCCTCAGTACGGACAACGGCGGTCAGGCCGTGGGCGTCACAGATGACGTGGACTGCGCGGTGGTGGGCGCCGACTGGCCCAGCGGCCAGGGCGAGCCGCAAGTACGGCACATGTACAGCATCCCTGCCCTGTCGTACGTGGTGGCTGGAAAGACGTACAAGCGACACGTGCTGCTGGCTGATGCGGCGTGCGGGGGAGCGGGCGGGGAGGCGGCGGCGGCGGCGGCGGCGGGGCCCGGGGGCGGCAGGTACGGGCTGGCGGCTGTGTTGGTGGAGAGCCAGCGGTTCATGTACCTGTACGGCAGTACGACAACGATGGAGGAGTACGGCAAACAGCAGGTCGTGGACCTGGGCCTGGAGGAGGGCGAGAACGTGTTGGGGGCCCGGCTGGTGGACGTGTGCATTGGCGGTGGTGGTGCGGGTGGGCATGGGAGCGGGAGTGGGAGCTGGGGGCAGATGGCAGTGGTGGTGGCGACGCAGCGGCGGTTGCTGTCGTTCCGGTTGAAGCTATGAGCTTGGCGCGAAGGTGCGGAAGGTGCGGAAAGGTGCGGAAAGCGGGACCTGGATGCTTTTTCATTGTGCGGCTTGGGAGAGGAGATGTGCTTGAGCGCAGGTAGGGATTAGTTGCGGACAGAGCCGAGCATGGCTGACGCTAGGCGGCCGCTACGGAACGTTGCGTGTTGGGTTGTTGGGTGTTGGGTTACTCACGCTGATGGTAGGAACGTTGGGTGTTGCGTTGCCCTGAGGCCACAGGTACTCCGTACACCTCGTGTTAGCCGCACTACAACCCTCACCTGTGTGCGTCATGAAGGTTGACATGTTTGATGTTGAGGATGGCAGCGAGTAAGGGATAGAGCGTTTGAAGAGTGGAGCAACCCCCGCTGGCCTGTGGGGTGGTCCTGTGCCTTTGGAGATCTCAGTTCAGTTGGTCGGTTGTTTACGCAGGTTACAAGCTACGCCAAAACCATCATCGAGTATTACTGGGAGGTATTTAATTTGGTCATTGCTTACAGCGAGCAGTCATTGCCGCGTGACTTGCACCCGCGCAACCCTGCGTCATAGTCGAGCGTAGACGGGAAGAGCATCGCCACCATCACCGCATTCGTTTGCCACAGAATAAAGAATAATACAAGCATAACAGCTAGCTGTATAGCTGGGCTATAGCGATCGGTCAGGACACTGAACGTGCACCAAGCCATCGACGTGGCAGCTAACGGAGAAGGAGGGAGATGGTCTATAAGGAGGCGCCATGGATCTTCAAGGGAAAGTGAGACAACCTTAAGCCATCGCGTCTGCTTGCATCGTGTAGTGTGCCTTCGCGTGTCCCCTGGGCCACTCCTGCCATGCCTGGACAGAAGCTTTCGCGCTGGGGCCTCTGAGCCCGCCGCAAATGTGCAGCACGAGCACCATATTTGCATATTTTGCAAGCGGCACCCTCTCGGCCTTCGAACTGAGGGTGTGTACAGTGCCTGCGGTCCGACCTTGCACACGCGCGCCAGCCACACACACGTGCGCACTGCTACGCACGCCATGGTCCAACCCCTCCCCATTCCCCGTTCTTTTCCTGCAACCCTCAACCTTAGGGCGCTGTACCAGCTACAGCTAGTCAAGAGTGAGGAGGTGCGACCTGGGTGTACGCTGGTGTACGCTTAGTGTACTGGTGTTGGTACTGGTACAAGTCGACTGTCGTAGCCCAACTCCTTGCAATTGTGAGGGATCGGCCCCAGTGCCCTGCCCCTGCTGCGGTGGCCCCCACGCCATTGGTGCGCCACACCATGAAAATTGCAGCACTTCCTTTTCCTATGGCTAAATCAGATTGCATGTACTGCAGGCCCGCAAGTACATCCCTGAGCAATTCAAGCTAGTGGAGGCGTTCGGGTGGGTGCTGGCCGCGCCAGCGTGCGTGATAGCACGCTGTACCGTGCTGGACTGTGCGCAGCGCCGCCCCGCCGCTTTAAATCATAGTATCAGGCCCAGCCTGTGTTGCTGCCTCGCCCTTTCTCCACTGCACCTCAGTAATGCCACCCACGGCCGCTATGTTGGGGGGTTTCCTGCGCACCTTCCCCGCCAACGGCCGAGACATGTACTTCCCGTCCGGGAAATACACACGTGGAGCAGGCTACATACGCGACGCAGTGCCGATTGCCCGTTGCCGCGTGCCATGCCGCCACGTGCCGCTGCCCGACGCGTGCCACCGCCCGCCACGTGCCCGCAGGTACACGCTGGGCGGCTTCTACCTCGCACGCTACGATGACAGCCCTGCGGGGGTGTTCGATGAGGTACGGCGTGGAGCCTGCATGGCTCTGACCGGGGGTGCGGTTCGCGGTGCGCTGCACTTACTAAGCAGCAGCAACAGCAGTTGTGCTGCGGGGAACAGGATGCATTATGTCAATGGCTTGAACAGGGTGGTGATAGACCATGGCCTTCAGCAACGTACTCTTTAAGCTGTGGTTGCGCCCGCGGCGCCGGTGCTTGCACTGGAACTGTTCGGCCGAGGGGACCAGCTTGCACGACACGCGTGGTCCATTGGGTTTGTAACGAGTTGAACACCCTTTCTTTCCATTGCCATTCCCTCATCGCCACAGCTAGTGGCCATGGCGGGGCTGGTGTGGAACCCCCCGACGTCCTGCGCCTGGGCTGCGCGTGTGTACGTCAACAACAAGTGAGTTGGCTGGGGGCTGTTCATGCCAACACGTACGGGTTGGGGTTGCAGTGCGAGCCCAACGCGTGGGCGCCGGCCACAGGCCAGGGGCGACGGGCGCACGTTCTGCCCAGCAGGCCGCTTACCGGGTAAAGCAATCAAGGGAATTTTCAGCTCCCTGCACAACCAGGTGCAACTGCACGTCGAGGAAGGCCGTCACGGCCAAGCCTTGGGTTTGGGGCACACATGTTCAAGGGCTTGTGTCCAAAGCACCTCCCAGCCGCTTCTCCTGCACCCTGCATTCCGCTGTCTCATCCCTCCCTTGCTGCCTGCTGCTGCTCCCTCCCACGCTGCAGGGAGGCGCGCGACCACGGCGTGGGCCACGTGGGCCTTCCCTCCCGCCTGGCCACCTTCACCCTCACCCGCACATCCGCCTCCTCCAAGTCCGCCTCGAACTCCAACCCGAGCTGGTGGCAGCAGCAGCCCAAGGCGCAGCAGCAACAGAAAGGAAAGGCCGACGCACACACCAGTGGTAGCAGCCCGGGCGATGTGGAGGTGCTGGAGGTGTGGAACGCGGAGCCGGCGGGGCGCGGCCGCGGGCTGCGCAGCGTGCCTGTGGTGCGGCTGGAGCTGCCACGTGCCAACACCGCCACGGGGCCGCGCATCACGCTGACGCTGCCCAGCTTCAGGTGGGCGACGCAGGGTGCATGTCAGCGCGTGGCCTATCTGTCTTAATGAACACAGTGGATCTGCGCCTCTCAAGCGGCATCCAGCATTCGGTCGTTTCCTTGCATACTTGCTCCCGCGCCTCCCAGTCGGTGACACTGCAATACCACAAACCCCCACATATGGTGCGATACTCACGAGTGCACGCCCTGCGCTGCGCGTGCAACCTCCGCGCCTTACCCACCTAGGTCAATCACCAGTTACCTTAATCACGGGCCCTTCCTTCGCCATACCAACACTGAACTGTCCTTCCTTCCCCTAACGCCACGTGATACCACGCAGCGGCGCCACCCCCGAGGTGCCCTCCCTGCTGCGCTACGCCTGCGACCTGCGCACCAACATCGGCCTGCTGCCGCCCGCGCGCGCGGCCGCCCCCCTGCCGTCCCCCGGCAGCGGCGAGGAGGGCAGCCCCGAGGTGCTGGCGGCACTGATGGGCGGCAGGCCGCTGGTCACCCTGGAGTTCGCGCAGATGGAGGTGGGCCGAGGGCGTGGGAGGTGGCGTGGGCGTGACGTGGCACGGGGCTGGGGGTGGGTGCGATGGAGGTGTGCAGGGCGCATAGCGTGGTCGTAGCACGGCACGTGGAGGAGGGCATGGAGGAGGTCATGGCATGGCATGGGCATCGCGGGAGGCAGGAGGAAAAGGAAGGGTTGTGAGGTGGAGGGACGGCGGGAGGGGGCGTGGGGCGTGAGCGCAAGGTGCGGTTTGGGTCCGGGAGGTGGGAGAAGGAGCAGAGCCGGTATTGGGATGTTGGAAGGCTGGGACGGGGATGGGGCAAGGCCCCGTCTGACAGAAGGGAAACACAGCCCGGACTGTAACGGTGTGGTGGTCCGGGCCGCCATGCCGTGCGTCTGCCAGGCGTCACGAGACCCCTGGCATAATCCGCAGCTGACCAGCAGGTCAACCTAGTACCAACACGCCCCAGGCCGATTCGTACACGCTCCTTTGATCGCCGCTCTGCCCCTGAACACCTTCCTCCCCATCCGCGGTTACCCCCCATTCGCAGATGAAGGTGGAGGAGCCTGAGGCGCTGCTGTTGGCGGAGCCGCAGGCGGCCGAGGCTGTGGGCGGGCGGCAGTGGGCCACGGCGGGGGTGCCCAGCGCCAGCCTGACAGCCGGGCCGGCGTGGGCGGGGATGAGGCGGTAGGGACATGGAAGCAGGTGTTGTGTATGTTGGAGGAGGAATGGCAAACCGGGAGTCGAAGCGGTGTAAGGGTTGTCAGTGTTTGTGGCCGTTGAGTGTACGGTAGAGGTTGAGGCGAGAAGGGGGACTGGAGAAGCGAGTGGGAGTGCCTACAACGCGGCAGGATGGTAGCCTACGGGCTCAATTTTGTCATTTTTCCCGATGTGGGATGTGCGATACGGCAGACCTAGTCCGGTGAGGGTGCTGGCGGTAAAGCCACGGCTGAAGCGGCTACAGCACCAGATGTCGGCGGTGTGGCACGTGGCCTGCCGCGCCCTGCTTGTGCGCGCGCACTAGTGGGTGTGCCTGCGTGGTCATTGGACGCTGCATGATGGAAGACGTATTCAGATGATAAAAGATGTATGCAGAGTTCTTGTGCGATAAGCGTGGGCATGCAGCAGGACGCCTGACTGGCTGAATGATGGCTGTAAAAACTGGAGTCCTTGACTTTGGAAGGGTAGACGATATCGATTGCACACTGTAGATAACAAGGAAGAAGTATGTGCAGGCCAGGGCAGTTCTGAGTTCTCCTTCCATCCGAGGATGAGTAAATGCGGATCCGTGAACAGCCGGGCCGAGGCTGGTGGTCGAGTGCTTTACTGTTACTGAGTGACCTCCACAGGTAGAAGCAATACAGCTCGACACAGGGGCCTATTTGGCCACCTTAAAACGTTCAGCGTAGCCTTCCACGATGCGCCCTTACCTGCTGAAGGGCCACGAGCGCCCGCTCACGCAAGTCAAGTGAGTTCCGTAGACGATTACATTGCTCATGAGAATATCACGACAGCTTGCCAAGTTCAGAAGCTCAGGAAACTCGGCGGCTGCGCAGGTACAACCGAGAGGGCGATCTCCTGGTTAGCTGCGCCAAGGTGAGGATAGGCCGAGCTGCTGCCCAGCTGATCGCCTCGAAATGCCGGGGTGAGGCTTGAACGCGTGGCTGTCTTGTCTTTCGAGCGCAGAACCTTCAACCATGCCTTTGGTCTAGCGAGGATGGCCGCCGTATTGGTACCTACGAGGGCCACAACGGCGCCATCTGGACATGCGATATCACTTGTGAGTATGGGAGCAGTAACAGCGACCGGGTCCTGTGGCAAGTCCACTGAGAAGCGCCGCCGCGACTAAGCGCGCGAAACCGTATGCAGGGGACTCCGACCGGCTAATCACTGGTTCTGCGGACCAGACCATCCGCATTTGGGATCTGCCAACCGGGAAGGAGCTCTTCCAAATCCGGCACCGGGAGCCATGCAGGGCTGTGAAGCTTTCAGCGGGCGAGCGCTTCCTAGCGGCCACCACGGACGCTTTCATTGAGTCGCCTCCTGGCATTCACATCTACAACTTTGCGGAGAACATTGAGGACCAGAGCGCGACGCCTGTGATGACCTGGGAGGTCCCCAAGGGCCGCATCACCCGCGTGTTCTGGACCGACTGCAACCGCAAGCTCATCACCTCCCACGACTACGGCATCCTGCGTCGCTGGGACGTGGAGGTCAGCAGCGGGAGGGGCAGGGGTTGGGTGGGGCGGGTGGCGTTAAAGGCCAGGTAGTGGCGGGGAGCGGCTGGCACGGGAACGCTGAATGCGCCCCCGTAATGCAGTACGGGTATTGCCTGCCCAGGGCTCCTTAGGTGTGCTGCCTTGAATTGTAGGGAGCTCATGCATCCGTAGCATAGTGCCTCATGAAAGTGTTTGGCAAGGCACTTGCACGGCTGCGCTCCTTTTGCATGTCAGCGGAGTTCACCTTGTGCGGCAGCAGTGGCTGCCTTTCACCGAGGCGGGCTAAATCACAGCAGCGCCTATGTGGCGAGCCGCGTCTGCGGCAGCAGCAGCCACGGAGGGCCCCGCAGCAGCTATGTGCTGCTGCTGCTGCCGCGGCCGCGGTAAGCGTCCCGACGGCGCACGGCCGCATGCCGCGGCAAGGTGCCTGCTGCAGCTACAGCAGCAGCTGACGGCGGTCAAACACAGTGAAAGGGGTATGGAGGGGCAGCAGCGGCTGCAGGCGGGTGGGCCCCGGGGCTGGAGTTGCCGGTGCCTGCTAACGATGGGTCAAAGGCGGCAGTGCTGCGGGCAGGGGTTGGGTGCTGGTGGACCAGACCACAAGAGCAGCTTCTCGGCCTGTGTTTCATGGTCGACGTCCTTCGCACCCGACATTATGTAGACGCCTCCCCGGGCACGGGCGCGCAGTAAGGGGCGGACAGCGGCGGTGGCATTCGCACAGCGTGTGTGTCAGAACGGGCAGAACGACACGGCGGGCTGCAGGGGGTTGACAACTGGCGCATCGTCGGCGTGGCGCTACGGCCGCGCCGGCCTATGGGCGGAGCCGTAGGATTGGTGTTGCTGCCAGGCCCATGCAGCCTGTGCCTGGCGCGCTTTGAGCGCGAACGGAGTTAGGCGCTGTGCTATTGCCCCAACCTGGCAGTGGAAGCAGCGGCGTGGCGGAAGCGGCGGGGGCGGCGCAGCAGCAGCAGCAGCAGTCCTATGGGCTGCTGCAAGCAACGGACTGGCGGATGGAGGCGGCTGGGGTTGGGGTAATGGCAGCAGCACCGGCAGCTGACTCTGGGTGCTGTGCCGAGGTACTGTGGCGGGGCGCGGCGTCTGTGGCAGCAGTGCCCGCCGCCTCGTCGACAGCTGCAGTCCTGCTAAGCTACCTGGTGGGGTTGCGGACGGGCAGCAGCTGCAGCCCCCACGCAGCCGACGTGGCCCTGCCCCGGCCTGCCTGAGTAGCTGCCCAGCAGCTGCCAGCGCGTCAGCACATGGAGCGTAGCCGCCGCGCAGCTCGTTCGCCAGCTGCCGCCGTTGCCCGTCCTCCGACGCGCTCTTTGTTCTCCAGCGACCGCCGCGTACAGCCTATCCCCACCATGGGGTCAGCTCTCCGGCATGCCGCACCACGGCCGCCCTGGCCAAGAGGCATACCACGTGTCGAAGCACGTTGCACTTCGGGCCCTGTGCCCCATTCCACCTTGCACAGCGTTGCCCTGACGCCGGACCTGCCCCCCGTTCCCCTGCACCCGTGTCCTGTGTGTTGCGCACAGACGGGCGCGCTGCTGCAGGAGACCACTGTGCACGAGGAGGCCATCCAGGACATGCAGGTGGCGCCCGACGAGACGCACGTCATCACCGCCTCGCTCGACAAGACGGCGAAGCTCATCGACATCGAGTCCTTCGAGGTACGACAATGTCTGCAGCTGTATCAATGCTTTCGGCCATGCGCGCGTGGATATGGGTCGGGGGAGAGCTCCACACCGCTTGTTTTCTCTTGCGGGGTGAGGTGCCCGGGGCAAAGGGATTGGCGTTGCTGTGCGAGGGCAGCGGTCCTGGTCAAGGACCTGCGTAACAGGATGGAGTAGCAAGGGTATTGGGGCTCAAGGGAAGTGTTGAAGCTGTACGACTACGCGGTTTGCCAGGGCGCGTTACCAGTGTTCGCCCTTCGTCAGCACATGCTGACATCCTTTGATGTCTCCCTATCCGCCGTACAGGTCCTCAAGACGTACAAGACGGGGCGATTCGTGCAGTCCGCAGCGATGTCGCCTTTGTTCGACCACGTAAGGCATTTAATGTCATGGTTCACCTGTCATGCGTCTTTGGCGGAGGTGCTCTGGATGCTATTTGTGGCCGCACGTTACTGCCCACGTTGACGGCTGTCCTGCACCCGGGTATAAATGCATGCTCTCGCCAGCTGCTGGTCCTCCAAGGCATCCCCAAAGCAAGCGAGGTGCATCAGCCGCCTTCCCGCCAACGTTCTGGGACGCTCTTATGATTGCATGATCCCCTCGACCTAGCATGGTGCACGCACGCGGTGCGTGAGGAGTGTGGCGCTGACGCCTAGTATGGCCCGCCCATTTGTACACGTGCACAGGTCATTCTGGGCGGTGGCCAGGACGCCTCCCAGGTGACCACCACCGCCGCCCAGGCCGGTGGCTTCGAGGCGCGCTTCTTCCACAAGGTGGGGTTCATGCAACTTGGCTCGGCCATTCCACGTGTCAACGGGCTCACATCGCCTTCGCGTCGTACCGTTGAGGCGCTTGAGTGAAGGATATAAGCGGTCGTACTTTGGCGGCACTCGCTCTTGGACAGCCCCAAAGGCTCCCCCGGCTGACGCAGTAATGGGCTTGACCACTCCCAGCACCGTACTTGGGCACGGCCTACTGGGTGCTTCTGCAGCAGGCTGGCAGACACTGTGTACATCCATGTATCCATATCCTCCGCGCTCCGGCCCAGCACATGCTTTGTGTTTAGCCGGGTTAATATGCTAGTGCGTGTGGATGCCATAACTTGCCCCGCACGTGCCGGTAACGGCGCGTGCACAAGCCCCCACGACTGGGGCCCCGCTATCCACAACCCATCGCAGCCAGCAACCCACCTTCACCTTGGCTGCAGCGCTGACGATGTTTGATCGGAATTTAATCGTGCATGGCCCACTTTCTCGCCCCACAGATCTTCCAAGAGGAGTTCGGGCGCGTGCGCGGCCACTTCGGGCCCATCAACACGGTGGCCTTCCACCCCTCCGGGCGCAGGTGGGGTCTGGGTCTGGGTTGGGCGTTGCAACAACGTGAGAGCGCGTGCATCATCGACGCCGCAGACCTGCAACCGCACGACCCTCCGGTCATTCCGTTGCTGCTGCTTGCACCACCAGCCGCGCTCATAAGGTTACTAGTACGTAACACGGAATGTGCCCCGGCCCTTCCTGACCGCTTCTTTTCTTGCAGCTTCACGACGGGCGGTGAGGACGGCTACGTGCGCCTCCACCACATGGACCTCGACTACTTCACCAGTGAGTAACGGGCGGGGCTTTCAAGGGAAATGGGGGATTGGCACGCGGACGCTTGAGTCTGCAGCATGCAGCCCGTTCCAAGCAGAGATATTGGGGCTATGGGCGACGTGCAAACTAGGTGCAGGCATGGCATTCGGCAAGGGAATCTGTTGCCTATGCTGAGTTGACGCAGCTGGCGGCTTGCACCGTATCACGAGGATGTGCTGCTCACGCCGTTCTCTGTAAGCTTATGTGTCACCCGCATGCTATGCCTGCCCTCCGCAGCCAAATTCTTCTAAGCGCGGAGGCGGCCGAGCAGGAGCCTGCGGGTGGTGGGCCTTCGCTCGCTGCGGAGCGGAGTGACTGGAGCGTAGGCTGTGGTCTGGAGGACATTTGGGCCGGCTTGTGGGCTCAACGCTGTTTCCCCTGGCCCACGCTCCGGCGTGTCGAGGATTTATGACGACTCTTGAGTGACATTGACCATGGATGACATGACTGTAGCTAGTTAGACGGCACTGTAGCATGGATCTGGAGTACCCCACGGGGTGAACAGCAAGGTGGTGAAGGCCCAACGCTGTGTTTTGCTAAGCCTGCCAACCTTAGGGCTGGGGATGCTGGGAGCTAGGGGGAAACGCTCGTCGCAGGATGGGAAGCAGTACGGTGTGTGTCAGTGGTGTAGCCGGGCAAAGCGAGGCGGGGTACGGGTTTACGAGCGGCCGTTTGCATGCGTGGTTTCGGCTCCCTTGTAGGAGGGCCATGGCTATGATGGTCTGCCTGGGCGTTGCATAGAGGGCGGCTGCGGTCTGCTGGGGACGCGGGTTACGGTGCCGACTGGGGCGTGCGCGATTACGTCCCGCATCCCCCTTTGGGGGACAGCTGGTGGCGCCGCAGGAGTACCGCGGTGGACGAGTGTGTGCCCGGCTTTTGTGGCTTTAAGGCGACCGCGGGCCCTGCTACGAAACGCTGCCTGGTTGTTGCAGTACACTGATGGGTAGCGCGGTCATGTGCAAGGGCTGGTACGGTTAAGGCTCCTGGCACATGCTACCCTGTCACCCTTGCTTCGACAATTGTAAGCTGCATGAAAGGCCCGCCCGTGTTCAGGCTTTCCTGCTGAGCTGCAACCCGCATGCCACGCCATAACGCTGCCTCATTTCACAGCGCATCTGGATGGACTGACGGGATGCACTCGACCTGCGTTGTTCCGAACGCTGTTGCTGACTATACCAGGTAGCATGCTGTTAAGACGGCACAACGACCATTTCGTAAGTTGCCCCTCTGTTCCTATATGCCATGCCGTAAGGCTTCTCTGGTCGCAAGTAACGCACATGTCAGGGAGGCAGCAGCTACAGCGACGATGGAACAATTGTCCCTCGCACAATCTAGTGATGGACCTTAGCCACCAGGACGCGACCTTGCCTCCAGTACGGTATTGAGCAACCTTCCACCCCTGCAGGGACACGCTACGGAGTCCCCCTTTGCCGCCCCATGCAGTGCATTTAAGTACTACGCGCACCCCAGCAGAGACACACTACGGGGTCATCCGTTGTTGCCCCGTGCAGTGCAACCAAACACACCTGTATGTAAAGCCTGTTTGTCCCCGTGTAACTGTCATAGCAGTTCGCGCCGCTAACTGCACGCACCTTCCGAACTCCCGGACCACTAAATGTAAGGCCTCAGGTGCTCATCCAAGCACACCGTCACGCCGCCGTGAAACACCCTAGCCATCATCACTGCAAATTACGAAACACAATGCGTACATCGCCGTTGCAGCGTCACACTTCCCGTCATGCGTATGCGTCAGTCAGGGCATACCCGAGTCAGAAGCACCTGTCAAGTCAAGACCACAAACACACCGTCAGCTGTTCCCGGCCACGCCGCATCAAGCCGCATCACGCCCCAGGCTTAAGCGACATCGGTCGTCAGATGTAACAGAGTCATACCCCAAACCCTAAACTACTTAACCATGATGGGCCCTCCGGCCCTGCTGTTGCGGCTGCTTACGAGCGGGCGGCCAGGATGGAGAGCACGAGGATGATGAGCGCAATCACAGCCAGCACGATGTAGATCTGCACGTCCCGCTTCTTCAGTAGCGCCAGGTAGCTGAGCGGGTCCTTGGACGCCGACTTGGGCTTGGCCTTCGCGGCCGAAACCTTCTGCGACTGCGCAATCACCTTGGCAGCGGGGTTGCCAACCGCCGCCAGCTCCGCCTTGCGCTGAGCCGCCAGCGCCTCCGCCTTCCGCCGCTGCTCGGCCTCAGCCGCTGCCTTCGCCGCCGCCTGCTGCTTCGCCCGCGCCGCCGCCTCCACCGCCTCCACGCGGCGGCGCTCCTCGTCCTCCACGCGCCGCACCTCCGCCTCCTTGCGCTTCTTCTCCTTCAGCTCAGCCGCCTTGCGCTTGCGCTCCTCCGCCTCCTGCGCCTTCCGCCGCTGCTCCTCGCGCAGCTTCTCCTTCTCCTCCGGCGCCGACGTAGCGCCAGCTGGCGCTGAGCGGGCAATGACGGGCGGCACGAACTCCACGTCCTCGATCTTGGGCAGCTCCACCGCCTTGAGCACGTCGGCGGGGCGCGCGCTGACGGAGGGCTTGGCCTTGACGGGCTCGGGCAGCACGGCCACAGGCTCGGGGGCAGCCGGCTCCTCTGGCTCGCTCTCGGCGCTGTCCTCCGCGGCGTCATCCATTGCTCGCCGGCCGCTGGTAATGCGGCTGGCCTCCGCCTGCGCCTGGGCCATGAGCTGCTCAATCAGCAGCTTGGCCTTCTCCGCGCCCTGGGGCTTGGGCGGCGGAGCGGCGGCGCCCTTAGCCCCCTTGCCGCCCTTGCCACCGGCGGCACCCTTGCCGCCGGCATCCGCCTTGGGCTCGCGCGCGGTGGTGCTGCTGCTGGGCAGGAGGTCCGAGATGGGGTACCGCCGCTGCTGCGCCCACAGGGAGTGGTACTCATTGCGGAAGCTGGAGTCGCCGGCCAGCTTGGCCGTGTACTCGTCCACCTGGGCCTTGCACAGCGCGCGCGCCTCCTCCACCTGGCCGGCGGTGACCATGTCGCGGACCTTGAGGCTGAAGGAGCGGTTGTCGCGGTAGTCGACCATGGAGTCGTTCATCTCGTTGCGGGCCTTGTCCAGGGAGGCCAGCACGTCGTTCTTGGCGGTCACCGCGTCGTTCTGCTCCTTCTCCAGGCCCTTGAGGTCCTCGGAGCACGCCTCGATCTTCTTCATGATCTCCTTGATGATGCCCTGCGCCTGGTCGCGCTCCGCCTTGAGGATGGTGAACTCGCTCTCCAGCTCCGTGATGACGGTGCGCACCTTGCTGACCTCCGCCTCCAGCTCCGTCAGGGCGGCCTTCTGGTTGTCGTAGTCGCGGATCTGGGGCAAGGCAGGTGAAGGGCCAAGGGATGGCAAGGAGTGGGTCAGTGCCGGAAGGAGGTAGCAGTATCACGCCCAGTCAACGGCCAAGTACTGTTCTCACCGCTTACAATGCCACGAGGTGCACAAGCTTTCATGCAAGTGCTGAGTACCGGTATAGCAATAGCAATGCCGTGCTTAGTCAGCCGTGCGTGGCACTGCTGCCTGGATGGTGGCCTCGGCAGCGTTGCGCGACACAGCCCCTGTCCCCCAGGGCCCTCGACAGGCTGCCATGTGTTTCACGCCTACTGCACACGACCCAGATGAACCCTCAGACGTGCCCTGCACATGCTAGAGCAATGGACTAGCGTGCGCACACCACAGCAGCCTACCTGGTTGCGCTGGCTCTGCAGCTTGGAAATTTGCCCAACGACCTGCTTCTCCTCCCGCAGGAGAAGGCTGCCGTGGGAAATCTTGTCCTCCAGCTCCTTCACACGCGCGTCCAGCTCAGCCTCACTCTTGCACTCGAGACCGCGCAGAGTCTCCTGGATAAGCTTCATTTTGCTGGTATAGGCATTGCGATGCTCGCGGAGCTCCTTCAAGCGGTTAAGCTTCTCCTCGTACTCTGGCTTTGAACCATCCTTAAGAGAACGTGCAACGTTCATCTGACGCCGCAGCTCGCGGAGCTCCTCCTGCAGGTCGGCAGCAGCAGAACAGATCACGTTGGACTGGGTCCTCACAAAGTACTTCCTAGAGAGAACGTAACGTAATATAGCCTCTTGCTGGGTTAGAAATTGCTCCTATGCTTACCCGCTTTGCAGCGAGCTCGGCGTTCATGCCCTTGAGCTTCGCTACGTGCTCGGTGAACTGGACCGATAGCTTCTTCACCGCCTCGTCGTTGATAGGGGGACGAGGAATACGGATGAAGTAGATCTTGTTGTTGGCCGAGGTGTCCTCGCCGTCAGGAACACCCACTTCAGGGGCCTCGTCCTGCTCAACAGGCTCCGTCCCAACCATGTCCGCAGCGTCGTCAAAGGAAGGCACATGGCCGTTAGCCTTCGCAGGGCTCAGTAGGGCAGAACCGTTCTCAACCTCGAGGTCAGCCATCGCCATAATATCGATCCGGGCAGTAGTGGGAGTCTACCGAGCACGCTGTTGAAAGAGAGACACAGGCGGAGTCTGGAGAGGTGAATATGGATGAGGCTGGTGGAGTGTGAGAGTGCGTGTGAGCAAGGTGGGTTCAGCCAAGGTTGTTGCCTCTAAGGGGGTGTCGTATCGCATGGAGGACACCTCGCCCGCTCAGGAGACCTCCGGCAACCAGCGACCGCAAGATATTACAAGTACTCGTTGCTTGATATTAGCCTCATCAAGTGTCCTGGAACTGCGCCCTCCTTGCAACCTCCTCAGCGCTCAGGACACCCACTCCCGTTGTTTTGCTAGTTTGCCGCTGCACTTGACGAACTTTTATTTCCCCGACCACTTGGTAACGGTTTTGCATTGTACGGCGTCTAAGAAGAGTCCTTCGCGCCTGTCACAAACAGAATGACACGCATCCAGTCCTGCTGAAGGCACCGTGGCGCAAATGGGGCGGAGCACGTTGCTACATCCCTATTACCGCATCTTCGGCGGTCACGTGCTGCGCGGGATCACAGCGCATGCAGCGCCAAGTTGCTCTTCCGGCCTGTCCGACGCGTCATACGCCTGCAGCACTCATGGCCGTGCTACTTATGCAACACCCAGTGCGGCTCTGCCGCCCAACATCAAGGAGGCCTTCGGTTACTGTGTACAGCAAGTCAGGTATGGAAGACAGCTGCCATAGTAAAAGAAAGACAGTGCTCTGTAGTGTACTGGCCGCATTGTACACGTGTTTGGCTGACTCATCGGACGCACGCACCTGCAGTACTCAACGCTACGGCGTCCTTGTTGTATGCAAGTACCTGAACCACAGGATATGTTTGCCGCCTAGTCATGCTGTCGGACATCATTTTGGAAAGCAGCATACCTGTCTGCCTGTGACTATGTTGTAGGCAGTTCGACTACCCCAACTACGTGTGGGTAGCCCAGATGCCGAAGGTGGGTTGAAGAGGGGCGCCACCACCGCCGCCACCTGGATGATTGGTAGCATACAGCTTCTCATGCAAGTAGGGCGGGTCACGCGCAATAGCGCGGCCCAGCCTGTATGGTTGTTTGTCACAGCGGTGTCCGCTCCGTTTCCATGCTGATGCCTGGTGCTTCTTGTCCTTGTTGCAGGAGCTCCGCCCCGCCCTGTTCGCCCTCAGAGCCTTCAACATCGAAACCGCCCAAGTGAGGTGGGGGGTGGGGGGAGCTGCGCATATGCAGGCTGGTACATGACAGCGCCGGCCCGTGGTCCTGGAAACGGGGGACACGGCGCTGGCACGGTTGGGCAATGGCCCCCGCCAGCCTCGTTGTGGCTGCACGTATTGCCCCTTTGCACCAACGTGTAGACACTACTCCATCAGGGCTACAAAAAGTTATGGTTCCGAACCTTGACAACAAGCACACACGCTCGCCGCTGCCTGATGTGGCAATATGGCAAGTCCGTCGTGATATACAACTTTGCAGAGAACCAGGTCGGGCTGGAGCTCCCCTAGCTTCTGATCCCTGTTCCCGTGCGTGCCACGTGCCACCTTCCAGGTTGCGGAGCTGGTTCGCAGCCGGGAGGCGGTGGTGGGGCAGATCCGCTTCCAGTGGTGGCGCGACGCGGTGCGGGCCGCCTTTGACGGCCGGCCGCCAGCACACCCCGTGGCCCTAGCGCTGGCGCACGTCATAGCAAGCAGCAGAGCTACTGGGACCACAGAAGTAGAGCCAACGGCAAGAGCAGCAGCAGCGGAGATGGATGATGGCAGGGGCAGCGGGGCTGGCGACGCCGCAGGGAGCAGGCACGCGGCGTGCGGCAGCGGCTGCGGGGTGGACCGGGGCCCGGCGGACGGGGCGGAGGAGGGGGACGCTGCAGCAGCAGCGTCGCCGGCGGCGGCTCGGATGCAAGGGGCAGGCGGCAGCGGGCGTACGGCAGGGTCCAGCCCGTACAGCCGGTACAGCTTCAAGCGGATGATAGATGCTCGGGAGGCGGACTTTCTCGACCCGCAGCCGCCGCTGGAGCTGGCGGCGCTGGAGTCGTACGCGGAGGGCACAGCGTCGCAGCTCATGTACCTGCAGGTGGGGACCAGGGCCCCCTTTTGGGACTCCCGACCAACACTGGTTGCCTTAAAGCGGTAACCCAAGAACTGGCGTTGGGAGGCAGGGTGGGTGCTGGGCCGGGCGGCAGACAGCGCATTTGGGGCTGGGGCTGTCCAGGACGCATGGGTGTGGTGCAGTAGCGCACCACATGGAGCGACCGCTGCTGCGAACAGGTGCGCGGCTCTGTTGGATGGAACGGACGGCCCTCGTGAAGGAGAAGTGCGCGTCTGCGCCTGCTCGCAGGTGCTATATGGGTTGCCCGCTGGGTCTGGGGCAGGGGGCGGGGTGCCACTAAAGACCAAACAGCAGGGAAGTGCCCCTGGCGGGGCCTTACGGGGTTCTGCCTTGGCAACCGCTGCGCAAGGTCTTGCATCGACGGGGCAGTACTAGCACCGCCTGCTTCCCACGTTTTGTGGAATGAGGGCGTTACCCCAGCCCTGGAGGCTGTGTAGTTACCTCCTTGCGTATCGAAGCCGCACTGTGGCGACAGTCCAGTACAGGAGGAGCGTGACACGCGCTTTCAGGGACACGACGCGGCAACGTCCACACTCCTGAACCTAAGCAGTTTGCGACCTGGTACCTTGCGTAACCCACAGCTCGCGGCCGCGGGCGTGCGTCACGCCGACGCCGACCACGCCGCCTCGCACCTGGGCCGCGCGGTGGGCCTCACCACGCTGCTGCGGGGCACGCCCGCGCACGCGGCCGTGCGCCGGTCGTACCTGCCCGTGGACCTGTGCGCACGGCACAGTGTCAGCCAGGTGGGGGCGAGTTTGGGGGAGGAGGGGGAAGGGAAAGGTGTAGATGTGGGGGTGGAGGGCAGTGGATAGGTTGCCGCAAGGCGCTCCTACCTGCCCTTGGACCTGTGCACCAGACACTGTGTCAGCCAGGTGGGGGCTGTTCGCGGGAGGAGGGGCAGGAGGTATAGGCGTGGAGGTGGAGGGAAATGGATAGGGTGGCATCATCATGCAATAATGCAGAATAGTGCTTCCATGGCCACTGCGTGACAGCGTGCAGGTCCTTGCAACACGCAGCGCGCCACATCCCCACCTTCACACCCGCACGTGCCGCATGCCATTGCCTCACATCTCCCGAGCAGGAGGACGTGTACGGCGGGGTGGTTTCGGAGGGCTTGCGCGACGTCGTACACGCCGTGGCCAGCCTGGCCAAGGGGCACCTGGACGAGGCTCGGCGTCTGGCTCCGCGGCTGCCCAAGGGGGCGGCGGGGGTGATGCTGCCGGCCGTGGGGGCGGGCAGGTACCTGGACGCGCTGGAGCGGGCCAACTTCGACCCGTGGGCTCCGGGGCTGGCGGAAGCTGCGGGCGGCGGGGGTGCGGGCAAGGGCGCGCCGCTGGGGTACGTGCTGGCGGTCAAGTACCACCAGCTCATGGGGACGTACTAGGTGCTGGGCTGCCGCGGACGTACTGGTCGATGGCGGGGGGTGGGTGGACAGGATGCCAGGGGCCCACTCGACGTGGGTTGGGGACTGGGCTGGCGGTCAAGTACAACCAGCTGTTAGGGACGTACAGGGTACTAGCCTGCGGCGGGGTGGGGCGGAGGGGATTCTAGGGTACCAGTTGGATGTGGGTCGGGCTCCACGGCCGGGCTTGAGTGAGGGGTAAATGCTCTTGGTTGGTGCGACGGGGTGGGCGCTGGTGGAGTTGGTGGCCTGGACGTGTTGTGTTGGCAGGCGAAGAGGGGGAGCGTGGCAGCCGGGACGCGCACAGTGCATTAGAGCATCGAACGCAAGGCGATGCCGACGGAACGATGGGATGCAGTGGTAAGCACTGGATTGGGTGCTGGCGATGTGGGTCATGCTGGCGAGGGCACGTGCATGCGCACACGCATGCATCTCCTACCTGCAGCATTCATGCGTGTGCCGTTTGTTAATTTGTGGCATGGTGCTCTTCTTGGTTTCCCGGGAGATGCATGCGCTTCTTGTCAGGCAGCGGTGGCTACTGGCCGTTGCAGTGTGAGTGGACGGTGTGTCAGACGGCGAGGTGCTGCCGTGCTGGGCCCCGCCCGCCGTCCCCCTCCCCCCTCCGGGTAGGGAACCGGGGGTGACCCTTTTCGCGCACCATGACTCCATGGCCACATGTTGGGCCGGAAGCGCATAAATTACGGTGGCAAGGTAGGCATTGGGCTTGACTCGGACGGTACCGGTACGACGCTGCGCCTTAAGGTGTAGCGTCACTGCGAATAGTTGCAGGCGATGTCAGGCAAGTTAGTCCCCGTCCACTGTTGAGTACCGGCTTACGGCTACCAATGCCCCCGGTTGGTACGCAAACTGGCGCTCTGGCAGGTGTGGGCCTACTGTAGGATCCAGGGGAGACCCTCTGCCCAGCAAAACCGACGGAATGGTATTGGCAGGTAGCGACGGAAGTGGTGGCTGTGTTGTCACGCTGGGTGCAGGTGAGCGGTGCGTGGCACGGCGCAAGGCGGCACATAGCGGGCAGTTCCCAAGGGATGCCATGTTGGGCAACTGGTGTTTAGGTCATGTCTCCTTCTGTATGTTGACGGCCGGGGCAGGGGGATACGCCGCAACAAAGGGAGCAGGGGAGCCCCACAGGAGGCACGGATGGCAGGGGCGGTGTCTTCCCTTGTGCGCGTGCTGACAGTAGCCGCCACAAGCAAAGTTGCTTTATGAGCTTAATTCATCCTTGTTAGAGTCGCAAAGGGCCCCGTTGGAGACGCCTGTCCTCGTCAAGCCTAAGCAATTACAAAGGCTATAGGGCCTTTCGGCACTGGCCAAATGGTAACAACACGGCGTAGCGGACAGCGACAAGAACAACAAGAAACATCACAACAGCCTACTCCCAGCAACTCCGGCTCGCAAAGGCGGAGCGCAGGCGGAGGGCGACGCGGAAGCGCGAGAACTTCGGCGGCGGCGGCACAGCAAGAGCAGCGAACAGGGAAAAAACTAGAAGCTATTGATGAGGATACCGCTCACCATGAAGAACGCGACCAGTCCCACGGTAGGCGTACCAGGCACGACCAAATTGCAGGAGAGCCTGGCGAAGCTGGGAGTGACCACTGCATAGGAGTGCACTCTCTCAATGTATGGTGACCAGAATGCAACGTTGCATTATGTACACGTTGGGCGTGGGGGCTACCCTACACAGCCCTTTCAAACTCCTGTCACCTGGGTGACGACCGGGCTGACAGCTCATGTTCGTTCCCCCAATACCCGCAGATGACGCTACAGCGAAGGAAAAAGAACAGGACGGGACAGCAGCCCCTCTAGCTGCTACTGTAGCTGCAGCTGCTACACCCGCACAACCAACCGCACATGCACCTTCACCAGCGCAACAGGCCGCCGACGCCGCGGCCAGCAGCAGCTCAGACGACGATAGCGACGGTGACGAGGATGATGGGGAGGGGGAGGAGGACATCTTCGGGGAGAGCGTCATGGGGCAGCTCGCAGACTCGTTGCGGGCAGCTCTCCAAGCCCGGGCGGGTGGGCGAGAGGCCTCGCCATCGCCCCCGCCAGACCGGGTTCGGAAGCGCGACCAGCTGGGCGGCCCTGAGGCCCTCAGGTGGCAGCCGGAGGTCAAGGTGCCGGAGCAGAAGCAGCCGGTGCGGGTGCACCCCGGCGCAGGCGCGGACAAGGAGAAGGGGCTAGCAAAGCAGGTAAGGGGCAGGGCCGTACCGGCAAAGACAGAGCGGGTGCTTACGGGGCGGTTAACAGCCTTTGCACGGCAGTTAAGCCTGTGCATGGGTGAGTGCCGCATGCCTGGCGAACCCCTTAAAAGGTGGGCCGCAGTTGCTTCAGCGCGACGCAGAGATTGGTGTGAAGCGGCGCTGCTGGCATGGCCCAGCCTGACAACTGGAGTCCTTAACCACGGGGCCCGGCAGCCACAGCGGCAGCTCCCCACTACAGCAGGGACTACACCCACTACCGGAGTTTCATCACGGCATTTTAATACTGCAACGTGGCATGACATCGTGGCCTACCGGCCTGCTTTTTACGCACCCACCCGCATGTCCAGCCTCCAGTTTTCCCGGGCAACACCTGCACCCTACTACGGTCGCACCCGTTGGGCTGTTGCAATTCATCATGTCCTTCGCACTCCTCCGTAACCATGGGTGGTGACCCTGCTGACGCCCACCCGGCCCCTGACCCGCAGCTGCTGGCGCCGCCCCGTGTGCCCTCCCGCGGCAAGGGCGTGGACGGAAAGGGCGACACGGGGGGGCGCAAGTGGTTCGAGCTGCCGGCCACACAGGTGCGTGGGCTGAACAAGGCAACCGGGAGTGGGGTGGGCGGGGCAGGCCGGGACAACTGTGTTCTGGGCGGCCTGCAAACCACGTGTCACACTGCAGCGGGCAGCGGGCATGCCGAATGCAGGGTTATGCTGGCCGCAGCCGTTTCGCCACCTGTCCCGCGACCCTGTCGCGCTGTTCCCTGCCGTATGCCAGTCGGTTCCTTCGTGCACAGTGCGCCTCACGCTGCTTTGCCCCTCTCAGCTACACCCTGGCCCACGCCATACCTCCGCGCCGCTTGGACTGGGCTCGGTCACAGCTGTTGTTCTGCGGGGCTCGACCATCAGCTGTACTTGTTTGCGGAGGTTTCAGTCACACTCCCCGCCGTTGCTCTGTTGAGCTGGAACACCAGCTATTCTCGCTGTCCAAGTTACCCTAAACGCGTACTTCCGCCATGCACCTGTCCCCGTGCCCCCGTCCCGCACTCTTCAGATTACGGACGAGGTGAAGCAGGAGCTGCGGTTGCTGCGGCTGAGGGGCGCCTACGACCCCAAGCGCTTCTACAAGGTGTGCAAAGTTGCAATTGCTGGCGGAATACTAGCCAGAGCACGCAGGTTCTTACGCAAGCGATTGCAGTGGTACAGGGTGTGAAGACTGTGAACCGGGCAGGTCGCATGGGGAGGAAGGGAGGGCAGCTGCGGGAACTTTGGGGGCGCAAAGCGAGCGGGGATTGGTGCAGGGGAACAGGTGGTGTGCAGGGAGATGGGGCGGGTTGGAGGTGGTTAGGAGTTAAGAGTGGGAGGAAGGCCTGCTGTAGAAGGGGTGGGGGGGCATGGGGAGGGCTGGGTTTGGAGGTCGGGGGTGCTGGGTGCATAGTGCAGCAGGGCCGAGGTAGGACGCAGGGGGGCATGGTGAAAGGGTGGAGTTGAGACGTTCGTGCGGTCTACTGCGTTTTGAGCGGAATGGGGTCACTCCTATCGGCGATTATGGGTTTTACGGCAAGCCCCTGCAGCAAGAGTACGCCGTAGATAGTACATACGTGCTGAGAGGGACCCCTGCGTTACGGAGACCGCGGGATGCGTTGCGGATGGGTGTTAAGACTAGTGGGGCCGGCCGGTGCCGCGTCGCGGGCTACACACACTGTGTGCTGCATGCGCCCTAAGCCCCTGGCCTTCTTTGTCCTCCTGGCCCTGCCCCCTTGCGCACTCGATCGCTACATGCCTGCCGCAACGAACAGCCGCGCAAAGCTTTTCGTGCTTCCTATCCCCACCGCAGAGCTTCGACGATACCAAGTTCCCGAAGCACTTCCAGATCGGCACGGTGGTCGACAACGCGCAGGACTTCTACAGCGGCAGGCTCACCAAGCGCGAGCGCGGCGCGTCCATCACGCAGGTGTGCATGGCTGCCTGTGTGCTGCGATGTGTGGCTGCCTGTGCCACAGGCCAAGGGCCACGATGCGGGAAGCCGGAAGCGGGGGAGACTGCATGGCCCTACGTTCAAAGAAAGCCTATTGGCCGGGGGCCCTACGCCTAGGACCAAGCTTCGATAGGTGCCCGCGTGCGGTGCATAGCTAATGTTTCGTAAGGAGCTGTAAGGACGAAGCATCTGAAATCTCTGTGCACACGTTACTGCAAGTGCGGTGACGCGAGCAGGGAAGCGTCGGTGGAGGTCGCAGGGTCGCGGCGTCGGCTGAGTTTTCTCAGGCCTCTCTTGGACAGTGGGCGGGCGCGCGCCCTCTGGACTGCGACCTGAGCTGCACCTGCCCCAGCAGCGCTTGCGCTTCCCGCCCACAATTGTGCACGGCCGTACCCTGTACCGCACTGCACTGTACGGCAACTGTACGGCACCCTCGCCACCACGCGCAGGAGCTCATGTCGGACCCGGCGGTGACGGCGGCGCGCAAGAAGCGCTACGCCAAGCTGCAGGCGGAGGCGACCAAGTACCAGAAGGTCAAGAAGCGCAAGACGGAGCAGCCGCGGGTCAACCAGAAGCAGCAGCGGCCCAAGCACTGAGTGCACAAAGCACCAAAGCACTAGCACTAGGTCGGGGAGGAGGCCTTCGTGTGTGGGGAGGGGTGGTCTCGCGTGTACGTGGCTGAGGCTGTACGTGCTCCGGGTGGTGTGGAGTGAGCTAGGTGGCTAGGTGCGGGTGGATTTTGCAGGCTGGACGTGTGCTGCGGGGTTGACGGTGCTGGTAGGCTTGGGTGGCTGGAGGATGGCTCGTGCCTGGGTATCACGAACGGTGGCATGGCGCCACAGCACCGGCAAGCTGGCACGTCTGTGCCATCAGGCAGAGCGGCAGAGCTAGCTGCTCAGGGGTGGGGAAGGTCCAGGTCTAACCAGACGTGAAGGCCCCTGGCCAGCGGTTACGGCCGGGCCTGGCGGGCGTGCTCATGCACTTGCGGAGGGGGGCCGCGTGGTCAAACGACTAGTCAGGGTGCGTCCCGTATTGCGGTTTTCGCCAGTTGGCGGCGCCGGATTATTACCGGTACCTGTAATGTGAAGGGCGCCTGAGGGGTGCAGCTTGCAGGCGAGGGGTGTACCGGCATGCTCTGGTGTGACGTGGAAACCAGGTAACGGTCTCTAGGCCTGTCTTCTGCTGTGACGTTCGTTGTCCCTGCACCGCATCCTGCTACCAGGTAACCGGCACTATGAACCTATGATGGACACAATGTGCTTGCAAACGCGCGCATACAATAATATTCTTCTAGGCACAAGCGCTTCGTATGACTCGTAGCAGCTCCTCAAGCGGCAGTTGGGCGCAAGGTCGACGGTTCGCTATCCCCGTACACATTGTGGGCCCAGCCTCCCGCCAATAAAGCTCGCAGCTGTCCTTTCTTCACGGCAGCCCATATCTAAGGTGTGGCCACCTTTCTGGGTTTCGCATCAGCTGTCAGCCCCAGCGTGTCTCAGCTGGAACACCGCGCAGGTCATCGGTTCGGGCACGCACGTCAGCTGTCGCCCGACAGTTGGGTTCATCTCGCGACCTGTCACGTGTGTCTGTAATTATTGACTTGATACATACAATTTGCCTATCGTAAACATGGCGATTGCCAACCGCCGCTCCGGCTGGGCCTTCCCATCGCTGGCGCTTCTGGCCCTGGGCCTACTGGTCATTACCGCCCAAGGTAACTTTTGCACTCTCGCATTGTCAACGTGCGCGCATGTAATAAGCAGCATGGCCCGACCCCAACCGCCTTCCTTTCCCTGCGCGCGCTTCATTTGCCTGTGAACTGGCCCACTCACCACGGTTGGTTCCCGCCATTCCGCCACGCCCCACGCATACATGCACGCAGCTGCTCCCGAGGACTGCGCTCGTTGCCCTCTGACATACACCCCCGTGGTGGACGAGGCCACTGGTCTGCCCTTCTACAATGAGTGCCTCATGAGGTGCCAGCTGGGGCCCAACGCCAAGGCCAGGGCGCACCCGGGTGCTGCTGCTGGTGCTGCTAGTGCTGACGGCGCCGTGTCTACGCTGTCGGACAAGGCTGGCGCCAGCGGTGACGCCAAGCCCACCGACCCAGTGCTCGCCCTGGTGCCGCCCCCCGTTGAAACCGGCAGCAAAAAGGGTGCGTCGCGTCCCAGTTCCACTATTCGTTGCCAACCGGACGGGGTGCTTGGGCGCTGGTGGGCAGGGGGCTTATGCGCTGTACGCTGCCCCACCCCCTACGGTCGGAAGCAACATTAAGCTGTGGAATGGCACCGGTGCTCATTGTACCGGTTGTTTGCGCTGACTGCCTCCCCCGCAGGCGGCTCCTCCCCCGCCCCTGTGACTCTGGAGGCGGTCACCCGCTACTCCGCTGAGGGCTACGTGCTGGTGGGCAAGCCTGGTTACGTGGTGGCGGACGAGGCCGTGCCGCCGCTGCAGGACCCAAAGTGAGCTACTACCGCACCTACAGCATTACAAACGGTGACCGGTGGCAGTTGGTATCACAGTTGCCGAGCGAGGGCCGTGAGCATTGATTGGTGGGCCGCTGCAGACACGGTGCCGTACAGGGGAGGGGATGCACCTTGCGCAACCGGTGCCATACAAGAAACGCCTTGCCCCGCGTACACGACAGCGCCCAGCGCCGTACCCAAATCCACTCACAAACACTGCCCACATGACATGGGGTCCGCGAGCTCCCACACTTGTAATCCAGCTCGTAGTGCCGTCCCGCATGGGTGCTTGCAGGCATAACACCAACCTGCACCCCTTACTCGCCCTCTTTGCCGCTCCCACCAGGCCCTCGTCCAACCGCAAGGACGCCTTAGGCAAGCTATCCTCCAAGCCCTCGAACGGCGATGCCCCTGAGATGACCTACTTCATGCGCCTCAGCGCGGACGGCAACCTGTACATGCGCGCGCTCAAGAAGCAGGACATGCAGGCCTTCATACAGCGTGCCACAAACGGCCGCGCCAGCGTCCCCGGCGTCCGCCCCGCCGACCCTCAGCTGCTGTCCAAGAAGTCCATCCCCTTCCCCGACGACGATGGCAACGCCACCACCTCCAAGCCCTTTGGGCTCCCGCCGCGCGCTGCGTCAGTACCCGGCAATCACCGGCTGCGCGCCCTTTCAAGGCGCAGGTGGGCAGCGGCCATGCATGCAGGAGACCCTCGTGTAGTGACGCGGAGAGGCCAGGGAACGGCGCAGCCATCGTGTAGTACGTATGGTACTCGGGCCCCACACACAGATCCCAACAGCAGGCCCCACAGGGCTCGGCTTCCAGCCCATCCGCGGCACGTGAGCAGTCACTGTCTGCATGAACTGTCCCGCTTTAGTCTCCTGTAGCGTCTTGAACAGCTGCATTATGTATACCTGCTGAACTCGATATCTGTTCCCGTACACCCGGCTGCTGGCCCGTGCGTGGCAACCCCACCCACGCAACCGCAGGCGGGTGGAGCTGCATCAGCGGCGCCGACAACCGTGTTGAGCTGACCTTCAGCCCGCCCTACCCCTGGAGCGCTGTGGCCTGGGTGGGCGGGTGCACGGGCGCCATCCTCGGCACCTCGACCCGTACCGTGCTCACCGCAGCGCACGTAAGTTCACGTACTACCCGTACGTACTGCATCATCTTTACAGGCACTCACACCTGCTGTCTGCAGAACGAGGAAGTACTATCCCGCACAGCGATGGAGCGCTGTGCGCTCGTGCACTGTCCATGCCGCTTTCCTTGTGCAATATCAACTAGGCGCCGGGTGCACGCTTTCCCCGCTCAAGGCGCCCAGCACCGGCCCTGTACCTGTACCATAAGTGCACGCATGTGACTGAATTGGTCTGGCCCTCATTGTGCCGTATGTGTGCCGTGCATTTGCCGTACAGTGCCTGTACGACTTCTACGGCAAGCAGTGGAGGTCGCCATCCGGCATTGCGGCGGGGCGCTACCGGTACGGCTCGCCGTACGGCACCATCGCACCCGCCCACATGGAGGTCATGACCGCCTTCACCAACAACGTAAGCGCATCATACAACTATATATACCGGCTGCTGCGACTGCTGAGTTGTAGCAGTACACCGGGATTGATGGAGGTAACCGCGTCCCAGATGTCCTCCCCCGTACGCCGTACACCGTACACCGTCCTGCTGTGTCACCTGGTGTTACAAAAGGTAGGGGCCCTAGAACGACGGACGGGCAGTCACATTGTGTCCACGTGCTGGTGGCATGTAGCCGTGGACCATATGTGGCCTCCGCACGCATGCACACGTGCCGCGCACAACCCCACCCCCTGCACCCCTCGCGACACACCCCCCTAATGCCCGACAGTACGACTTCAAGTGGGACATGGGCCTGGTGCGCCTGAGCCGCGCCAGCAGCAGCGGCAGCTTCGGATACGGCTACGACTGCAGCACCAGGGACTACACACTGGCCACCGCCGGGTACCCTGGTAAGACACACCGAACACTGCCGCAGCACACACTGCAGCACTGCACCGCAGCATGCGATGCCTGGCACTCCTACCTGCCTGCCGCTTCGCTCATCAGCACCAAGGTATGCGCGCGTCCGTGCTTGCGTACGGTACAACGGCATTGGCTGCTTTCCATCCCTGCCACACCCACTGACACAGCCGTTCCCGGCGCCGTACCGCTGCTCCCCCGCAGGCAGCAAGCCCGCCAACACCTACTGGTACCAGTTCACACGCACCGGCTACCAGGCGGTGTGCACCGGTTCCCCCCAGAAGTCATTCGCCTTTGACACCACGCAGGGCCAGTCGGGAAGCCCATTCTGGACCCAGAACGATAACAACGTACGGTTCGTACTGTCGTACTACAACAGCGGGCTGGCCATCACGCCCGCGTCCTTCAGCTGGATCTCAAACTTCGAGGCGGTCAGCCGCGGATAGGCATGCCATGCATGAGGGCCAGCTGATTCCGGGGTGGGCAGCTGGGTGCTGAGTGCTGTGTAGGTGCAGGGTCAGGGTGTACCGTACGGGGTACGGCAGCATGGCCAATGTAGCATGGTCAGGAGTCGTGCAAGCTTGCGTGCCTCTGCCTGAGTCACATAGTAACTGAACACCATTATACCAATATCCTTTATATCAAGCAATGGTAGCACGCAGCTATTGCCGTGCATGTGCATGAAGTTGGTTTTGGTTACCGGTACCGGTGGTTGGTTAATATCGTACGGGTCCTGCTTCATACTGTACATATATAGCAGCGGTTGCGTCCGCACATATAGTAGTAAGGCTTTAATAGGTGCCGGCTGCAACCACTCGAAAGCGCGCGGACTTGTGCGTGCAACGAACGGGCGGGGTGATCATGAGCTTATCAGCCCTGGCTACCGTGTACTATTGGTTTGATAGCTCGCTGCTGGGCCGAGGGTTTATCGCAGAGCAAGGGCCCAAGCCATCAGCCGCTGAGTAGCATGCACCATCATCTGGCATTGCAGAATGTTGTATGAGGCTGACCTGGTCCCTGCAACCAGTTGCACTTGGAGTGTGGTACGTTCTCCGCGCTTTGCTGGACCCATGTATATATGGCGTACCGTACTCCGTATACACCAATACAATGGCCTGTACACAGAGTGGTGCCGTACGCAGCCGGACCCAGTTTACCACCATGCACGCGGGCGTTCGTCGGTGGTAGGGTGCATCCCTGACGCGTGTGACTCATGGATGCTGAATTCCATTCGCAGGGCACGTGCTTGGGCAGCTAGCACCTGATGCCGATAAATCAGGATGAGTGCAAGCGCGCAAGGTACGGCCAAGAGCATGGCCCGCTTGGCCGCCTTGTACATGTGCATTGCTGCCCTGCTGCCTCGATCGGCACGTGCCCTGGTCGCATGCGAGCCCTTGCCTCGTACGCCCCGCCCTAACCAGCCGTAAGTATAAACTCGGAACCTCATAATTTGGTTTTATCCTACGCATATACACCTTCCTTACGGCGTCCTGATACGAGCCTATGCACAATCCTACAATGGTGGTCCCCGAGGCATGGTGACTGGGCCCAGGCCCATGTCACACAGCCCTACGCACACACCCGCAATGGGCATAAGAGCCCGGCACCGGGCATTTTCCTGCAGCCCGTGTCGGCTAGCTTCTAGCCATGATGCGATCTGTGCGTTGCCAAGAGCCCCGGAGTCGCGACCATGTTGCGCGGCGGTTCACACTAGGCTTGGGCATTACCGCGTGTTGCCTCCTCTTTGGGGGCGCAAGCCTGATGCCTGTGCTCGGTGAGTGCGTGGCGTTTCATCCTGCTTGTATCCAGGCCTTGACAAGTAGGACACAGGCCCAGCATCCGCCTGTACCGTACATCTCGCTCGCGTTGACGCGTGCTCAGCAGCGTGCCCGACTGCCTTGCGCGCCTGCCCCGCGCTCCCTTTCCCTGCAGCTGCTGGTGACGCTGTATCCGAGCCCCGCTGCGGCTCTTGCCCCTTGACCTACGATCCTGTGGTGGATGTCGACTCGGGTCTGCCCTTTTTTAATGGGTGCCTGGCGCGCTGTCGGCCTGGGGGCGACAAGGCTACCTACGTGCCCGCAGCTAAGCGCGCTGCTGGTGATGCGAATGGCAAGGTGCCTCCCTTTGACTTCTTCCAGACCCTGCCTGTGCCCAGCAAGCCTAGTGTCCAGGATGGCGCCCTGGACCGTCTGAGCCAGAACGGTGGGTCGACAGCAATCGTATACAAGGCATTCACAACACCGTAGTATCATATCAATGACCTTGCACTTTGTCCAGCGTACAGAGAGTGTGAAACTCATCAACCCAAAATCTATAGCAGTGTAGTGCAAGGGTGTGCCAGACTGCCTGGCACAGCTCAAGGGTCGGACTGCATGAACATCACTCATATGTGACCAACCGCACGACTGGCGCAACTCATTGGTATCTCCTCTAAAACCACCATTTGCATCAACTCAATCCGTCTGCGACGGGCGACTGGTATGCAGATGGCTCCGCGGACACCGTCAACGCTAACACCATTTACCGCTACGCCGATGATGGCTACGTTTTCGTTGGACGTGCGGACCAGCCGGCCGCTAGCAGCGGTCCAGGTGGTCTTGGCAAGGTCACTACGAAAGACAGGTGAGCGGTCAACGCTGGCCAACCCTGCCCTGCTACCCACGGCCGCTCCCCGTCCTTCCCTCCTCCTGCGTTAACTCCTTATGCGTTGGGCGCCTTTCCACAGGCCATTTGTATCCAAAAAGAGCTCCAGCGGCGAGCAAACCAAAAAGGCTGGCGTGAGCGACAGTGACACCATCCTGGCCATGCGCATGGTGGCCCCATACGGCGACGTCTACATGCGCGTTATCACCCCCAAGGAGCGCAAGGCCATGATCAAGACCTATGCCAAGGACTCCACCTTTGCACGCCTAGCGATGGGCAGCCCCGGCACACCCAATGCCTCCACCAACACCTCCTCCACCAACACCACCGACACCCTCCCAACCCCCGCCTCGCACCAGCAGCCCCCGCCCCGCTCCTCCCGCCGCAGCCTGCACACCCATGCCGCCAACTCCATCTTTGACGGCGACAGCCGCTGGGAGGTCACCAACGTGCAGTACCCCAACACAGCCGTCACGTGGCTTAACTACAGGGCCTACGACCCCACCACTCAGAAGTGGGGCGACTATATGTGCTCTGGCGCGCTGGTCGGGGCCACGGGCCGCCTGGTGCTGACCGCTGGACACTGTTTGTTTGAAAATGGCAACTGGGGCAACAGCTTCCGTGTAGCTCCGGGGCACAACCGCAACGGTGCGCCGTACGGCTGGCACGACGCAGAGATGGCCGAGACCTTGACGGCATGGAGAAACTCGGTAGGTTGCATTCAGGAACGGGACGTCTACTACGCAGGGATACTGTCCTGGTACGGTACTGTTGACGCGCCATGGTGTACGGTACCCTTTACTGAGCAGCGAGAGCTGTGCTGATCGTTGCCTTCTAGTGCGGCGCCCTCCTGCTTGCACATTTGAACAAAGTGGCGCTTTCTTTGGCTTGGGTGCAGCAGCAGCAGCATGCGTGCCGTCCGTCCTGGGCCTACGCAGCAACCTCGTCGTAAATGTCATATCTTACAGCATGCTGACCATTCTTACCGTCCGCCACGCAGAGGGATTATAACTACGACATTGGCCTGCTGCGTCTGCGCTACCACTACTCCAACCCTGGCAGCATGGCCTTCACCTACAGCTGCGGCAACCAGGGGTACTCGCTCACCTCCACCGGCTACCCTGGTGAGTGGGTGCGCATACATGTGTCATGCTTGCCAAGTGGGCCACGTGCATCACAAGGACATGCGCCCCGCAAGCGCCAAGGGCGCGCCATACGCGATAGAAACCGCTGCTCGCACACCCGGCTGCTAGCCCCGCACGCCCTGGCGACAGCGCCTTGCCTGGCTGTGCGTGGGGCATGCATGGTGCCAGCCAACACACATATATACACCTGAGGTGTGCCTTACCAACATTCACGATCACGACCTGCCTGATGTGGTCTGGCCTTGGCAGTTCTGATTGGATCCTTGACTACAACACTGAGCACTCCACCCTAATTGACTGCTTTGTGTGCAGGCGGCCGGCAGCACATGGACTCATTGCCCATTGCCATTCCGCTGCGGCCCAGCCCCCACTGACCCCTCCTCCGGTGTTCCATGCATGCAGGCGACAAGGATCACGGCAGCATGTGGACTCAGAGCATCAGCACCTCGGACGACGTGTGCTCGGGCGGCGCAGAGCACCGCTTCCGGTTTGACTCTGCAAAGGGCCAGAGCGGCTCCGCGTTCTGGACCTCGGTCAACGGCAACCCCACGGCACGCTTCGTGCTGTCCAACTCCAACACGCAAAGCAACGGCGCAGTAGCTATCAACCCCACCTTCTACTCCTGGATGCTGGACTACCAGAACAGAAACATCATGTAAGTGCAGCTGTGCAAGTGCACCCCTAGCTAATGCCCTGCCAGCCAACTCTCGGACGTGCTGCCATATGTCCAGCCATAGCCAGCTGCAGCCTCTGAGCGATTCATTTCAAGGGCCGCGCTTCCCTGCAGATGCGATACCGTACAACGTCCTTTTACCCTCACACACTACTGCACCAGCAAGGCAGTACCCAGTTACATGTGCATGCAATTTTCTCACGTCCGCCGGCCTGCCCGCCCTCGCTCCCGTACGCAGCAACGTCCCCACCCGCATCCTTGTGGGCGGTGGCAACCAGGACCTGTTCGTGCAGTGCTCCACCTCCACCTGGCGCTGTGTGGGCGTGCGCTCCCGCTCCGCCTCCACCCGCTTCTACGCCTACCCCATCGCCTCCACCAACACCTTCGCGCTGCAGATCCCCGGCACAACGCTGTGCCTCAACCTGTGGGGCGGCGGCAACAGCGGCCAGGTCAACCTGTAAGTCGCACACTGAGCGCACAGCTACCGCATTGCGTGTCGCACGTGGGTCGCCAGCCTGTCCACGTTTAGTTGCTGCTGTTCCCTCTGCAAACGCGATCGGGACGCCTCGGCACCACGCACGAAGTACTCGCCTCACACTTCCCGTGCGTGTCATGTACCCTGGGCCAACAGAAGCCACTTCATCCCTGCCATGCTCGCCCCTGCCCTGCCCCTGCCCTGCCCCTGGCGACCCCGCCCCCCAACCCCTGACCTGGCCCCTCCTTCCAGCTACACCTGCAACACGGACGGACGGTTCCGCTTCGGCTCCAACGACGTGTGGAACGCTGGCTACATCTCGAGCGCGAGCATCAACGGCATCAACGGCATCGACGTGCTGCGCTCCAACAGCGGCGGCTACCTGTGGTGGGACGGCGACGGCAGGAACCTGCTGGCAGTCAACGCCTGCTGGGGGGCCTGGCAGTGCACCTGGAGGCTGCAGGCGCCGTGAGGGCGGGGATGAAGCCCCCTACAGCATTCAGAGGCTGCAGCGAGCCACCGCTTCGACTAGCGCGTTGGCTAGCGGGTGCAGCAGTGCACCTTGGAGGCTGCAGGCGCCGTGAGGCCACTGGTAACAGCGGCGCGCGGTCACCTAGGCCTGAATTACAGCGGCGGCGGGCCGCCGCCCTGTCCGATGCATAGGCTGTTGTGCAGCTCTTACCTTTCTAACGTGGTGATTTGCGTGAGACGGTAGTTGTTGTTGCTTCCAGCATGGGAAGGTGCAAGCGTAGTCTGTCGTGGCGTAGCCCAGCGCGTGGTTCATCGTTGGCATCGGGAGTGGAGCTGCAGTGACGTGTCCTTTCTTGAGCATGCGTGGTGTACGTTGGCAGGGGTGACGCTCGGGCGCGCAGAAGAGTGCGAGCGCGCTTGCTCGATGATTGCAGATAGGAGATTCTTCATGTACCTTCGAGCACAGGCACCCAACTGGTGCACGTGGGTTAACATGTGGGGTACCGGTGTAGCAAGCAGAGGGCGCAGTTTAGCGGATAAGGAATGCAGGCATGGAAGCGGCATTTGTTGCCTCCCGTGGATGCTTGTACATACCCGCAGCGACCCTTCCGGCGGCTCTGTGCCTCATTCCGGTTGCATACCGCGGGTAGCCTTCTGCAAACACTGCATCTGTACATGTTGGCGTACGCTGTGACAACGGCTGAACCCTGTCTGCATTGCTGGTGCACCCGTTCGTAACTGTAACTGTTTACCTGAGTTGCTTGGTGCAGCTAGCGTTTCATGTATAATCCTTGGGATCCACTGGAACTGCTTCGACATTTCCAGTTTTATCTGAACGGTATCTGCCGTACTCCTCACGAGGCATAACCGGGATTGCATGCGCGTGTTGCCATATGGCTGTGCTCAGTGCGCGTCCCAGCACTGAAGGTTCTGCTTGGACTCTGCTTGACGGTATCGCTTAGGCCGCCCGGCTCGTATGGGCGTTACACACGCCAAGTGTAACATCTGATCCTGGCTGTGCGGCCCTTGCCATACAGTCACACGACCTGCATCCGCTGGAGCGCGCCGTACAGCAGCTGGGCAGCTAGAAGCAGCAGTGAGCAGTCTGCTCGTTGGTGCCGATGTTAGGCCCGTGCCGAGCACAGGTTACGCCATTGCGGCCCGCCTGTGATTGTGGCTGCAGCGCCTGCACTGTATAATAATACGCACTTGTGCACGAGAAAGGATCAGCACCAAGTGACGGATCTTGACAGAGGGGGCCACTTTGACAGCAACAGGTAGTGCGTGAGGATTGGGCCAGCCGTCTGCCAACCGGTGCCGCCACGCGCCATCACCTACCAACGATGCGCACGGAGTCACTGTCAAAGTCAACCAGACGATGAAACAGGATAGAAACCAGGAACGTGCGCTGCAGGGAAAGCGCCTGTGCTGATTTGCTCCTCCAACCACCCAGGGACAAGCCACCACGGCCTTGCACGTATGTGCAGGCTAGCGGCACTTGACGCACACGCTTGACGGCAGTGCATAGCCTGCACCCACACCGCAACGGTTACCGGCACCCCATCAACCGCGAAACCGCCCTCGCCTCATACCGCAGCACCATGCGTGACACCACATAGTAGGGTACCCGCCTATCAACCGGTACACCTCCCAACGCAGCCCTGCATCCCGTGCTGCGTCGTATCTCTGCACTCAAGACTACTACCGGTACGCTTTACTTGACAGCGCATCCATTTTAGAATATTGAGGTCCACATGTTTGTCAGCTTCCTGTGCAGGCACTGCAGCGTCAGGTTGTAGGCGGTGCCGCCCAGCTCAGGGCTCCACACGAAGGCCCTGCGGACACACCACCACGTGCCGTCACATGGAGGGGAGAGCCACAATTTCAAGGAGCGAACACAGCCACACTGCATGAGGCCGGCTGACCCCTACCCTGTAACCCGCTGCCTCCAATCACCGTTACGTCCCGCCGCCCACCTACACCTGTTCCCACTGCCTACACACCCCGTTACACTGACGCCATGCAGGGACCAACACCTGCACTTCACAATCGCGCCGCCCCACCTGTGCACCTCCGCCAGCCCCTGCTGCAGCCGCCCCAGCTGCTCCGGCGTGACTCCGTCCAGCACCTCCAGCAGGCGGTGCAGGTTGTGGCGGTTGAGCCGGAGGCTAAAGCGTTCGTACGGCAGCAACTCCCACAGCGGCTGCAGTGTTGGCAGGGACGTTGACTTTCAAAGTTTATACAGCATTCAATGGGAAAATGGCCAAGTCCAGAGCTCATCAAGACTTGCCCAAGATGGCACGTTTGTCGTTGACGACTGGCCAGATACCGGTATTACTCATGGGCGTGATACACGGTGCATTGTCATGCTAGGGGCGGGGGGCCCTGCGGTGCAGGCTGGAGCCAGTAGCTCCCACAGCGGCTGTGTGAGAGGGGACCACGGGTGTTTACAAGGTAGCAGTATTGACTGTGTGTGTGGCCGCATGAGACGGCCACACAGACCGAGTTGTGCTGACAAGGGTGGCCTGAGTCAACGTGGAGTGCACAAGGTCAGCAGGCTGCAATGGCGACAACACGCGATTGTGCACAGGGGGCTGCACGCACCTTCCTCCGCCCCGGGTACACGTCACAGTCGACCCCTTCCTGACTCCCCGCCCAACCCACCGGGCACTCGTGGTCATGCACAACCACGAGCACTTTCATCAACCAACCGGCACACACAGCACCAGCCCTAGCACCCATCGGGTACACGTGGTCGTGCACCAGCACGGGCACACACCCTCCAGCGCACGTGCCAAAACCAACTCAGATGCACACCAGCATATGCAGCCCTCCCACCCACAGGGCACACGTGGTCATGCACCAGCACCGGCACGCACCCACCAGCACACATGTCATCAATAACCCATACCCACAACCGCTCGCACGCCCACCCACCGGGTACACGTGGTCGTGCACCAGCACAGCACTCGCCCACCAGCATACGTGCCACGGTTAACCCACAACTACACGCGCGCACGCCCACCCACCGGGTACACGTGGTCGTGCACCAGCACCGGCACGCAGCCAGCGAACACTGCCTCGCTCAGCCGCCGGCCCCAGCCCAGGCCGGGGGGCGCCAGGCAGAAGCGCGTGCGCAGCATCGCCTCGACGCCCACGCCGTCTGCGGGGCGCGAGGGTGTAGCATAGTCTTATCAAACATTGTCAATGATGATACAATATCAGGATTCTGCCGTCGGCTTTATTTACGATGCCTTGTGGCAGACAGAAGCGGGCGTGCGGCATGGCCTAGGGGCCCATGTCGTCTGCAGGGTGCGAGGAGGTGAAGGCAGCACACATAGGCATTAGGAAGGCAAGCTAAGGACTTTCGTCTGGACCCCCATCGAGACCTGCACAAACACGTCACAGGCTTTCCATGCAGCTTGGCACCCAAATCCATAGCAGGATATACGTCAAGCGTGCGGTCGTGGTGCATCGGGAAGCGGCGTTATGTGCCAGCCCTGCACGGCCTGGCGACCAAGGTGGGGCTCCTGATATCAAGTCCCCTGTCTGTGCTTACTGCTTACGGCTTTGACTAAGGAGGTTTCCAGCTGTCCATGTTCCAGGTGCCTACAGGCCTTACCTTCCACCTCCATGGTGACACGCGGAGACTTGTGTACGGCAACCAGAACAGTGTTCGTGTGCTATGGCTTGGTGGAACAGGCTTTATGCCGATGGCTTGCTAGATAATAAGGCCTCAACGCCACTCAAGCCGCCCTATGCCATAGCGTCACAGCCCGCGACGCACTTTTGTTGATGGCGATGTCGTTCCTCGTGGAGTTGCCGAACATTGCAATGACCGCTTGCCGTACGCCCATGCTGTACGCCATGTCAGACCTGCATGGGCGGGGTAAGGACGGGTATGGGAGGGGAGGGGCCAAACGCGTGGGGCCATGTCCTAGCATGGAGATACGCGGGTCATTTGGGTCAACTAATGAAGGGGCACTAGCACCCGCTGGCGTGGCAAGAGGTACTGGAGGTACCGGCACAGGAGGCAACACCAGCGCTAATACACGAAGGTGCGCAGCACCACGGACGCACACCACGGTGCAACTGCACAGGGCCCCGCCCCCCCGTCCCGGACAGCATGCAAAAGCATGGCCCCTGCGCGTGTTCTTTACACCATTCCACCACCACTGTGCAGCCAAGCGTCACCTCACCATTTCACCTTATTCGTGTCAACACCTGCAGCAGTGACGAAGTTAAGAAACGCATAAAGCACAGACCCCATGCGTCACATCCTACCTGGAGTAGCCACTGAAGTAGAAGAGCAGGTCCCGCTGCTTGCCTTGCCGGAAGCGGGGTGTGGGCCCGCTGGTGTCGTACACCTGCGCCATTTCAAACCTGGTCAGCCTCACCCCTGGTCAGCATTAACATTGCTTGCAGCGTTAGTCAGGCGCTAAGCTCACTTGTAGCCGTCCATGCCGACGCTTGCTTGCCTCCAAACCTCTATCCTTACTACCTGCTTTGCCACCTAGGTACTGCATCTATCTCACACCTGCGTAATAACCTCTGGCCAAGATGTGACCCACATGCCACCGTTTGCTTGTCGGCAATCATCTGTCTACCATACAGTCGTTGCTGTTGCAGTACCGCACCCCACTACCACGCACCTGCGCCATGACCTCTGGCCACGACGTGCCCCCCATGCCAACGTTGCGGGACTCCACAAAGGGCGGCATCACGCAGTCATGATCCGGCCTGCACCAAAATCAGCCCGGGCGGTGAAGGTAGCGGCCTATGGGGATGCCTCTACTAGTCTTGCGCTGTGCAAGATACAGCGCATACCGGTGAGCAATAGCGCGGGAGGGGCACACACGCGCAAGGCACTCCCGAGCCGCCCGCCCGCACCAAGTAATGTGCTCGCGCTTACAGAAAGGCAAGTGGGTGCGCTGAGCTCCGCCGCCACCCGCACCTGGGCACCGTCACGCGCACCACCGCCAGCCCCTTGCACCCAGGCAATACGTCAGGCCACCTTGGCCACACATGACTTTGAATTCGCCTTCAACCCATCCCAACCCAACCCGCGCCTGCCATGTACGTTTCCCCTGATTTTCTGTTTCCACCCGCACACCGACACGAAACCCCAGTCCCATCCGCACCAGTAGCACACCTCCCGCTCCTGCTGCGGTGCCCCACACCCGCACCACCAGACGCCCTCCCTCCCTAACAACACCGCCACTCCCTAGCCGACCTCCCCCACCTGTAGCACACCTCCCGCTCCTGCTGCAGCGCCGCCAGTCCGAAGGGCGCGAAGCCCTTGAACCGCTCCCGCCCCGACACCGCCAGCTGCTGCCACTCCGCCATGGCGCCCAGCATCGCCGGGTCCTGCAGTACATGGCAGTACGACGTTGCAGGGCAGTACATGGCAGTACGGCGTTGCAGGACAGTACGACAGAGCAGGGCGGCAGGAGTAGTGAAAGTTAAAAGGAGTGTCACGTGCGCCGGCGAACGGTGTGAGCAGCAGGGTAGACGGGCGGAGAAGTGTGTCCGTCGGCATCACGGTTGGCCGCAAGAGGCAATGGCAGCCCACGGCACGGCGCAGTCCAGGAGATTCTGCTGTTCTGCTGAGCCTCATGATGGCAATAGGGACACACACATTGTGACCACGCAGTGTGGCTGGGCCAGGAATGTTCCCCTGCTGCTGGTGGCCCCATGCACGGCCTAGGCCGCAACAGCGTGCTGCGCGGGACCGCACAGTGACGGCAGCACGATGTAAGACAGGAGGGTCACACCACACACGCTTTCATCGTCCACACACGGCCGTGTGCACCTGGTGTGCACCCCACCTGCAGGCTGGAGCCCAGCAGCCCCGCCAGGCCCTCCAGCTGGTCGGTCCACGGCACACGCACGGGGACGTCGGAGGCGTTGCGCGGCACGGGGCCGCGGTGGCGGGGGGCCTGGCCCCAGTGCACCAGCTACAGTGGGAATGGCGTGGGGGAAGGGAAGAAACCGTAGAGCGGCAGAGGGTGGAAAGGGGTTTAGACCAACAGCACGAACAGTAGACCGTAAGGGGCGGGCTGTGAGAGGGTGTCCGACTCCTTCGGTTTGAGGGGACTGGGGGGCAGGGGAGGGGGCTGCGGCCAGTAGTCATGTGTGTCATTGCGATTGGCCAACGCCCTTTCCACACGCATCCCGTGTTCCCGCCCACGCTGGCGGCGCTGGCCGGATGCCTGGGCACACGCTGTGCACAAGCTGCCGTCAGCTTGGGGGAAACTGCGGGGAAACAGCGGAGCACTTGGACCACAAAAGGGGAGATGGGAGGAGTGCGACGGCGGCTGGACTCTTCGCAATGGCAGCCAATAGTGCTCAGGACGCATGCACAGGGCCTGCGCAACCGACACTGCTCGCACAGCGCGCACGGCACACGGCCTCGCACCTTGATGGGGCGCTGCACCTCTGTTGTTCCGCGGTACAGGTCGCAGCAGCCCCTGTCGTTGACCGCCACCGCCACGTGGTTGCGCCCGCCAGTCATGTTCCACCAGGGGTACGCCGTACGCACGTGGTCGAACACGGACTGGAACAGGTAGTACGGGAATCCGGTATTGCCTGGGGGATGTAAAAGTGCATGTGAGGGACTTCCAAGGCTGAATGCCATGTAAGCAAAGTAGGTGGGACTGGAAAGGCTGATGGAGAGGAAAGAGGTGCAGGGGGATGCAGGCAAGCATGGATGTCTTGGGGTCCATTGAGTAGAAAGGTACAACCTGGTACCGGCAGCGTATAGTGAAGGTTGGCGTGCTACGGTGGCGAGCTGCAGGCAGAAGGTGGGTGTGGCGCAGGGTGTGCAAGGTGTGCGTTGTTAGGGGCACAAGCGCACGAGGGCCTGGGCGCATGGCAAAAAAGCTCAGGTCCTTGTGGGAGCTGGCGTTGGGCTACGGCTGAGCTAGAGGTCGCTGGGGTGGGCTGGGCCAAACGGGTTCCGCATTCCCACGTGGACCGTTACTTAGTCCATGTAGCAGTCTAAGACCAAAAGCCGTGACGCTACTTAGTGTGTGCCCACTTGTGTAGAAGTAAGTGTTGGAGGGCACGAAGAACAGGTTGGCCTCCCAGGGGTTCTCCGTGCGCACGGACGAGTCCGCCAGCAGGCGGTGGTAAAACACCTGCTCCGCCCTATACAGCTCGTCGTGCTGCAGGTGCCTGGGGGCACAGAGGAGGGCGTGGCACCGGTACACAGAGTTAGTTGTGTATTAACAGCTGACCCAGCAGGTGTTGTTATGCTGGGCCATGTACAGCTGGTCGTGCTGCAGGTGCCTGTGTGGGGTTGCACAACAGTGTGTGTTGCGCAGGGTTAGATGTGTATAAGGAGCTGACGCCCAGCAGGGCCCGTGAACTCCGCTGTACGAAGCTCATTGTGCTGCAGGTGCCAAGGGTGTAGTAAAGGGAGTGTGCAGGGGGAGTGCATCTCCAAGGTTGCATCGCGACATCAGGCTCAGGCCGCTCAGCGCTGCACCAGCAGCCATGCACATGGCACGTGGCACGTTGCACGCGTGGCGTGCCGAGGTAGGGGAAGAAGCAACGCGTCGGACGACAGCTGTACACTGCTGTGGGATTGACAGCAAGAAATATCCCGGCAGCACAGAGCCTGGGCAGCAGCACGTTTTGAAGTTGCCATTGGCCGGGACCTAGACGGACCAACGACCAGCCGGCACGCATCCGATCAGTCCGACAGCCCTCCCCTCCGCTCACCCCCAATCGTGGCGGTAGTGCAAGTACGACACTGTCTCAGGGAGGTCGTACACGTAGATCTTGAGGTCCACAGGGTTGGGGGTCCACTCTGTACGGCGTTGAGCCACAGTGTACGGCATGCGCGGCATAAGGTCGGCGAGGGCGTGGATGCAGGTGTATGAGCGAGCTGGGGGCTACCCGTAAGCAGCAGAACAAGGACATGCAAGCGGATAGCCGCGCAGTGCGCAGGCAAAAGGCGCGGAAGGCTTCTGCCGGATGCGCGGCGTGCCAAGACGCTAGATGCACGAGTGGCTGTCACCCTCCAGCCTTCTCTTCGCTGTTTACTTATGTGACTTGCTACACATGCACCCCAGCAGCAACGAACACACGAGTGCCATGCACTGGTGTGTGGGTGCGCCGAGCAGGGCGCAAAGGACAGGCGCTGAGCACATATGCCCGACACGTCTCATACGGCAACCTTGCAGATGCCAAATGAACATCTTCTACAGGTCGTGAGCTGCTCACAAAGCACACCTGTGACACCAACCGCGTCGTCGCCCTCCAGCCCTCTCGCACCTTGCTGCTTGTACGCCTGGCTGCGCGTGCACCCCGGCCCCCACCAGCCCTCCTGGCAGTGGCAGAAGCCGCCCAGGCACCTGCCCCGGCCGCTGCAGCCCAGCGGGCAGTCCTCCAGGGTGGTGTCTTGGCAGCTGTCGCCCGTGTAGGTGGGCGGGCAGTGGCAGCGGGCGGAGGCGCCCTGGCCGGTGCAGTAGCCGCGGTCGTGGCACCTGCGGGTGGGCCGAGAGGGCCGAGTACTGATGCGAAATGGGGTAGATTCTTTTCAGAAGTCGGCCTGGAGGGCGGACTGCGGAGGTTGCGGCAGTGCGGTTGGCGCTGTTCCTTGGATGCGGTTTGGTGGATGCAGCGTCGTCGGCACCAGCACCAGCGCGGAACGGATGGACGGACCTGTAGGAGGGCGCTGTACGGTATAGGACGCCCATTGCGGGCCTTCCTGGCTGGAGCGTTGGTGCCTGGGACGACCGTACCCCGGCGTGCGGCTCGGCGGCGGCCATGCTGATCAGCAGCTTGCTGCTACTCCAGCAACCCCGGGCCCACGGGGGCTGTCCGTAGCGTCACGCTGCGATGCATAAGAGTGGAACTGTGTGCGCCGCGCCGCCTGGGTTGGCCCCCGAAGCCACCAGGACGGGATGGGGCAGCTAGCCCGGTCGCCCACGCCTGTTGGACACGTGTGTGCTGCCAACACGTCTTCCCACACGCGGCCACGCACGTACCTGTGCGGGCACGCGGCCATGGGGCGGATGACGGCCCCGTGCTCCGTGGCCAGCTTGGCGCGGTGCCTGTCCTCGTCGCCCACGCCCTCGAACGAGAACGGGTCCACAAACTCAGAGCCCTTTTGGTGCCTCTGCACAGAAAGGAGGACGGCAAGGAGAAGGCCCCAGGCCGTGGGTACAGCTTAGGATGGTAGATCTCGGCTCCTCGAGCTCGTACCTGCCTTTCGTAACGGCATTACTGCAAGGAAGTGCAGCAAGCCTAGGTGGTGTCGCGTTGGGATGTGGGTCGAGCGCCTATGAGCCTCGCGAGTCGTGACCCGCCGCTGGAGCTCCTCATCACGCAAGAAATGCACCACTAGAAGTCCCTTGAGACACGCATCCCGACTTCTACCGCTGGCATCGACACGTTCAGGTCCCCGCGTGAACCCGCGTTCACTCGCCTTGTACTTTCCCTTCATCCACACCACCTCTGCCACGCCCGCCACGTTGCCCTCCCCGGGCGGGTCGGACAGCTGCTGGTCCTCCGGCAGGCCCTGGTACACGAAGCATATGATGTCGCTCCACCCGTGCAGGTCGCCGTGCACGCAGTGCTGTATGTTGGTGTGGTAGGGCCCGTGGCAGGAGATGGCCGCCAGCTGCATGGTCGACGGGAAGAGGGTGCGGGGCACAGGGGCAGGGTTGTTTGGGGCCAGAAGATACGGGCATGTGCGTACCGGTACCATGTCCAACCGGAGGCTGACGGCGGATATGACGTAGGCCGTATGCAGCAGATATGTGATGTTGCTTGTGGTTTAGTCCAGGCGGGTGAGCCGGAGACACCTCGGCCTGGCAGGCGCCCCACCCCATACACGCCGTGTCACTGCGCACCTATCCAACCCCGCCTGTATTGCATTTCCCCGTTTGGGTTTTCGCCAATGAGCTCCCTGTCCGTCTGTCAGTGTGCCTAGGCAGGCGCATCCCGCACGGCAGCACCAACAGCATATCAATGTGCTGCGTGGTGCCCTGTCGACACGCAGGCTTGTGGGGCTGTACTGTTATCAACGAGTTTCCGCCATGTCCGCTGAGCAGAACCCCACAAGCAATATCTCAGTGTTCCCGCAGCTGCCTTTTCATATACAGCCCATTGCGCCACACGAGGCAAAGCGCAGTTAAGTGCATGCCCCTGCTGGACCACGAGCACGCGTCGCACGGTATCCCGTTTGCCACGCCCCGCTCGGGGTAACACAAGCAAGCAACCCGCACATCCGGGCGCCAGCCTTGCCCATGTGGGGCTGAGCGCCCCCTGCCCACACCTTACCTGCCTGTAGCAATAGCAGTTCTTTGGGTATAGACGCCCATACATTGGGACGGATCCATTGTTCAGGGAGGTGTGGCAGGCCGGAAGGAGAGGTTGGCGGCAGTCGTCCCCTGGCAGGCAGGGGCTTTCCCTCAACAAGGCGCTCGCACTCATTGTGGCAGCCGTTCGCGTTGCCCGCTGATCCCATACCTCCATATCCAAATCTACATTCGCAGCGGCCTAGCTCAGCATTGCAGTTCCCGCGACTGCTGCATCCTAGAGGGCAGCTACGACTTATCCGCTCAGGCTCGGCACCGGCTCTGTGACTTGAGCAAATCGATAATAGCAATGCAAGGATGATAAGCGGGCTCATTGCATGATGTCCATAACGCCCCCGGATTTTGCTGTTTCAGTGTGTCCATGTAGGGCTCGTTGCGCAGCTATATATGAACGTTGCGTTGAAGCTCTCGTACATACGCACCGTTTACCTATCTGTGTCGCGTATGGCAGGGGAGTCCCCTCCCCCTTCTTGCCCGTACCCTTGCCCTACATGCCAGGGCCCGTGGAACAAGTTAAGAACTCATTAACTCGGCACTACCAGCACTTAATGATACTGGAAGTGAGCCTGCCATGCCGTCTGCCGCTTGGGCTTCAGGGCCTCCAAAACCGCCACCCCTGCCGGCCTGCGGCGCTGCCTTCCGGTAGTGCAGACGGGACTCCCCCGCTTCCCCCGTGGGCCATGGGCCATCTACAGCATCCGTACCTGACACGGCTGACACGGCTGTGCGCAAAGCCGTTTCCTGTTTCACTTGCTTCAATGCATGAAAGACATGCAGCAATGTTAAGAAATTTTGCTACCCCGCGGGCGGGGTGAACGCCCACCGGGCCCGTTGCCACCATGAGGTTGCTTTGCTTTGTTGTACTTTTATCTTATATACACTCAGGGGTAGCGGAACACTGCTCCAACTCAACGAATGAGCGCGAATGTGGTGCCCGAGCGGTGGCCGCGATCCTTTCGGTTTTTACAACGAGGTCAGGATGCTAATTGTAGCGCTGATATTGCTGCCATACGACTGGCTACGAAAGGCCACAGAGTGTGGCCTGGCGAAGGTTTCGAGATGCAGTGTCGTGCCCTTTGAACGCAGCGGAGTGGAGGTCCCAGACTTATCGACAACCAGCACAGACATATCTAATGCAATCCTGAGCTTCACCAACAGCTGCCTGGGCATTGTGGGGAGTGTTCTCAGGGTGAGCACCGGATTTTGTCATCTGGGCTTGGGCCTCGCGCACCTTGCAAAGAGATATCTGGTGTCGGCCGGCGCGTGACTGCTCTTTGCACGTTCGCCGTCTGGCTGACTGGCATGGAAACCCGGCTGAGTCACTTTTTCACACAGTGATTACGACACTATCTCCCCTCCCAGATGGTCGCCCTGCCCCACCTCCTGCTAACCCGGCACATCAGTAGGTGTTGGGGACTCTGCCCGTGCTGCTTCCACCAGCTCCCCTTTTATTTCCCCCGGTCCTCCCCTGCGTTGTTGCAGCCCATACGGCTCCTGTCGCCCAACACCAACACGGGCCTGCTACAGGAGCTGTCCGACACGTTCACCAGCGACAGCGGCTGGCGCGTGCAGTACACAGTCATGGACCTGGAGCGGATAGCCCAGGAGGTGGAGTTCCAGATGAAGACAAGCGGTGAGGATGCAGCGGTCAGGCCTGGGAGCTCTCTGGGCTGCAACACGGGCTCCCCGAAAGTCGAGGCCAGCCGTTGGGCCAGGGGCCGTTATCGCTTGACCGTAGAAGCTTGACCGTGGAAAGAACAGGTTGTGAAGTTCAGATGATACCTGGACGGCGTGCATGTCCTGGGTCGCGGTGCTCCCGGTAGCCCGCTGGCAGCTGGATTTCCTTTGCCCCCTGCGTGCCAGGCACGCCACCTGGCACAGCGGCAACCTTTGGATCCTGGTGCGCTGGGCCCAGGCTCGCTAGCCGACTTGCCGTGTACCTGTGGGCCTGGGGCGCTGGGCTGAAGGGGGTCACGCCTGTGCCACTGGACCACCTTACAGTCCCCTTACTGCGTCTGGGTGGGGAGTGGGGCGGCGCGCCCAAATGCCGCCGGGTGGCTGCAGTGGGTTACGGCTGCGGGGCCATCCCTTGCTGCCGATCAGTCAGGGCATACGGTAACAGTAGCGCCCCAGTGTGGGTTATCATCTGCTATCACTCACCGCCGCATGGGATGCGTACCGTAACAGCAGCACTGCTGCATCTGGGTCAGGCGCCAGGTACAGTAACCTCCGCCTGCGGCACGTAAGGACGGTATCCTCCGACCGCTGGCTCTAGCTTAGTGTCACAGTCGCCTTTTCCGCTTGTATGTGTCACCGCCCCGGTTGATCTTTGCCCGTTGGCAGTCTCCGTGTACGACAGCTGGATCCTGGACGTACCGTCATCGGAGGCGGTGCTGCGTGGCGGCGGTGTGGCGGCGCTGGACGGGCTGGCGGCGGTGGCGGCGGAGGCGGCGGGCGGCGTGGCGGACGATGATGACGTGCATCCGTGAGTGCGTGTGTACTTGCCGCCTGGCAGGGTGCTGCGCCGTCTGCAGTGCAATGCGGGAGCAGCAGGGCAGGAGGGGAACCGGCGGCCGGGCGAAGGCGCGCGAACTATGCGCTTCCCGGGGGTTGCTGCGGCATCAGGAAGTCGCCCAGCCCCGGACGATTTTGGCGCAGGCGTTTGGCGGGGCGGGGCTGGTATGTCCTTGCCCACTCCCTGCTGATGTTCGCGGTATCGGGTCATGGATTTGCAAGCACGGCCCTGCTGCCGTGTGTCGCATACCTGTCGGCGCCGGGCTGTCGCGGGATTGCGCTTGCTTCTTGCCTGAAACACCGCCCTGCACCCCGACTGCGTTGCTGCAGGTACCTCAAGCGCTACGCCGCCACATACGGCTCCCAGGGCGCCCGTACGGCAGTCGTTCTTTCTGGCCAGGTGGGCGGCTACTGGGACAGAACAGCGCATAACGCCATTTGTCGGATCCGTGTGCATACCTGCTTCGTCAGCTGATTACGCTCTCTCCTGGAGCATACGGCCGCGAGGCGCGCACAATGATAACACCGAGTCTGTATGTCCTCTGGACCTTGAGACGAACTTTGACGCTTGACCGCACCGCGCCCTGTTGTGCCGCATCCTTGCAGGTGCCGCTGCTGTACTGGCGCCGCGACGTACTGGCGTCGTACGGCCTTACGTCAGCGCCCGCCACGTGGGACGACCTGCTGGCGGTTGCAACCGCCATCAACGGCACCGACCTTGACGGCGACGGCCAGGGCGACCCCGCGCTGTGCTGGCACACGCAGGGCTGCTACGACGCGGGGACCGTGCTGGCGGCCATTCTGGCGCCGCTCACGCAGCAGCAGGTGGGGGACGCGGGGAGCATGCTCCCTGCGGATCGGGAGTGTACCGCCATGTACAGCTTCAGTGCATTGTGCTGGCGGCCATCCTGGCGCCGCTCACAGAGCAGCAGGTGGAGGGCCTTTTTCAATCATAGCATTGGTGTAAATTACCGTACAAGCGGTATTATACCGTGCTGGCAGCCGCATTGGCCCTCTCATCGGCAGCGGCGTGGGCGGTGTACGACAATGGATGGGACGCGGGGACCTAGGCTCATGCCTTCCGAGCAGTGACCAGGCACCGTGCCGGCGGTCGCACTGGCAACCCCTCGCTCCACTTGCCCCTTCCACGCCCACGCAGGGCAGCACCAGCGGCTGGCTGCTGGACCCAGACACCCTGCAGCTCCTGGGCGCAGCACAGCCCAGCACCAACACCAGCACCGGCGGCTCTGGGCCCGAGGCGGAGAGTCCCCTGCAGCGCGCGCTGCGCGTGTTCCGCTCGCTGCACGCGCTGCAGGCGCCCGACCCCGGAGGCCCCGGCTGCCGCTACCTTCACACGCGCTTCCTCAACGGCTCATGCGCCTTCACCGTCAAGTGGGCGCAGCAGTTCAAGGTGGGTACGTGTGCAATGGGAGGAAAGCGTGCACGGCGTCAGGGAATCCACGGGAACGGGCATGGAGGGAAACGGGCTCACGCTCCCCCCTGGGTGCATTGTACGATGGTGAAACTGGACTACTGGTGCAGACCTTGGTAGGCGCGTTGCTTGGCATGTAAGCAGGAAGCTGCAGGGCCAGGGTGTAATTAGCAGACTGCCTTGCCTCTGCCCCCGTCCCCCAGGCCTCCCAGCTGCAGTACCCGGGGCTGCGCGGCCGTGTGGGTGTGGCTCCGCTGCCGGGCTGGTCGGAGGTGTGGGACCGAGCCGCACGCACGTGGGTGTCCTGCGACAGCGACAGCGGTGGGCAGGACGCAGCAAGGAATGGGACACTGGGCGTGCCAGGCAGCGCCAAGGTGCAGCGGTCCCCTCCGCCGCCGCCGCCAGCCCAGCAGCAGGGTCAGCAGGTGCACCCGGTGTGCCCCCACGCGGCACGTGCCGTACGGGTGCTTCCCGAGCAGCTGAAACGCCCATCCGTACCTGCAGACCCCGCAACGCCCGCAATGCCTCCCGGCATCGCCAATGCCAGCCAGACCCAGTCCGCGCAGCCCACAGCCTCGCCTTCGCCCGCCGCATCAGCCGTCACGCCCGCCGCGCCCATGCCGTACCGCTGGGGCCGCGTCAACCGCTCGCCGTACACGGGCATGACGGCGCTGCTGGGCGCCGTAGATGCCCGTGCGCCGCACGAGTACGCCGAGGCGGCTTTTAAGTTCTTCATAATGGTGGGTCGTCCCGTGCCTTGCTGCCGATGACCCTTATAGGCTTTACTGTGCCGATTGGTGCAAATGTTGACCGGCTGCCTGGCATTGCCACCTCCTGTAACCAGGCAGAGTGGCAGACATCTGTGTCCGTGCCGTCATGCCAGGCATGGAACGCCCCTTCCTCCCTCCACATGTCCACCCGCATGCCTGCATCCCGCCAGCTTGCTTCCCATCCTCAGGAGCGCCAACCAACACTCCTGCACCGGTGTCCCATGCCCGCATCCTCATACCCCCTTGCTGCGACTTACCGGCATGCTGCTGCGGCCGCTGTGCCACCAGATTGCGTCCCCCGAGAGCAGCTGGCAGCAGCTGCTGGCGTGGGACTCCCCTGTAGGCCCCTTCCGCCGCCGCCACCTGGAGCTGGACACAGACAGCACAGCGCGCTGGCTGGCGGCGGGGTACGACCCCACGGACCTGCAGGTACGGCATTAAGGTAGCACGGCAATACGGGAGTGATGCTGTATGTGAATGGTGCAGGGCGCCATAGTAGCATCCGCCTTTGCTGTAAGAAAAACGCTAGCCTCTATTGTGGCTGGCCAAGCGTCCTCCATGCAGGCAAGGACCCCATGCTGCTGCGCTTGCTGCTCTAATGGTGAACGGCACCATTACAGTGTGGAGGAAAGGTCCAAATCTGCATTCCTCCATGCAGCCAGGTGCAGCATGCCAAGCAACGTGCCTACCACGGTGGCCCCCACTGCGCCTTGCGCCACGCACTTCTTCCTCCACTAGTACCTGCTTTGCAATATGCTACTGTGTCCCCGAAAATGCATCGCTACACACTCCTCGGTTCCTCGGCCCCCGCAGGACTTCCTCACCTCCACCTCCTACACCCTGGACCACCCCAACGTCGCCCTGCCGCTGCGCATGCCCGCCGCCAGCCGCATTCGCGACGCGCTAACCGACGCCGCATGGGTTGTAACCAACTCCATGCCGGCGGCGCCGCCGCAGTCGACCCTGGCCCTGGCGGCGGCGGCCGGCGGCGCCGCCAGCGCCAACAACGGCGACGGCGCCGCCGCCTTTGAGGCGAAGCTGGCGGCGGCGCTGGCGGCGACGATCCGTACGATAGCGGAGGAGGTCGGGCCCCTGGCGGAGGTGGGTACGGAGCAGAGCGCGGGGCGACTGGGGCCTGCGGTGCCAACCTGTTGTGCCTTCGCACCGGCTAGGCGACGCGTGGTACGGCAACGTTATGCTCGGACGCCTACGCCAAGCACCTGCAACACGCAGCCCTGACCCCGTTCCTGGCCTGGACCTGCCCCTCTGCCCCTTGCCCACACCATGTGGGCCTGCACCAGACCCGCTGAACCCTACAACGGTGCGTGCTGACGCCTCCGCTCTGCCCCTCATGCCCCTTAACCCACCCCAGACCCGCCGTGCGTACCGCATGACGTTGGGGTACCCCCCGGACCCCGCCCCTTCGCCACCGCCGGCCCGATCAACCGCCCCAAGCGGCGGCCTTCGCTCCGTCGCTTCCCGCGTGGTGGTGGGCGTCTGCGTGGGGGTGGGCGGGACGGCAGCACTGCTGGCGGTCTGCTACGCTGTTGTACTGGTGGCGGGCGAGCGGAGGCGGAGGCGGGCGCTGTCGCGCCGGTCGCTGTTTGGCCGGACCCTGGCGCCAGGGGCGTCGCCAAGCACCACCCTGGTGGTAACGGTGCGTTGTTTGCTTGCGTGTATTGCTGTGTGCTGAGTTGTCTGGAGCGCATGGCTGTGCCCAAATGGGGACACATGGGTTCGCCGAGGTGCCGCGCGGAGCTTGGCGGTTGTATGGTGGCTGTGGGCTCGGGGGGACGGGTCACAGACACGGGGGACACAAGCGTGAGCGGGTCGGTGTACATAGCCGGAAGCGAAGAGCACAGGTCAGCGAACCTGTACCGCCAGTCGGATCAGGGTCGGCAAGGCGTGGCCACGGTGGCGCCTCGTGGCCCTTGCTGCTGCACTGCCGTGACGTGCCATGTGCGGCCACGTGTGAACGCTCCCTGCACGCTGTGAGGCTGCCGTATCGCCACACACAGGTGCCTACTACACACTCGTGCCCCGTCTTCGTTTTTGGCTTGCCTGTACCTGTCTGAGGCTCATCATGCCTGCCTCCTGCACCGCATTCGTTACACACGTGCCGAACCACACGGCCTGCACACGACTTCCTTGTTTGCGCTACAGGACATTGTGGACAGCACGCAGCTGTGGGAGACGGTGCCCCCGCTGATCATGTCGAGGTGAGTTAGGACGGGATGGGACGTACTGGTCCTGGGAGCCCATGCAGCCAGCCCTGGGCATACCCGGTACCTGTTGTACGGCACCGAGTGGCCGGTAGGCGGTCGCCCACAAAGGACTATGTGCCAGGCTGATACCGCAATGAGTACGCACCTTCGTGCCTTCGCCTCATCTTCGCGCCACTACGTTCACAGCCGACACGTTCAAAGTCCCAGGTGTTTGCTGCATACACTGTAGTTGCAGCATATTTGGCACCGGTTAGCACTAGGATTGTTGAAGTGGCCTGCTCGTCCCACCCAGGTGTGTGCAGCTGCACCAAGATGCCACGTGCACCGCTCTCAATCTGCAACAACGAATGAGCGCAGCACTCCCCAAGGCTCGCCGCCTGCCCTCCCGCCACGCACCCCCAGGTGTGTGCAGCTGCACCACGACGCCATCCGCGGCCTGCTCAAGGACCATGGTGGCTACGAGTCGGCAACGGAAGGGGTGAGCCGAACACGAGGCGAACGCGGCGCTCGGCGCCAACGCCTCGCCCACGCATCCTGTACCCCTGTCTAGGGCACCTTGCCCCGGCACCTGCGCTGTCTCCTCAGCTCCGCTGACTTCGCTTCCCACACCCACTGTATCAGGCTCTGCCTATTCCAAGCTGCAAATCATCCTAGTAGTTGCAGCAAGCATAACTGGTGCTTCCTGTTTGTTTACTCCGGCCTTTAGCTACCCCTATCGGTACTTACGAATCCCGTGCCAATGCCCCGTTGGTCCCACACTCCGCAACAGGACTCGTTCATCCTGTCTTTCCACACGGCCCCGGACGCGGTGGTGTTCGCCGTGCGCGCCCAGACGGCCCTGCTGGCGCAGCCGTGGCCGCAGGAGCTGCTGGAAGCTGCCGACGTCTGCCGCCCCGTCTGGGTGCAGGTGGGGCAACACGCGCCGCAACACGTGTGTCGGGTTCGGCACCAACCCTCTCGTTGTTGAGGTTGCCAGTGGGTGAAGCTGTGCGGCTGCAGAAGCTCCAGCTCCTACACTTCTGCTGCTTGCCTGCGTTTTGACCGCCTGTGTCGTGTCGTAGGGATGGATCGGCCAGTGCACGTGGTGCGTGCTCACCCGCGCTAGAGCGCTACACAGCACAACAGCTTTGCTGGCGGCATGCCTAGTGCACGCCAAACCTGAACTTTTATTCGTTACCCTTGGGTACCCTCACCCCCTTTTGCCATTCTCCATGCCCGCAGTCGCTGCTACACGCTGCGCCGCCCGAGCGCCCCAACCGGTCCGCCCTGGGCTCCCGCTCCCGGCTCCTGCCCTCTCGCCAGCACACAGCCGTCCGTGCCAACTCCTCTTCCCTAACCCACAGCGTCGCCCTGCCCACCCTCGGCTCCCGTGGCGCCGCCTCCCCCTTCTCCACCGCCACCGCCCCGCCCGCCGCTGCACTTTGCGCCTTCCCGCTCAACCCCGGTCAAACCCTGGTCAACGCATCGGCAGATCTGTATGGTACTGCGCGCTCCCCCTTCGTACGGCGCAACCGAAGTCGCGGCGCATCACTCCGGCCCATGTCACAGCCGATTTCCATCCTAGAGGTGCTTGATTCACATTCCGGATCCACGGCAGTCCTGGGCACCGACATCGGGGCACACGCTGCCGCCCGCCACGTGGCCCAGCAGCCCGTGTACGGCAATCCGGGTACGGCACCGCTGCCCCCCATGCCCCCTCTCTCAAGCTGGGCCTCGGAGCGCCTCATGCAGCAGCCCCAAGCCCCCGGCCCCTCATATGGTGCTGCCGTGAGGCAGCCCGATGCTGTGGAATCAGCGTTGCTGTACCAATTCAGCCCAGCCGGTGTGGCTCACATTGCGCAACAGCAGCAGCAGCAGCAGCAGCAGGATGCGGGCGGCGCCAGGACAGGGCTCGAGGCCCCGGGGCATGCGTCCGCTTTGAGCGCAGGGCCGGAGGAGACGCTTAGCAACCTGCCCTCGGTGGGTACTTGCGCCTCCATCGGGGGCCCTGACGAGGCAAGCGGACCCCCGCCGGGCTTTGAGGACGTATCGGACGAGTTTGCCACCTGCGGCGGCCCCGGCGCCGGCTCGTTTGCATTCGCAGACCCGCGGACTTCGGCACAGGCGGCGGCGTGCGGAGCACGTAACGGCAGCGGCGACGGCGGTGGTTCAGACGGAGGTGATGGACCGGCCCTTGCCATGGTGTCACCGCAGCGCGGGCCGCTGCAGCTGCCGCTGCCGCCGCCGCTGCCGCTGCTGCCGCTGCCGCCGCTGCCAGTACTGTCACCGTCACCGCGTGACCGGTCGCCCAGGCCCCGGAGCCTGCGTAACGCGGCCTCTCAGCAGCTCCTGATCATACCGGAGGCACTTGCCCTTGTGACGGAGGACACACACTATCTCGCCGACAGTCACACTTTTACAGGCGCTTACAACAATTTGTCCCAGCGCGGGCGCGGTGAGACCAGAGGGAGCAGCCGCGGCGGTGGCGGCAGCGGCAACTACCCGACGGGCCGAGACGCGGTTGCTGCGGCAGTCGCGCAGCAGCATCAGCAGCAGCCGACCACACAGCGGCGTGCAGGCTCTCCCTATCAGGCACCCTGGTTGGCAGGTCAGGAAGCGACCTGGGGAGCCGTTACCAGCGGTTCCGCCTCCGTCGCCTCAGCGTCGGCCGCGTACCACCTCTCACCCCTTGACAGCACCGGCAGGAGCCAAACCAACCCCTTACGTGATCACTTTCACGTGCCACGCAGCACCTCTACACAGCACGGGGGTGCCCCGCTTGGGCACGCTCCCGGTGAGGAGGGCACCCTGCCGTGCGCAAATGTGCAGGACATTACTTTGCAGGTTGAGGATGGGGGTGCCCTGCCGGGCGCAGATGCACGGGATATCACCTTGGAGGTGGAGTTGGATAGTGGCGATGGCGGCGGCCGCTTGGATGAGACCATGGGCAGTTTGCTGGAGAGTGCGTTGAGCACAATTGCTCACACTTCGCCCCAAGCGCCGTCTGGTGCGGTGACTCTTGCGCGCGTGTCCACGGGACCTGGGATGTTTGGGGACGGGGGATGGCCAGCGGAGCGTGCGGAAGGTGACGACAATGGCGGTCAGCGGATGGGCAGTACGGGGCGGCTGCTGCCACGGGTAACACACGGCCCGAGCATGGCACTACCTATGCCGCCTGCATCGCCGGCGCAGCAGCAGGGGCCGCAGCAGCAGCAGGAGCAGGCGCAGTTGCAGCCGCGGTGGCAGCAGCGGGAGTGGGAGCGCGCCCGAAGCCAGCCGCACGAGGTCGTGCAGCGGCAGCGGCCCAGGCACAACCACCCCCAGCAGCAGTCGCAGCCACTTCAGCAGTCGCTGCTGGCCCGGGTTGTCGCGGCGGGGAGGTCACACCCCGGGGAGCGCACCGTCAGCGGGGCCAGCGGCGGCAGCCCTGGCGGCGGCGGCGGCAGCAGCGGTAGCGGTGGAAGGGTCCGCCGTGGCGTCCGCAGCGCCGCGAGGTTGTTTTCCGCCGCCGTTGCCAGCGTCGGCGGCGGCGGCGGCGGCCGGGACAGCATTCGGAGGGCGTCCACCTCGTCGTGTTCACACTCCGCGGCGACGCGGGTGTTAAATGCAACGTTGCCCGTTGCCTCCGCAAGCATCGGCGCCGCCGCCATCCCCGCTGGCACCACAGATGCTGAAGGGCGCCGAAAGGCCATGTCACGCGTCATTCCGCTGGACACGTCGTCAGGCTCCGACGGCAACGCCGCCGTCACCAGCGGCGGCGGTACCGACCCCGGCGCCGCTACCGAGACCCGCCGTCGCAAGCACGGCCGCGAACGCTCCAGCTCCAACGGCGGCGGCGCCGCCGGCATCATCGCCCGCTCCCTGACGGCGGCGGCGGCACGCCGGGCCGTGTCCATACGCAGCAACGTGCAGCCCGGCGGCGGCGCCGCCGCCGCCGCAAAGCACCGGCCTGCCAGCGGTAGTATCAACGGCGGCGTCCTGGGCGGCGTGTCGGTGCGGCGGGCGACTGTGGGCACAGGTCTGATGTCGTTGCTGCAGCCGTCGGCGTCGCTGTCGGGACGCGGCGGGCGGTGGGCGCCGTCGGGCCAGCCGTCCGTGGGGCAGCTGTTGATGCAGGTGGTGACGGGCGGCGGCGGCATCGGGTCGCAGCACGGATTGGCGCTGCTGGCCAGCGGGGAGTGAGTAGGGCCGGGGGATGCGAGGGTGTAGGCATTGGGTTAGGTTCTGAGCCTGCCAGGACTTGGGCCTTCCAGCGGTGCTTTGCTAGTCCGTGGGCCTGGTAGGCGGTGTGATCGCGACATGCACTGTTTGGAAGGCCGACATACGCTGTGCCTGCCGCGTTCCCACAGGTGCAGCGTGGCTGGTGCTGCTGCCATACCGCCGCCGCCGCCCGTCAAGTCCCTCACCTTTGCGGAGTATCTGGCGTTCGTGTTCCGCCCCTTGCCGTACGGCGTGGCTGCCGCACAGCGGCCCGGCGCTGCCCCCGAAGACAGCGCGCCCATGTACCACTCCCGGCTGGTACGGACGTGCACGTTCGGTGCTCATCCTTCGCAGACCTCACTGCCAGGCCTTGCTCCAAGCAGCTCTTGGAGGTCGCCTTTCTGGGCACTCAAGCCGCACTGAACTGCCATGCATGCGTGCATGTGTCCAGCAAATTTTGTTCCTCTTCTCGTCTGCGGCATGCCGGGATCCCACCCCCCTCACACCCGCTGCTACGTGCCCAAGCCGTTCCTCACCAAAACCGCCTGGCCCACTCCTGCCTGCCGCCAGGCGACCTCCCCTGTCAGGGCCCCCGCGGGTGGCCCCACGCGACCCGCAAGCACGTCAGCCGTACAAGCACTCATCGCCGCCGCCGCCGCCGCCGCCGCCGCCGCCGGCAGTGGTCCCTCCGCGTTCTCCTCCCCCACCAGCCCGCGCCACATCCCCGGCGCCGTACGGGTCTTTGGCGGCTTGCGTGTCCGCATGGGCGTGCACAGCGGTGTTACGGCAGAGTGCGTGTCGTACAGCCGCGTGGCGGCCCGTACGCAGTACAGCGGCTCGGCGATGGACACCGCCAAGGCCGTGTGCGATGCAGCCCAGGTGCGCGCGTTGGAAACTGCTGAAGGAGCCCGTGGCTGAAGTCGTTTGTGCACTCCGCACAGCGGCTCACGCCTTATATGCTTGTTGCACGCGTGCAGTTGGTGATTCGGTTTCCCTATCCATGCAGGGTGGTATGGTCCTCCTGAGTCCCTTCGCCCTCGCCCAATACAATGGCGGCGGACATGGCGGCGGAGGCGGCGGGCGCTCCGGCGGCGCCGACGGCCCCGCCCCGATGCTGCTGCACATGGGGCGACACGCGCTGAGCAAAGCAGGGCAGGAGCCCCTGGAGCTGGTCATGGTGGGTTAGCGGTTGGTATGGTGGCGGTTAGTACGTGCTGCCGTGCGGCGGACAGGCCAAGCCATCAACAACTGTTCCAGGACCGCGCTGTCCCTTTGCGGCGTAACTCCGGTTGTGCTGCTTTCGTGCAGGCCGCGACTGCTCCCGACATGTGTTCACGCCAGATCCATACGTGCCTGGCAGGCTTTCCCTCTCCCAAATGCGGTCGCCCCAAGGCCACGGAACTGCCTGACCTGCTGACCCGGTGCAACGTGGCCGTCAATATTCTAGACCCGGACCGTCGTGCTGTTCCCCGTCCAGGCCGCCGGCCGCAAGCCGCTCACCGTGTCTCACGCACCGGCAGTACGCCGTCTTGGCCCCCTCCCGCTGCTTCCCCAGGCCCTGACCCGCGAGCTGCTCCCCCGCGTGCCGCTGCTGGGTTTAGCGCGCCAGCAGCAAACCGCCACTTCAACCCAATCCATGCACCTGCAACACCGTGTTATTGCCACCCTGCCGCCGCCGGCCCCCAGGCCTTGACCCGCGAGATGCTCCCTCGCGTGCCGCTTTTGGCGTCAGCACGCTCGCGACAGACCGCAATTCCTACCCAATCAGTGCAACTTTCCTACCCAATCAGTGCAACTTAACCACCGTCCTTATTGCTACCCTGCTGCTGCTCCCCCAGGCCTTGACACGTGAGCTGCTCCCCCGGGTGCCGCTGCTGGGCCCTGTGCGCTCGGATGCGGAGGTGGAGGGGGGCGCGCTGTGCGGCCCCCTGGGGGAGGTGTCCCTGGCTGCGCTGGCGGTGGCGGGGCTGCCCACCCTCATGGCGTGGGACCAGGTGGGCCTGCCATGCCGTACGGTGGTTGGTTGCAGCAAAGAAGTACGGACTCTGCTTGAGGGAGCACCCATCCTGTGCGCGCGGCACTGTGCAAGTGCAGGCACGCCCTGCCGAAACACACCCATAACACCGCATTTTACCGTCACGCCAGCCCATCGGTGCCATTCCCCAGGCCGTCATGGTCGACGCCTGGGCATTGTTTGGTACAAAGACGACTGAAACCTGTCCTGGTGAAAATTTAGTACAGCACAGGATCCTACCGTCGCGCAACCCCACCATTGCCCAAAAATCCAGGCCGTCACCGCCGAAGCCCTGGCGCTGTTCCGCTCGGAGGTGACCGGCGCCCTGGCGCGCCTGGGGGGGCAGCCGCTGGACGCCGCCTGGGGGGAGGGCCGGCTGCTGGCAGCCTTCATGCACCCCTGCGACGCAGTCAGGTGCGGGGCACGGCACGGCAGCGCGCGGCTGCTGTTACTGCTGTTCCTCCTGCACTGGCCGCTGTGCACGGTGCTCAGTGGTGCTCACGTGGCTGCTGCCACTGCTCCTACGGCGGCTGGGCATGGTGCCTAGTGGTGCTTGCGTGGGTGTATGGGGGCAGCGCACAATGAGACAAGCGCTGTAAGCGCTGGTGCGCTGTCCAAGGAGGTGCATGGAGCATGGTTCCAGGGGGCAGCGCGCTTGATGCCGCCCGCGGCCTGCATTCAAGCGCGGAGCGGCGAGCATGCCATGCCATTGCCACCCCATGTTACGCGAGGGCTACACGCAGGCCACGTGGGCGACGTATTGTAGGCTATCTGGCCGCACGTGCGTGCGCACCTGAGCTGTTCGCCTACATTAGGTGCCGTACCTCCATGTGCGTCAAGCAGCAAACAGCCTTCAGGGTGGACATCCGTGCATATGCATACCAGTCTTCTTCGGGTTTCGTTTAGGCTGGCCAGCATGCCAGCCTCCCTGTTGGTCAAATGACTTCGAACAATAATCTATGTTGCGCAGGTGGGCTGCCGTGTGCGAGGCAGCCCTGAAGGAGGCGCCCTGGTGTGAGGAGCTGCTGTCGCACGAGCTGTGTGAGGCGGTGGAGGGGGCGGAGGAGGAGGGGCAGGAGGAGTGGGAGGAGCATGGGGGCAGTGGCGGGGAGGGCGAGCTGTGCCTCGTCGACCGACCGACGCCGACACGCCGCCGAGCGGCGCTCAACGCAGGTGGGTATTTCGCCCCTCTTTGACACTTGCCATATCCACTCCCGACACCTGCATTGTAGCTGCATCCCTCTCCATCCCTGCACAGGCCAGGTACAGCAACAAGTAACACCACCCTGCTTGACGCACCATGGCCGCAGGCGAACCCTACAGCGGTCGAAAAGCAGTGTCCGCTCAACCTCTGACCCCATCCTCGGCCCCCGCGCCCCGCCCCCGGCTGCTATTCCGCGGGCTGCGGCTGCGGGGGGCGGTGGACTGCTGCCACGTGCGGGGGGAGCTGCAGCACGCCACCGGGAGGCTGGGCTACCGCGCAGGGCTGGGCGAGTCGACCGGGCGGGGCGGCGGCAGCGGTAGTGTGGCGGCGGGGGTGCTGCGGCTGGCGGCGTATGCGTCCACGGGGCAGGTGGGCAGGGAATGGTTATGGTCACAGGGGTGGTGGTTGACAGAATGGATTGTTTGTTCATGTCCTGTCGAGGTTTTGAAACAGATTTGTCATGGTGTGGCAACGTGCAAAGCAGCAGTGGTTCTTCGGGCTTTGTTTAGGCTGCTCCCTGCCTTTGCGCCATACAGGTGCTGTGCACGGGCCGCGCGTGGCGGCGACACGTGGCGGCGGCTGGCGCGCCCGACGCGGCAGCCGCGTACGGCAGCGCACACGTGCCTGTGTGTGCAACGAGCATCGGAACGCACCAGGTGAGCAAGGACGTGTTGGGCCTCGTTGCAGCGGTACGCGGTACGCGGTGCGCCATCGTACTGAACTGATTCTGCGCAGCCTCAAGGCATGTGGCCTCCGCTCACCTAGCCTCCACATGGTGTCCTCCGGTGCCGTTCAACGTCCCGCAGGTTCGCGGCCTGGGCGACAAAATGGAGCTGTGGGCGGTCCACTACTCGGGGGGAGACAAGGACAGCAAGCGGAGGCAGCAGCAGCAGCAGCAGCAGCGTGACAGCAGCGGTGGCATGTGGCAAAGGCAGCGGGGCCGCCGGGATGGGGGTATGATCGGCGAGCTGCATGGGGACGGGGGGGAGCTGGGGGGCGGTGGGGGTGCCAGGGCGGCGGCAGCTGCCTTGGCGCCCTTCCGCACGCCCCCATGGGACCCCACAGTGGATGAGCTGAAGGGCCTGATGCTGCTGGAATAGGGTGTGGCCTCGGGGCCTTTGGGCGAGGGTTTGGGCCTGCCAGGTGCTGCTGTTAATTGTGTAGCGGCGCTTGTCACAGGTGTGAGTGCTGACGTAAAGCGGCCGAAGCGGGCAACATGACAAGAGGCTGGGTGCAGTAGATGGCGCTTGGGCTTGTTACAAATGTGAAAGACGGGCGGGCGTTAACGAGGGGTGTTACGAATGCCGACATTCAGGAACGAAGTCCTTATGTGGGTTGCTACGGTGCATGCGTGCAACGCGAGATGCAATACGGGTGCTGGCCACGTAATCCCGTGGTCGCCACGATCCTATGCGTGGTGATGAGATGGGATCCAGGCTACGTACAAGGGGCGGGCGTTCCTGCACAGCGGGTGTACGGGTCACGAAAAGTGTCCTTCCGTGGTCGCTATGATGCGTGCGTGCAACGGTGGGGTGGGATATGGTTGATGGGCACATCAGTCCACGGTCTCTACGATGCATGTATGCGGCAATGGGACGGGATCGGGGCGATGGCCAAGCGCGGCACCGGCACTCACCGTCCACGTGTGCTGCTCAGTATTATGCCGTCGGCGCGTTGGGTGTACTTTACGAGGACGTCGATATGTACGGGGAATCGAATAGAAACGTATGGACGTTTGCACCCCCGTGCCACTGCACGTGTGCTGGTTGCCTGTTGCGTCATGGTATCGTACACATGGGTCCATGCAGTCGAATCTTATCTATATGTTGATGCTCGCACACACTTGCCGCGCGTCCGGCTGTAGGGCGGGGCACGCTGTGCGGGCCGGTGCTTGGGTACGCGTTGTTGTGCCAATACCCATGGATTGCCTTCGCCGTAATAATCTGTGCAGCGCCTTGGCTCTATAACCAGGCACGGCGGCTGCACGTTGTGCATGTGTGGGCCTGCCAGTCAGCACCCGGCATGCTATCGTAGCTTTGACAGGAGGGGATGTGGGAGGTGCACTGTGAAGCTGGTTCGCTTTTCACGGCAATTGGCATGTGGGTGAGAGGTCGCAGTAGCTGGAGTAGCAGAGCAGAGCCTATCTGCGTGCCGGTGTGTGCCGTACGCGCGTTGACACATAAACATTGCCGTACACTAGGGCAGGCGGTAAGGAGTCTGTTGGCGCTTTTGACGGAGGGAGGAAGACGCATGAAGGCAGGGGCAGGGGCATACGGTACCCTGTCTCAAGGTATGAGCTATGAGGAAGACCGGTAGGGCTGCAGTCCTGGAATCCCGTATTGGGTCTCCAGGCGCCCTTGACGGATGAGGATACATGCTGTCTCCTGCGTGCGTTGGCGAGCGCTCGGGAAGGTTCTTTTCAGAGCGAAAAGCGGTCACGGTCGTGGTCCGGTGCGTGCTTGCTTGAACTGTTGTGCGTGGCAACTGCGTCCAACTGTGCCTGAGACGTAGCCCATCCGTAGCCTGCGCTACCAGGGCTGGTTTCTTGGCCAGCTGCAAGTGTCATGTCCAGTGATAAGTACAGCTGTTGAGTGATGTGGGTACCGTAGCAGGACAAGGCGTTTGTGATGAGTAGGGATGGGAATGGTCCCCAAGGGAATGGGTTATTATTTGAACATCTAAGGCTGTTGAAGGACACCGGACATTCCACCAACCGCAGGCCACCTCGTGCGGGCTTAAACAGCGAAGCCCAAAGTGCTTGAGTCCGCCAGGCAGTGTTCCGGTCTTATTTCAGGGATCACTTGGACAGGGCTTGACGTACGCTACGAACCTGCCTCAGAAGCGTAGACCTCCACCAGGAAGTGGCTGGAAACGCACTGCACAGTACCGTGTGAAGGTTACCACAGGTTACCAACGATTTCCGCACGTACCGTAGCTCCGTAGGTCCTTAGGACCATAGCGGAATAGCGGGATCCTGCGCGCACCTAGGTTTCCTGCGTTCTGGGTGGGGGAGGGCCTGTATCCGGCTGTACGGCCTGCATGGCCTGCACGGGGCCGTTCGGCCAAGGTCCTAGGCAGGGGCGCCGTTTGGTGCTGCTTTCTTCGCAAATTACTCGTCAGATCTGGTCAGATCTGACGCCACCGTCACTGGCTGTGCTATACCAATATCCACGGAGCTGCACGGAGCGGTAACACGGCCGAACATAGGCTCACCTCCCATCCCGAACAAGACCGCTTTCCTGCTTGCCGATATCCCCTCCGTCGCGTGGCAGCTACTCGCCGCCTTCAAGCGGCTCATGACGCTGGATACGTGCAGGGTTTCCCAGAGACGGTCGGAACCGTGCGAGTATAGGCACATACTTTTGTTACAAAATTGCCGAGCTCGAGCAGTAGGACCTGTTTGCGTTAGAATTGGGCGCCAAAACCGTTGTGTTGATGCACCAATCGCCCAGTTGCTAGACGCAAGACTGTCCTTGTGCAAAAGGAAAGGCCACATCAAAGGCCACAAGTGTCGAGACACCGCACAGCACCAGCCTAGCAGTACGGCATGCACGACAGCGTGGGCCATGCACAGCCTGGATGACGGCAGCATCAGTGTAGCGCAAAAATAGAACGAAAGCAGCAACAGCTGATGCTTGCAACGAAAGACACACAAGCGCTCTAAGCCACTCCATGACTAGCAACTTTTTTTCTCCTCTAACACCCCCACGGCAATGTTCACATTCACATGCTACCGGTACCCAACATGCGACATGCGAACAACCAGCTCATCTACATGACATCAAGTACCCAGCCATCCAGCATACCACCCGCACACCCGAAGCTGCAACCAGCCCCTCCAGACTGACCTCATCAACTACACTCCTTACACCGCATTAGTCGGCACAGCTCCTGCGGTGCCATGCCAGCACACCAGTAGGCAGGCACGTGCCTCGTGCCAGTCAACCTCACCGCCCCACGACACGTGCCCACAGACCCGCGGGTCACCCCCGGCAGCGCACAGCGCTGTCTCACGCCCCACACCCCGACGGGCACACGAGTCCCCCCCGGGCAATCGCCTTGCCACTGCAAACGCTCCGCCGCTCTTCCATATTGTACACTGCTCAACCACCGCGGCGAAGTAGGTCCACACAGCCTGGGCCGGCGCCTTTGTCCTCGCCCCAACCCACCATCAACCCTGCAACGGATTTCCTGTCCTATTCACCTCGTCACGCCTCGCAAGACCCCCGGTCCCCGCCTCTCGCAGAGCCGCTCACACGTGCAGCCGCTCACGCAGCACCCCATCACCATGTACACAAAGCTTACGTGTATAAGCCCCCATACCCCTGCCCCGGGACTGGGCACCAGCCAGCGACCGTCGCTACCCAGGGCTTGCCTCCGCTTTCCCGTACTCCCCATGCCCACCTACCCCATATCCGGGCCCTTTGCCCCCAGCCCCGTTGTCCTCTGCACCCCTCCGACGTCCCCCGGTTCCGTTTACGTCTTCTTGGTTCCGCTGCTGGTGCGCGCCGCCACCTCCTTGCTCTCCATCATGTCCAGGTTGTCGCTGTACTCGCGCAGCTTGCCGCTGGACTCCACAGTGCGCACCTTGAGCCGCTGCGGGGCGAAGAGAGGAGGGAGCAGCAGCAGGACACCACGTCAGGGGCCGGTGCGAGGCGGGTGGCATAGCGCCGGGCACAGTCGCTCGACGGGGCCCAAGCGGCAGCACCAGGCAGCGCAACACACAACACGTCCGGCTGCGGACGGCACAGCCACTCACACAACGCATGATTGATTGGGCTTCCCCGAGAGCCCCTGGCCCGTACACCAGCTTGCCACACGACCCAAATGCGTCAACCCAAGCCCCCTCCCCCTCCACCCCTGTCCAGCCCTCCCTCCCTGTTCCCCCACCTGCAGCGCCTTGGCCTCGATCTGGCGGATGCGCTCCCGCGTCACGCCCAGCCGCTCGCCAATGTCCTCCAGCGTCCACTCCTCCCCGTCCTCCAGCCCGAACCGCAGCCGCACCACCGTCGCCTCCCGCTCCGGCAGCTCGCCAATCATGTCCTCAATGTCGTGCTTGAGGCTCGACAGCCCAAACTCCTCGTCCGCGTCCCCGCTGTCGTCCTCCACCACGTCCTTGGCGGTGGCCCCGCTGTCGTTGCCCATGACGGGCGTGTCCAGGGAGGAGGCGGCGCGGGAGGCGGCGATGAGGGCCTCGATGCGGTTGGGGGGCAGCTCCAGCGCCTCGGCCAGCTCGGCGGTGGTGGCCTCGCGGCCCATGCGCATGGAGATGGCCTGGGAGGCGGCGCGCATCTTGGTGATCTGCTCGATCATGTGCACGGGCAGCCTGCAAAACAAGCGGGGAATGGGGGATGGGGCCGGTGAGCCAGTCGGGTCAATTGACACTGACAGCGGAAACCCAACTGGCAGTCTTTGGCCTGAGCCGTCGTGGGGCCTGGCCGCCGCATATGCATTTTCAGGTAGTGGTACGGATGATCTGGGCGGGGTCCGCTTCCAGGATAAAGGGCCATGACAACCCCGGGCAGCTGCTTTGCCCTTCCGCCTCACCTGACGGCGCGGCCGGTCTCCTGCAGGCTGCGGCTGACCGCCTGGCGGATCCACCAGTGCGCGTAGGTGCCGAAGCGGAAGCCCTTACTGGCGTCGTACTTCTCTACGCTGCGCAGCAGGCCCTTGACGCCCTCGCTGACCAGGTCCTGCATCTGCAGCCCGTTGGCGGCGTTGCCCAGGTACTTCTTGCACACCGCCATCACCAGGCGGTAGTTGGACTTGAGGAGCATCTCCTTGGCCTTGAGCCCGGCGGCGTAGCGCGCCTGGTACGCCCTGTGCGGCGAAAACAGGTGGGGCAAAGACGCGATGGTTTGGCGGCGCCGTACGTGAACCCGTACTGTTCCGTGTTCGCCCCGAGGTGAGACCTGTCTCCCGCCATCGGTGACCTTCAGGACCCGTCCACCGCTCCCCATGCATCACACCACACCGACTTTTCCGCCCTCCACACCCGGCCCAACCATGCCCACAACTTCCCCGCCCGTGGCCCCTCCCAGGTCAAAACCCTGCACGCCCGCTGCACAAGCCGTACAAGCCTTCGCCCCAGCTCCCCGCGTCCCCACACCCCAGCGCCCGCCGCTCATCCACGCCCAGCTCCTTAGTAACAACCCTCACGAAGGCACATTTGCAGGTGTTTGCTTCACCGTCTCCCCTGCAGGCCCTCCCCAACCCGGCCCTGCACCTACATCTCGTCCATGCCCAGCGCCATGGCCACCTCCGCAGTCGTGGGCGGCCGCTGCAGCGTCTTGGCGCACTGCTTCTTCACCTTGTCCAGGAACAGCAGGTCCCGCGTCATCTCCGTAACCTCCTTCTCAATGTCGTTGTCCAGGAACGCGTGGTTGCTGGACGTGGCTAGGAACACAGACGTGCTGTCGCCCCGCCCGTACGACCCCGACCCCGACTTTGACCCACGGGTCGGCGCCGCAACCGCCGGCGCCGCCGCGTGCCCCTGCCGCGAGCTGCGCCGCACCTGCCTCGCGCGCGCGCCGCGCCCCGGAGCCGCGTGCGCCGGCACCAGGCTCAGCAGCGACGGACCCGCGAGCAGCTGCCCAACCCCGAGCTGCCCTGGCTCCTGGTGCCGACCCACAAGCGCGCTAGCCTCTAGCGAGAGGGAAGCGGAGGAGGAGGAGGCGCGCGGGGCGCGCTCGTCCTCGCTCTCCTCGTCCGAGGAGGCGGCTAGCGCGCGCTCCAGGGCTGCCAGGTCCTCCTCAGAGGGCCCCGCGAACGCCTCCTCCTCGTCCTCTTCCTCGACCACCATTGGGACCGTGCTGCTGCGGGACACCCGTGGCTGCTGCTCCTCCTGTTGCTGAGGTGCTAGTGGCTGCTGCTGACGCGGTTGCGGCATCGGCTCGCTAGTTGCACGACGCCGCCGCGGCGCCAGCGTCTGTGGAGATGCGGCTTGGGGAGCGGGAGCGGGTGCGGCGGATGCGGACCTAGGCGGGGTGGACACGATCTGGAACAGGTCAAACAGCCCGTCCTCTGGAGGCGAGGGTGTCGAGTGCTGGGGCTGCTGGGGTGCGGGTTCGGGTGGGGATGTTGTGGAGCGGGAGGACGCTGGTCGGAGGATGGTAGGAAGCGCTGGCGCCGCTGCTGCCGGGGCTGCCGTCGGTGCTGCTGCAGGGACGGGTGCAGGTGCTGTCACTGTTGCCCGCCTCCGCGCTGCCTTCTTGGGAACCAGCACGCCGCCGGCGCTGGCTGCTGAAGCGGATGGGGCTGCGGGCGCAGCGAAGGACGAGCGGGAGGTAGCCGCATGCGGGTTGGATGCGGGAGCGAGCCTGCGGGACGACGTGGGTTGCTGCTGCTGCTGCTGAAGCGGCTGCTGGTCGTCGTCCATGGTGAGCTTAAACAGCTCTTCGAGCTGCAGCACGTCTGATTGCTGCGTGGGCGCCGGGGAGGAGGCTCTCGCCTGGGCGCTGGCCAACCCTGACCGCGAGCTTGAGGGCGGTGCTGACCGCGCGCTGCTGCCGCTGCTGCTGCTAGTTGAGCCTATGGACTCCGCATGGGGGCTGGCCGACGCGAGCAACGGCGCGGCCGATGTTGAGTGTGACGTGGACTCAGCTGCCGCCTGCATTGCCGCTTTCCGCTCCGCCCGCTGCGCCGCCCGCTTTGCCCGCCGAGCCTCAACCTCACTCTTGTCGTCAGGGCTCGGCGCTGGGGGGTCCTGCGCACGGACGCGGAGCAAGTCCGGCATGCACGTCATTTTGCAGAGAGAAACCAGGGAAACGAGGACGGATCCAGAGCAAAACCGAGCAAAAAGGATGGGGCGAAAAATGCGGACACTGATGCGGCTGCGCCCTTACCAAGTCGGGCAACTGCTCGTCGAGCTCGGTAAGCTGGACCAGCACATTTGCCAATTCAGATTGTCGGTCCGCCAGACGGTCCATCATCTGCGTATGCTGAATGTATTCGTCAAAGTTGAAGCCACGTTGAGAAGAGGTAGGAGGAAGGAGCTCTGGGTGAGCGACCGCCGCCTGTCTTTGTTGTGTTGGACGCGGGGGCGCAGCTACAGAGCGAGCAACCACTGTGGAACGTAGCTGTGACCGCAGGGTGCTGCAAGGCCCTGAGGGCGCTGTTGGCCCGGAGGCCAGGCTGCTTGCCATCCCGACCACAATTGTATCTTGAGGTCGGCGATAGTCGATAACACGGAAGCAGCGGTTCAGCCGAAAAATTTACGTTCCTGTGCTTACAGGGCCAACGCCCATGCACCCTAAAGGAACGGAGCAGGCGTTGCGAGGGCTCTTCTTGCTTTCCACGCAACCCGTACGGCACAAAAAGCCAAGAAGGGCTGCGCGCACGTGTTGAACCCACATGCGTAAGTACATTGTTAGGTTATGCGCGAAATTCATGGGCTGGCCGGAACGGCCGAAGCGTCGCTTGCGTTGCTCTCCCTTCTGCCTCGCGTAGTGCTGACAAGCACCGACTAGTGAATTGACTTTTTTTTGCATTCCTTCTCAACGTTCATGCAGAGGGCATAGCAAAGGAGGCTGCAGCCGGCAGCGGGGAGCAGACCTCCTCACCTTCTCTTGCTCGGTTTCCGGCTTGCACAACGCACATGACTGCGGCTCTACCATTGCGTTTGGTTCTGTTGATTGGCCTTCTACTTAACCAGGCAATGGTGGCAGTCGTGTGTGGTGGTGCCCACACCCGCCCGTGCACCCGCCTGGTGCGTGCTGCGGTGCACGTGGCTTGCTGTAGCAGTGCTGTAACAGGCTTTGACCAATCAATACCGCGAGACTACACCGCATGCGGCACAGCGCAGAAGGCTTTTGGGTGTATGCGTTGTCCCTTGGAAGAGTTGAGGTGTCATAGGGATGGCCGCAGTGATGAGTCATCGATCGGCCAGGCTGCTAGCGCCACAAGGGGTTCGCAACGTGTACCATGCTCATGCCCATGCACCACGACCACATGCACGTAGCAGTAGTGCAGCACTTGGGCCTTTTTCCAGACAACTGTCAGGTAGCCAGGAAGGCCCTGGAAGGGCCAACTGCGACAAGGGGGCCTAGTGTTGTACCAGGTTGTACCCTTCAAGCCAGTTCAAGCAGGCCTGGCAACTTGTGCAAGCATGTTCTTGGTGCGTTGATCCTGGTTGATCTGACCAGATCTGACTGCATGGACCGCCACCTCAATTTCCTTGTACGCGACATGATGCGATTGCCAGTTGCAAGGCACGGGGCGATACTGGGTGGTTCAGTGTAGGAGCTGAACAGAGCCGGTGCCACCCCGCCGGCTGCATGGACGCCGGAACCCTCCAGGGCGTACGTGTGCCAGGCTATTGCAGCTGCCCTGCGCTAGCTCTGCCAACGCTGCCTGGTGCTCGCCCTGGCGCCCTTGGCGCGGCTGTCAGAAGTGTGTACCGACATGCCTATAATGCCCTGTCTCATGTTTGATACTGGGACCCTGTGGCTGCTGCTCCCTCACACCTCCACTCGACCCACTGCCTGCTATGGATACGGTACACAGCCAAACAGAGCCATTCCTACACCGATAGTTACAACGACTTGACGGTTGCGTGCATGCCATCCGCCTTGAGTGGTCCTTGACATTGTGAGCCTCCCGACTCGCAGCTCCCCGAGCAACTTCCGGCCACCCCACGCTGATGGCTCCCCGCCTGTGCAGAGGGAGTCACGAAGGAGGTGCACTTCAGCTGGCAGTCGCACCAGAAAACGCATCACGGTGAAGAGAGTGATGATGGTTAGCGCAAGGAGCAATGCTCCTTGAAAGGTGTTACAAGGCTACTCAAATCACGTGCAGAGGTGCGTTCGGAGGAAACAACTTTGTACCTACATCCTAAATCCTAGTACCCATGCACTGCTGTGCTTCAGCATAATGGGCACCCTGTTATGCATCTCAACTTCGGAGCGGCGCACACGCACGTGCGGGTTGCAAACAAAATATCCACGCACTGCACAGGCGAAAAGGCACGCAGCAAAATGCTCCGCCAAAACAGTTGCCTGCGTCCAGGGTTTCTTACCTCAACCGCGCCAAGGTGCACATGACCCGAGGCCAATCGTCACATGACGCCAGAGCAGTCACGTCCAGTCTGTCCGACAGTAAGGTCCCGGTCGCACGCAGCAGGGTCTGTCCGCTCATGCTGCATGCCCCTGCGGGGTCCTCCTCCTGCGAGAAGCATGCAAGGACCAGGGAGGCAAGAAATTGATGGCTGAGCAAGGCCAGCCAAGTGCGCCAGCCCGCCTGCCCATAGCAGCATGGAAGCCGACCCAAAGCGACGGACCACCAAAGGCCAGACATCGACGCCCAGGACCGTGCACCGCGTGGCATGGACCTTAGCCACCACATCTAGCATTGATGCCAACCTAGCCCCCTTTCCGCAAGTAGGTCCATGGTGGGGACTACACTGCAGTTTGCAAAGGCGCAGGCCTACGGTCATACAGCCCTACCTGCGCCGTCAAGTATGATACACGTCTTGATGGTCAAGTCAAAAGGCGCCCCAATGCGGGGCGCCTAGCCAGCAGCCGCCGCGGGCCGCTGGCTCCCGGACTTCCGCGCCGGACGCCGCGGCAACGCTGCCACCCCTGCCGCCTCCTCGTCCTTCCTGTCCGCTAACGCCTGCGCAGCGCCCCCGACCGCCACCCCAGCCGCCACGGGTGTCGCCGCCCGTTGCGCTTCCGATCCTTCCTCTGCCTCTGCCCCGGCCAGGGGCACTGCGGCCTCCTCCTCCCCATCGAAGCTGCTGCTCGCCAGGCTGGACAGGCTCTGGTGCACCACCCAGCGGGGGCGGCACACCCGCGACCCGCCGCTTACCACCACGCCCGCCTCCGCCGCCACAACCGGCACCGTAGGCACGGCGTCGCCTAGCCCCGCCTGCTGCTGTTGCTGCTGCTGGGCCTGCGGCCCCGCCGGCGGGTGCTTGTCGCTGTGGCCTGTCGCAACAAGAGCCAAGCAGGAGCGAAGCAAAAAAGTGAGCAAACGCGCCGCAACATATTCGCCCCTCGACAACTGCTGCGGCGGGCTGCCGCCCATGCCAGGTGGTGTCAATACAGCATGACCGGAGCCCCGAGGGAACACAAGAACGGAGAGCGCACGACGTGCATGGAGCAATCCACAGGCAGCACTCAGTACGTTGCCGCTGAGGGCCAAGCAACGGTCCGCGCATGCAGTAGCCCTGCGCAGCCCAACCAGGTTACCTGCAGGGTTCCTCCGGTGCACCCAGGGCCCGAAGCCCAGGACCGGGCCGTGCCCGCGCCAAGGGTTGTCCGCGCCCTGCACAGCAACGGGACAGCGAACGCACAGCACCTAATAGGAGCACTGAGTGTGAGCGGATAGAATTCGCTAGGAGAGCGACTGTCGATCCCGCTGCACGACAGGGCGTACGTGGGCCTGAACCTGCAGGTGCAGGTAGCAACGAGTGGTATGACCCATTGGAACGTGCTTTGGAAGACCACCTGCCCTCGACGCACGCTGCGCAGGCATGGTGCGTGCGTGAATGCGTATGTGCGTCGTAGGCCCCTCTGTGCATCGCAATCAGGGCATTCGAAGTCCAACATGCACACGGTTGCCTAGCTACGCGACCACCAGGGGGCCCAGCCCCGCACACACCAGCAGCATAGAGAACCCACGGAACGCCGCCGCACAGCCCCCGCGCCGGACCCTCCCCCGAGCCGCAACCTCCACACCCCTGCTGCATCCTCCACTCACCATCTGCTTGATCTTCCACTCCCGCCATTTCAGGTACTCCGGAAACCGCTGCTCGAAAACCGCCTGCCGGCACTCCACTGTCTCCACCAGCCCCATGGCCCCCTCCTGCTCGCTCTCCGCTAGGTACTGCAGCCGCGACCACGATCCGGGCAGCATCGCCACAACCATGGCCAGCAGGTTCGGAGGTAACCGCCTCAGCGCTGTGTGGTAGAACCCGTTGCTGAGCATGAACCGCCTCAGCCACCTGCACCTCCCCAGCATCTCATGCGGGTGGAGCTCCATCAGGCTGGGCCGGGCCATGACCATGCGCAGCTTGAAGCTGCGCGGGTTGAACCGCCATATGGAGAGCGAGCGGCAGGTGCAGGATATTTTGGTGAGGGAGCGGGCCAGCACGGCGGGACGGCGGAACAATAGCCTGTGGAGCACCTCCGGCTTGGAGCTTGGGCACCCCAGCAGGTGGTACAGCAGCTGCACCTTCTCGGACAAGCTGCGTGGGCTCATGGTGAGGAGCCAGGGGTCCTGAGCGAGCAGCACGGCCGCCTGTTGATGTGTTAGGGTCAGCGTCTGGCACAGGTGGATGTGGTGCCGCTTCAGCTCCTTGGTGCTGAAGGTTAGCAGCCGCGGGTAGGCGAGCAAGGTGCGGGAGAGCGCTCTCGTTGCGGCAGCGGACGGCTGCTGCTGCTGCTGCTGCTGCGAGGAGGGCGAGGAGGAGTCGGTAAGGCAGGCTTGCTGCGAGCCCGATGCGGTGGCGGGCGGCGCTTCTGGCGATGCTGCTGCTGCTCTGCTTGCTGGCTGCGTTCCGGTGGCGCTGCTCCCGCCGTGCGACCCTGCGGACGCGTCCCTCCCTCCGCTACTGCTGCTGCTCTTGCTACTGCTGCTACTGCTAGGGCTGCTCGCTGTTGCGCCCTGCCCTGGCCCTGACCCGGGTTTGCACCCGGGGTCCAGTATCCGGCAGAGGCAGTCCAGCTTGGCAGCCAGAGTGCTGGGGTCCAGGGTGGGTAGCTGCGGCAGCATGCGCACCAGGCCGCGTGCCGTGTGTGGCGGCACGCGCAGCGCCTCAGCCAGCTGCGTCACGCACGCGTCGACCCGCTGCGGCGGCAGCACCAGCAGCAGCGGTGCCAGGATGCACAGCCGTCGGGCGTCGTCTTCCGTTTCGCAGCTGAGGGTGCGGCGCACCTGTGCTAGCTGCTTGGCGAGCGCTCTCCGGTCGTGCTGGAGTAAGGAGGGCACCGCCTGGCAGAGGTCACACGCGGCGTGTGCGTCTAGGCGTAAGAGGTCTTGCAGGCATCGAATGCGGCCTTCTAGTTGGGTGGTGTCCAGTTTCTGTAGCTCCCTGCACTTCGATCTGAGGTTCTGGGCGGTGGAGCATACGGACGAGGAGGAAGGCTGTTGCGTCATCGAGTCTGGCTGCGCGGGAGAGGGCTGTTCCCCTATTGTGCTGGATGGGCCGGTGCTTTGCCTTGGGCTGGTTGTGTTGGGTACCGCCTGGTTGCTTGGACTGAGGCTGCTGCTGGCCTCACCCGTGCAGAGGTGCTGCTGCGGTTGTGCGGTAGCACGACTGCTACTGGAGAGTTGCTCCACCAAAACGGGGCGCATAATGTGCGACCCGTGCTCATCAGCGAAACTGCCATTGCTGCTGATAGTGTTGCTACTGCGCGGGCGCTGCAGCGAGCCGTTGCCAAACACCACGATATCTTGCAGGGGGACTGCAGGGGTGCAAGTAGGTGGGTAGGACATGGCGTGACAAGCTGGCGATCAGTATACAAGCAACGGTGGCTGTTAATTGCTTTATCAAGCGCATTAGGGTAAACGCCTTGGCGTCAAGCTGAGAACCATCGATAATCGTCGCAGGATGAAGGCTCAGCAAACCCTTTCCGTGATTGCTGCTCGAACAACTGCAAGCTCCCGAACTAATCAAAGTGTACACTGCATGGATCGCGCCGTGCTCACCCTGGTTTGCTAGAGTTGTTTGCAGGGTGGCCGCCGTTGCGCTTGGCGCGAGCACGCGATGTGCCTGCACGATCACATACTGTTGAGGTTGCTTGATCCCGGGTGCTGTTGGCAAAGAACCGGTGGCAGCGAACGTGGCCCTGGACACCGCGCTGACCTGATGTCGCGACGCAGCGCAGGGCGGACGAGTTTGGCAGCACCGAGGTGGATTCGGCCTTCCTATGCCACGAAGCATATTGGGCCCGTCTTTCCCGAAAGGTCCCTATCGTTCGGCACAAGGGTCTGCAAGCGAAGGTGGTATCACAGCTAAGACCCTACTTTGGCCAAAGCATACCTAAAACGCTTGACACCTATCTATGCATTTGTATCGAATACTCGAGCTTGCGTCCGGCGCAAGGTGGCACGCGGCAACTCGAGTTGGGGCAGATCTGACCGGTACGGCGCGCTCACTCACCAAGCAGCTGCGACAAATGTACTATCCAACAGATAACTATATTCACAAGCAGAAACACGCCTCGCTTGTTGCTGCATGCGCACGTCCCCTGGGTCGCTGGTGCACTGCAGAAATAGGGCAGCAGGGCCGCTTTCTCGAGGTGCTTCCTGACACCTTACACACCTATCCGAACGAACGAAGTATGACAAGTGCTACCCACGTTCAGGGTTCACGGCACAAGCTTGATGCCAGGGGAGCCCCCATGCGAATGCCCGCAAAACAATTGGCTGTTCCAGTTGTGCCTGGCGGGGGAGCTCCGTTCAGCCTGGCTCTGGAACACGTAGCAGCCAGCAGGGCATCCGCGTCCCTGCTGGACTTATGTGTGTGTAACATGGCGTACCCTGATACAGCTGCAGCCTGCTGGACAGGTGGCCTGGTGCTCTCTGGTGGGCAGGGGTGCTGCTGGGAAAAGCCTTGCCAGTCGTGACCTGGCATGCCCAGAAGGGCATGCCCGGGCCGAAGCGACCAACCTCAGTCACCCAGTAGCAGCAAGTATCAGACGGCTACACGCAGGAACACATAAATGAGGAAATGACAGGGGAAATTCCTTCCCCAGCCGCCCATGAATTGGTTGGTAACGAAGTGAGATATATACGTTGGTAACGAAGTGAGATACCGTACAGCTTCGGTCCTCGTTTAGGTTACAGTTACAGGCCCAGTAGGGCGCGTTTAGAAACCCCGCCCCACCCACGTAGGACCACGTGGTTCGTCCCGTCCACTGGGAACACAAGTCGACTGCGTCGCAAGGGCGTGCCCCTGACAGTTGTGGGTGTTGGCG
>VFQN01000428.1_pt1 | contig 81734 bp, 76 predicted proteins | sample 3512371 | NCBI WGS metagenome assembly VFQN01 (sample SAMN10412370, study PRJNA504923) | tailings metagenome | isolation source: Replicate 2 from Balatoc abandoned mine | place: Philippines: Itogon, Benguet | collected 2017-08-28
GGACGCGCAAAGCCTTGCCGCGCTCGCTTGCGAGCGCGGCGTCGCGCGCGAGAATTAGGCGTGCGTCGTCCCGTGCGGTCGGTAGGAGATGGCCGTGCGTCTCAGCCGAAGCGATCCGGAATGCGGGCATGCCGCTCTGGCGCGTGCCCAGGACGTCGCCTTCGCCGCGCAGTTTCAGATCTTCCTCGGCGATGCGGAAGCCGTCTTCGGTCTCTCGCATGATGGCGAGCCGCGCCTTCGCAGTGTCTCCAAGCGGCGCGCGATAGAGCAGAAGACAAGTGGACTTGCCGTGTCCACGCCCGATGCGGCCGCGCAACTGGTGAAGCTGGGCCAGACCAAAGCGCTCGGCGTGTTCGATTACCATGACGGTCGCCTCCGGCACGTCGACGCCGACTTCAATCACCGTGGTCGAGACCAGCAATTGTGTTTCTCCGATGGAGAACCGACGCATCGCTTCGTCCTTCTCGGAGCCGCGCATCTGGCCGTGAACGAGATCGACCGCGGCGCCGAACCGCTTGCGCAAGGACTTGAAGCGATCCTCGGCAGCCGCGAGGTCGCTTGTCTCGGATTCATCCACCAGAGGACAGACCCAGTAGACTCGCTGACCTTCCGTGAGCGCACGACCGACTGCGTCGGTCACCTCAGGCAACCTTTCGAGCGGGATGGTGCGGGTGTCGATCGGCTGCCGGCCGGCCGGCTTTTCCCGCAATTCCGAAATGTCCATGTCGCCGAAATAGGTCAGCACGAGCGTGCGGGGGATTGGCGTTGCGGTGGTGACCAGCATGTCGACCGCTTCGCCCTTGTTCACCAGAGCGAGCCGCTGGTGAACACCGAACCGGTGCTGCTCATCGACGACGGCGAGTGCGAGATCGCGGAAGGTCACGTCGTCCTGGAATAGCGCATGTGTGCCGACCAGCATGTGGATGTCGCCGGTAGCGAGTTTGTCGAGAAGCGCCTGGCGATCCTTTCCGCGCTCGCGTCCGGTCAGGATCGCGGCATTGATGCCGACGGCTGCGGCCAGCGGAGCGATGGTGTTGAAATGTTGACGCGCGAGGATCTCCGTTGGCGCCATCAATGCGGCTTGACGGCCGCTTTCGATCACGGCCGCCGCCGCGAGCAGCGCTACCACGGTCTTGCCTGAACCGACATCGCCTTGCAGCAGCCGGACCATGCGTTCCGCCCTGCCGAGATCGGCGACGATCGCGTCGAGCGCTCGATGCTGCGAAAGCGTCAGCGAATACGGCAGGGCCGCGATGATTGCTCGTCGCAGGTGGCCGTCGCCGGCATGCGCGCGGCCTGCGCGCTTGCGGTTGTGCGCGCGCATGAGGCCGAGTGCGAGTTGGCTGGCCAGCAGTTCGTCGTAGGCAAGTCGGGTGCGGGCGGTGCTTTCAGGCGCCAGATCATCCATCTCTTGCGGATGGTGGACTGTGTGCAAAGCCGATGAGAAACTCGAAAATCCTTTCGTCTCGAGGAAGGCGGGGTCCTGCCATTCCGGGAGTTCCGGAATCTTGGCAAGGGCTGAGTCCATCGCCTTCACGATCATGTTGGCGGTGAGGCCCTCGGTGAGCGGATAGACCGGCTCGATCATCGGTAGCGCGCTCAGCCCTTTCTCGTCGACAACACGATCGGGATGAACCATCTGCAGCATGCCGTCGTAAAACGCGGCGGTGCCGGAGACGTAACGGGTCTCGCCGACCGGAAATATCTTTTCCAGATGTTCCTTGCGCGCCCGGAAGTAAGTGATGACGAGATCGCCCGTGTCATCGCTCGCATAGATGAGATGCGGTGCGCGGTCGCGGCCGGGAGGGGCAGGACGATGACGGTCGACTGTCACTTTTACCGTGACGACCGTACCGGGTTCTACCTCACGGAGTTTCGGACGCGCTCGGCGGTCGATGGCGCCGGCCGGCAGATGAAACAGCAAGTCGACGATGCGCGGCTCGTCATCACGGCCGAGCAGACGGCGATACAGCCGCTCAAGCTTCGGGCCGATGCGCGGGAGCGTCGTGATGCCGGCAAAAAGTGGATCGAGCAACGTGGGCCGCATCGCCTATCGATAGCCTAAACGTGACGGGCTGACAGCCACGCCGTGACCCCCTATATACGGCCGCCCGGCCCGTCCGGGCTTTTGGCGTTTGCAGGCGGTGGAAATGACCGGGTCGACACGATCGAGCGAAGGATTGAACGAGCGTCAGCGGCGGCTGCTGTTCCGCTCCTGGCACCGGGGGATTCGGGAAACCGATCTCGTCCTCGGCCGTTTTGCCGATGCACATATCGCTGATCTCTCCGAAGCCGATTTGGATACCTACGAAAAGCTTCTCGACACCGTGCTCGACCATGACCTCTATGTCTGGGTAACCGGCGAGGCCGCCATTCCGCCCGAACACCGGTCCGACCTGCTTGATCGAATCATCACCTTCCACAATGCAGGCGGCCGCCGATGATCCATTCGCCCGCCGAACTGATGAAGTCCGGCAAGCCTCTGACCCTGTCCGGCGTCGCCGACGGTGCGGAGGGCATGGTCGTTGCCGATCTTGCCCGCGCAATCGCCGCGGGCCGCGAACCGCCTGCCGTCAGTCTCCTGGTGGTGTGCCGGGACGGTCCGCGCATGGCGGCGCTCGCGCGCGGCCTTGAGTTTTTCGCACCCGATATAGAGCGGCTGGACTTCCCGGCCTGGGATTGCCTGCCTTACGACCGCGTGTCCCCGCATGCCGGTGTGCTCGCGCAGCGCATGACCACGCTGTCGCGGCTTGGCAATGTTGAGGCCCGCGACAAGCCAGCCGTAGTCCTCACCACCGTCAACGCAATTCTGCAGCGTGTGCCGCCGCGCACGCTGGTAATGGGGCAGTCACTTTCTGCGGCACCCGGCAACGTTCTGCCAATGGAGCGTGTCGCGAGCTGGCTCGAGCTGAACGGCTACACGCGCGCCTCTACGGTGCGTGAGCCGGGCGACTATGCCGTCCGCGGCGGCATCCTCGATCTGTTCGCGCCGGGCATGGGTGAGCCGGTGCGGCTCGACTTTTTCGGCGACCAGATCGAGACCATCCGCGCCTTCGATCCCGAGACGCAGCGCACACAATATGACTTGAAGGCGCTCGATCTGGTGCCGGTCGCCGAATTCCAGCTCACGACCGATACGATCCGCAAATTCAGGCTTGGCTATGTTGAGACGTTCGGAGCGGCGACCCGCGACGATCAGCTCTACGAGGCGGTCAGCGAAGGCCGCCGCTATCCGGGCATGGAGCACTGGCTCCCGCTGTTCCACGATCACATGGATACGCTGTTCGATTATCTCGACCGCACGCCGGTCGTGCTCGAACCGCTGGCCGACGATGCTGTGCACGAACGGATCGCGCAGATCGTGGACTATTACGACGCACGCAAGAACGTTCCCGAGGGCGCCGGCGGCGTGCCCTACAAACCACTGCCGCCACAGCGGCTCTATTTCACCGAAGACGAATGGAAGGCCCAGCTCGCGCGCATGAAGGTGGCGCGCATGACGCCGTTCGCCGTGCCGGACAGCGCAGGGGCGTCGGTCGTCGATATCGGCACGAAGCAGGGGCATAATTTCAGCGCCGAGCGTGCCGAGGCGGATGCCAACGTGTTTGACGCTGTCGTCAAGCATGTCGCGGGGTTGCAGCGCGGCGGCAAGCAAGTGGTGGTCGCGCTATGGAGCGACGGCGCACGCGATCGCATGAGCCATGTGCTGCGCGACCACGGCCTCGCCAATCTCGCCAATGTCGGATCGTGGCGCGAAGCGCTCGCGCGTCCGAAGACGGATGTTGCTCTGGCCGTATTGGGCTTGGAATCCGGTTTCGAAACGACCCAGGCCGCCATCATCGGCGAACAGGACATCCTTGGCGATCGGCTGGTACGGCCGCGCCGCGCGTCCAAGAAGGCAGAGAATTTTATTGCCGAAGCGACAAGCCTGTCGGCGGGCGATCTTGTCGTGCATGTCGACCACGGCATCGGTCGGTTCATTGGACTGGCGACTATCGAGGCCGCAGGCGCCCCGCATGATTGCCTTGAACTGCATTACGCCGGCGGCGACAAGCTCTACCTGCCGGTCGAGAATATCGAGTTGTTGTCGCGGTACGGCTCCGAAGATCTGGAGGTCGATCTCGACAAGCTCGGCGGGACGGCCTGGCAGACCCGCAAAGCGCGGATGAAGAACCGCATCCGCGAGATGGCGCATGAATTGATGAAGATCGCCGCTGAGAGGAAGTTGCGCGAGGCCGCCAAGCTCACGGTTCCCTCGGGTGCTTACGACGAGTTCTGCGCCGGCTTTCCATACGAGGAGACCGAAGACCAGCAGAACGCCATCGACGCTTCACTGGACGATCTTGCATCCGGTCGGCCGATGGATCGGCTTGTCTGCGGCGATGTCGGCTTCGGCAAGACCGAAGTGGCGCTGCGTGCCGCATTCGTCGCGGCCATGGCCGGCAAGCAGGTCGCGGTCGTGGTGCCGACGACGCTCTTGGCGCGGCAGCACTACAAGACCTTTGCCGAGCGGTTTCGCGGCTTCCCGATCAAGATCGGACGCGCGTCGCGACTGGTGACGACTGCGGAAGCGGCGCAAACCCGCAAGGAACTGGCCGATGGCACGCTCGATATCGTCGTCGGCACCCATGCGCTGCTCGGCAAGAATGTGAAGTTCAAGGATCTCGCGCTGGTCATCGTCGACGAGGAGCAGCATTTCGGCGTTGCGCATAAGGAGAAATTGAAGACGCTGCGCGCCGAAGTCCACATGCTGACGCTGACCGCGACGCCGATCCCGCGGACGCTGCAGCTCGCGCTCACCGGCGTGCGCGATCTGTCGCTGATTGCGTCGCCGCCGGTTGACCGTCTGGCTGTGCGCACCTTCGTGTCGCCGTTCGATCCTATCGTTGTGCGGGAGGCGATCCTGCGTGAGCGCTATCGCGGCGGTCAGTCATTCTATGTATGCCCGCGGATCGAGGACCTTGCCGGCGCCAAGGAGTTTTTCGACAAAACCGTGCCGGAGGTGAAGGTTGCTGTCGCGCACGGCCAGATGCCCGCGACCGCGCTGGAAGACATCATGTCTTCGTTCTACGACGGCAAGTTCGACGTGCTGGTCTCGACAACGATCGTTGAGTCCGGTCTCGATATCCCGACGGCCAATACGCTGATCGTGCACCGCGCCGACCGTTTCGGTCTTGCGCAGCTCTATCAGTTGCGTGGACGGGTCGGGCGCTCGAAGATCCGGGCATACGCGCTATTCACGCTGCCGACGGAGAAGCGCATCACCGCGCAGGCGGAACGCCGCCTCAAGGTACTGCAATCGCTCGACACGCTCGGAGCCGGATTTCAGCTTGCCTCGCACGATCTGGACATTCGTGGCGCCGGCAATCTGCTCGGCGAAGAGCAGTCCGGCCACATCAAGGAAGTCGGTTTCGAGCTTTATCAGCAGATGCTGGAAGAGGCTGTTACCGCGCTCAAGGCCGGCATCGCCGAGCCGGTCGCGGACCAGTGGTCGCCGCAGATCACCGTCGGGACACCGGTGCTTATTCCGGAAGACTATGTTGCCGACCTGTCCGTGCGGCTCGGACTATATCGCCGCATTGCGACCGTCGAAAACGAGCAGGAGATCGAAAGCTTCGCTGCCGAACTCGTAGATCGCTTCGGTCCACTGCCGGAAGAGGTCAAGCACCTGATGCAGATCGTGGTCATCAAGCTCTTGTCCAAGCGAGCCAACGTAGAACGTATCGACACCGGCCAGAAGGGCGCGGTGCTGCAGTTCCGCGACAACAGCTTCGCCAATCCGGAAGGGCTGATGCGCTACATCACGAGCCAGGCACCCATTGCCAAAGTGCGGCCGGATCAGAAGGTGGTGTTCCTCGACGACTGGCCGAAGCCGGTGCAGCGGCTGCTCGGGACCACGAAGATCCTGCGCAATCTCGTGAGGATCGCCGAGGGCAAGAAGGCTGCCTGAGCCGGCAGTTTCTGTCTGCGGGGCAGCAGGCTTCGCTGCCCCGAAGACAGGATGTCTTAACCCGCGGCCTTCTGCTTCTTCTCTTCCGCAGCCTTGCGGATGACTCCGGCGAGCTGCTCGGGCGCCTGTGCGCCCGATACGGCATATGCGTTGTCGAAGATAAAGAACGGCACGCCCTGGATGCCGGCGGACTTTGCTTGCTCGACGCGTTGTGAAACGATGGCAAGATCGGCATCGGTATCGAGCTTTCTCGCAATCTCAGCTCGGTCCAGGCCAACATCGGCTGCCGCCCCAGCAAGCACAGCCTTATCGGACAGATCCGCGCCTTCGGAGAAGTACAACTCCATCAGACGCTGCTTCATCTGCGGAGCCTTGCCGGTCTGCTCGGCCCAGTGGATCAACCGATGACAGTCGGTCGTGTTCGGCTGCCGGCTCAGCTTGTCGATGGCGTAAACCAGGCCATCCTGCGCCGCGGCAGCCGAGACCCGTGTTGCGATCTCCTTGTAGCGTTCGGGCGAGCCGAATTTCGTGGTCAGATATTGATCCCGTGAAATTCCTTCGGCCGGAATCCAGTCATTGAGGAAATAGGGGTGGTAATGCACCTCGACCGGAATATCGGGATTGAGCGCGATCGCCTGTTCCAGCCGCTTCTTGCCGATGAAGCACCAGGGACAGACGACATCGGACACGACATCGACGCGGACGGGATCGGGCATTGGCGGGCCTGCCTTGTTAAGTGCGGGTCCGACAGATGTAGTCAGCGGCGGACTATGCCGCAACCATCGATGGCGTGATGCGCGCCAGGAGGCTCAGAGCGGTGTCGGACGATTGCCAGGAGGTCAGAGCTGTTTCGGGTGTCATGATGCGACGCCGGTCGCCCTGCAGCATGGTGTTTCGCAGCACACCGACGAGGCGCTTGGCGACAGCCTGAGCCTGACGCGGCGCGGTGTCGACGAAAGCGACGAGGATGGAGCTGTCACTGGCGCGGCAGGCGAAATCCGCTCCGCGCACGAGCCTCGAAACTAGACGCGCTGCGTCATTCATCGCACGCGGGTCAGTGGTCGAATCAAAGATCAGTCGTGCCACCGACAACCCGGCTGAGCGGCGGCTGGCATCGCGCATGACGCGATCCAGTTCAGCCATGAAGGCGGGCTCGTTCATCAGCCCGGTAACGGGATCGATTACGCCATCCTTCACGAACGCGTCCAGCGTGCGACGCAAGCGTGCTTCGAATGCATGCAGTCTCACAAGCGGAAGGAAGCGGGACGAAAGAGACAGCGCGTCATCGGCAACGACAAGATGCGGCAAGCGGCGCATATCGACGATTCCGTTTTGATGCCCGATCAGACCAAGCGGCATGTCGCGGAAACGTGAGTCCTCGATAATGACCGTCAGCAACGCGTCGACATTGTTGGACGTGAAGCCTTCGCCGATCACGAGCCCATCGGCGTCCCGCGATCTAAGGTGGCGCGCTGCGGCTTCGATGGTCAGGACGCCGATAACCCCGGTTCGTTCGCCCAGTGCTACCGAAAGAGCCGGATAAGAGCGTCCGCGACCGGCGAGTATGACCGTCGCATCATCGAGCGGGTCATTAACCGGCGTCGACGGCAGCGCGTGGCCGGCCAGGCGTGCGGCCTCCGCTCGCCGCAGCACGCTCGCGTGCAACGCACGCACGCGCAAGACGGATGATAATCTTGTTGCGACATCCGCTGGAGTAGCATCGCTGGGAATGGCCAGCGCTTCGCGATAGGACAACACATCGTTGGTGGCGGCGCGGGCCACCACCGGTACAATCGGAGCGCGGCGCGTCATCGTGCGCGTCAGGCTTTCACCGAGGTGCGGATCACTTGCCGCGCACGCGTCGGCGAGGATGATTGCGCAGGGGTCCGCAGCAGCGATCGCGGCGCTGGCTCGCGCGCACGAGGCCTCGATCACGGGAAACGCTCCGGTCTCGGAAATCGCCGCGATCAAATCCGGTAAAGGTTGTTCCGAGACGACGACAACCGGACCTTGCAACGACATGTTTCTTTCCCTGTTATGACGCGCAGGTCTAGCCGTCGCCGGATTAATGCGTCGTCAATAGCGGGGTGCAAATTGTCAGGCATCCGCCTCTCGGAATGCTGCCGTTAGCAGAGGGTTTATGCCCATGCCCTGTAACGCGTCCTGCATGTTTACGAGGTCGCTAGCATATCCGGCGAGTCTGTGGCCGGCGAGGGCATGGGGAAGCGCGGTCAGCATGCTGTTACCGTCGATTTCGCGGACCATGTACTGAATATCCTGCAGTACGAAGCGATAACCGCCGACCGCGACCAGACCATGCGGCGGTGCGGTCACAATCAGTGCATTGTCATCGTTCGGTGCCTTGCAGCATGAGAAGCCGGTATCGACATGAACGGACGGGGCCGACGCTGCGCGCGGGGCACCCAATTGATTGGGCTCGAGTGTGCAAGCTGCAAGCGCACCACGAACTCCGACCGTTCCATTGCTCGTAATGGCGATATCGGCGACGGCTGGTCCATTATCGGCAATCTTGATCGCTCCGAGCGGCCAGGGCGCAGCGCGGCCATTGGGAGGACGGCGCACGGCCAGCAGAGCGGTTTCGCCAAACGCGGCGACGTCCACCAGCGCGATGTCGAGGTTGGTCCATTGTGGTGCAGCGGACAATCGTGCCGGCGCCCGCCAGACGGCGATGACGGAGCGGATCCCTTTTTCCGGCTCGATCCAGTCGGTGGCGGACAGACCGGACAGCAAAGAATCCGGTACAATCAGCGTGTCGCAGCGCTCCGTCTCGATCTGCTGACGCAATTGCTCCGGGTCGAATGGCAGATGCAGCACCAATGTCCCGCCGCTGAGGAGCCATGGAACCAAAGCCGACGCCACGCCGGCGAACGACGACGGCGGCAGCGTCGTCAGGATGGTCGCGTGCTGGGGGATCGTGGCGCGCTGCCTCAGGAGGCGACCGCCAGCAAGCAGTCGTTCGGTGTCGCGCGCAACAGGCGTCACGCCGCCGACGGTAGTCTCAAACGTGACCAGGCCAAACCGTGCGCGTGCTTGCTGCACCGGGATCGCTCGCAAATTGCGTACGCCATCCGAAAGCAGATCGTCGAACGATACGACCCCGTCGACACCCGAACATCCAAAGCCGCAAACGGCGCGGATCGGAAAAAGCTCCGCTGCTATGTCGAGCGCAAGAGCGGCGTGATCGAAGCCCGCTACCTTTCCGCAGGTCACGAGCGCTCGTGCGCCGGACGCCGACAATGCTGAAACACAGTCGGAAAGCCGCCATAGTAACGGCAACGGAGCCGCGACCATGCCGGCTCGCATGATCGCGAGCAGGGTGAGGATGCCGCTCGCCACGTTCGGCATCTGCATGCCGACCACGGTGCCGGTGCCGAGTCCGATCTCGTGCAATCGCGCCGCAATCGCGTCGACAGCACGATCGGCCTGTCCGTATGTCAAACGTAGAGGCGTGAGGCCACAGATGCTCGTGCAATCCGGTGCATCGACGAGCGCGACTGCATCCGGCACGCGCGCGGCCTGCGCCCTGAGGATGGCGTCCAGCGACGGGATTGCGGCAGTTATCACAGTCATAGCCCCGGCTTCCGCCACCACGATTCCGGGAGGAACCCGAAAAGCGGTGTGTTTTTCGGGTGATCCACGCGGGTCCAGCGTGCGACCCACTGATCGGGCAGGTGAAACAGGGGCACGACATAAAACTCCGAGATCAGAGCGCGATCGAGGGCCCGGACTGCCGAAACGAAGGTTTCACGGTCGCGCGCTACAAGAAGCTGGGCGATCATCGCGTCGATCGCCTTGCTGCGCGCGCCCATGTAATTGCGCGTACCATCCACGTTGGCCGACGCCGATCCCCAGTAGAAGCTTTGTTCATTCCCCGGCGAGAGCGACTGATCCCAGCGATATGGGATCATATCGAAATCGTAAGTGAGTCGCCGCCGGTCGAACTGCACAGCGTCCACGGTTCGGACGGTCGCGGTTATGCCCGCGCGCTTCAGATCACGCACATAGGCCAGCGCGATCCGTTCCTGGTCGCGCGTGCTCACAAGAATTTCGAATGTAAACGGCTGGTGCGTGTCCCGGTTACGCAACACGGTGCCGTCAAGTTCGTAACCGGCTTCAGACAGGAGCGCGAGAGCCTTCTTGAGAACCTCACGATCGCGTCCGGATCCGTCAGTGCTGCTGGGCCGGTAGCGGCCCTCAAGCACATCCTCTCGCACAGCGCCTGGAAATGCCGCGAGCCAGGCGCGCTCGCGGGCGTCCGCCGGCCTGCCGATCGATGAGAGGTCCGATCCCTCGAAATAGCTTGCGGTACGCTTTTGCAGCCCAAAGAAGAAGTTCTTGTTGATCCATTCAAAGTCGAACAGCGAGGCGAGGGCATCGCGTACGCGGATATCGCTGAAGATCGGACGCCGCGTATTGAAGGCGAGGCCGTTCATGCCCACCGGCGTGCCGTTGTGGAAGCTTTCCTTGACGAAACGACCCGCCTTGAGCGCGGGGGTGTCGTAGCCGGTCTGCCAGCGGGTGACGTCGTTCTCGACGCGCAGGTCGTACAGGCCCTTCTTGAAAGCTTCGAAAAGCGAGTTCTCATCGCGGTAGAAGTCGAACTTGATCTCGTCGAAATTCCAAAGGCCGCGGTTGATTGGCAGGTCGGAGCCCCAATAGTCGGGATTGCGTACGAAGGTTGCGCTGCGGCCTGGATCGACGGACTTGATCGAATAAGGCCCGCTCGCAACTAGCGGCGTGAAGGTGGTTTCCTCGAAATGCGCCGGATCGATCGCGTGCTTCGGCAACACGGGCATCAGTCCGAGGATGAGCGGCAATTCGCGATCGGCATGTCCGCCGAGATCGAAACGAACCGAATGCGGGCCGATGATTTCGGCGCCGGCGACCTTGGAATAATAGGTCCGGTAATTCGGGCGTCCCTTGTCGCGCAACAATTGCCAGGTGAAGACAACGTCTTCGGGCGTGATCGGTTTCCCATCCGAAAAACGGGCGCGCGGATTGAGGTTGAACGTGACGGTGCTGCGCGCGTCATCAGTCTCGACGCTTTCGGCGATGAGGCCGTAGAGCGTAAACGGCTCGTCGTAGCCGCGCGCCATCAATCCTTCGATGACATATCCCCGGATGTTTGGGACCGACAGACCCCGGACCACTAACGGATTGACGGTATCGAAGGTACCCGGCACACCGAGCGTCAGCCGCCCGCCTTTCGGTGCATCGGGATTGACATATGGCATTGCGGAAAAGTTCGAGGGCATTTTCGGGCCGCCATGCATCGCGATGGCGTGCTGTGCACCCGCAGCATTGCCTGAGGCGGAAATTGTCAGGCAAATGTCCAGCGCCATGGCCATTGCTGCGGCCAGACGGAGACGAGAAAGAGGATGCAAAGGATGCCGCTGTCTCAAAGGCCGGGTTCCGATTCGCTAGATCGTTTCCAGTCAAGCATGGAATGACAAGGCCTTAGGCGCCTGTCAGCGCCCATATCATCATTTTTGGCCTTCATGCTTTATTGTGAAGCCGATTTCAGCTATCAGGCCGGAGCCCGGCGTCACGCTGTCGCCTTTTTTGGCATTGAGACAGCAGCTTGGCGGCCCATTGGCCCACCGCTGCTTCACGCGGCGACCAACGAGGACAAGTAGATCATGACGTATCGCTCCGCGTTCGCACCGGCCCGGCCGGTCGCCCGGACGCTCGCAGTTTTTGCTACCGTCGTCGCATTTTCCGCTGCCGGACTCGTCATGGCTTCGGCTCAGCAGCCCGCCCCGAAGGCTGCTCCGAAGAAGGGCGCCGCGCCGGCGCAAGCTCCCGCACCCGCGCAGGCGGCGCCCGCAGCGGGCGGTCAACAGGAGCAGGCAGTCCCTCCGCTGATCTATTCGAACTGGACCAAGATCTGCGGCAAGGGCCCGGAGCAGGGCGCCAAGCAGATTTGCCAGACCGGCAAGGACGGGCGGCTCGAATCGGGCATGCCGATCGTCGCCGCGATTCTCATGGAGATGGAAGGCGAGGGCAAAAAGGTCCTGCAGATCATGCTGCCGCCGGGCGTCTACTTGCCCAAGGGCACTCGCGTGGTCATCGATCGGGACGAGCCATCGGCGATTATCGGAACGTTCCTGACCTGCGCCAATGGTGGCTGCATCGCTCATCTTGAGACGAATGCGGACATCGTCCAGAAGTTGAAGAAGGGGCAGAACCTTTACATCCAGGCCTACAACATGGCGCAGAACGTCATGACGATGTCCTTGCCGCTCGGCGATTTCGCAAAGGCCTATGACGGCCCGGCAACCGATCCGAAGGAACTCGAGGCCAAGAACAAAAAGCTGCAGGACGAGTTGCAACGACGAGCAACCGAACAGCGCCAGAAACTTGAAGGCAACAAGCCGCAGTAACAAAGCTGCGACGAACAGGCGCGATGTCCCAAAGCGAGGGCGCGTCGAAAGGCGCGCCCTTATTATATCGGGTTGCTATAGTCTACGACGCGTACCGGGCAGCATGCTTTCGCCCTGTATCAAGCCGATTGGTGGCATCCGGAGGCGCCGCAGCCCACATCGAGCCGAGGCATGGACCTATGATTGATCGAACTTCTTCGTCACAGTTTTTGTCGCGGAAGGCCGAGCGGATAATCTCAGCTTTCGTATTGTCCGCCGCGATAATGCTTTCGCTGACAGCCGAGTCGATCGCGCAGCAGAAATCTCCTGCGCCCAAGGCCACTCCAAAGCCCGAAGCGCAACAGCAGCAGCCAGCCTCGCCGCCGCCCGCGGAAATGCCGCCTCTGACCTATTCGAACTGGACCAAGCTGTGCAGCAAGCCCGCAGAGACGGGCGGCAAGACCATGTGCCGGATCGGCAATGACGGCAGGCTCGAGAACGGCATGCCGATGGTCGGTGCGGTGCTCATGGAAATGGAAGGCGAGGCTCGCAAGATTTTTCAGATCATGCTGCCGCTTGGAATCCTGTTGCCGCGTGGCACCCGGGTGGTCGTCGACAGCGATGAGCAGGATGCCATGGTGCTGCCGATCGTGGTTTGCGCCGGCGGAGGCTGCATGGCGCAGACCGATGGGGATGCCGCCCTTGTCGCCAAGCTGAAGAAGGGAAAGAACCTTTACGTTCAGGCCTACAACATGCAGCAGGCGGTTTTCACGCTGGCATTGCCGCTGGCCGATTTCGCCAAGGCATATGACGGTCCGGCGACCGATCCGAAAGATATCGAAGCGCAGAACAAAAAGCTGCAGGAACAGTTGCAGAAGCGCGGCGAGCAATTGAAACAACAGCAGACGCGGTAAGGCCGGCGTCAATTCACCGTGAGACCGCGCGGGCGATAAGCGCCGGTATCATCCTTGACGAACATCTCCTTCACTTGACGGTGGCGGATCGGATCGCGTGAGGTGTCGGCAAGCAGGTTCTGCTCTGACACATAGGCGACGTATTCGGTTTCGGCGTTCTCGGCGAACAGATGATAGAACGGTTGATCCTTCCGGGGGCGCACCTCCGCCGGAATCGACAGCCACCATTCCTCGGTGTTGCTGAATGTCGGGTCGATGTCGAAAATCACGCCGCGAAACGGGAATATCCGGTGCTTCACGACCTGGCCGAGATGGAACTTGGCCATCCGCAAATCCGTGCCGCTCAACTCCGCCTCGGGCAGATCCGTACCAGTGTCCACCCCAGTCAAATCCGTCTTGGTCAAATCGGTTCTGGTCAAATCGGTCTTCGTCAAATCGATCTTGGTCATGATTTCGCTTTCAAGACGGCGTGCGCTCAATCGCGCGAACGATCTCCTATAGCGCGTAACGCGCGGCGAGGTCAGGGTCCTTTGCGGCGACCAGCTTTGCGAGGTCGACCACTACTTTTGCCTGCTTCCAAGTTGCGTCGTCCTGCATCTTGCCGTCGATCATGACCGCACCAGTGCCGTCGGGCATCGCATCGAGGATTTTCTTGGCGAATGCGACTTCGTCCGGATCCGGAGAGAACACGCGCTTGGCAATCGCGATCTGAGTCGGGTGCAGCGACCACGCGCCGGCACAGCCCATCAGAAACGCGTTTCGGAACTGGACCTCACAGCCCTCAGAATCTGAGAAGTCGCCGAACGGACCGTAAAACGGTTTGATTCCCGCCGCCGCACAGGCATCGACCATCTTGCCAAGTGTGTAATGCCAAAGATCCTGCTGGTAGACTGCGCGCGGCGCATCTCCGGATATCGCGTCGGCCAGGATCTTGTATTCCGGATGGCCGCCCCCGACCCGCGTGGTCTTCATCGCGCGCGACGCAGCGAGGTCAGCCGGTCCGAGGCTGATGCCCTGCATGCGCGGCGATGACGCCGCTATCAACTCCACGTTCATGACCCCTTCGGCTGTCTCCAGGATCGCGTGAATCAGAATCGGCTTCTTGACCGCGTGCCTGGCCTCGAGTTGTGCGAGGAGTTGATCGAGATAATGGATGTCCCAGGGACCATCGACCTTCGGGAGCATGATCACATCCAGCTTGTTGCCGATCGCCGCGACCAAGTCGGTGATGTCGTCCAGCACCCAGGGCGAGTTCAACGCGTTGATGCGCGTCCACAAACCGGTTGCGCCGAAGTCCGTCGCCTTGGCCATCGCGATGAAACCGTCCCGCGCCGCCTTCTTGGCGTCAGCCGGTATGGCGTCTTCTAGGTTACCGAGGACGACATCCACCTGGCGCGCGAGCTGCGGGACCTTGGCCGTCACCTTCTCGATATGGGGCGGCACGAAATGGATCATGCGCTCGAGCCGGACCGGTAAATCGCGCAGGGGGGCTGGCGCGCCAGCGGCGAGGGGTTTGAAAAAGTTGCGGGGCAGCTTCATGCCAACCGGAATAAAGCAGCCGCGTTGCGACGCCAAGCCGTACTTTTATGCTTGCGCGAGCCCGACCTGCGACTGAGACTACCGCCCGGAATGCCAAAGCGGGATGCAGTTCCTGCGTTGGACATTGGTTCGGGTCACCTGACGGCCCGTCGTGACACAAGGAGAGGTCCGAAAAATGCGCATATTAAAAGGCGTTTGCGCCGTCGCTGCTCTGGTTCTGGCTGGCAGCCCGGCACTCGCAAAGGACCCCGTCAAGATCGGTCTGATCACGACCCTGTCTGGCCCAGCCGGCTATCTCGGCGCCGACATCCGTGATGGCTTTATGCTCGCGACCGAGGCAAAGGGTGGACCGTTCGAGGGCAACAAGCCTGACGTGATGGTCGAAGACGATGGCCTCAAGCCGGGGCAGGCCAAGGCGATCGCGGACCGCTTTATCAAGACAGGCAATGTGAAGATTTTTACCGGTATCGTATTCGGAAACATCGCAGCCGCCGTTGTGCCGGACGTACTTGAAGCCGGCGGCCTCTATGTCAGCCCGAACTCCGCAGCGACCGGTTTTGCCGGCAAGGGCTGCAGCCCGAACTATTTCGTCGTTTCCTTCCAGAATGACGGGCAGGGCGAAAGCGTGGGCGCATTGGCAAAGTCGCTGGGTTACAAGAAGGCCTTCCTGCTCGCGCCGAACTATCCATCCGGCAAGGACATGCTGCAGGCGTTCAAGCGCGAGTTTGGCGGCGAGGTCGTTGCAGAGAAATACACCAATCTTGGCCAGACCGACTTTGCGGTGGAGATCGCGGAAATCCGCGCAGCAAATCCCGATGTCGTCCACGGCTTCCAGCCAGGCGGGATGGGCATCGCGTTCCTGCGACAATATCATCAAGCCGGACTAAAGATTCCGTTGGTGATGCATGCGGCTTCGATGGATCAGGCGATGGTTACGGTGCTCAAGGACGCAGCCGTCGGTGTGCAGGTCGCAAGTCAGTGGAACGACGATTTCGACAATCCGGCGAGCAAGGCTTTCGTCGCCGCCTGGAAAGCAAAATACGGCAATCGACCCGTCACGAGCTATGCGGCGCAGGGTTACGATGCCGGCCTCTTGATCGGCTCGGCGCTGAAGGCGACCAATTTTAGCGTGCAGAACATGGACGCGCTGCGCGCTGCCTTGCGCAAGGCCGACTTCGCCTCGGTGCGCGGCAACTTCAAATTCGACAAAAACCAGCATCCGATCCAGGACTGGTACGCGTTGAAGGCGGAGAAAGCGCCGAATGGCGATTTCGTACTGGTGACCGGCAAGAAGGTGTTGTCGAACCACGGCGACGTCTATGCGAAGGATTGCGCGATGTAGCCGCCAGGCGGTAATCGGCACGAATCCTGTTGTCTTGATGAACCGGCCGGTCTGATGATCGGCCGGTTCAATGTTGCAACAGCGCAAGGATGTCCACCCGCCGGTCGGGCCCATCTAAACACGGCACCGCATGATCGACGTCCTCAACCTAGCGCTTCCGTATTTCGGGCTGATCTTTCTCGGACTGGCTTGCGGCCGTCTGAAACAGATCCCGGATACTGGGCTCGCCTGGATGAATTTCTTCATCGTGTATGTGGCGCTGCCGTGCCTGTTCTACAGGATCGTGGCCAAGACACCGCTGGAAGAACTGGCGAATGGCTGGTTCGTGGTGGCGACCACCTTGTCCACGGGCATCGCTTTTTTCGTCGCGCTTTTGATTGCGAAACTTGGCCAGCGAACGCTCCCCGAGGCCACGATCGCTGGCCTTGCCGGCGGTTACGGCAACATCGGATATATGGGACCTGGCCTTGCGCTCTCCACGCTTGGACCGCAGGCGGCGGCGCCGGTCGCGCTCATTTTCTGCTTCGACAGCATTGTTCTGTTCTCCCTCGTGCCGTTCCTGATGGAAGTCGGCGGCGGCGAGCGCCGGGGGTTCTGGCGCTCCGTCCTTTTTGTCGGGCGCCGCATCGCGCTGCATCCCTTCATCATAGCCACCGTCCTCGGTGTGATCTCGGCTGCAATACATTTCGAACCGCCGGTGGCGCTAGACCGGCTGATGCAGTTCCTGCAGAACGCCGCCGCGCCGTGTGCGCTGTTTGTGCTGGGTGTTACGGTCGCGCTGCGACCGCTGCCGCGCCTTGCGTGGGATGTGCCGACGATCGTGCCGGTAAAACTTGTGCTGCACCCGATCATCGTATTTTTCATGCTCGCATGGCTCGGGCCGTTCAGCGCGCCCTGGACCTATGCCGCCGTACTGATGGCTGCGCTTCCGCCGGCACTGAATGTCTTCGTGCTGGCGCGTCAGTATGACGTCTGGGTCGAAGAGGCGTCCGGGTCGATCCTGATCGGGACGCTGGTCTCTGTCTTCACGCTCACCAGTGTGATGTGGCTCGTGCAGTCTGGGCGGCTGCCGGTGACTCCGTTCTAGCACCGGCCGCGGCCCTGCTATCCTCGCCTCCGGAAAGGGACACCGCCATGCCGCAACCGCTGTCGGGCATTCGCATCATCGATCTGAGCACACTGCTGCCGGGACCGCTCGCGACGTTGATGCTGGCTGAAGCGGGCGCAGAGGTCATCAAGATCGAGCGACCCGGCGGGGACGATATGCGTGGATTTGGGCCGATGTGGCAGGGCGCGGGCGCCGCCTTCAGCGTACTCAATCGCGGTAAGAGCACATTTACACTCGACCTGAAGACGGAAGAAGGTGCCGCACGGCTTTGCTCGTTACTTGAGACCGCTGATGTGATGGTTGAGCAGTTTCGTCCGGGCATCATGGCGAAACTGGGCTTCAGTTACGAGGCGGTGCGAGCCTTTAACCCCAGGCTGATCTATTGCTCGATCTCGGGCTATGGGCAGACCGGCCTGCGGGCAAAGGAGGCGGGTCACGACCTCAATTATATCGCCCGCACGGGTCTGTTGGCGCTGCAGCCGGGACCCGCAGATCGCCCCGTCATACCTCCCGCTCTGGTCGCCGACATCGCAGGCGGAAGCTTCCCCGCCGTAATCAACATCCTGCTGGCGTTGCGTCAGCGCGACTTGACGGGTGAGGGCTGTCATCTCGACATCGCCATGACCGACGCCATGTTCACCTTCGGGTGGCGTGCGCTGTCGGGCTTAAACGTCACCGGATCGCTCGCGGCCTCCGGGCAGGACGAACAGACCGGCAGCGACCCGCGGTATCACCTCTATCCGGCCAAGGATGGCGGTATCGTTGCTTGCGCTGCGCTCGAGGACCATTTCTGGCAGCGATTTACCGCACTGATTGGGCTCGACGAGCGTCTGAAGGAGGATACGCGCGATGCGCCCGCGACCATCGCCGCGGTTGCGGCCATCATCGCGCAGCGTAGCGCCGATGACTGGGAGCCGGTCTTTGCCGAAGCCGATTGTTGCGTAACCATCATGCGCACGCTGGATGAGGCGATCTGCGATCCGCACTTCAGGGAGCGCGGGTTGTTTTCTCATCGGGTGCGCGGCGCACAAGGAGCGACAATGACGGCGCTTCCGGTGCCGGTCGATCCGCAATTTCGGCAGCCTGATGGCAGCGAGAAAGCGGCGCCGCTGCCTTTATGAAATCGCTTCCCCACGCATCAGCCGCGGCTGCCCGGCGCGCGGTGTCACGCCCTCGCGCATGATCGCACGGCGCAATGGTCCGACCGTGTTCAGAAGATGCAGGCCGATCCCGCGCAGACCTTGCATCGGCAGGACATCCGATAATAGCGATCGGTTCAGCAGGTCCACCGCGAGGCTGCGGCTCACGACATCGGTACGCCGCTCGCGATCGTAGCGCTCGGTCACCTCGCGCGCGCCCGGATCATCGCGATAATCGACGGCGATTTCCGCGATGGCTGCGGCATCGCGCAGCCCGAGATTGAGACCTTGCGCACCGATCGGCGGAAAGCGGTGCGCAGCTTCGCCGACAAGCACGATTCGATCGGCCGCGAAGCGGCGTGCGGTCTCCTGCACCAGTGGAAACGCGCCACGCGCTGGATCGGTTCTGATCTTGCCGAGGATCGAATGCGACCGCCGTTCCAGTTCGCGATCCAGCTCTGCGCCTGAGAGAGCCTGGATGTGCTCAGCGTTAGACGGACTCACGACGCAGACGATGCTGGAACGATCGCCAGGCAATGGCACGGTGGTAAACGGACCATGCTCGGTATGAAACTCTGTCGATATGTCGCGATGCGGCCGGCTGTGCGAGACGTTCAACGTCAAGGCGATCTGCGGATAGGTGTTGGCTTGCAGGTCAATGCCCGCCGCAGCACGGCACAGCGAGGCGCGTCCATCCGCACCGACCGCAAGTTTCGCAACAATCCGCTCCCCGGAACTCATTCGAACGGTGACGTTGTCGGCGTGGCTGTCAACTGAAGCGGCATCGTCGCGCAAATGACGCAGGGTCGGCGTGTCCGCGGCTCGCGCCTCGAGCGCGGCGATCAGATGGCGGTTTTCGATGTTCCAGGCGAATGCATCGAGGCCGATCTCGCTGGCGGTGAAAAGGGCCTCGGGGGCTCGCCAGAGCCTGCGCGTCGCATCGACGATGCGGAGCGACGCGAGAGGGGCCGCGTGTTCGCGGCAAGACTCCCACACGCCGAGCGTCTCGAGGGCTGCAACCGAGCTTGCGAGGAGCGCTGTGGTACGGTTGTCGGCCGGGGCTTGCCGCGCCACCAGCGCGACGTCAAACCCGGCAGCGGCCATTGCGATCGCCGCCGTTAGCCCGGATGGGCCGCCTCCGACGACAACTGCATCAGCCTGAGCGATTTCAGCCGGAATATGATCTGACGCGGTCATGGTCACTCTCTTTAGCGCGGCCCGGTCTCGCGCGCGAGCGCTCGATGTTGCCTCCCGCCGACCAATCGGGGCAGTCTCGCACCGACGCAGGAGGGGCTGGGAGATGGCGAGCGAGGCATCAGACACGCGCATGCCGGGGCAACACGACGATGCCGTCACACAGGTGTCCTCGATTGCCTACGGGTTCATGGGCTCGCAGGCGCTGTTCGCCGCTTTGGAACTCGGTTTATTCTCCGCGCTGGCTGCCGGCCCGTTGGCTGCGGCGGATATTGCACGCGAGACCGGAGCACAGCCCGGGCCGCTTCAAGCGCTCCTGCACGCTTTGACGGGCCTCGAGCTCCTGGTGCGGGACGGCGACACCTACCGAAACAGCACGGCGGCGGGCCGCTATCTCGTCCGCGGAGCCCGCTCGTATATGGGCGATTACTACCTTCGCCAGATTGCCGACACGCTGTACCATCAATTGCCGCAGGCGGGCGCCGTCGTCCGGGGCGAAACCGCAGACACGAGCTATTTTCGGTTCCTCGACGACCCGGTCCGCACCGAATTGTTCATTCGGGGGCAACATGCAGGGTCCGCCGGTCCAGCCTTTCTGCTCACCCGGAACGCCGATCTGTCGCGCTATGCGCGCATGCTGGATCTCGGAGGCGGCTCCGGCGCATTCTCAATCGCAGTCGCCAGGCGCTGGCCGACGCTCGATGCAATTGTTTTCGATCAGCCCGGCGTCATTCGCTTCGCGGAGCAATTCATTGCCGAAGCCGGACTGACAGATCGCATCGCATGCGCCGCCGGCGACGTCGTCAATGACGACTGGCCGGAAGGCTGCGACCTGATCCTGATGTCCTACATCGTCAGTTCGTATCGTCCCGACGATCTGCGAAAGCTCATGGCGCGCGCGTTCGACTATCTGCCATCCGGCGGCGGGCTGATCATCCATGATTTTGCGATGCATGACGACAAACCCGGACCGCGCAATGCAGCATTGTGGTCTTTCGCCAATCTCGCGATATCCGCCACCACGCATCCTCACACAATTTCCGAAGTTGCCAGTGCGATGAGCGATGCCGGCTTCGCGCCGGTGGACGCGCGCCCGCACATCCCGGACATCACGTTCCTGTTCACGGGCTGCAAGCCTTGAGCGAGCAGGGCGATGACAGGCCGGTCTCTACACACCGTCCGGTGATTGCGGCGTTTTCCATTCATATCTTCACCGCATGCGGCGCGGCGTGTGCCTTGCTCGCGATCCTTGCTGCCGCGCGCGCCGATTGGGTCACGATGTTCGTCTGGCTCGCGGCGGCGCTGTTCATCGACGGCATCGACGGTACGCTCGCGCGCAATTTGCGGGTGGCGGAGGCGCTGCCGCGCTGGTCGGGGGACGCACTCGATTTGGTGGTCGATTTCACGACCTACGTTTTCGTCCCGGCCTTTGCACTCGCGACCAGCGGCCTGCTTCCGGCGTCGGTCGCAATCCCATTATGTGTCGCGATCGTGGTGACGAGCGCGATCTATTTCGCCGACCGCCGGATGAAAACCAGGGACAACTACTTCCGAGGCTTTCCGGCGCTCTGGAACGCCGTCGCCTTCCATCTCTTTGTTCTGAAGTTGCTGCCCTGGATCGCGGCAGCCTCGGTCGCCGTCCTTATCGTGCTCACCTTCATTCCCGTCCGGGTGTTGCATCCATTCAGGGTCTCGCGCCTGCGAAAAATCAATCTGGCGGTGCTGTCGGCCTGGAGCGCGCTTGGCGTATACGCGTTGATGACAGATCTTGATCCGGGAGCCATCGTTGCGTGGCTGCTTGCCGCGCTCGGCGGGTACTTCCTTCTGATCGGCCTCGGAACGGCAGACAATTAGCGGGGAGCCGAGGCCAAATCCAAAAAGGATGCGCCGTGCGGCTTTCGTGTGGATCGTCACGCAACTGCGGCGCCGGTGTCTGGATTCATCCAGAAATATCCCACCACAAAAATGCTGGCTCTATCATTTCCATTATTGATCGGTCTGGCGCTTGTGGCTGACGGATTGGGCTTTCATATTTCGCGCGGCTATATCAATTTTGCCATGGCGTTTGCCGGTGCGGTCGAGGTGTTCAACGTCCTTGCATTGCGCAACCGCCGCAGAAGACCGAAAGCAATGGGACGGAACAGCGAATGACAGATATCGTGCTCATCACAGGTGGCGGCCGCGGAATCGGCGCAGCCACGGCCAGACTTGCGGCCGCGCGCGGCTATGACGTGATCATCAATTACAAGAGCAACGCGGACACTGCAGCGCAGGTCGTGCGTGAGATTGAGAAAGCGGGAAGCCGAGGTCTCGCGGTCCAGGGAGATATGGGGAAGGAGGAGGACGTCGAGCGCCTGTTCAAGGCAGCTGACGCGTTCGGCCCCTTGAAACACCTCGTCTACAACAGCGGTGCCACCGGAAAGAATTCCCGCTTCGAGGCAGTGTCGACGCAGACCCTTCGAGAAAATCTCGACATCAACCTTATGGGCGCCTTCCTGTGCGCGCGCGCCGCGATTCCCCGGCTGTCGACGAAGCACGGCAAGCAAGGCGGCAGCATGGTATTTCTGTCGTCGGTTCAGTCCAAACTTGGTGCGGCCGGAGAATATGCCTGGTATGCCGCGACCAAGAGCGGCGTCGACGGCCTCGTCACGGGGTTGTCAAAGGAACTCGCGGCCGAGGGGATACGCGTCAATGCGGTGTCGCCGGGACCGATCGATACCGAAATTCACGAACCGGGGCGGCTGGCGCGCATTGCGCATCAGTTGCCGACCGGTCGCGTCGGGAAGCCGGAAGAGGTGGCAGAGGCCATTCTGTTCCTGATTTCGGACGCGGCAAGCTACACCAGCGGCACGACGCTGACCGTCTCCGGCGCGCGATAATTCGCGGATCAGTTCGAGAGGCCTGATCGAAGCCGGCCGGTCTGGTCGGCCGTACTTGCACCTGCCGGATGGCACCCTATGATCCCGGCCGGATTTGAGGCCCGCCGGGATGAGCGGGCATGTCAGGGAGAGGCGCAATGGTCGCAGCGGTCCGGGTTCACAAGCATGGCGGGCCTGAGGTCCTCACTTTCGAGGACATCGAGGTTGCGGCGCCCGGACCCGGCCAGATCAGGATCAGGCAGCATGCCTGCGGCGTGAATTATATCGACACCTATTTCCGGATGGGCATGTATCCGTCCCCCGTCGGCATGCCGTTCGTGTCCGGCAACGAGGGGGCCGGCGAAGTGATTGCCGTGGGTTCTGGCGTGACCGATCTCAAGGTCGGCGACCGGGTGGCCTATGTCGTCGCGTTGGGAGGGTACGCCGCCGAGCGGCTCCTGCCGGCCGACCGCGTGGTGAAAATTCCGGAGCGGATCTCTTACCAGCAGGCAGCGGGTATGATGCTGAAAGGCATGACCGCGCAGTACCTTCTGAACCGCACGTACAAGGTTACGAAGGGCTCCACGATCCTGATGCACGCTGCGGCCGGGGGCGTCGGCCAGATCCTGTGCCAATGGGCGAACCATCTGGGCGCGACCGTGATCGGCACCGTGGGCTCAAAGGAAAAAGGCGAGGTCGCCAAGGCCAATGGCTGCCATCATGTGATCTATTACCGCGACGAGGACTTTGTCGCGAAGGTGAAGGAGTTCACCGGCGGCAAGCTATGCGACGTGGTCTATGACGGCATCGGAAAGACCACGTTTCCGGCTTCGCTGGACTGCATTCGTCCGCTCGGCATGTTCGCGAGCTTCGGCTCGGCCTCCGGCCAGATCGAGGCTTTCAACATCAATATCCTGCAAACCAAGGGTTCGCTGTTCGCGACCCGGCCGACGCTGAACAATTACGTCGCCAAGCGCGAGGACCTGATCGCGACCGCCAACGACCTCTTCAACGTGGTCGCCAGCGGGGCGGTTAAAATCCCCGTCAACCAGACCTACGCCCTCAAGGATGCCCGGAAGGCGCACGAGGACCTGGAGGCGCGGGACACAACAGGATCGTCAATTCTGATCCCGTAGGCGGCATGACGTTTGCTAGTCTGTGACCTGCGAATCTAATCGTTCCGGTCGCGCGCGGTTTAGCGGGAACGAACGGGGATAAGGCCGGGTCAATTCATGGACGTCTTTCTCGGCGAATGGGGCAACCTGCTGCTGCGCTGGGCCCACCTGATCGTCGGTATCGGGTGGATCGGCACGTCGTTTTACTTCATCGCGCTCGATTATTCGCTGAACCAGAAGGAGCGCAAAAGTCCGGGGGTCTTCGGCACCGCCTGGCAGGTCCACGGGGGCGGCTTCTACCACGTGGAGAAGTTTACGGTCGCGCCGCCGCATCTGCCGCCGCACCTGCACTGGTTCAAGTGGGAGGCCTACCTCACCTGGGTGACGGGCTTCGGGCTCCTGATCATTCAGTATTATTTCCACGCCAGCGCCTATCTGATCGATCCGTCGGTGATGGCGCTCGAGCCGTGGCAGGCGATTGCAATCTCGATCGCTTCGCTGCTTGTGGGCTGGGCGCTTTATGACGGACTATGCCGGCTGTGGGGAGACAGGACGGTACCGCTGGCGGTGTCGGTCTTCTTGCTGATCATGTTGGCGGCCGTACTCTACACCAAGGTGTTCTCGGGACGCGGCTCGTTCATCCACGTTGGTGCGTTCATCGGCACCATCATGGCCTTCAACGTCTTCATGGTGATCATCCCGGGCCAGCGGAAGATGGTCGCGCAGTTGCTGGCGGGCGAGGAGCCCGAGGCAAAATACGGCAAGGTCGCTAAACAGCGGTCTCTGCACAACAACTACCTGACACTTCCCGTCCTGTTGATGATGGTGTCGCCGCACTATCCGTTTCTGTCGGCGCACCCGCATGCCTGGATGGTGGTGGCGCTGATCCTGCTGACCGGGGCGCTGTTCCGCCATATTCTGAATCAGATCGATATCGGACAGCCTTGGGAGAAGTATGGCTGGGCCGCTCCCATCGCCGCATTCGCATTGATTTGCGCGATATTCGCGACTGCGCCGCGTCAGGCTGCGGATAGCGGTCCGCCTGTGTCGGACGGCGAGGTGCTGGCGCTCACCACGAAGCATTGTGTGATGTGTCACGCCAGGCGGCCGACGCATGAGAGCTTCAAGGAGCCGCCCAAAAATGTTACGCTTGAGACTCTGGCCGATCTCAAGCGCTTCAATCAGCTCATTATGATCCAGACCGTCCGCAACAAGGCGATGCCGCTGGGAAACCAGACCAACATGACGGATGACGAGCGCGCGCAACTGGGACGCTGGCTCAGCGCGCACTGACATGACAGTGCCGGCCGACATCGTTGCGATCGGTACACAGGCCGAGGCCATGCTGGCTGACCTCGGCGCGATCTCGGCAGAGCCGCAGCGGCTTGTCAGGCTTTACCTTTCGCCCGAGCATCGCAAGGCCGCGGACCTGATCGGCTCATGGATGCGCGATGCTGGCATGAGCGTCAGCGAGGACGCACTCGGCACGGTGCGCGGACACTGGCGTCCCGAGAAGAAAAGACGGCTGTTGATTGGCTCGCACGTCGATACCGTGATCGATGCCGGAAAGTATGACGGACCGCTTGGCGTCGTCGCCGGCGTTCTTGCGGTTCGCGAGCTTGCAGCACGCAACGCCGATCTGCCGTTTGGCATAGACGTTCTCGCATTCGGTGACGAGGAGGGCTCACGTTTCCGAACAACGCTGGCCGGGTCGTCCGCCAGCGCCGGCGCATTCGACAGGTCGTCGCTTGCTTTTCCGGACCGGAGCGGGATTTCGCTGGCCGATGCGATCAGAGCCTATGGTCACAGCGTGGACGATATTCCGGCGGCGGCCTACGCGCCGGAGAACGTCGTCGCGTATGTCGAAGTCCATATCGAGCAGGGACCTGTGCTTGAGGCCAAGGGACTTCCGCTTGGCATTGTCACCGGAATCGTCGGGCAAAGCCGCATGCGCGTGGTGGTGCTCGGAGAGGCAGGTCATGCCGGCACCGTGCCGATGCAGATGCGGCAAGATGCTCTTGTCGGCGCTGCCGAACTCATCATGCTGATCGAACAGACCGCGCTCGAAAATCAGGACGACGGGATGGTGGCGACCGTTGGCCGTATCGAAGCGTCGCCCGGCGCGACCAATGTCATACCGGGCCGGGTCGGCTTCTCGCTGGAGTTTCGTTCTTCGAGCGACGCCAAGCGCAAGGCAGCGATCGAGCTGATCAAGTCTGACGCGCAGCGGATCAGTGTCAAGCGGAGGCTCGAATTCGCGTTCGAGCCATTCCACGAGACCGACACCACGGCTTGCACGCCTGCGTTGCAAGACCTCATGTCGAAGGCGATCACCTCGCTTGGATACCAGCCGATCCGGCTCCCATCCGGCGCAGGGCACGATGCGCAGATGATGGCGAGGCTTTGTCCGATGGCGATGCTGTTCGTTCGCTGCAGGGGTGGCATCAGTCACAATCCCGCGGAGTTCGCGAGTGAGTCCGATATGGGATTGAGTGTTGCAGCGCTCGTTCGCTTTATCGAGGCGCTGGCAGCAAAGGTATCTGCAGGAGAGGCGACATGAACGACTTCATCGACGCCAATTTTCCACGCGAAGTCGCGTTCCTGAAAGCCCTGGTGCGGGTGCCGTCCGACAATCCGCCGGGCGATTGTGCGCCGCATGCCGAAGAATCGGCGCGGCTGCTGGAAGGGTTGGGCTTCACGGTCGAGCGGCACAAGGTGCCGGACGACATCGCGAAAAAGCACGGCATGACATCGGCGACGAACCTGATCGTGCGCGTGACATTTGGCAGCGGCAAGGGACCGGTTATCGCGATGAATGCGCATGGCGACGTCGTGCCGCCGGGCGAAGGCTGGACGCACGACCCGTACGGTGCCGAAGAGGTCAATGGCGCTGTCTACGGCCGGGGTGCCGCGGTGTCGAAATCCGACTACGCGACCTATGCGTTTGCGCTCCTTGCCTTGAAGAACGATCCGGTTGGCCTCGACGGCACCGTCGAACTGCATCTGACTTACGATGAGGAAATCGGCGGCTATACCGGTCCGGACTGGCTCCTGAAACAGAAGCTGACCGAGCCGGACATCGCATTCTCCGCGGGCTTTTCCTACGCGGTCGTTACCGCGCATAACGGTGTTCTGCATCTCGAAGTCACGGTGCGCGGAAAACAGGCGCACGCAGCGATGCCGGAAAGCGGCGCCGATGCGCTGGAAGCAGCAACGAAAATCCTCGAAACAATCTACAAGGAGCGCAAGCGGCTCAACCGTACGAAGTCGAAGTCACCCGGCATCGGCTCGCCGAAAATCACCGTCGGCGTGATCTCGGGCGGTTTCGCCACCAACGTGGTGCCCGATCGCGTGGTGATGCGGATCGACCGCCGGCTGATCCCCGAAGAAAAGGGGACCAAGGTAGAGCGTGAACTGATTGCGCTGATCAAACGAGCCGGCGCTGGCAAGGGCATCAAGATCGATTGCAAGCGTGTGATTCTTGCCGAGCCTCTGAGGCCGCGCCCGGGTGTGAAGAAAATTGTGGAAACGATCCAGCGTCACGCAAAGCGCGAACTGAAAACCGCGATCAAGGAAACCGGCGTTCCGCTGTACACCGACGCACGCCACTACAGCGCAGCCGGCATTCCGACCGTGCTTTACGGCGCAGGGCCGCGATCGATCCTGGAAGCCAATGCGCATTCGGCCAACGAGCACATCAAGCTGTCTGATCTCAAGGCCGCGACGAAGATCGTGGAAGCATCGCTGCGCGATCTGCTGAAGGCTTAGCGCACGGATCGTCGGCTTCAGGTCCGGCCGCGCCGCCTAAAATCCGACCGCGGTCCCGTGCAGATCGTACGCGTCGGCCCGCTCGATCTTGACGTTAGCAAACTCGCCGACGCGCAGAGGACGCCTGCTCGTCACATACACGCTCCCGTCAATTTCGGGTGCATCGGCCTTGCTGCGGCCCTTGCCACCATACGGGGTGAGTTCGTCGATCAGAACTTGCTGCCGTGATCCAACCTTTCGCTTCACGCGACGGGCTGAAATTGCCTGCTGCTTCTGCATGAAGCGGTGCCAGCGCTCGTCCTTCACCTCCTGCGGAACGGCACCGTCAAGTGCGTTTGAGGTCGCGCCGTCGACCGGCTCGTACTTGAAGCATCCCACGCGATCCAAGGCGGCCTCGTCGAGCCAATCAAGCAGATACTGAAAGTCGTTTTCGGTCTCGCCGGGAAAGCCGACGATGAAGGTCGAGCGCAGGGTGAGCTCCGGACAAAGTTCGCGCCACTGCTTGATCCGCTCGAGGGTCTTCTGCTGCGCGCCCGGACGCTTCATCCGTCGGAGCACCTCCGGACTTGCGTGCTGAAACGGAATGTCGAGATAGGGCAGCACCTTGCCCTCGGCCATCAGCGGAATGACATCGTCGACATGCGGGTAGGGGTAGACGTAATGCAGACGCACCCACACCCCGAGCTCTCCAAGCTCGCGCGCCAGCGGCACGAACTTCGCCTGTACCTCGCGATCCTGCCACTGGCTGGTCGCATATTTGGTGTCGACACCATAGGCCGAGGTGTCCTGCGAGATCACCAGCAATTCCTTGACGCCGGCCTTTACCAGCCGCTCCGCCTCCCGCAACACATCCGCAGCCGGACGCGAGACGAGATCGCCGCGCAACTTCGGAATGATGCAGAAGGTGCAGCGATTGTTGCACCCTTCGGATATCTTCAGATAGGCGTAGTGGCGCGGCGTGAGCTTCAGACCCTGCGGCGGCACGAGATCGACGAACGGCTCATGCACCGGCGGTAGCGCGCGATGGACCGCCTCCATCACGCTTTCGTATTGCTGCGGCCCGGTGATCGCGAGCACATTCGGATATTGCGACGTAATCTTTTCGGGCTCCGCACCCATGCATCCGGTGACGATGACCTTGCCGTTGTCCGCCATGGCTTCGCCAATGGCCGCAAGTGACTCCGCTTGTGCGGAGTCGAGGAAGCCGCAGGTATTGACGATGGTGACGTCCGCGCCGGCATGCCCCCGCGCCAGTTCGTACCCTTCGGCACGCAGCCTCGTGATGATGCGCTCTGAATCCACCAGCGCCTTGGGGCATCCAAGCGAGACAAAAGATATGCGCGGCGCTGCGGTCATGGGCGACTTCTGGTGAGGGATACGCGGCGTTAGGGCAGGTCGCGCGCGCGGTCAATCGTAAAGATCGCGCGGCCAGTTGATCGCGATTCCGAGCGGGCAGAAGTACCCACAGGCGGCGCTCGCCGCGCAGAGGTAGTAATAAACCTACGCAAAATCAACGATTTAGAGCTTCGAAATCGTCGTGTTGGTCAAGTTTTAACTAAATCGGACTTTGATCTGCGCAGAGGCTGCTATCCGGCGCTTCGTCTGCAGGCGGACGAAAATGGTGCAGCGGCCGTGGGGCTGTGATCGTATGCTCAACCTGCCGCGTATCGCCGTCATCGGCGTCATGGTTGCGACCCTATCAGGCTGCGGTTCCATTTCGGCATTCGAGGGATTTCTGGCCCCTGGCGGCGGCCTGGGGCAGCAAAAAGCGGTTACCGGCAAGGCCTATGTCTTCCGCGGCATGGGCGGGCGGTTCGCTTCGTTCGAAATGGACTATTTGCGCGACAAGATTGCGTCGAGTGGAATCGACGCCGAGGCTTACAATCACTTGAACTGGTCGGGGCCTGCCGACGAAGCGATCGCGCGCTACAAGAGAGTGCCGCAGCCGATTATGGCGATGGGACACTCGGCCGGCGGCGATGCTGCCTTGGCCTTTGCCTGGAAGCTCAAGCGCGCCGGCGTGCCGGTCAGCTTGATCGTTGCCTTCGACCCGACCCGCAAGGCTCCCGACGTGCCGAACAACGTCGATCGCTTCATCAATATCTATCAGTCGATGAATTTCTTCGGCGGCGGCTATGTCCGACCGGCGAGCGATTTCCGCGGCCATTTTTCGACGGTTGATCTGCGGAACTACTGGGAAGTCCTGCATGTCAACATGGTCAAGATCCGGGGCCTGCAGGACAAGGTCGTTGCCAAGGTCGTGCAGATCTCGACGCTTCCGGTAGCGATTGAAGGCGCCACGGTGCCGATACGCTATCTTATGCCGCGCGGCGAGCCGATCGAGTTATGGGATTCCGGCATCGGCATCCGAACCGAACCAGGCGATACGGTGCACACGGTGGGGCAACGCTATGCCGTGCCGGTTTGGGCGGTCGCGCAGCTTAACGATATCGGCACAAACACGCCGCTTGAACCGGGACGCAGATTGATTGTGCCGCGTCATCTTGAGTCTGCGGCCTTTGGCGGTCCCGAGATGACGAGCTTTGCGCCGGTCCGGCAATAGGCCGGACCGCCGCCTCGGCTTGCCGCGTTATTGAGCTTTCTTGCCGTCCTTGTCGAACTGCTTCAGGAACGCCGTCAGATCGTTGATCCGCTTTTCGTCCTTGAGCCCGGCATAGATCATCTTGGTGCCCGGAATCTTGGCGCGAGGATTCTGGATGTACTCAGCGAACACCTTCTCATCCCAGACGATACCCGAGTTCTTGTTGGCCTCGGAATAGTTGTAGCCTTCGATCGTTCCCGACTTGCGTCCGAACAAGCCGTTCAGTACGGGGCCGACCCCGTTTTTCGCGGTCTCTCCGACCTGATGGCAGGCCCGGCATTGCACGAATACCTTTTCGCCGGCGGCCGCATCTTGGGCCTGCGCAGGCGCGGCAAACGCGACAATGGTCAAGGTGGCGGCGGCTACAATCCTTGTCATGAGTTCCTCGATTGAAGGGCAGATAGGTCAGAGCGGTACAAAACGATAGGCGGAGCCATCGCGTTCCACGCGACCGGCGCCCGGCCATGCCATGTGGAACCCGATCAGCGTGATCCGGTCGGTCGCCAACTGGTCGAGCAATTGCTTTCTGGTCGTGATGCCACGATCGCGATCGAAATCCGAACCAATCGGCCAGTCCGGGCGCGCGAATGATATTGCCGTGTTGGTCAACACGTCGCCACCCACGATCAGTCGCTCGCCGCCATTGTCGATCAACACCGCCATATGCCCGGGGGTATGGCCCGGGGTCGCGAGATACGTCAATCCCGGTGCGACGGTTTCGCCATTCTTGCGGCGCTCGATCTTGTTCTCCAGCGCCTTCAGGATGCGGTTCGTCGCCATGGCCATGCCCTTCAGCATGTCCGGAACGCGGGTGGCGGTGTTGGGATCGACCCAGAAATCCCATTCCTCAGCCGAAATCACGTAGCGTGCGTTTGGAAACCGGTCCGGATCGCCGAAATCATCGATCGCGCCCCACAAATGGTCAGCGTGGCCGTGGGTGAACACGACCTTGGTAATGCTACCGGGGGCGATGCCCGCAGCCTCGAGATTCTCCTGCAGCTTTCCCGCCGTCTGCTGAAAGTTGGGCCCTGACCCCGCATCGATCAGAATGCGTTCGTCACCGACTTTGACCAGCACCACATTGGTCTGCGATGGACCACCAGCTTCGGGCAGTCCGTGTGCCTTGAACAGCGCAGCGGCTTCGGCGAGCGGTGTCTCAGGCAGCGAAAACGAGAGCGGCACATTGAGCGTGCCGTCGCTGACGACCGACACATCGATCGCGCCGACCCGGTAGGTCGCGGGCGCGGTGGCGGCATGGCTGAACCGGCTGGAAACGGTGAGCGCCGCACCGAGACCTGCGCCAAGTGTCGCAAGCACGGAGCGGCGATGCGGGAGAGGATGCCGCAGCACCGGTTCGCTCTCTCGCTGTAGATCGCCGCGCATCATGCAAAGATGTCGGCGATGATGCCCTGATACCAGCCCATATTTTCGGCCTGCGTTTGCTTGCGCAGGTCGTCGTTCTCGCCGGTCTTCGAGACGAAGGTTTCGACCGCGGCGATCTTGCCCTCCTTGGGCTCATAACGGCCGCCGACCTTCACTGTGTCGTCGGTCTCGATAAGGCTCCAGCACGTATTGGTGTAACGCGCCGGGAAGGTCGGCGATTTGGTAAGCTCGCCGCGGATGGCCATTGCTGCGACCTTCGCCTGGCTGTTGGCGGAGAAGGCCGACTTCGGCATGTCGCCCGCGATGCTCGCATCGCCGATGACATAGATGTTCGAATCCTTTGCGGACTGCATGCTTTCCGGCTTGATGGGGCAGAAGCCAGACTCGTTGGTGAGGCCCGCATCGCGGGCGATCTTGCCGGCCATCTGGGCCGGGATCACATTGACGAGCTGTGCCTTGTAGTCGGCGAGGTCGGTCTTCACGGTCATCGTCGACGGATCGACGCCCTTGATGCCACCATGCATCTTCGGGTCCTGCCATTCCACCATCTCCGGATAATGCTTCTGCCAGCCCTCCACGAACAGCGCCTGTTTGGAGAAGTTCGGCTTCGGATCGAGCACGATGATCTTCGAATTCTTGTGCCCTTTCTTTTTCAGGACGTGAGCCATCATCGAGACGCGTTCGTACGGTCCGGGCGGGCAGCGATACGGATTGGGCGGCGCGATCATAACGATCGTGGCGCCATCGCTGAGCGCGTCGAGCTGCTTCTTGAGCAATTGCGTTTGCGGACCGGGCTTCCAGGCGTGCGGCATGATCTCGCTCGCCTGTTCCGAATATCCCGGAACCGAGTCGAACTTAATATCGATGCCCGGAGCCACGACGAGGCGGTCATAGGGCAGGGTGGTCCCGCCGGCGAGCCGCACGGTCTTCGCCGCAGGATCGATCGCCGCTGCGCTGTCGTGCGCGAGCGTGACGCCGTACTTCGCCAGTCCGGAATATCCGTGCTTGATCGAATCGTACGGTCGGAAGTCACCGAGATAGAGATTTGAATGGAAGCAGGTGACGAATTCCTTCAACGGCTCGACCAGCGTCACGTCGATGGCGCCGCCGGAATCGCGGGCGACATACTTGGCGACGGTCGCGCCGCCGGGGCCGCCTCCGATGACAACGACGCGCGGCTTACCTTGAGCGATGGCCGGAGCAGCAAACGTTCCTGCAACGGCAAGCGCGCCGGCGCCGCCGATGAAATGTCTACGATTGGTCGTCACGATCGTCCTCCCTCGCGATGAGCAGGCGCCGGTGCGGGAGTGATGCTCCCGAAATAGGCCGCTAGCGCCGCAATTTCCTCTGGCGACAGCCGGCCTGCGATCGTCTGCATGACGGCATGGTCGCGTTTCTTGGTCTTGTATTCGTTCATGATCTGGACGAAGGAATCCGTCGGCCATCCCACGATTGGCGGAATGCCGTCGAACCGTCCGGACAGTTGATGGCAGGTCACGCATTCCGACGACAGATATTGTCCGAATGCGCGATCGCCGGATGCGTGCGACAATGTCGCAGGCGCCGCCACCGGTCCGCTGAATACTGCCGCGGCAATGGCGTACTGTGCGAGATCGCGCCGTTTCACGGAGCCCATCGACCGTCACTCCACCTTCGGGCCCTTGCCCGCTTCAGGCGTCACGTCGATCACTCGCGCACGTCCCGTCACCTCGGCTTTGCCCGGCGCGCAATTGGTCATGCACGGGTCCTTTTTCCAGAATGCCTTTTCCGATATCTCGCGGTCATCATCGAAAAAATTGGCCTGATTGGGAAGCTTGATCGTTCTAAAATTCTTGTCACTCAGTTCAAAATCTTCCGAGGTTACGATGTCATTTAGAAAAAGTACGTAGGCCGTGATCGCGTATAATTCATCATTGGTCAGTGTCTGCGCCGCTCCGAAAGGCATCGCGCGCCGGATATAGTCGATGAGGGTCGACGCGTAGGGCCAATATGATCCGATCGACTTCACCGGGTCATGACTCGCAAGCGTGCCGCCGCCGCCAGAGAGGATCGGCCAGCGTCCCGCGCTTTCGCCGAACTCACCGTGGCAGGACGCACAGCGTTCGACATACAGCGGCTCGCCCTGTTTCACCGTACCTTTACCGATCGGAAGACCCTGTCCATCCGGGCGGATATCAATGTCCCAGCCCGCGATCTGCTCGGCGGTCGCTTCGCGGCCGATATTGAGCTTTTTGTGCGCAACGACCGCCGGCTTGACCTGAGGGCCATCGGTTTTCTTCTGCGCGGCGGCCGTGCCGAACGACAGCGCCAGCACAGCGCATGCGGGAAGGACGGCGGGTTTAAGATACTTCAACATTCTCGACCTCGCCGTTCTTGTGCACGTACCAAGTCTGAATTCCGTTGTTATGATAGATCGAGTTCACGCCGCGGATCTTGCGCAGATCGCTCTTGGTCGGCTGCACGTAGCCGGTCTCGTCCATTGCCCGCGATTGCAGCAACACCTCGCGGCCATCCCAGTCGAACTCGTAGTAGAAGCGTGTAATCGCCTTGTCCCATACCGGTCCGTCGAGTTTGGCTGGACGCCAGTTGCGGCCTCCATCGATCGATACATCGACTCGCGCAATCTTGCCGCGGCCCGACCATGCAATTCCTGACAGGACGGTGAAACCAGACGTATGATTCAGCGGCGCCTGTGGAGACGGATTGGTGATGACCGATTTCGCGTCCATCACATAAGTGAAGCGCCGCGCTTTTCCGTTCTCGAGAAGGTCGGTGTATTTCGACGTCTCTTCCCGATGATGCCACGGCTCATCGCCGACTTCGATCCGGCGTAGCCACTTGACCCACATATTGGCTTCCCAGCCGGGGATAACCGCGCGCACCGGGTAGCCGTTCTCGGGGTACAGCATCTCGCCGTTCATACGGTAGGCGATCAGCACGTCGTCGAGCGCCTTGGCCAACGGCAGTGATCGCGTCATTGCCGCGGAATCGCCGCCCTCGAGCAGCAGCCATTTGGCATTTGTCTTGACGCCCGCCTCATCGAGCAGAGTCTTGAGTGGCACGCCTGTATACATCACGCAGTGAACCATTCCGTGCGTGTACTGACAGCCGTTTAGCTGCGCACCGCGCCATTCCATGCCGGAATTTGCCGCACATTCGCAAAAATGCGCGCGGTTGACGCGCGGCATGCGCTTGATGTCGTCGAGCGTGAAGATCAACGGCTTGTCTACGAGGCCATGCACGATCAGCCGGTAGTCGGCCGGATCGACCTCGGCAATGCCTGAGTGGTGGCGCTCAAAGCAAAGGCCATTCGGCGTGATCGGCCCGTCAATGGCATAAAGGGGCGTAAAACTGACCGAGCTTTCGCGCGACGCGGTCAACCATTCCACATCACGCCGGATAACATTCTTCTCGAATTCCGATGGTCTGCCATATCCCCGCACGGCAACGCCTTCGCCCAGATTGCGCGTCCAATCCGGAATGTTCGGAGGCTGATTGGCAGGATTACCCGCCGGCGTTCCCTGCGGTCCGGCAAAAACATTACCCGCTGTAAGCGCGCCTCCGGCGGCAAAACCTGTGGCAAGCCCGGTGCGCAGGAATCTGCGCCGTGACGTGAGGTCCTTCATGCGACGTCTCCCACCGGAATCAGTTTCAACGATGCGTATATTTGCATGTGTCCGGCCAAAATTTTTTACACGCCCACGACGCGCACATTCGTCAGCTCTTTCGGAGCAACGACCTTCTTCTTCGCGAGGTGGTTCATCACGACATCCCAGATCGCAGGACCTTCGGTGCCTTCGTTCACGCTGGCCCATCCGGCGACAGTGTAGTCGCGTTGCGCCTCGATCGGCTTGCCTGTGCTGATCAGCGTCATGTCGGAGATGCGCTGTCCGCCCGGCTTGCTGACATCAATGGTGTAGGACATGCCTCCAACGCGGACCATGTCGCCGCCCTGCTGATAAAAAGGATCCGGATAGAACAGGTTGTCGGCAACGTCCTCCAAGATCTCCTTCAGCCGCGCACCGTTCATCGTCATGCGATACGCGTTCGGATAGGTGATCGCCGTTGCATTGTAGACGTCCTCGCGGGTGATATCCTGACCAGGCAAAAGCGATGCGCCCCAACGGAAGCCGGGTGACAATGCAATTTCTGCATCGCGTTCCGACAGCAAAGCGTCGCAGATCACGTCGTCGAGCGTGCCATTGAAATTGCCGCGCCGGTACAGCACCGTATCCGTGCGTGCGACGCTTTCGCCGAGCATCTTCTCGTGAGGCTTGCGGACGGCATCGATCTTTGCAGCGACGTCCGCGTCGGACGCGATCACGTCGGCGAAAACCGGAATAAGGCGATAGCGATAGCCTTTGACCTCGCCACCCTGCACATCGAGATCGAGCCGCGAAACGAACTTGCCATGGCTCCCCGATGCGACGAGCAACGTCTTGCCGACCTTCACCACGTCGGGAAGAGCGTCATGGGTGTGACCGGTCAGGATGACGTCGATACCCGGCACGCGCGAGGCCAGTTTGCGGTCGACATCGAAGCCGTTATGCGACAGCAGCACCACGAGCTGCGCGCCCTCCTTGCGAACCCGCTCGACATTGGCCCTCAGATCGTCTTCGCGGATCCCGAACGACCAGTTCGGAATCATCCAGCGGGGGTTGGCGATCGGCGTGTAAGGAAATGCCTGGCCGATAACCGCGATCTTGACGCCGCCGCGCTCGAACATGGCCGACGGCTTGAAAGCCGGCTCGTCCCATTCGGTGTCGCGCATGTTTTGCGCCAGAAACGGAAATTCCAAGCCGTCGACGATCTCTTTGACGCGATCGGTCCCAAGGGTGAACTCCCAATGACCGGTCATTGCATCGGGCTTCAGCAGCGCCATACAGTCCACCATGTCCTGGCCCTTGGTCTGCAGCGCGGTGTAGCTGTTCTGCCAGGTATCGCCGCCGTCAAGCAGCAGCGTGCGGCCGTCACGTTCGGCACGGATGGCTTTGACAATCGTGGCGATGCGATCCAGTCCGCCCAGCTTGCCGTAGCTCTTTGCCAGTGCCGCAAAGTCGGGGTAGGCGAGGGCGTACGCGTTCGCCGAGCCGGCCGGAATGCCGTAGTAGTCCAGCAGCGCCTTGCCAGTAATGTGAGGCACCAGCCCTTTGACTTCGCCCGTGCCGAGATTGATCGAGGGCTCTCGAAAATACACGGGACGAAGCTGGGCGTGGATGTCGGTGATGTGGACGAGGGTGACGTTACCCATCGGCTCGAAGCGCAACAGGTCCGCCTGCGTCAGCCGTTGCTGAGCGAAGGCCGAGGTCCACCCGGACGGCACGATGGCCGCGGTCGCCGCGGCCAGTTGAATGAAGTCACGCCTCGAAAGCATGCACGCCTCTTCCGTTCCCGGTCCTCACCGGGCGAACAAGACCTGACGTCTCAAGCCGGACAGACTTGAGACGCATTCGGCTTCCAACGATCGTCAGAGAACCTTGATGCTGTCTTCGCCGACGATCTTGGAGCCGTCGTCGTCGATCCAGGTCAGCACCACGGGGCCCGATTCCAGCGCCTTGAACTTGAACTGGATATACGGATTGGCCGAAACGGCCGGCTCGAAATCCGCCGAGAACACTTCCTTGCCGTTCACCGTGGCTATGAACTTGTTGAGGATCTTTCGTGGAATAACCTTGCCGTCGGCACTCTTGCGTTGGCCGGTTTCCATGATGTGCGAAACGAGCGCCTTCACTTCGACAATGTCGCCTTTCTTGGCTTCTTTCTTGTCGAGCTTGATGCGTGGCTTGGGCGTGGACATTGCAGTCTCCTGAAACTCTAATGATCGGCTGGCTTTTCTGCGCTATCAGCCGCCACAGCCGCCGATGGTGACCTTCACCTGCTTCTTGCCGGTGTAAAATTTCCCGTCGCTGGTCTTAGCAATCGCAACGATGTTCTGCGTGTTGGCGAGGCGAATGCGCGTGTTGGCTTCCGCTACCCCGCTGGCCGGATTGAAATGGAAGGTAGCGATGCCGGCATTCGGGTTGCCATCCGCCAGTACGATTACTTCTTTCACATAATCTGCGTCGGTCATGGGGCTGTCGACAGAGACCGTGATCGGCACGGTGTTCCCATTCTCGGCGATTTCGGGCAGGTCGAGTTTCACCTTGCCTTCGATCGGTGTCGCGCCTCCGGTGAACTTCTTCGCCATCTCGTCGAGATTATTCGCCGCGTAGGCCGGAATGGCCGACTGCCCCAACGCCGCTGCCGTGATCGCTGCGGCGCCCACAAACAATGTTTGCCGGCGCGTGATCGATATCGTCATCTTGATCCTCTCCTGAACGCATCGCCATCAATTGGCGATGCGACTGCGAACTTCAATGATGGCAGCGGATTCGCACGACAGGGGTTCGGCTTCAAGTGCGCCGTTCACCTCACGCTTCCTCGCCTTCGTCCGCATTATAGCACGGAACATATTCATTACGTTGAAAGTGTTTACTGAAATCTGTCCGAACACGCAACGTTTTTTCTCCGCTGCATCGCACAAACAGCAAAAGCTTCTCATGCCAACAAATGCATGTATTGTTTGCCCCAAACGGCGCTTGATCTTTGGAGCCGATGCTTCGTAAAGCCAATATGAAGCGCAGAATAAGCGGGAGAGAACGCGTGAGATTGACCACAATATTTGCGGCGGCGGTTTCCATCGCCGCCTTATCCGCAGTCGGTGTCGCCCTTGCACAAGACGCCGATACCGAGAAGGCGATCGAACGTTATCGTCAGATGCTGAAGGAAGATCCGTGGAGCAATCCAGGATTGCTCGATTCAGATCGCGGCGAAGCATTGTGGAAAACGCCGCGCGGCCCGAAGAACGTATCGCTCGAACAATGCGATCTCGGCAAAGGACCGGGCAAGGTCGAAGGCGCGTTCGCGGAACTCCCGCGTTACTTCAAGGATGCGAATCGCGTCATGGACGCCGAAACACGCATTCTATGGTGCATGGAGAAACTGCAGGGCTTCAACGCTGCGGATCTCGTGAAGCGTCCGCATCCTGGTGGCGGTCAACCGGTCAAGGAACTTGGCGCGATCGCAACCTGGGTCGCCAACCAGTCTTCTGGACAGAAATTCGCTGCGAAGCTGGATCAGCCGCAGGAAAAAGAAATGGTGGCGCTCGGTGAGGAGCTGTTTTTCCGTCGGTCCGGGCCGTTCGATTTCTCCTGTGCGACCTGCCACGCTGCGGAAGGGCTGCGCATTCGCCTGCAAGGCCTGCCGTATCTCGCCGATGCGAAGGAGGCCGCAAAGGTGGTTGGCGAATGGCCGGCCTATCGCGTGTCGTCGACCCATGTCATGACGATGCAACACCGCCTTTACGACTGTTATTGGCAGATGCGCATGCCGCAGCTCCAGCTCGGGTCGGACGTGAGCATCGCCCTGACTGCCTATCTCGTGAAGATGGCCGAAGGCGGTGAGATTGCCGCACCTGGCCTGAAGCGCTGAACGGAAGGATTATCGCACATGAAAAAGCTTCCTTTCGTTTTCGTCGCCGCCGCTGCCCTGATCGCCGGATCGGCGGCGTTGGCGCAGCAGAAGCCCGCGGTTGCGCCCGGCGTTGCCGATGCCGCGATCAAGGCCGCGTTTCCTGGCGCGCCCGAGCAATTCATCCCGCGGCTGTCGCAGGATGAAACCATGAAGCAATGTTCGGCGGCACATAACACTCCCTCCAAGGAGATCGCCGACGCGATTCAGAAACGTGAAAAGGCGACGATCGAATATCCGGCTGATGGCAAGTTCATCGGGGACTGGAAGAAGGGCGAGGCTCTGGCGCAGAACGGTTACGGCATGCGTTTTTCTGACTATCCGCCGACGCGGGCCAATGGCGGCAATTGTTATGCGTGCCATCAGATCTCCAAGCAGGAAGTCAGCTACGGAACGCTCGGACCGAGCCTCTATCAATACGGCAAGCTGCGGGACTACAAGGAAGCCGACGTGAAGGCGACCTATGAGAAAATATATAACTCTCAGGCGGCCCTTCCGTGCTCGAATATGCCAAGGTTCGGGACGAATAAAGTATTGACGATAGAACAGATCAAGGATGCTGTGGCGCTCCTGATGAGCCCCGACAGTCCGGCAAATAAGGATTGAACGCTCGTTAAATTTGACAGGCCGGTGTGATCATCGCACCGGCCGAACTTCATGGAGCTGACAATGGCCTCGTCGAAAACCAGCCGGCGCGGTTTCATCGGTGCGCTCGCGCTTTCCGGCGCAGCAATCGGTGCGTCCCGTGTTATTGCCGCACCGGCCAAGCTGAACCCGAGCGACATCAAGAAAGACACCGACATCGCGTGCCTCTATCACTGCGACTTCGGGGATGTTCAGCGCTTCTCCCAGATGCTGACCAACATCAACAATCATCTGTCGGCCTATGAGTTCGACCCGATGCGGGTGAAGCTTGTGATCGTCGCGCACGGGCCCGGCATCAAGTTCTTCCTGGCCGACCGTTCCGGGACGCCGTGGGAGAAGGAGCAGATCGACGACGATATCTACAAGCGCTTCGTCGGCCTCACCAAATTCGGCGTCGAGGCATATCTTTGCGAGATCACCTACAAGCGTCAGAAAATCGACATGGCGAAGACGCGTGACGGCGAATTCCTGAAATTCGTGCCGTCCGGCGTCGCGACCGTCGCGGAATTGCAGGGCAAGGGGTTCGCCTATCTCAAGGTCGGGTAGGCGTCAGCTATTCGTCTTGAGGTAATCCAGCAGGCCCATCTTGTCGTAGGCCTTGTCGGCCACGAACCGGAACATGGCCAGGAACGGCTTGGGCTCCATATAGCCCTGCCAGCGGGCGACTTCGCGCGCCTGCGGCGACTTCGGTGCTAGTCCGTTCGTGCTCTCGGGAAAGAACTGGAATGTCGGCGTCGCGCGCACACCGTACTTGCGCGCGAACTCCTTCTCGGTCAGCCGCTGACCATCGAAATCGGTCACCTCGCGAGCGCCGATAATGTTGAGCTGAAGCAGCTCGAACTTGTCCCTGATGAATGTCTCGATCGCCGGGTCGGCGAGATTGACCTCGTGTATCTTCTTGCAATACGGGCAGCCCTTCAGCTCCCACATGATCAAAAGGCGCTTGCCCTTGTCAGTCGTTTCCTTCAGGTCGTCGTTCAGGTCGAGCAGGCTCTCAAGGAACCACGGCTTCGTATAGAGCCCGTCGTCATTGAGTTTCAGCGCGGATGATCCGCGCGCAGGCAGCGGCGCCATCAGGGCGGCTGTTCCGGCCAGGAGGCTTCGGCGGGTCAGCGGCAGCAACCGGGTTGTCGTATGCATGGTTCGATAATTATATGCGGCCAGCTCTCCTGCTGCAAAGGGTGTCCCACGTGCGGATATTCAAGGCCATCGTTGTGCTCGCCGCATTGCTTGGCGCGGCCCTGCCAGCCTTAGCGGCCGAACTCGTCATGTACCGTCGTGCCGGCTGTCCCTATTGCCTGAGCTGGGACCGCGAAATCGGGGTGGCTTATCCAAAGACGGAAATCGGCAAGGCGCTCCCGCTGCGGCAGATTCATCTCGACCGCGGCAAGGACAGCACTGTCGAATTGAAGAGTCCGATCCGCTATACGCCGACCTTCGTGATTGTTGAGGACGGCAAGGAGAAGGCCAGGATCGAGGGATATCCCGGAGAATTCTTTTTTTGGGGCGTTTTGGAAAAGCTTTTGCTCTAGTCGCCCGGCAAATTGAAAGTTCCGTCCCTTTCAAATACTTGCACGATGGCGCATGTATGGTTGCATCCGTGACGGAGCGACGACATGGCGACCGCGCTGGCCCGTAAAGCCAAAAAGCCCGACCTCGAAGTCGAGGAACTGCTGAAAAACGCTCAGGCTGCGAGCGAATTCCTGAAGGCATTGTCTCACGAGGCGCGCCTGGTGATCCTGTGCCTTCTGATCGAGGGCGAGAAATCCGTCACCGAGATAGAGCAGCTTCTCAACCTGCGGCAGCCCGCAGTCTCGCAGCAACTTGCGCGCCTGCGCGCCGACGACCTCGTTGAGACGCGCCGTGAGGGCAAAAATATCTATTACTCGCTGGCACGCCCCGAGGTCCGTCAGGTTATCGAGGCGCTGCACTCCGCATTCTGCTCCCCGAAGGCCTGAGCCATGTTTGAAGACATCCCGCTCAATCTCGTTCGATTCGCGCTTGGCCTCGGGCTTGGTGCGATGTTCGGCTTCGTGGCGCGTCGTGGACGGTTCTGCACGCTCGGCGCGATTGAGGACTCGGTCTATGCCAACGACACGCGCCGGCTACGTACCTGGTTGCTCGCGATCGCCGTCGCTATTGTCGGCGTGCATCTTCTCGAAGCACATGCCGAACTCGATCTGACGAAGTCGATCTATACCGGCTCCAGACTTGAACTCGGCGCCCTCATCATTGGCGGCCTCATTTTCGGTTTCGGGATGGCGCTGAACGGCACCTGCGGCATGGGGACGCTCCGTCAGATCGGCGGCGGCGATCTGCGCGCGGTGATCACGTTCCTTGTCATGGGCGTGGTCGCCATGATGACGATGCGTGGTCTGACCGGTATCGTGCGTGTGACACTGACCGATCCACTCGCGATCAATCTCGGTTCGTCTGCGACGCAGCGTTTGCCCCTGCTGGCCGGCTTGAGCGGGCAGGGAGCAACCATCGCAGCGATCGTGGTCGGCATAGGCATCGCGGTTTACGCGTTCGCCCATCGCGGCTTCCGTGCGGCTCCGCGCTTTGCAATTACAGGCATCCTGATCGGCCTGGTCGTTGTTGGCGGCTGGTGGGCGACGGGCATTTTCGGTTACGACTCATTCGACTCCCGCCGCATCGAGTCCTTCACCTTTGTTGGGCCGCTTGGCGAAACACTGCTCTACTCGATGCTATCAACCGCATTGTCGATCGATTTCCCGATAGGCGCGGTTGTGGGCTTTGTGCTTGGTGCGTTTGTCGCCGCAGCGACCGACGGAACTTTCCGGTGGCAGATCCCGGCCAGCGCCGCCGAATTCCGCCGCCGACTGGTCGGTGCCGCCATGATGGGGTTTGGCGGCATTACAGCGCTGGGATGCACAATAGGTCAGGGCCTGACCGGGGTTTCCACGCTCTCGGTGGGCTCCGTCATTGCGATCGTATCGATTGTCGGCGGCGCGCGTCTTGGATTGTGGTGGGTGGTCGAGCGGGGACAGCGCGTCGCACGGCCCGGGATCGGGGTGCCGGTTGCGGCGACCACGGGCAGCATCCGCATGAACCGCGTCAGCTGTACCGAGCCGTGAGACAGCCGCAACGGCTCGTCCCTGATCGACCTGCAATTACTTAAATGTCACGTCGCGCGTTGCCGCGCGGCGTTGACACGTTGCAGCGGCTAACGAACAATGCCGCACAACGGGAGCGCGTGACCGCAATGCGGTACACATTGCTTCGATTGCGCTTTCGCGCAGAACCAAAAAAGACCATCGGGAGGATTAGCGATGACCGACAAGATCACGCGCCGTGGCATGGATCGGCGTACTCTATTGAAATATTCGGCAGCTGGCGGTGCCGCATTCGCATCGAGCGGCGTCTACATGCCGGCGATCGCACAGCAGAAGCCTATCAAGGTAGGGTTCGTCTCGCCGCAGACTGGTCCGCTCGCAGCGTTCGCGGAGGCTGACAATTTCGTTCTCGCCCAGGTACGCGAAGCGACCAAAGGCGGCATCAAGTCCGGCAACTCCACACGCCCGCTGGAAGTGATCGTCAAGGACAGCCAGTCGAACCCTAACCGCGCCGCGGAAGTCGCGAAGGAACTTATCGTCCGTGACAAGATCGACCTGATGCTGGTCGCTAACACGCCGGAGACCACCAATCCGGTTGCAACACAATGCGAGATCGAGGAGGTGCCTTGCGTCTCAAACAATTGTCCTTGGCAGCCATGGTTCATCGGCCGTCAGGGCAATCCCGGCGATCCGAAATCCTGGAAGCCATTCAACTACACCTATCACTATTTCTGGGGGCTGGAGGATGTCATTGCCGTCTTCACCAACATGTGGAGCCAGCTCGACACCAACAAGATCGTCGGCGGTCTCTTTCCAAATGACGCAGACGGCAATGCCTGGGGCGACAAGGTCGTGGGGCTTCCGCCGGCGCTCGACAAGGCGGGGTTCAAGCTGTTCGATCCCGGCCGCTACCAGAATCTCACCGACAATTTCTCGGCGCAGATCGCGGCGTTCAAGGGCTCGAATGCGCAGATCCTGACTGGCGTGGTGCTGCCACCCGATTTCACCACGTTCTGGAAGCAGTCGATGCAGCAAGGCTTCCGGCCGAAGGCGGCCTCGGTCGGCAAGGCAATCCTGTTCCCGGTTGCGGTCGAGGCCCTCGGCAAGGACGGCAACAATCTTTCATCGGAGGTATGGTGGACGCCGAGCCATCCGTTCAAATCCTCGATGAACGGCATGACGGCCAAGCAGCTCGGCGACGCCTACGAGCAATCGTCGAAGAAACAATGGACCCAGCCGATCGGCTTCATCCACTCGCTGTTCGAGGTCGGTCTCGACGTAATCAAGCGCTCCTCCGATATCGGAGACAACAAGGCGACTGTCGACGCGATTCAGAAAACAAACCTCGAGACCGTTGCCGGTCCGGTGCGCTGGGACGGCAAGGGTGTGCCGCCTTTCGCCGCCAAGAACGTCACCAAGACCCCACTCGTCGGCGGTCAGTGGCGCCTGAAGGACGGCAACAAGTACGAGATCGTGATCACCGACAATCGTACGGCGCCGAATATCCCGGTCGGTGGCAAGATGGAGCCGATCGGCTGACGACTTCCGGCCCGGGTTTGAGCCCGGGCCGCATTCCGTGATCAGGACGGTACGCGGCTGAATTCCGCGTTCGCTTCGACCAATGGAGCGCGGACATGAAAAGTGTCTATACGACCCGCGGGTTCGTCGGCGACCGCGCAGCATTGTGGCGCGACGTCATTCGCGACGTCTATGCGCATCTCGAGATCGATGTCGCGCCAGGGCCGGAATTTTCCGGGCAGATCGTCCGTTCGCAACTCGGCCAGATCGAAATCACCGACGTGCGAACCGATAGCGAAATAGCGCGCCGCACCCGCCGGCACATTGCCCGGCGTGCGACCGGTGCCTACATCTATCTGCTGGTCAAGAGGGGCCAATTGCATGTCACGCAATTCGGCCGTGCCTGCACCATCGGATCCGGACAATACGCGCTGCTGGATCTCGACGAACCTTATGAGTTCAACCACGCGGAACGGGTGCACAAGGTCGGTCTGAAGCTGCCGCGCGTGATGCTCCGGCGAAACGCGGGTGAGATCGCAGCGCATTGTGCTGTCCCGCACGATGCCAATACCGGCATCGCAAAACTTGCAGCCGACTATATCGCTGGCCTGAGCGACCCCGACGTCGATCTCGCAAGCCAGCAGTCCTACCTGCTATCGCGCACCGCGAGTGATCTTGTGTTCATGTCGCTCGAAGACGATGCGAAAGCCGCCTTCGCGGATGAGCCCGCTGTTCGCGCGGCGATCAGGTGCCGCGCCAGAGCCTTCATCGACGCGAATTATCAGCGTTCAGACCTGCGGCCCGAGACTGTCGCCTCTGGCCTCAAGATATCCGTTCGCTATCTGCATCAATGTTTCGAAACTGCTGAATTGACCCTGATGCAGCAGCTCAGAAGCACCAGGCTGGAGCGAGCCTTTGCCGATCTCGAGGATCCGACGCTTCGGCATCAGACCATAGGTCAGATCGCGTTTCGCAACGGCTTCGTCAACGTCAGCCACTTCAGCGACGCCTTCAAGGCACAGTTCGGCCGATCGCCCCGGGATGTGCGGACGCGCAACAGGGGCTAGCCGGTATTCCGCTGTCGTTCGGCAATCGGGCGCTGCGCGCATTGTGGCGCGGGCGCACGATCGCTTTGGTGCGCGCGCACACATCTGCGATCGATCTGGACTGCACCGGCGGCGCACCCTCAAAGTGACGCCATCCAAAATCCGGCGAGCGCCGGAATCGCTTCAATCATTTCGGATCGTGCGATGCATATAGAGCAGGCCAATCGGCTCCTCGATGACGGTTATCTGCCAATGGAGTCCGGCTACACGGATATCGGCAATGGCAAGATGCTCGTTGCCGCTCTCACGCGCATGCCGGGATGCCGGGCGAAGATGGTGCATTGGTGGTTCGGCTGGCTCGGAGGAACCGAGCAATACCGCATGTGGCATCCTACCGACCATCTGTTCAGCGACTGGGAAAACCGCAAGGACGGAAACTATATCGGCGCGGCGCATCTCGTGCATGAATATCTCGCAGGGCCCACAGGGCCGGTCTACAAATTGCGCATCGGCTTCCACGAACCGTCTGAACTGTTCGACGCGGAACGCTACAAGGCCTCCGGCGCCGTCGCGGTATGCGCGCGGATCGGCGACCTCGACCACCCCATCGATTTCGGCCGCATGACGCATTTTGTCCGCGATACCGATTACGGATGCGAGATGCGCAGTCGCTTCTGGCTCGGCGAAATCCGCAGCCGTGAGCCGGGCAAGATCTTGACCGAACAGGAACAGGACTCGTTGAGAAAGGCCAACCTGAACGAAGAACTCGCGCGGAGGCTGCACCAGCATGCCACCGAGGAGATGGGGTACCTCGCGGAGATTCTGGCCCCGCTGTACCGGCGCTACACGCTCGACAACCGGTTCTGAAACAAGAGACCCACGAAGGAGGGCACAATGGAGCGAGGACCTCGCCTTACGCGCCGCGCACTGATGAAGGCAGGGACTGCCGCGCTGGCGACACCTGCTGTGCTTCGTATCATTCCAGCCAACGCGCAAAGCCGTTTGATCAGGATCGGCTTTGTCAATCCGCAGAGCGGACCGCTGGCGGCCTTCGGCGAGCCGACTGCGTTTCTGATCGAGCATGCGCGCAAGGCGACGGGCGGCGTTATTGACGTCGCGGGCAAGAAACTCGAGTTCGCGGTCATCACGCGGGACAGTCAGTCGACCGGCAATCGGGCAGCGGACGTGACAGCCGACCTGATCTTGCGCGAGAAGGTCGATCTTCTGATCGCCGGCGGCGCACCTGACACCACCAATGCCGTCGCATCGCAGGCCGAAATCAACGAGGTGCCGTGCATCAACACGGCCTGTCCATGGCAGCCCTGGTTTTTCGGACGCAAGGGAGATCCAGCCAAGGGCTTCAACTGGACATATCTGTTCTGCTTTGGCGTCGAGGACATTCACGCGGCGTTTGTCGATCTGTGGTCGGGCGCGCAGACCAACAAGGTGGTCGGGGGCCTCTTCGCCAACGATGCTGACGGCAATGCATGGGCGCAGGCGCTCCCGCCCGCACTCACCAAAGCCGGTTTCAAGGTCGTTGATACGGGGCGCTATCAGCCTTTCACAGCCGATTTCACCTCGTTCATTTCCGCGTTCAAGGCGGCGGGCGCTGAGATCGTGACCGGGACGATGACGCCGCCCGACTTCGGGTCGTTCTGGGCGCAGGCTGCTCAACAGGGCTTCAAGCCCAAGATCGCAACCATCGGAAAGGCGTTTCTGTTTCCGTCCGCTATCGCCGCTCTCGGTGATCGCGCCGAAGGGCTCTCCTGCGAGGTTCCGTGGTCACCGGCCTTTCCGTTCAGGTCGGGACTCACCGGACAATCCGGCGCGGAGCTCGCCGATGACTACACCAAACAGACCGGGCGTCCCTCGGCATTCATTGTCGGCATGTTTCATGCGCTGTTCGAGGTGGCGATCGACGCGCTGCGTCGCGCCAAATCGATCGATGACCCACGCTCGATACGCGACGCGATTCAGCAGACAAATTACAATTCCATCCAGGGCCCGGTGAATTGGACCTCCGGACGCAATCCGGTGAAGAATGTTTCGAAGACGCCGATTGTAGCAGGGCAATGGGATCGTCCGGGTGCGGGACAACCATTGCGCATGTCCATAAAGGCGAACGCCGGTTGGGCCGACATACCGACGGCCGGCAAGCTCAGGCTGCTGTCCTGAGCTGACCGCAGGGCGCTGTATCGCATCCCGGTTCGCCGGCGCGAATTTATCGTATCGCCACGGCAGCGGCTGGAGCCGGCCCTTGTCATATCTGTTGCGCCGTTGTTTATCCTTGTCTCATGATCCTCGAACTGCAAGGCATCTCCAAGTCCTTCGGCTCTGTCGTGGTCGCCGACAAGATCGATCTGTCGGTGCAGGCCGGGGAAGCGCTCGGGATCATCGGACCAAACGGCGCGGGGAAGACCTCGCTATTCAACTTGATCGCAGGCGGAATATTGCCCGCCGCCGGCACGATCCGTCTTGATGGCAAGGACATTACACGGACTCGGCCGAACGAACGCTGCATCGCAGGAGTGGGACGATCGTACCAAATCCCGCAGCCTTTCGAGAACCTGACGGTGTTTGAAAATTTGCTGGTCGGGGCCGTTTATGGCCGCGGCAAGAATGAGCGCGACGTCACCGACGCCTGCGGACAAATACTCCATCTCACACACCTTTTGCCCCGGGCCAATGTTCCTGCCGGGTCGCTCACGTTGCTTGAGCGCAAGCGGCTGGAGATGGCCCGCGCGCTTGCCACCGGTCCGAGACTGCTATTGTTGGATGAGATTGCCGGCGGCCTGACGGAAGGCGAGTGCCATGAGCTCGTTGAGACGATCAAGACCATTCACGCGGAAGGCACGACCATCGTCTGGATCGAGCACGTTGTGCATGCGCTTCTTGCGGTCGTGAGTCGGCTGGTGGTGCTCAACTTCGGACGCAAGATTGCCGAGGGGCATCCCCGCACCGTGATGAATTCACCCGAGGTGCGGCAAATCTACATGGGCATCGAAGCGTAATGCCTCTCCTCGAAACACGGGCGCTGAAATCCTATTACGGCGACTTTCAGGCGCTGTACGGCATCGACACGGTTCTGGATCGGAGCGAAACCGTTGCGATCATCGGCGCCAACGGTGCCGGTAAATCGACCTTTCTCAAATCGATCGCTGGCTTGATCCGCAACGAGGCAAGCGACGTCGTGTTCGACGGCCAGGCGATTGGCTCCATGCCTGCGGCTTCGGTGATGAAGCTCGGCATCTCGCTTGTGCCGGAGGGCCGACGGCTTTTTCCATCCCTGACCGTCGAGGAAAACCTGTTGATCGGTCGCTATGGGCGGCAGGCGCCAGGCCCGTGGTCACTCGACGAGATCTACCGGCTGTTTCCGGTGCTGCAGGAACGGCGCAACGCCGCGAGCACGACCCTGTCCGGCGGCCAGCAGCAGATGGCCGCCATCGGCCGCGCGCTGATTTCAAATCCGCGCATTCTGCTGTGCGACGAGATCAGCCTCGGACTCGCACCGATCGTGATCCGCGACATCTATGCGGCGTTGCCTCGCATCAAGGAAACCGGCACCAGCGTGATCGTGGTCGAGCAGGACATTGTGCAGGCCTTGCAGGTTGCGGATCGCGTCTATTGCTTTCAGGAGGGACGATTGTCTCTGACCGGCCGCCCGCGTGACCTCTCGCGCGAACAGATCCACAACGCCTATTTCGGTTCGTGATGGGACTCTGCAATGGCTGAGTGGATTAACACCATCATTCAGGGAGTTCTGCTCGGCGGCCTCTATGCGCTGTTTGCGGCCGGCCTGTCGCTGATCTTCGGGATCATGCGGCTGGTCAATCTCGCGCATGGCGACCTGATCGTGCTGGCGGCGTTCGCCATTCTCGCAATCGGGGCATGGCTCGGACTTGACCCGTTTCTGTCAACGCTGTTCGCGATCCCGATCATGTTCGTGGTGGGCTTCGGGCTCCAGCACGTACTGCTGAACCGCACGCTCGGGCGCGATCTCTTGCCGCCGCTTCTTGTTACTTTCGGACTGTCGATCATCATCCAGAACGGTTTGCTCGAAACGTTTTCGGCGGACAGCCAATTGCTGCGGTCGGGCGACATCAGTACGGCGTCGATCTCGCTCGGAGGGGGGATCGCATTTGGCGTCCTGCCCGTGATCACGTTCCTGTCTGCTGTCGGCGTGATCGTCGGCCTCAACTTCCTGTTCTACCGGACCGAACTCGGACGCGCGTTTCGCGCCACCTCTGACGACATTGAAGTGGCGCAGGTGATGGGAATCGATCCGCGCCGCATCTTCGCGGTCGCCATGGGCATTTCGATGATCGTGGTTACGATCGCCGCGCTTTATCTCGGTATGCGCGCGAACTTCGATCCGACCATAGGCCCGGCCCGCCTCATCTATGCGTTCGAGGCGGTAATCATCGGCGGCCTTGGGAGTCTGTGGGGCACGCTTATCGGCGGCATGATTATCGGACTCGCGCAGACCATCGGTGCGGCTATCAACCCGGAGTGGCAGATCCTTGCCGGCCACATCGCCTTCCTGATCGTCCTTGTGCTGAGACCGCGCGGATTGTTCCCGCGCGCGTTCGATTGAGGCCGCAAATGGATGCGAGCGAAGCTCCGATCACGCGCCGCTACACGAGCCAAATCGGCGGCGGATACGGCCGCGTTCTCGCAGCCTTGGCGATTGCGCTGGTCGGATTTCTGATCCTGCTGCCGACATTCGCCAGCCGCAACGCCATCCAGGACCTCATCTTTATCTTCTACATGCTGGCGCTCGCCCAATATTGGAATTTGCTTGCGGGCTATGCCGGTCTTGTCTCTGTCGGTCAGCAGGCCTTTGTCGGCCTCGGTGCTTACCTTTTGTTCGCGCTCACGATTCTCGGAAATGTCGACCCGATCCTAGCGATCATACTGGCTGGTGCCTTCGCAGGATTATGTGCGGTGCCGACCGCATTCGTGGTCTTCAGGTTGCGCGGCGCATATTTCGCCATCGGGACGTGGGTGATGGCCGAGGTCTATCGGTTGGTCCTTGCTCAATTCAAATCGTTGGGCGGCGGAACCGGTACTTCGCTGCCGGCTTCCGTGACCAACGGCGTGTTCGGCATCGAGTGGGTCCGAACCGCTTTCGACGTACGCACGCCCGCCGCGCGCGACATTGTCACCTACTGGATAGCACTCGCGCTCGTGACCGGAACCGTGTTTGCCGTGTACTGGATATTGCGATCGCGGCGTGGATTGGCGCTCGCTGCAATCCGCGACTCGGAACTCGCTGCCGAGAGCGTCGGGATCGACAACTTCCGCACGAAATTCTGGGTGTTCGTCTTCGCCGCAGTCGGTACCGGAATGGTCGGCGCTCTGATCTATCTGCAAAAGGCGCGGATCTCGCCAGACGCCGCTTTCTCAGTGCTCGACTGGACGGCTTACGTGATTTTCATCGTGGTGATTGGCGGCATCGGCACGATCGAGGGACCGATCCTCGGTGTGATCATTTTCTATCTAATGCAGACCTACCTCTCGAGTTACGGTACCTGGTACCTGATCCTGTTGGGCGCACTTGCGATCGTGATCATGCTGTTCGCGCCAAGAGGCATCTGGGGATTCATCTCGGAGCGATGGGGGCTTGTGCTGTTTCCAGTCCGGCGCAAACTAACCATCGATACTCCACCTAAATAGCGTCGGAGACCCGTGCATTGCCGCGCTCAGTCGTTCGAAGCCCTAGGACGACGACACAGCATTGATTGGAAAAGGCATCGAGTGCAACTGATCAACTTGCGCGTCCAATTCAATCTCTGATACGACGCGGCACGTGGCGTGGTGACGAAGTGTAACGTCGACGGATGAAAGGATTTTGTCGATCAACCGCAACCACAACTGAAGGCTGCGTTCGATCGGTAGACTCCTTATAAGATGTTCGACGGAACTGGGGTGAATGCTCTTTAATTCTTTTGTCTTCGTCTTTGTATTTCTACCAATAGCATGGGTTGCATTTGTTAGCTTGGCGCGCCGAAGGTACCGGATTGCGCTGTCATTTCTGTGCATCGCGTCCTTTGTTTTCTACGGCTATAGCAGTGTCTGGTTTCTCGCGATCATGCTCTCGAGCGTGGTCGTAAATTTCTGCATTGCCTCTCTGTTGATTCGAACAGAACACGAGCGCTCCCGTCGCGTCATCCTTGCGATCGGCGTGATGGGAAACCTCTCTGTCATCGGATATTTCAAGTACGCAAATTTCTTCATCGAAAACGTTGGTGCCTGGTTTGGCTATAATTTTGTCGTGGATGTCGCGCTTCCGCTCGGAATTTCCTTTTATACATTTCAGAAGATTGCGTTGCTCGTCGACATATACCGTCGTGACGTAAAATCCATTGATCCGCTCAGCTATTTGTTCTTCATCTCATTTTTTCCGCAACTGATCGCCGGACCAATCGTTCATTACACCGAGATAGTTCCGCAGTTGCATCCATCGAGCCGCAACCGGCTGGACGATCTTTGTACCGGCAGCTCGATGTTTGCGATCGGCCTCTTCAAAAAGGTCGTGGTTGCGGACACCGTGGCGGTGCCATCCAGCCGCTTCTTCAACGGCGTGGCCGCCGGTGCAGAGCCTAATTTCGCCGATTCCTGGTTGGCGGCATTGTGCTACGCGCTGCAGATTTATTACGATTTCTCGGCCTATTCCGATATGGCCGTCGGCCTCGGCCGAATGTTCGGCATCGATTTGCCGATAAATTTTGCCTCACCCTACAAGTCAGGCGACGTGATCGATTTTTGGCGGCGCTGGCACATCACGCTATCGCGGCTGCTGCGTGACTATCTCTACATCCCGTTGGGCGGGGGTCGGCGAGGAGCCGCGAGAAGAAGTGTGAACCTGCTGGCGACCATGCTGATCGGCGGCGCATGGCACGGTGCCGCGTGGGCATTCATTGCATGGGGCGGGCTGCACGGTGTCTTTCTTCTGGTGAATCACTGGTGGAGCGGACTTGCATTGGCGCAGCGGGCGAACCGGTATTGCGCTTGGCGGGCCTTCGCAGTCGCGCTGACGCTAATTTGTGTGATCTTCGCTTGGGTGCCATTCCGCGCCGGTGATTTCGGTGTAGCGTTGACGATCTGGAAAACCATGCTCGGCTTCGGCGTTTTCGAGAACACTCTGAGCGCAGCCACTGTGGGGCCCCGCGGTGCGGTCTTCGCGCTCGGCTTGTTGGCGGTCACCCTGATCCTGCCTAACATCTACGAGATCATGCGGACTGCCAAAATGGGAACGCCGACCAGGGGCTATCCGGCAACCTATATCAACGGCGATGCCAGGATGGTGTGGGCACCGAATTTGTCTTGGGCTGTTATCCTTGGGGCGATGTTTGGTCTCTCGATCATCAAGATGAACGATGCGTCTGAGTTTATATATTTTCAATTCTAGCGGTGCCTATCTCGGGGCGCTCGCCCTCACCGCAGCTTTGGTCGTGGCAAGCGCTGCAGCGCTGGTATTCACGGCGAAAGCGTTGGGACGCGAGACTTTCGCCAACCAGGCTTTGCTCGAATATCAATTTGGCAAGATAGGAAAGGGGACTGCGCCCGAAATCGTCTTCGTCGGCGACTCGTCGCTCGGTAACGCGATCGACGCAGCGGAGTGGGAAAGACTTTCGGGTACGGAGGCGCTCAATCTCGCCCTCAGCGCAAGCTTCGGATTTGAAGGCACCTACAATATGTTGCGGCGCGTCGCAGACTGGACAACGCCGAAGCACGTCGTCATTTTTCAGACCGGGCAGTTGATGCAGCGTCCTCATCGAGAAGATGGGTACATCATGACTGCACCTGGCGTCATTGGGCGCCTGGTTTCCTATTGGCGCATGAGTATGAGTGCCCAGCAGGTCGAGGATGCGACGCGATGGCTTGCTGAATTCCTCATGAAGGGGAAGCCTCCGCCGTCGCGCGAAAGCATCATCATCAACGATTATGTCATGCAAGCTGCGCAGCGTTCGCCAAATCGAAAGGATGACGGGTGGTCACCCTCAAGTATAAGGCCCGAGAAGGTTGTATACCTGAAGGCGATTGGAAGCTTCTGTCGCGATCACGAACTGGATTGCCTTTACGTCCACGGCCCCTTGGCTGAGCCGATCTGCAGCAGGTCGGACGCGTATTTCGCCGCGCTTACCACGATTGTGGAAGAAGCGGGCATTCGCCTTGTCGGGTCGAGGCCGCTGTGCGTCCCTGAACACGAGGTCGGTGATGGCGAGAACCACGTTCACCCCGATCTCAAGGCTGAGTATACGCGCAGATATTTCGAACTGATCGGACCGGAATTGCGTCGCTAGCGTCACCGGGAGAGAGTCGCTTGAGCAACAACTTTCACGACGCGATGTGGAGCCTCGCTTAGGCCGTCACCCGCGCGTTCGATGGCTTACTGGCCGAATTGGCGGAAGGGGTGGGATTCGAACCCACGGTGAGCTTGCACCCACGGCGGTTTTCAAGACCGCTGCCTTAAACCACTCGGCCACCCTTCCTTGCGCGAAAACCTCGACCGCTCGGCTGATCGTTCCGGGGGAACAAAGCAGCTTCCCGTCGGGTACCAGGCCGCCGCGTAACTATTCGGCTTCGGCGGCAAACGCAATCCATGATCTGCGCGGCCTCCGTCGGACTGGAGCGGCTGGCGTTCACGCGATGATGACACGCTCGATTCCGAAGCAGTCTTTGCATGGGTCCTTGGCTCGGTTCTACCGGCCCTTCTTCGGACCCACATAATAGGGATTGTCGACGCACATGCCGGTGCCGACACGGATACTGTAGCATTGCTGAAGCGTCCGAAAGCTGCAGCTGCGCATCCCGTCATAATCGATGTAGCAATAGGGATAGGGCGAGCCGGCTGCGGTGGCTGGCGCGAGACCAAGACCTAGAGCCGCAGCTACGCACAGCAAAGCGCCGCAGGGTCGCGTAACGAAGTCGATCATGGTCGCCACTCTTTATCCAAAACCGGGAGAGCCCTCTGAATGAGGCACGCAGTCCGGCAATTCAAGGCCGTGAGGTCGCCGTGCCACCCTGAAATACCGCACGCACATCTGCCGTTAACCATCTGATCAGTCCGGCCATTTGCGTTGCCGACCGGTCACGCTATGGTGAATCCGGGGAGGGGCCTTGGCTCCTTGGTTTGATTGGGGATGGAATGCCGTCGTTTCGGGGGAAACGTGCGATGGGGGTCACGGTGATATCCGCCGTGGCATTGGCGCTGGCTGGTTGCGCCTCGTCGGACAAATTCGCTCGCAAGGTCGATCCGAAATACGGCGTCGCCTCTAGCCCGCGCGTGGTCGATTTCGGCGAGCGTGTTCCCAAAGGCGGCGGCGTTTACCGCGTCGGTAAACCGTATGTGGTCGGCGGGCGCACCTACGTCCCTGAGGAAAATCCGAAATTCCGTTCGGAGGGCCTTGCGTCCTGGTACGGACGCGATTTCCACGGCCGGCAGACCGCCAATGGCGAAGTCTTCGACATGGACGCGATTTCTGCCGCACACCCGACGCTGCCGATGCCGTCTTATGTCCGGGTGACGAATCTGAGCAACAAGCGATCGCTGATCGTTCGCGTCAACGACCGCGGGCCGTTCCACAGTAACCGTGTCATCGACATTTCTCACAAAGCCGCTGACCTTCTCGGGTTCAAGGACAACGGCGTCGCACGGGTGCGTGTCGAATATATCGGCCGTGCCGCAATCGAAGGGTCCGACGACCGCCGGCTTGCGGCCACACTCCGGCAGGGCGAGCCCGCGCCCGCTCCGGTTGTGGTGGCATCGGCGGGCAATGCTCCCATCGCCTTGCCCGAGGCGCCTCGCGGCATGGCCGTGAGCGGCGTTCCGATCCCGGCCGGACGTCCTTACAATCTCGGTGAGCCGTCCACGGCGCGGCTGACGGATGTCACAGCCTCCGTGCGGTCTAAGCGGACGACGGTTTCCGCGCGCGGTGGGTTGCGCTATGATGCGCGCACCGGATTCATGAGCGGGCGCGGCTTGTATTAGCGCGCTGCCGGCCTGGCATCAGCAGGGGGCGTCGCTCACGCGTTTTCACGCATAAAGTAGCTTTGGCCGCGCATGATCGTTCTGACCCCACGCGCCATTGGCGCCCTGTTTACAGCCTTAGGCATCTTTGCGGCTGGCGCGGGGCCGGCCTTTTCGGCACCTGCGACGATTGCCGGAGGCAAGTCCAAGGACGAAGGTTTCCAGACTGCGGCGCCTTACGCGATCCTCATCGAGGCCGAATCGGGGACCGTCCTTTTCGAGAAATCCGCAGATACCCCGGTCGCACCGGCGAGCCTCGCCAAATTGATGACGGCGGAAACGGTCTTCAACGAGATCAAGGAAGGGAATGTCAAGCTCGACGAACAATTCGTCATCAGCGAGAACGCATGGCGTCGAGGTGGCGCGCCGTCCGGCGGCTCGACGATGTTCGCCCCGATCCACAGCCGTGTCACGGTTTCCGATCTGCTGCATGGCGCGATCATCCAGTCGGGCAACGACGCCTGCATCGCGCTGGCGGAGGGTATTGCCGGCAACGAGGCCAGCTTCGTGCGGCTGATGAACGGCCGCGCGCGCGAACTCGGCATGACCCAGGCGAATTTCACGAATTCGACGGGGCTTCCTGATCCTGAACAACGCGTGACGGTGCGCGAACTTGCCAAGCTCGCGCGTCACATCATCCATACTTATCCTGAGTTCTATAAGTGGTACAGCGAGCGGGATTTCACCTTCAATAAGATCCGGCAGCAGAACCGTAATCCTTTGCTTGCGATGAATATCGGCGCCGACGGCCTGAAGACCGGTTTCACCAATGAAGCCGGCTATGGACTCGTCGGCTCGGCGGTCCAGAACGACATGCGTCTGATCGTTGTCGTGAACGGGCTGAAAAGCGCTAATGAGCGGGCCGACGAGGCGCGGAAGCTTCTGAACTTCGGATTCAACGGCTTCGAATCGCGCGTTCTGTTCGAGGCGGGACAGCAGATCGGCGATGCCCGCGTCTTCGGAGGCGAACAGCGTTACGTCGCGCTCGAAGCCCTCGGCAAAAAGCCGGTTCGGCTGATGGTACCGAAAAATCTGACCGACCGGCTCATGGCGCGGGTGGTTTATCGCGGTCCGCTGCGCGTACCGGTAACTCAGGGGCAGGTGATCGGCGTGTTGAAGGTTTGGCGCGGCGACAACGTGGCGCTTGAAGTGCCATTGCAGGCTGCGGAACCGGTGGAGGGAGGACCATTGCATCGTCGCGCAATGGATGGACTCGGCGAGTTGTTTGGCGGATGGCTCCGCGCAGGACTCGAGAAACTGTGAGTGCGCGGTCGGCCAAGGAAAAAGGCATGCGCGGCAAGTTCATCACCTTCGAAGGTGGCGAGGGAACAGGCAAATCGACCCAGGCCAAGGCGCTCGCTGCGCGGCTCAAGACTTTCGGTCTGTCGGTCACGCTGACCCGTGAGCCGGGTGGATCGCCGGGCGCGGAGGTGATCCGGCATGTGATCCTGTCGGGTGCCGCCAAGCCGCTTGGCGCGGACGCGGAAGCCATGCTTTTCGCAGCGGCGCGCGAAGACCATATTGCACATACGATCAAGCCGGCCCTCGCACGCGGCGCCTGGGTGATCTGCGACCGGTTCGCGGACTCCACCCGCGTCTATCAAGGCGTGCTCGGGCATGTAGACGCGCGCCTGATCAAGCGGCTCGAGAAAATCACCGTCGGCGACAACAAGCCTGACCTGACGATCATACTCGACACACCGGCGGAAACGGGGCTGGCCCGGGCGCATGCGCGTCGTGGCAATGGCGAGGCCGACCGATTTGAAAGTGAAGATATCGCGTTTCACGAGAGGCTTCGGGATGCTTACCGGCAGCTCCCAATCGATGAGCCGGATCGTTGCGTTCTGATCGATGCAAGCGGCAGCCCCGAACAGGTGGCGGAGCGTGTCTGGTCAGTCGTCAGCAAGAAGCTTGATCCTGCGACTGCGCCGCTTGCGATCGAGGAAACGGGTACATGAGCCGCGCCGCCGCTGAAGAGAGGGACGAGGCTGTTTCGCATCCCCGCAACACCACGGTGTTGTTCGGTCATGCGGCGGCTGAGCAAGCGCTGCTGGAGGCGTATCGCTCGGGCCGCATTCCGCATGCATGGTTGATCGGCGGCAGTCCGGGCATCGGAAAGGCTACGTTGGCTTTCCGTATGGCGCGCTTCGTTCTCGCGCATCCGGACCCAGGATCGCACACCGTGCAAGCGGCAACCACGCTCGCGGTGCCCGCCGGGCACGCGGTGGCCGGATTGATCGCGGCGCAATCGCATCCTGATCTACTCGTTCTGGAGCGGACGCTATCGGACACCGGCAAACTGCGGACCGTGATCCGGGTCGACGATGCCCGCAAGGTTGGAATCTTCCTGGCGGCTACCGCGGGACTGGGCGGCTGGCGCGTTGTGATTGTCGACGCTGTCGACGACCTGAACGCCGAAAGCGCCAACGCGCTTCTGAAGGGGCTTGAAGAGCCGCCGGCGCGCACCCTGTTCCTGCTCGTCAGCCACGCGCCGGGCTCGGTCCTGCCGACAATCCGTTCGCGCTGCCATCGCTTGCTATTGCGCGAGTTGACCTCGGGCGAACTTGCGAAGGCGCTGTCCGCGGCGACGGGAGAGGAGGCCGACCCAGCCGTTATCGCTGCGGCGGAGGGCAGCGTCAGCCGAGCGCTGTCTCTCTCGGACGGCCCCGCCTTCAAACTGCGCAAACAGGCGGAAACGCTGCTGGCGCGATTGCCTTCGCTCGACATGCGTGAGCTGCACAGTTTTGCGGATAGTCTGGCGGTGTCGGACGCGCGGGTGTTCGAAATCGTGATGGACGCGGTCAATGACTGGCTGTCGGAACGACTCTGGCAGAATCTGTCCGAAACCGAGCGTGCCGCCGGTGTTGCCGATATCTGGAGCGAACTCAACGCGGCAGCGCGCACGACCGATATTTATAATCTCGATCGAAAGCCGCTGATCTTCAGGACGTTTGGCCGCCTTGCCGACGCCGCACGCGGCTGATAGCTCTCGACACGAATCCACCTGACCGCGAAAGACGCGGCCTTTCTTATCCGAACGCGCCCCGCTGACGGCCGAGTGATCCATGGCGAAAAAAGCAAAATCGAAACAAGGCAAGTCGGCCAAGGCCGGATTAGCGCGCAAGGCGAAACGCGTGGGCAAGGTTGCGGCGGGCGCTAAAAGGAAGACGTCGAACCGGAAGACGGTATCGGCCAAAAAGAAGACGCCAGCCAAGAAAAGGGCACTGTCGAAGAAAAGGGCGCCGGCCAAGACAAGGGCAGGCAAGACAAGGGCAGGCAAGACAAGGACACCAGCCAAGAAGCGGGCGCCAGCCGGCAAGACCAAGTCCGCAACCAAACGCAAGAAGACAGTTTCCGCCGTCAGGAAGGCACGTCCGGTAGCGGTCACGCGCAAGGCTCCGGTCGGCAAGAAAAGGAAGCGCTCCGTAAAGCGCGCGAAGCCCGCGGCCCCCAGCGCGATGACTGGCGCGGCAATAGCCGCTGTAGCAATGACCACAGCGGCGATAGCCACCGCAGCGATCCCACATCTGCAGCCGGCAGCGCCCGCCGCTGCGAACGTAGCGGACGCGCCGAAGCCCAAAGCGCCGTCCAAACCTCGGCCAAAACTTCCTCCTGCACCGCAGCTGGACCTTCGTCCGGCGGTGACCGACGAGCCCGCACGTCGCAGCTACTACATCACGACCGCAATCTCCTATCCGAACGGTGTGCCCCATATCGGTCACGCCTATGAGGCAATCGCTACCGACGCGATCGCGCGATTCATGCGCCTTGATGGTTACGACGTCTATTTCCTCACCGGAACAGACGAGCACGGTCAGAAGATCCAGCAGACCGCGGCGCGCGAAGGACTGACTGCGCGCGAGCTGGTGGATCGCAACGTGCCGCGCTTCCAGGCGATGGTCGAGCGGATGAACTGCTCGAATGACGATTTCATCCGTACGACGCAGGACCGTCATCATGCCGCCTCCCAGGCAATCTGGGAAAAGATGGAAGCCAACGGCGACATCTACCTCGCCAAATATGCGGGCTGGTACTCGGTGCGTGACGAACGTTATTTCGCCGAGGACGAGACGCGGCTCAACGAGCAGGGGACGCGGTTGGCGATCGAAACCCGAACGCCTGTCGAATGGGTAGAGGAGGAGAGCTATTTTTTCCGGCTCTCTGCCTATCAGGACAAGCTGCTTGATCTCTATGCGTCACATCCCGATTTCGTGTTGCCCAAGGAGCGGCTGAATGAAGTCGCAAGCTTCGTGCGCGGCGGCCTGCAGGATCTCTCAATCTCGCGTACGACCTTCGACTGGGGCGTGCGCGTTCCCGGCAATGACAAGCACATCATGTATGTGTGGGTCGATGCGCTGACGAATTACATCACTGCGGTCGGCTATCCCGATGTCGACAGCGAAAAATTCCGCAAGTACTGGCCGGCCGATCTTCATGTGATCGGCAAGGATATCGTGCGCTTTCATGCCGTCTATTGGCCGGCCTTCCTGATGTCGGCAGGCATTGCCGTCCCGCGTCGCATCTTCAGTCACGGCTTTCTGTTCAATCGCGGCGAGAAAATGTCGAAGTCGACCGGCAATGTCGTCGATCCCTTCACGCTGGCGGATACGTTCGGTGTCGACCAGATCCGCTATTTCTTCCTGCGCGAGGTCCCGTTCGGCCAGGATGGCAATTACAGCTATGAGGGGATCGCCACGCGCATCAATGCGGAGCTCGCAAACGATCTCGGCAATCTCGCGCAACGCTCGCTATCGATGGTGGCCAAGCAACTTGGCGGCGTAATGCCGACACCGGGTGAATTTTCCGCGGGCGACAAGGCGATCATCGAAGCTGCGGACGGGATGCTCGATGCGGCGCGCGAAGCGATGGAAACGCAGCAGCTCCACATCGTGCTGAACCAGATCTGGGCCGTCGTGGCCGATGCAAACCGCTATTTTGCGGCAGAAGCGCCCTGGGCGCTCGCAAAGACCGATCCCGCGCGACAGCACACTGTGTTGTATGTGACCGCGGAGGTCATCCGGCAAATCGCGATCCTCGCCCAGCCGTTCATTCCGCAAGCCGCGGCCAAGTTCCTGGACCTGCTGGCGGTACCGGCGGATGAGCGCGATTTCACGCGGCTCGGCGGGTCGCATAGGCTGGCATCGGGCGTCAATTTGCCCACCCCCACAGCCGTATTTCCGCGCTATGTGGAGGCCGCCGAGACTTCGGCATCGTAACCGTAAGCATCGTTTCGCGGCGAGGCGCGATGACTGTTCTTTACGAAAATCGTCAGCGCGCCAAGCGAGCGCGACTGAGCATGCTCGCCGCCGTTGTCTGGTCGATCGGCTGGTTCTACTGGGCCAATGTGCTTCGCACAGGCGGCTCGCGGCCGGGTGTGATTGCGCTTGTGGCGATCGTTGGCATTTTGCCGATGGTCGCGCTGCATTTTTACGGCAACGTCTATGTGGTGCGCATCGTCCGCCATGATGACGAACTCATCATCACGACACTCGGATTGTTCACCAACCGGGAATTCCGCGTTCCCGTCTCCTCCGTCGCCGCAGTGGAGAAACCCGAGGCCAGCGGCATGACCTTGCGCCTTGCAGGCCGGCAAATGCCCTTTATCTTGGATCTGCATGCGGAATTTGGCGACCTGAACGCGATTTCTGCGCTCGCCAGACGATAACGGGACATCCACGATTCATGCTGGTCGACAGTCACTGCCATCTCGATCTTCCCGATCTTGCCGCCGACCTCGACGGCGTGGTGAGCCGCGCCCGCGCGGCCGGTATCGGCCGCATGGTCACGATCTCCACCCGCGTGCGCCGGCTCCCGGAGCTTCTGGCCATCACGGAGCGTCACGGCGATGTGCTGTGCTCGGTCGGTACCCATCCGCATCACGCGCATGAGGAACTCGACATCACCGCGGATGATCTGATCGCAAAATCGGCGCATCCGAAGGTCGTTGCGATCGGCGAAGCCGGCCTCGATTACTTCTACGACAAGTCCCCGCGCGAGGCGCAGGAGCAGGGCTTCCGCGCCCATATTAAGGCGGCGCGTGAGACCGGGCTGCCGCTCGTGATCCATTCGCGCGATGCCGACCAGGACATGGCGGAAATCCTGGAGCAGGAAATGGGGAAGGGGGCCTTCCCTGCTGTGTTGCATTGTTTCACTGGCGGCCCTGAGCTGGCGCGGCGTGCGATCTCGCTCGGCCTGCATATTTCGTTCACGGGAATTCTGACGTTCAAAGCCTCGCAGCCGTTGCGCGACATCGCGGCGTCGCTGCCGGCGGATCGCATTCTGGTTGAGACCGACGCGCCATATCTCGCGCCTGGCAAGTATCGCGGCAAACGTAATGAGCCGGCCTATGTGGTCGAGACCGCGAAAGTTCTCGCGGACATCCGCGGCGTGTCCGCCGACCAGATTGCGGAGCTCACCACCGAGAATTTCTTTCGGCTCTTCAGCAAGGTTCCGCGCAACATTTCAGCCGCAGCATGAGTGTGACCGTCACCATCATGGGATGCGGCTCGTCCGGCGGCGTGCCGCGTCCGGGGCTTGGCTGGGGCGATTGCAACCCGGACAATCCGAAGAACCGGAGGCGCCGTTGCTCGATCCTTGTCGAACAGACCGCCGTGTCCGGTGCAACCACCGTGCTGGTGGACACTTCGCCGGACCTGCGCGAGCAGCTCCTGGACGCTAATGTCGTCAAGCTCGACGCCGTGCTGTTCACCCATGAGCATGCCGACCATACCCACGGGATCGATGATCTGCGCGGGCTTTTCATCAAGCACCGGCGCCGGATCGACGCGTATCTCGACGAGCCGACCTCGCGCGCGCTGCATGCCCGATTCGGCTATTGCTTCATGACGCCGCCCGGCAGCGCTTATCCACCGATCCTTGCCGAGCACAGGATCAAGCCAGGCGAGCCTGTGACGATACACGGGGACGGCGGCGCCGTGACCGCGCTGCCGATCTTGCTGGACCACGGCGATATTCCTTGTCTCGGCTTCCGGTTCGGCGGGATCGCCTATACGGCCGATCTGGTCGGGATGCCGGATGAAAGCGCCGATGCGCTGACCGGACTGGATGTCTGGATCATCGATGCGTTGCGCCACACGCCGCATCCGAGCCATTTCTCGCTGTCGGACGCTCTGAACTGGATCGCGCGGCTGAAGCCGAAGCGGGCGATCCTGACCAACATGCACACCGACCTCGATTACGACGCGCTGCGGGAGTCGCTGCCGCCGCATGTTGAGCCCGCATACGACGGCATGCAGATTCTCGTTTGAACTGCCTGTGGCGCCGTATTCGGAATTGATGCCAATCCACTGTTTTTGCACCAGTTTCCTAAAGCTGATCCGTGCATTGCGAGCTGAGGATAGCGGGCTCGAGAACCCGCTTACGAACGCCTCAGCCGTGGTTATGGGCCAAACGACCTTCAGAAATATATTCCATAATATGTCTTATGCGAATCGCATCACGGGATGTGCCGGACAAGGGATAGCGGCGAATGTTGCTTGCATCGCTCCCTCGCTGGCGGGCACATCGTGATCATGACTTCCGACCTGACACCCTCCCGAGACATCCAGCGGCTCATTGCGATCATGGCCGCGCTGCGGACACCCGGCACCGGCTGCCCGTGGGATCTGAAGCAGGACTTTGCGACCATCGCTCCATACACGATCGAGGAAGCCTACGAGGTTGCGGACGCGATTGCGCGCGGCGACCTCGAAGACCTGAAGGACGAACTGGGCGATCTTCTCCTGCAGGTCGTGTTTCATGCGCAGATGGCCGAGGAGCAAGGCGCGTTCGGTTTCGACGACGTCGTGCTGGCCATTACGCAGAAGCTGATCCGTCGGCATCCGCATGTATTCGGCGACACGGCTCATCTGACTTCGGACGAAGTCAAAGGGCTCTGGCACAAGATCAAGGCCGAGGAAAATGCGGAGCGCGCGCTGCGGCGAGGTGGCGAAGATGACGAAGGCGGGGCGCTGTCCGGCGTGCCGTCCACCCTTCCCGCGCTGACGCGTGCGCTGAAGCTTCAGGAGAAAGCATCCAAGGTCGGTTTTGACTGGAACGATCCCAAGGCTGTGCTGGCGAAGATCCGCGAAGAGGCCGATGAGATCGAAGCAGCGCTCGATGCACGCGACACCGACGCGGCATCCGGCGAGATCGGCGATCTCATCTTCGCTCTGGTCAATCTGGCCCGGCATCTGGACAAGGATCCGGAAGCTGCGCTCCGCGGCACCAATATGAAATTCGAGCGCCGCTTCGCTGCGATCGAGGCCTCGCTGGCGAAGCGCGGCAAGACGCCGTCGGACGCGACACTCGCTGAAATGGATGCGCTGTGGGACGAAGCCAAGGCGGCCGAACGTGGTTCTGACGTTCAGGACACCAGGATCGCGGCGGCGAATCGCGCCCGGACCTGAGCGGCCTTGGCCGGATCGGCACGCACGCTCAGTACCACCTTGCCGTCCTCGCGTGCGGTCCGCGCGATCACCTCGGTGTTGCGATGAAGCCAGGACAGCCCGGCACCATCGGCGCCGTCCAGCATCAGGTCGATCACGATCCGGGTCTCGGCGAGACGCTCCTCGACAGCCGCAAGAAGCACATCGATACCTTCACCGGTCAGGGCCGAAACCAGGATCGGCTGATGGTCGGGCGCCACGCGCGCCGCCATATTCTCGATCCGGGCCCGCTGCTCGGAATCGAGCGCGTCGACCTTGTTCCAGACCTCGATGACGCGCCCTCGCCTGGCCTCGTCGATGCCGAGCGCTTTGAGGACCTCCTGGACGTCCTGCAGCTGCGCCTCTGAATCCTCATGCGAGATATCTCGCACATGCAGGATGACGTCGGCCTCCGTCACTTCCTCTAATGTTGCCCGAAAGGCAGCAACCAGCATGGTCGGAAGTTCGGAGATAAAGCCCACGGTGTCGGACAGGATCACACGCGTGCCGTGGGGCAAATCGATCGACCGTAGCGTCGGATCGAGAGTTGCGAACAGCATGTCAGCTTCGAGCACCTTGGCGCGCGTCATGCGGTTGAACAGCGTCGACTTACCGGCATTCGTATAGCCGACCAGTGCTGCGATCGGGTAAGGCACCCGTGCCCTGCTCTCGCGATGCAGCTTGCGGCGCTTCTTGACCTTCTCCAGCTCCGCCTCGATACGCGCGATCCGCTCCTCGATCACACGGCGGTCGGCCTCGATCTGGGTCTCACCGGGGCCGCCGAGAAACCCGAAGCCGCCGCGCTGGCGCTCAAGATGGGTCCAGGAGCGCACCAGGCGGCTCTTCTGGTAGGTCAAGTGTGCAAGCTCGACCTGCAGCACGCCTTCCTTGGTCTGGGCGCGCTTGCCGAAAATCTCGAGGATCAGTCCGGTCCGGTCGAGTACCTTCGCGGACCATTCCTTCTCAAGATTGCGCTGCTGCACCGGCGACAGCGCGCAATCCATCACCACGAGGCCGATGTCGTTCGCCTTGATGAGCCCGGCGATTTCCTCGACCTTGCCCTTGCCGATATAGGTCGCAGGCCGAATCTCGCTGAGCGTTACGATGCCGGTTTCGATCACGTCGAGATCGATGGCCAGCGCAAGGCCGACCGCTTCCTCGATCCGGGCTTGGGGTGAGCGCACAGCGTTGCCGGCAACCGACTTCTGTTGGCGCAAGTACGGGCCGACCACCATTGCCCGACCGGTGGGCGCAGCCGGTCCGTCCGCGCTCGACCGGTCCTTAATGTGCTCGCGGCGGCGTGGTTGCAACTCGTGTCCAACTCCGGCGCGTCAAATCCGCCGCACTAGGCCTTGTCTCCGGCGCCTTCCTCGGCACCCTCAAACAGCTGTATCGGATGCCCGGGCATGATCGTGGAGATCGCGTGCTTGTAGACCAGCTGCGAATGACCATCCCTGCGGAGCAAGACGCAGAAATTATCGAACCATGTCACCACGCCCTGCAGCTTGACCCCGTTCACCAGAAAGATCGTGAGCGGAATCTTGGCCTTTCGGACATGGTTTAGGAAGGTGTCCTGGAGGTTTTGTGTTCGTTCGGCGGCCATGGCCGTTCGTTCCATTTTTTTGCCCGCGGACCCCGATTCGCCGCGGGACGTTTTTGCCAAGTCTCATCGTCCCTCGTTCTTGTTACCCACGAGGACTTGGGGCATCACATTAGATGGCACGGTCGAAGCCGGCGCAAGCCCAACATTGCCTTCTATGTCGGTCGTAAAGGGACAAATCGTCACGATTTTTCCGCGTAGCTGTGAAAATCAGCACGCAGGGCGGTTGCGATCAAGCCCGGCGCTCCATTGCCCACGGGCTTACCGTCGATCCGGACGACCGGCATCACGGACTGACTCGCGGAGGTGATGAACGCCTCACGCGCACCGATGGCCTCGGCCACGGTGAACGGGCGCTCCACGAGGGTCAGATCGTGCGCCTTCAGGACATCGAGCAGGACGGTCCGGGTAATCCCCTTGAGGATCGTACCGTCGGTGGTGCGGGTCACGACCTGGTTGCCGGATGTGACGATCCAGGCATTGGACGACGAGCCCTCCGTCACGTTGCCGGCGGCATCGACAAACCATGCCTCGCGTGCGCCCTGCTCCCGCGCGGTCTGCTTCGCCAGGATGTTCGGCAGCAGCGCAATCGACTTGATGTCCACCCGGTCCCAGCGGTTATCCGGGACAGTCACGACCGCGATCCCATCCGCCGCAAACCGCTCGATCTTGGCGGGATCGATCCGGCTCGCCGTGACGACGATGGCCGGACGGGTCCCCTCCGGCGGAAAGGGATGGTCGCGTTTGGCGACGCCTCTGGTGATTTGCAGATAGACGATCCCATCGCGCACGCCATTGCGGCGCACTACCTCATGCAGCACCACGCTCAGCGCCGGCAACGACATCGGCATCGCGATCCGCAATTCGGATAACGAGCGCTGCAACCGCTCCATATGCCGGCGTTCGTCGATCAGCCGGCCTGCCCTCACCTCGCAGACTTCGTAAACGCCGTCGGCGAACTGATAGCCCCTGTCCTCGACATGAACTGCGGCTTCGCGGTGCGGCACGTAACGGCCGTTGACATAGGCTATGCGCGACACGGGAGGTCCTTTGCGTTGCGCGCGAGCCTAGCCGATTCCAAGCGCCTTGAGCTTGCGATGCAGGGCTGAACGCTCCATGCCGACGAACTCGGCCGTGCGTGAAATATTGCCTCCGAACCGGCTGATCTGTGCGACCAAATACTCGCGCTCGAACATCTCGCGCGCCTCGCGCAACGGCAAGCTCATTAATTGTTCGCCGCCATTTCCGTTCGGCATCGACGGCACCATCGATCCCACGTCTTGCGGAAGCATGCTCGAATTGATCACGGCATTCGGCTCGCCGCCCGCAAGGATCATCAGCCGCTCGACGTTATTGCGAAGCTGGCGCACGTTGCCCGGCCAGTCATGTGATTGCAGCACGGCCATGGCGTCGTCGCCGATTGTGCGCTTCGGCAGTCCGGTCGCCGCCGAAATCTGCTCCATGAAATAATCCACCAGAAGCGGAATATCCTCACGCCGCTCCGCAAGCGGCGGCACGCGGATCGGCACGACCGACAGGCGATGATACAAATCCTCGCGGAACGTTCCGCTCGCGATCTCGGACTCCAGATTTCGCGCTGTCGATGAAATGATACGCACGTCCACGGCAACCTTCGAATTTCCTCCCACGCGGTGGAAGGTCTGGTCGACGAGGACCCGCAGAATCTTGTTCTGCGTCTCGCGCGGCATGTCGGCGATTTCGTCAATGAAGAGTGTGCCGCCATGCGCCTCCTCCAGCGCTCCGGCCTTTCGGCTCTGGCTGCCGTTCGACTGTTCGACCCCGAACAACTCGACTTCCATCAGCTCCGGGGTGATGGCCGCCGCGTTGATGACGACAAACGGTCCGTCGGCACGACTCGACATATTGTGGATCGTGCGCGCGCACAATTCCTTGCCCGATCCGGACGTTCCGATGATCATGATCCGGCTGTTGGTCGGCGCGACCTTTTCGATAGTCCCCCGCAACTGGTTCATGGCGGGGGACTTGCCGACCAGCGCAGAAGGGACCGGCGAGATCGCCTTTAATTCCTTCACCTCGCGCTTGAGCCTGGAATTCTCGAGTGCGCGGTCCGCAACGAGAACGAGGCGGTCGGCCTTGAAAGGCTTCTCGATGAAGTCGTAGGCCCCGCGTTTGATGGCCGCGACCGCGGTCTCGACATTGCCGTGGCCCGAGATCATGACCACGGGGAGATCGGGATATTGATCCTTGGCAGCATCGAGCAACTGCAATCCGTCGAGTTTCGAGCCTTGCAACCAGATGTCGAGAAACAGAAGGTTCGGGCGCCGTGTCTTGATCGCTTCGAGCGCGCCGTCGCCGTCGCGCGCGGTACGCGTCGAGTAACCCTCGTCCTGGAGAATTCCGGAGACGAGCTCACAGATATCGGGCTCGTCGTCGACGATAAGGATTTCGGCGCTCATGATGTTACGCTGCTCGCAAGGCTGGGCTGATCGTCGGATTTTGAACTGGTGCTGTTTGGTTGCGGCGGATTGACGGCAAAGCGCAGCCTTATCCACGCGCCTGAACGCCCGGGCTCCTTGTCCGAAGCGTCGTGCAATTCGATCCCGCCGCCATGCTCTTCGAGAATCTTTCCGACGATTGCGAGCCCCAATCCGGTGCCCTTTTCGCGCGTCGTGACATAAGGCTCGAGCAGGCGTGAGCGGTTTTCTTTGGGTAAGCCAACTCCGTTATCGATCACGTCGATATTGACCATCCCGTCTTCCATTTCCGCGATCACGTCAATGCGGCCTTTGTCGGCCCCTTCGGGTCGTGCGGAGATGGCTTCCGTTCCGTTCTTGATGATGTTGGTCAGCGCCTGTGACACAAGCCGGCGATCGAAGCGCGCCGGCATAGGATCCGTGGCGATCGACAGATCGATCTCGATCTCGGGATGACCGACCCGCATCAAAAACACCGCCTGACGCACAGTGTCGGCAACGTCTTCCTTTTCCATCACCGGCTTCGGCATGCGCGCGAAGCGCGAGAATTCGTCCACCATCCGGCGGATATCGTCGACCTGACGCACAATCGTATCGGTACATTGTTCGAAAATGGCGCGGTCCTCGACAATGACCTTGCCGTATTTGCGCCGCAGCCGTTCCGCCGACAACTGAATCGGAGTCAGAGGATTCTTGATTTCGTGCGCAATGCGCCGCGCGACATCTGCCCATGCGGATGTGCGTTGCGCCGTGACGAGGTCGGTGATGTCGTCGAGTGTGACAACGTAGCCATGCTCGGCATCTGCAGACTGCTCGGTCGCGACTCGAACCGAAAGATTGCGCTCGCGGCCACGGCGGCTCAGCGTCACCTGGCCCTGCGCGAGCCGTTGCCCAACCTCGATGGCCTGTTCGACCAATTCCCTCAGCTCAGGCACCACATCAAGAAGTGGCTTGCCCATCACCTCTGATCCGGGCGCGCCGATAAGTTGCTCCGCAGACCGGTTCAGTATGCTGATCTTTCCGTCGTGATCGATGCCGATGATGCCTGCACTTGCTCCTGCCAAAACCGCTTCACTGAAGCGCCGCCGGCTGTCGATCAGGTCGCGCGCGCGCACCAGATCGTCACGCTGGGTTCGCAAGTCGTGGGTCATGCGGTTGAAAGTCTCGCCGAGTTGCCCGAGGTCGCCTTCCGATTTGTTGACCGGCACCTGCACATGCAAATTACCGGTGGCAACGACATTTGCGGCGCCAATCAGGCGCCGGATCGGCGACACCAACCTGTTCGCAAAGTTCAGCCCGATGAGGACCGCGGAGAGCAAAACGATCAGAGCGATGACCGTGTACATCAATCCAAACGCGACCGTAACGCCGGCGCGACGGGATTCCATCAACGCGTAGTCTGAGACGCTCGCGCGGGTTTCGCGCAAATGCGCGACCACCCGCGGATCAAGCGCCCGAACGACATAAAGATAAAGGTTGTCGTAGGACCGCAGCTTGATGATCCCGGCGACGTAATTCGCATTCGGGATAAGAGCGATCTGAGGCTGGCTCTCGTTGATGGATTTCAGGATATCCTTGCCCGGTATCGCGAAATCTTGGGTCGTGCGCAGGCTCGTGCGCTCGATCACGTCGAGGTCACCGTTCAGAATGACGGCGACCTGAAGGCCCCGGATCGTCGCCTGGGCGGTGAGAAATTGCTGGAAACGCTCGCGTTCGCCGTCAAACAGCGGTTTTGCCCGCGTGACATCCTGAGACATGGCGACGATATCGCCTCGGATCATCTGGGCGTGTTCGCCGAGATAGGCCTCCGCCACCGAAAGCGAGTTGCCGATGATGGCTTTGGTCCGTGTGGAGAAGAACCTGTCGAGACCCCGGTCGAGCGTGATCGTTGCGACGATTGCAACCAGAATCGTCGGCGCAGCGGCGATGATGGCGAACAGACCGACAATGCGTACGTGTAGCCGCGCGCCGGCCCGGCCGAGCCGTCGTGCCTGTACGATCTGCATGATCTCGCGCGTGATGACGGAGATCAGGATCAGGGCGGCTACACCGTTGATCGCAAGCAGGCTGACGACAACGTTATGGGTTGGCGGAAGCGGCGTCAGGCCCGACAGGACGAGAAATGTCGCGAGCGCCGACAGCATCGCGGCGCCCACTGCCACAAAACCGATGACCCGCCACGGCAATCGACGCGGGGGCGCAAGGACAGCAGGTTTTTCGAGCGGCAAGGAATGGTCCGCGCTAGCCATCGCCCCCCGACGCTGTTTTAGGAGTTGAACAGTCAGTCTTACGCCTCAATGATGTAATTATACAACATTGTTGCGAAATTGCGACTAATCCGCGGCGACGCCGCAGTCAATTCAACTCGTTGTGCGAATGACCTGGATGTCGAGATCCCGGATTTTCTTCCGCAAAGTGTTCCGGTTCACGCCCAGCAGATCCGCAGCACGGATCTGATTTCCGCGGGTTGCTGCCAGCGCCGCAGTCAGCAAGGGGTATTCGACCTCACGCAAAATCCGGTGATACAGCCCGGGAGGCGGCAGCCCGTCCGGGAACCCGGCGAAGTAACGTGCCAGATTGCGCTCGACCGCAGCCGTCAGATTGTCCGGCGCGCCGGCTTCCACGTCCTGCGAAACCGATGGCTGGGTCAGTTCCGATTCGACGACGGCAAGCGAGATGACCTCGTGTGGATACAGAGCCGCGAGCCGGCGCGCGAGATTTTCAAGCTCGCGGACATTGCCAGGCCACGGATATTTTTTCATGCGATCGAGCGCGGCCTGATCAACCTGCTTGCGCGGCAGGCCTTCCCGTTCTGCGAGGGCGAGGAAATGCCGGATCAGGTCCGGTACGTCCTCGGCGCGTTCGCGAAGGGGCGGCAATCGGAGCGGCACGACATTCAGCCGGAAGAACAGATCTTCTCGGAACAGACCCTGCTGGATCAAAATCCGAAGGTCCTTGTTGGTGGCGGCGATGATGCGCACATCCGTCTTGATCGGTGTGCGTCCTCCGACCGTCGTATATTCGCCCTGCTGCAACACGCGCAGCAGCCGCGTCTGCGCTTCCATCGGCATGTCGCCGATTTCGTCAAGAAACAGCGTCCCGCCTTCGGCCTGTTCGAACCGGCCGGATGAGCGCGTGTTAGCGCCGGTGAAAGCGCCCTTCTCGTGACCGAACAGTTCGGACTCGATCAGGTCGCGCGGAATTGCCGCCATGTTGATCGCGACAAAGGGGCCGCCACGGCGCTTGCCATAATCGTGCAGCGCGCGCGCCACGAGTTCTTTGCCGGTACCTGACTCACCGGTGATCATCACCGTCAGATCGGTTTGCATCAGGCGGGCGAGCAACCGATAGATTTCCTGCATTGCGGGCGAGCGCCCGACCAGCGGGATAGAGGAGTCGATCTCTTCCGGCTTCGCGAGGCGCGGCTTGTCCTTCGGTTCGGACAAGGCGCGGCCGACGATGCCTATCAGCTCCTTCAGATCGAACGGCTTCGGCAGATATTCATAGGCACCGCGTTCCGACGCCCGGATCGCAGTCATGAACGTGTTCTGCGCGCTCATCACGATGATCGGCAGTTCCGGCCGGAGCTTCTTGATGCGCGGGATCAGTTCGAACGCATTTTCATCCGGCATCACCACGTCGGTGATCACGAGATCGCCCTCGCCCTGGCTGACCCATCGCCACAGCGTCGCGGCATTGCTGGTAGACCGCACTTCGTAGCCTGCGCGGGACAATGCCTGGTTGAGGACAGTCCTGATCGCGGCGTCGTCGTCGGCGACAAGTATGTTTCCCGTAGGCATCTGCATTCAGCCTCGGCTGTTCATTGTATCTGGGCCTCCGCCGTTTCCGGTCCGGCGGATGCCAGCTCGGAACCATTGCCGGCATACATCGGCATCAGGACACGAAAGACGGTTTGCCGGGATTGAGATTCGCATTCGATGATGCCGCCATGATCGCCAATAATCTTCGCGACCAATGCAAGACCGAGGCCAGACCCCGAAGTTTTGGTCGTCACAAACGGATCGAACATATGCGGCAGCAGGTCAGCCGGGACGCCCGAGCCGTTGTCCTTGATGCAGAACTCCATCGGCAGCGAGACCCGCGACCGGCTGCCCGGTAACGTCAGCCGAACGCCGGGCCGGAACGCCGTTGTCATGTGAATTTCGCCGTCGATCGCGTGTTCTCCAACCGCTTCGGCCGCGTTTTTGACCAGGTTCAGGAAAACCTGAATCAGCTGATCGCGGTTGGCCAGTACCGGGGGAAGCGATGGATCATATTCCTCGACGAACCGAATATGGCGCGCGAAGCCGGACTGAGCGAGGCGCTTCACGTGTTCCAGCACAGCGTGGATGTTCACCGGGCTGCGTTCGATCGGACGCTCGTCCGCAAAAACTTCCATGCGGTCGACGAGTTTTACGATACGGTCGGCCTCATCGCAGATCAGGCGCGTCAGGGTACGATCCTCATCGTCGGCAGATTGCTCAAGCAATTGCGCAGCGCCGCGGATGCCCGATAGCGGATTCTTGATCTCGTGCGCCAGCATGGAAGCCAGAGCGCTGACTGAACGGGCAGCGCCACGGTGCGTGAGCTGACGGTCCATCTTGTCCGCTATGGTGCGCTCCTGAAGCATGACGACGACATGGCCTTCGCGCTCCGGCAGCGGCGCGACATAGAGATCGACGATACGCTCGCCGGGATTGCGCGGCGTCGAGAGGTCCACGCGATATTCGTTCACGGCGCCACCATTGTCCCGCACGTGATCGACGAGCGAAAGAAGCGGGCTGCCGAACGGAATTAATTCGCGCAGCGAATGACGCTTGAGCAGCGGCACCGACACCTCGAAAAAGCTCTCGGCCGCGACATTCGCGTCCACGATCTTGCCGTCCGGTGCGACCACCACGACGGGCAACGGAAGAGCATTCACAACAGCGTCCGGCGCGCCGGCGCCGCGTGCGAAAGACAAACTCATGCCGCGGCCCTCATTGATTGTGCGCCCGGCTCAGGCTGCGGCAAATCCCGGAAGGCATCGAACGCCGCAGCGAGGAGACACAATGTCGTCTCTGGCGTTTCAGCCGTCAGTACGCGCGACCGCCATGACTTCACCATGTCAGCCGACGCGCCGGTATATTCGCCCGCGACATCGATGGCCGCGGCCAGATGCTTGCGCGCGTGGCGCCGCCCGATCTCGATGCCATGATGCGCGACCGTTTCGCGATACAAATCGCGCGTAATCTCAAACTGGATGTCGAGCGGCGGATCGCCGGCCGCTTCATCTCCGGCGAGATAACGCGCAACCTGACCAGGCAGCCACGGCCGCCCCAACGCTGCGCGGCCAATCATGACAAGATCGGCTCCCGATTGCTCAAGCGCGATGCGCGCTTCCGCACACTGCGTGACGTCGCCATTCACCACGACTGGAATCGAAACCGCTTCCTTCACGGCGCGCACTGCGCGCCAGTCGGCTTTACCCTTGTAGAACTGGTTCCGCGTCCGGCCGTGAACCGTCACAAGCTTGACGCCGGATGCCTCCGCGCGGCGCGCAAGCTCCGGCGCGTTGATGCACTCGCGGTCCCAGCCGAGCCTCATCTTCAAGGTGACGGGTACGGAAACGGCGCCAACCGTGGCATCGATCAGGGTGAGCGCATGATCCAGGTCGCGCATCAGCGCCGATCCGGATTGGCCGTTGGTGACGTGCTTGGCCGGGCAGCCCATGTTGATGTCGATAATGGCTGCGCCAGCGGCTTCCGCGACCCGAGCCCCTTCCGCCATCCAGCGCGCTTCACATCCGGCAAGTTGCATGGCGTGAATAGCGACCCCGCGTCCGTCGGAACGCAACAAGGCATCGCGACGCCCGTCCGCCAGCTTGGACGTGGCCACCATCTCGGATACGACTAGCCCGGCGCCAAGGCGCTCCACCAGCCGTCGAAACGGTGCGTCCGTGACTCCAGACATCGGAGCCAGTACGACCGGGTTCGGCAATATGCGATCGCCCACCGCAATTTCCTGGTTGGCGTTCATGGTTGCAAGTTCTGCACAAATTTTTAGCATCGTGAGTGATGCTTAGAGTTTAGCCAAAACGAGGACGCTGACAAGTGCTGCACTGCAAAAATTGGATTACAATATGTGCATGAACGAACCGGTTTTGAGCAGCGGTAATTTGGTAGAGATATGAACCTGAGCGCTGCTGTCATCGTTGCCGCCGGGCGGGGTCGCCGGAGCGGAGACGGAATTCCCAAGCAATACCGGCCTGTTGGCGGAATTTCAGCGCTGCGCCGGAGCCTGACGCTGCTGTGTGGCCAGTGCCTCTCTTCACGAATTCAGGTCGTTATCCATCCCGACGACATCGAGCTGTATGACGAGGCGACCAGGGGCTTTGACCTTCCGCCCCCGATCGCAGGCGGCGATACGCGGCAGGGCTCGGTGCTAGCGGGTCTCGCCGCGCTCGAAGGCAAGAAACCCGATTTGGTCCTGGTTCACGACGCCGCCCGCCCCTTTGCGTCGCAAGATCTGATCACGCGCGCGCTCGAAGCCGCCCGCGCGACGGGTGCGGCGATCCCGGCGCTTCGTATCGCGGATACGGTCAAGACCGTATCGGCAGACGGCCGGATCGTCGGCACGGCCGACCGGGACATGCTGCGCATCGTGCAGACTCCGCAATCCTTCGCGTTTGGTCCGCTGCTCGCAGCCCACCGAAAAGCCGAACAGGCCGGCCGCTCCGACTTCACCGACGATGCGGCTTTGATGGAATGGGCCGGACACACCGTCTTCACGTTCGACGGTGAAGCCGGAAACTTCAAACTCACGACACCGGATGATTTCATGCGGGCCGAAACAATGCTGCAAGACCGACTCTCCGATATCCGCACCGGCATGGGGTTCGACGTTCACTCTTTCGGACCGGGAGATCATGTGACGCTGGGCGGGTTGCGCATCCCTCACGACCACGGCCTCTCGGGCCATTCCGACGCCGACGTCGTGCTTCATGCGATCGTTGACGCGATCCTGGGCGCCCTCGCCGACGGTGACATCGGCGCGCATTTTCCGCCGAGCGATCCGCAATGGAAAGGCGCGACGTCGGACCGCTTCTTGGCGTTCGCGGTCGACCGCCTCGCCAAGCGAGGCGGGATTATCGCGCATCTCGACATTACGGTGGTGAGCGAAGCGCCGAAGATCGGCCCTCATCGCGATGCGATGCGCGCAAGCATCGCGAAGATCGCAGGCATCACCCCGGATCGGGTTGGCGTAAAGGCAACGACCAACGAGGCGATGGGCTTTATCGGCCGCCGCGAGGGGATGGTCGCCTATGCGACCGCGACAATCCGGCTGCCTGCGAGCTGACACGCCATGATCGACGACGACATCGTCGAAGCAGCGCAAAGCCTGCTCGATATCTGCAAGCGAAAGAACTTTAAAATCGCGACGGTTGAGTCCTGCACAGCGGGGCTCGTTGCCGGAACACTTACGGAAATCCCGGGTACGTCGAGCATTCTGGATCGTGGATTCGTCACGTATTCCAACGCCGCCAAGCAGGACATGGTTGGCGTGTCGGCCGCAACGCTCAAGGCCCACGGCGCCGTGAGCTGGCAAACTGCGGAGGAAATGGTCCGGGGTGCGCTGGCGCGTGCGCCCGTCGATCTTGCGGTATCGGTCACCGGCATTGCCGGCCCGGACGGCGGCAGCGCCGAAAAGCCTGTGGGGCTCGTATTCTTTGCGGCTGCCTCCCGATCCGGGCAACTTGTCAAAGCCGAGAAACGCTACGGCGCGATCGGCCGCTCGGAGGTGCGGAAACAGTCCGTGCTGCAGGCTTTTCGCATGATCCACGATCTCGCCGAAACCGAAACGGCGCGCTCTGCCGACTAGGCCGTCTGACGACCGTAGACTTGGTCCGCACGCTGTTCGAATGCCGACGCGAAGCGCCGGAACGCGGTGTCGAACATCGCGCCCATCAGCATGCCGAGCATGCGACTGCGAAACTCATATCGAATGAAGAACTTCACGTCACAAAGCTTCTCGGCCACCGGATGAAACTCCCAGCGGTTCTCCATGCGGCTGAACGGCCCCTCGAGATATTCGACAAGGATACGCAAATTCGCGCGATCTAGCGTCGCTCGGCTGCGGAATGTCTCGCGGACAAGCTTGTAGGCGACCGTCATGTCGGCGACGATCACCTCAACGCCCTCGGCCTGCTCCTTGCGGCTCCGCAGTTTCATGCCGCTGCAGAGCGGAAGAAACTCCGGATAGCGCTCGACATCCGCGACGAGATCGAACATGTCGGATGCATTGTGCCGCACGCGACGCGTGGTGGAAAAATCCGGCATCCGTGATCAGGCTTTCGCTTCGCGCGCCGCCTTAAGCCGCGCAAAGTCCTCGCCGGCGTGATGCGACGAGCGCGTCAGCGGCGAGGCCGATACCTTCAGGAAACCTTTTGCGTATCCGATCGTCTCGTAGGACTTGAACTCGTCCGGCGTGACGAACCGAACAACGGGATGATGCTTGCGCGACGGCTGGAGATATTGGCCGATTGTCAGAAAATCGACGTCGGCGCTGCGCAGGTCATCCATCAGTTGCAGCACCTCGTTCCGCTCCTCGCCTAGCCCGACCATGATCCCGGACTTGGTGAACATTGCAGGATCGAGTTCCTTCACGCGCTGAAGAAGCCGGATGGAGTGGAAATATCGCGCACCCGGACGCACCGTCAGGTATTGCGATGGCACGGTCTCGAGGTTGTGGTTGAATACGTCAGGCCTCGCTGCAACGACACGTTCCAGTGCGCCATCCTTGCGCAGGAAATCCGGCGTGAGAATCTCTATCGTTGTGGACGGGCATGCAAGCCGGATGGCCGTGATCGTCCGCGCGAAATGATCGGCGCCGCCGTCGTCAAGATCGTCACGGTCGACCGACGTGATGACAACATGAGACAGCCCGAGCTTCGCGACGGCCTGCGCGACATGCTCCGGCTCTTCGCGGTCCAGCGCCTGCGGTAGCCCGGTCTTCACGTTGCAGAATGCACAGGCCCGCGTGCAGGTGTCGCCCATGATCATGAAGGTGGCGTGCTTTTTGTCCCAGCACTCGCCGATATTTGGGCAGCCGGCTTCCTCGCAGACCGTCACGAGCTTGTTCTCGCGGACGATCGCCTGCGTGGCGGCATAGCCCTTGGAGACCGGCGCCTTGACCCGGATCCAGTCCGGTTTGCGCAGAATCGGGCTGTCAGGCCGATTGGCCTTCTCCGGATGCCGCGGTCGCGGCTGCGAAATGGTGTCGATAATCACCGTCACCGGGGGCCTCATAACCGGGCGCAGTGCCCCGTCGGGAACTCAGGTTACCTCTACTTACGTTTTGCCCCCATTCACCGCAAGGCGGCTAACGTCCGGCACCATAACCGATTCCCACTGCCTTCCCGGGACACCAGTCCATGCCACGCGACGCCGCAATCCGGGAGCCTTTCACCAGGCTTCAGTTTATCCGCTTTTTTCTATGCTGGCCGATGTACGTGACCTTCACCCTGCTGGTGGTGGAAGCGCTGCTTTCGGCTGCGACGACATGGCTTGTCATCAAGGCCGGGCGCGATGTCGCCAATGGGGGCGACGGGCTGGTCAACGATCTTGTCTGGATTCTGGTCGTGCAATGCGCGGCCTACGCAGCGGGCGCGGTGAGCTGGGTCTATGCCGAGCGGGCCGGCATGCGGGCTTTCGGCCTGTACGTTGCAAAATTCGCCCGCGACAACCGTCACTTTCCAACGCTGCTAGGAGACCGTCACGCGCGCGAGCAGGTCGAGCCGTTCCTGACCGGCGAGACCTTTCACACCATCTATCGCCTGATGTACGAGGTCGAAGGCCAGCTCAAGATTCTGCTCGCGCTCATTTTCAACTCCATCGTGCTTGGCATGGAGATCGATGGACTTCTCCCCCTCGCCTACGGGACGATCTTCACTGTACTGATCGTGCTCCAGGTCCTCGTGCGCAAGCGCGTGACAGAGATCTATCTCGACAGTCAGCGCTGGAACAATCGCGTCACGGCGCACGGCTATACGCTGTGGGACAACGTATTCTCAGGTAACCGCTACAATTTGAGGCTCTGGTTTGCAGGCTTCAAGGATCGTGCGCGGGGCTGCCTTCGCGCTGCGATTCGCGTCATCGTGGCGCGCGAAGGACTGAGCGCCGCTGGCGCAATCTTCGGCCTCACAATCGTGTTCACGACCCTCGCCTATATCGCTTTTCGCGATGCCGGCAACACGGCCCTGCTGATCGGCATGGCGGCGACACTCCCGCGGCAGATCGACATGACCAACGAGGTGCATCAGCTCGCGATCGACTTCAACGACGTGCTTGCCGCTTGGACACGCGTCGGCGGCATTGCCGAAAACATGCGTCCGGATCCGGATCCGCATTTCAACCGCCGCATCAAGTTCGACCGGCTTGTGCTGCGCGAAAGCGGCCAGGTTCAGGTCGTGGCATCGGTCGAGGAGGCCTTGGGGCTGCTGCTCGGGTCGCCCAGCGGACGCATCAACGTGCGCGGCGGAAACGGTTCGGGGAAGTCGACATTGCTTGCCGCGCTGAAGGGCGAAATCAAGAACCGCGCATATTACTGGCCGACGACCGACCGGCTCGCCTTTCAGTTTGCAAGCAAACAGCCGGACCCCGGCGAAGATGAGGACGAAGAGACACCGAAGCGGCGCAGGCGAAAACCGGGCTTCTCGTCAGGCGAACGGCAGATCAAGTCTCTGCAGGAAATTGTCGCTCATACCGACGCGCCGATTTATCTGCTCGATGAATGGGACGCCAATCTCGACGGTCCGAATCGCGCGGCGGCGAACGCGCTCGTGGAGGAACTGGCCAAACGGGCGCGCGTCATTGAAATATCTCATCGTGACGCGCCTTGATTCGCGAGACCATGCCTGCCCACCGGACATGGCGGATATGTTGCGTTGCACCAATTATGACATTGCAATGCAGCAAAAGAGCCATTAGGTCATCAAGACGATCTTTGAAGGCAGATTTATGAGCAAGAACAAGGCGAAGCCCTGGAACACCAAATACGGCCCGCGTCGCGTCCGGCAGGAAGAGGCGACGATTGAAGAAGCCCTCGCGGCGGCCCAGGGCCTATCGGACGACCGCGACGAGCAAGTCGAGATCGCATCCTCTCTGATCGGGTTGCCGGCCGAGGAAATCCGGGCGGCGCTCCTCAATCTGGCTCCGCCGCGCAAGACTCTGACGCGCTCGGTTATCTCCACCAGCACAGCGCCGGGTGCTTCCGCTCGCCCCCGCGTCGTCGTGGTCGAGAGCAAGCGGCCGCGTCGACTGGCGATGGCCGCTCCCTCCCGATAATCGGCCCCGCGCTACATATTCAGCGCGCGGCCGTAAGCGTCCAGCACAGCTTCCTTCATCGTCTCCGACAGGGTCGGATGCGGGAAGATGGTGTGGAACAGCTCCTCCTCCGTGGTCTCGAGATTCATCGCGACCACAAAACCCTGGATCAGTTCGGTGACTTCCGGCCCGACGAGATGCGCGCCGAGGAGCTGCCCCGTCTTCTTGTCGAAGATGACCTTGCACAGGCCCTGATCGTCGCCGAGCGCGATCGCCTTGCCGTTGGCTAGGAATGGGAAGCGGCCGACCCGGATATCGAGCTTCTTGTCCTTTGCGGCCTGCTCGGTGAGGCCGACGGAGGCCACCTGCGGGTGACAATAGGTGCAGCCAGGGATCAGCGTCTTGTCCATCGCATGCGGCTTGAGCCCCTTGATCGCCTCGACACAGATGACGCCTTCGTGCTCGGCCTTGTGTGCGAGCATCGGCGGCCCCGCAACATCGCCGATCGCGTAGATGCCGGGCACGTTGGTGCGGCAATAGCCGTCGACAGCAATGGTGCCCCGGTCGGTCTTCACCCCGAGTTTTTCCAGGCCGAGATTCTCGACATTGCCCACCACGCCAACCGCCGAAATCACGCGATCGACGGTCAGCGTCTGGGTCTTGCCCTTGCCGTCGTCGATGGTCGCGGTGACGCTGTCTGACTTCTTGTCGAGCTTCGTCACCTTGGCACCGGTGAGAATCTTGATGCCCTGTTTCTCGAATTGCTTGCGTGCGAGACCTGCGATCTCCGCGTCTTCTGCCGGCAGGATCTGCGGTAGCACCTCGACCACGGTCACCTCCGCGCCCATGGTGCGGTAGAAGCTCGCGAACTCGATGCCGATCGCGCCCGAGCCGATCACCAGCAGCGATTTCGGAAACTGCGTCGCAGCCAGCGCTTCAAAATAGGTCCAGACCAGCTTGCCGTCCGGTTCGAGGCCCGGCAACACGCGCGGCCGCGCGCCGGTCGCCACGATGATGTGCTTGGCCTGATAGGTGCCCGGTCCCAGCGCGTCCTTCGGAATGTTTACGGCCAGCCGGGAGTCATGAGCCTTCACAGTGATCTTGCCCGGCGCATCGATTGCGGCCTCGCCCCAGATCACCGTGATCTTGTTTTTCTTGAACAGGAAGCCGATCCCGGTGTTGAGACGGTTCACCACGTTGCGCGAGCGCTGGATCACGGCCTTCGGATCGAAGCTCACCTTTTCCGCCGACAACCCGTAATCCTTGGCATGTTGCATGTAGTGGTATATCTCGGCCGAGCGCAGCAGCGCCTTGGTCGGGATACAACCCCAGTTGTTGCAGATGCCGCCAAGGAACTGCTTCTCGACGACTGCGACCTTGAAGCCGAGCTGCGCCGCCCGAATAGCGGTGACATAGCCGCCAGGGCCTGAGCCGATGATGATGATGTCGAAGGACGTATCAGCCACCTAGAACTCCGTCGATTTCGCGGCCTTGCGGCGGCGGGCATTGATCCATATGCGGATACCCCATTCCGCCAGCACAATCAGCAACAGGATTGGAGCATAGATCAGGATCGCAAGCTGCGACATCGAACGGGCAAGCTGCTCGCCTGAAGACAGACCCCGATAAACCTCCTGCCCGAGCGGCGAGACGCATATCAGCGCAATCAGCGCGAGCGATATCCACGGCACCCGGACCATGACCGCCTTGAAGGAATGCCCGCGCATCCCGAGTGTTGACCAAGTCGGCGATTGCCGTCGCCGGATAGCAGGTTTAGCCTGCAAAGAAAATACAAGGGAGGGACGTGATGCGCCGGAGCGCCGCGGTTTCGATCGGAAGTATTCTTGGTGGATTCATGGCAGTGCTGGCGGGGAGCGCGTCGGCGGCCGAGGTGACGGTCTTCTGCACCCAGGCGCTGCGGACCTCGGTTCTCGATCTCGCTCCGCGCTTCGAGAAGGCGACTGGGCACACGGTGAACGTGGTGGTGGCGCCGTCGGGGCAACTGGTGAAAAAGGTCCAGGCTGGCGAGATCGCCGATCTCCTGATCGCCAATGCCGGCAATATCGACGCCCTGATCAAGGACAAGAAAATCGCAGGCGACCGGATCGACATCGCGCGGGCCCAGGTCGGGCTCTCGATCAAGGCCGGCGCCCCGAAACCGGACATCTCCACGCCCGATGGCGTCAAGCGTGCACTGCTCGACGCGAAGGCTGTCGGTTATTCTGCCGGCGGCCTGAGCGGCAACGCCTTCGAGAACGTGTTGACGAAACTCGGTATCGCCGAGCAGGTGAAGGCGAAAGCGAAGAACGGCTCGCCGGCGGCGAAGCTCGTGGTCTCCGGCGAGGCCGACATCGCCGTGCAGCAGATTTCCGAACTGATCGCGGTGGAGGGTGCGGAGTTGCTTGGTCCCCTGCCCGGCGAACTGGATCAGGTGACGCAATTCTCGATGGGTGTGCTGGCGGACGGCAAGCAGAAGGAGATCGCGCGCGCGATGATCGATTATCTGCGCACGCCCGAGGCGCAGGCTGTGATCAAGGCCAAGGGACTGACGCCGGGGTGAGCGGCGCTACACCACCATCATCACCGGATTTTCGATCAGCCTCTTGAACGCCACCAGCAATTCGGCACCGAGCGCGCCATCGATGGCGCGGTGATCGCACGAGAGCGTCACGCTCATCATCGTCGCGGCGACGATCTGGCCGTTACGCACCACGGCACGTTCCTCGCCGGTGCCGACCGCAAGGATCGACGATTGCGGCGGGTTGATCACCGCGGTGAAGTCCTTGATGCCGTACATGCCGAGGTTCGATACCGAGGACGAGCCGC
>VFQN01000429.1_pt1 | contig 81471 bp, 75 predicted proteins | sample 3512371 | NCBI WGS metagenome assembly VFQN01 (sample SAMN10412370, study PRJNA504923) | tailings metagenome | isolation source: Replicate 2 from Balatoc abandoned mine | place: Philippines: Itogon, Benguet | collected 2017-08-28
ATCCTCATCCAGCGCGCCCTGTCCTGAATCGAGGCGCCGCAGGCGGCGCGGCGGGATACCATTCCGCGCCATGAACATCATCATCCTCGGGGCCGGCCGCGTGGGCGAGAGCGTGGCCGAGAGCCTGGTCTCCGAGCAGAACGACATCACCGTCATCGACATGGACCCGGCGCGCCTGCGCCTGCTCGAGGACAAGCTCGATCTGCGTGGCGTGGTGGGCAATGGCATCCAGCCCTCGGTGCTGCGCGACGCCGGCGCCAAGGACGCGGACATGGTCATCGCCTGCGCGGCGGCCGACGAGACCAATCTCGTGACCTGCAAGGTGGCGCACGACGTGTTCAACGTGCCCACCACCATCGCGCGCCTGCGCTCGCCCGAGTTCATCGAGGGCGACGAACTGCTCTCGCAGACCGGCTTCTCCGTCAGCCACGTGCTCTGTCCCGAAGAGTCCGTCACGCGCTACATCCGCCAGCTCATCAGCTACCCCGAGGCCCTGCAGGTGCTGGAGTTCGCCGACGGCCGCGCCAGCCTCATCGCGGTGCGTGCCAACCACGGCGGCGCGCTCGTGGGCCACACCATCGGCGAGTTCCGCGAGCGCTACACCCGCTGCGAAATGCGCGTGGTCGCGCTCTACCGGCTCGACACCGAGATGGAGGCCACGCCGTCCACCCGCATCCTCGCGGGCGACGAGGTCTTCGTGCTCGCCGACACCGACAAGATCCGCGACGTGCTCTCGGCCATCCACAACACCGACAAGCCCGTGCAGCGCGTGATGATCGCCGGCGGCGGCCGTGTCGGCCTGCGCCTGGCGCGCAGCCTGGTGGGTCAGTGCGAGGTGAAGCTGCTGGAGCGCGACAAGAAGCGCTGCGAGTACCTGGCGAGCCAGCTGCCCTCCAGCATGCTGATCCTGCAGGGCGATGGCGCCGACGAGGACCTGCTCGAGGAGGAAAACGTGGGCGAGATGGACATGTTCCTCGCGCTCACCAGCGACGACGAGGACAACATCATGTCGGCCATGCTGGCCAAGCGCCTGGGCGCGGGGCGCGTCATGGCCCTCATCAACCGCCGTGCCTACGCCGACATGATGCAGGGCGGCACCATCGACATCGCGATCTCGCCTTCGCAGGCCGTCATCGGCGAGCTGCTCACCCACATCCGCCGCGGCGACGTGGCGGCCGTGCACAGCCTGCGCCGCGGCGCGGCCGAGGCCTTCGAAGGCATCGCGCGCGGCGACGCCAAGACCAGCAAGCTCGTGGGCCGCCGCATCGAAGAACTCAAGCTGCCCAGGGGCACGCGCATCGGTGGCATCGTGCGTGGCGAAGGGCGCAACTCCGAGGTCCTGATGCCGCACCACGACCTGCTCATCAAGGCCGGCGACCACATCATCCTGTTCATTCCGAACAAGCGCCTGGTGCGCGAGGTCGAGAAGCTGTTCCAGGTCAGCGCCACCTTCTTCGGCTGACGGCCGAGCGACCATGCAATCCCTCTGGCTGCCCGTCCTCAACGTCTTCTCGCGCGTGCTGCTGGCGTTCTCGCCGACCTTCCTGGTGCCCATGGCCTGGGCCTGGTTCCTCGACAAGGACCACCACGTGCTGGTCTGGGCCTTCGGCTTCGCGGCCACCGTGTGCAGCGGCTGGGCCCTGTGGATGCTCACGCGGCGGCACCGCCGCGAGCTCATGCCGCGCGACGGCTTCCTGCTGGTGAACCTGGTGTGGGTGGTGCTGCCGGCCTACGCCGCCGCGCCGCTGTACTACAGCGTCCCAGACCTGAGCCTGAGCAAGGCCTACTTCGAGGCCATGAGCGGGCTCACCGCCACCGGCGCCACCGCGAGCTCGGGGCTGGACCTGCTGCCGGTGTCCATCAACGTCTGGCGCTGCTTCCTGCAGCTCGTCGGTGGCCTGGGCATCATGCTGCTGGTGGTGGCCGTGCTGCCGCTGCTGGGGCTGGGTGGCATGCAGATCTACCGCGCCGAGACGCCCGGCCCCATGAAGGACACCAAGTTCACCCCGCGCATCGCCGAGACCGCGCGCGGCCTGTGGGGCGTGTACGCGCTGTTCTCGGTGGCCTGCATGCTGGCCTACCGCTGGGCCGGCATGGGCTGGGCCGACGCCTTCATGCACATGTGCACCACCATGGGCCTGGGCGGCCTGTCGCCCTACGACGCCAGCTTTGGCCACTACAACTCGGCGCGCATCGAATGGGTGGCCACCGCCTTCATGACGATGGCGGGCATCAGCTTCCTGCGCTACTTCGTGGTCATCAAGCACCGCTCGCTGCGGCCCATCACCAACGACCGCGAGATCCGCACCTACCTGGTGGTGCTGGCCGCCGCCATCGCCGTGGTGACGCTGCTGCTGCTGGTGAACGGGGTGTACACGGACTTCGGCACCGCCCTTCGCAGCGCGGCCTTCCACGTGGTCTCGGTGGCCACCACCACGGGCTATGCGTCGGTCGACTACGCGCAGTGGCCGGTGTTCGTGCCGGTGCTGCTCATGTTCCTGGGCTGCTTCGCCTCCTGCGCGGGGTCCACGGGCGGCGGCATCAAGATGGTCCGCATGGTGCTGCTGATCAAGCAGGCGCGGCGCGAACTGGTCCGCATCATCCACCCGCGCGTGGTCAACCCGGTCACGCTGGCCGGCGGTGTGGTGCCGCCGCAGGTGATGAACGCGGTGTTCGGCTTCATGCTGATCTATGGCGCGGCCACCGTGGGCCTGACCATGATGCTGCTGCTCACCGGCCTGGACATCGTCACCGCCTTCTCCGCCGTGGTCGCCACGGTCAACAACATCGGCCCGGGCCTGGGACTGGTGGGGCCGGCGAGCAACTACGGCGTGCTCAACGACGGCCAGATCTGGGTGCTGAGCTTCGCGATGATGCTGGGCCGGCTGGAGCTGCTGACGGTGCTGGTGCTCTTCACCGGCCACTTCTGGCGGAAGTAGGAAGCCCCCCTGCGCCGCTGCGCGGCTTCCCCCGGAGGGGGGGACGGCGCCTGCGGCCTGGCGAAGCCCGTTCCGCGGCGCCCCTGGACGAAGACCCTTCGTGCGTGAGACTTAGTCGCGCGCCGGGATGTTCAGGCCGCGCTGCACGGCGGGGCGCGCGACGAAAGTCTCGAGCACGCGCTGCACCTCGGGGAAGTCCTGGAAGCCGACGATCTCGCCCGCGCCATAGAAGCCCACGAGGTTGCGCACCCAGGGAAAGGTGGCGATGTCGGCGATGGTGTACTGCTCGCCCATGATCCAGCGCTTGCCCTTGAGGTGCTGGTCGAGCACCGCCAGCAGGCGCTTGCTCTCGTTCACGTAGCGGTCGCGCGGGCGCTTGTCCTCGAAGTCCTTGCCGGCGAATTTGTGGAAGAAGCCGAGCTGGCCGAACATGGGGCCGATGCCGCCCATCTGGAACATCAGCCACTGCAGGGTCTCGTAGCGCGCGCCGGTGTCGCGGGGCAGGAGCTGGCCGCTCTTGCTGGCCAGGTAGACCAGGATGGCGCCCGATTCCCACAGCGCCAGCGGTGTGCCCTCGGGGCCCTGCGGGTCGATGATGGCCGGGATCTTGTTGTTTGGGTTGAGCGAGAGGAACTCGGGCGAGAGCTGGTCATTGGTGTCGAAGCGCACCAGGTGGGGCTCGTACGGCAGGCCGGTCTCTTCCAGGGCGATGGACACCTTCACGCCGTTGGGCGTGGGCAGGGAGTAGAGCTGGAGGCGGTCCGGGTGCCGGGCCGGCCACTTCTTCGTGATCGGGAAGCTGTCGAGAGCGGTCATGGGTTCTCCTTGGGGTGCGCGCATTGTGCGGTCCGCCCCGCGTGGCCCCAGGGATTGCAGGGGCATCGATAATCCGTTCTCTCCCGCGATTTCCGATGCCCACCCCCACCAGCGCGCCCTGTCCCTGCGGCCGCGGCCCCGCCTTCAACGCCTGCTGCGGTCGCTACCTCGGCACCGCCACCGCCGCCCCCGACGCCGAATCGCTCATGCGCTCGCGCTACAGCGCCTTCGTGCGCGGCGACGTGGCGCACCTGCTGGCCACCTGGCACGCCAGCACGCGGCCGGCCACGCTGGACCTGGAGCCTGGCGTGAAATGGCTGGGGCTGCAGGTGCGCGCGCACCGCGCCATCGACGCCGAGCACGCCGAGGTGGAGTTCGTCGCGCGCTCGCGCGTGGCGGGCCGGGGCCAGCGCCTGCACGCGCGCAGCCGCTTCGTGCGCGAGGGCGGGCAGTGGTTCTACGTGGACGGCGATTTTCCGAACAAGGACAAGTGGTGAGCTTCGAGGCGATTTTGTTTGACTGCGACGGCGTGCTGGTCGACAGCGAACCCATCACCAACGGTGTGCTGCGCGAGTCGCTCATCGAGGCCGGCTGGGCGATTTCGCCCGCGGATTGCGAGCGCCTGTTCATCGGCCGCGCGGTGCGCGACCAGCGCGCGCTGATCGAGCAGCACACCGGCCGCCCCTGGTCCGAGGAATGGCTGCAGGCCTTCTATGCGCGGCGCAATCAGCGCCTGCGCGCCGAGCTCAAGGCCATCGATGGCGTGCACGAGGCCGTGGCGCGGCTGCACGGGTCGGTGGGCGGGCGCATCGCCTGTGCCTCGGGCGCCGACCGCGCCAAGGTGGTGATGCAGCTCGAGCAGGTGGACCTGGCGCGCTGGTTCGGCGACGCCGTCTTCAGCGGCCACGACCTGCCGCGCTCCAAGCCCGCGCCCGACGTCTACCTGGCCGCCGCCGCGCACCTGGGGGTGGACCCGAAGCGCTGCCTGGTCATCGAGGACACCGCGCCCGGCGCCCAGGCCGGCCTGGCCGCGGGTGCCACGGTCTGGGGTTTCTGCACCCAGGGCCATGGCCGTGCCTTCGAGGGCCTGCCGGTGGCGCGGGTGTTCCACCACATGCGCGAGCTGCGGCTCTGAGCGGGGCGCGGCTCAGCCGCCGCGCCAGAGCCGGCCCTCGTCGATATCCGCCAGCGTGCGGCAGCCCGTCAGCGCCATCGCCATCTCCAGCTCCGCGCGCAGCAGGTGCAGCACGTGCGCCACGCCGGTCGCGCCGGCGGTGGCCAGGCCATGCAGCACGGGTCGGCCCACCAGCACGGCCGAGGCGCCCAGGGCCAGCGCCTTGAACACGTCGGTGCCGCGGCGCACGCCACCATCCAGCAGCAGGGGCAGGCGGCCGTTCACGGCGCGCGCGATGGCGGGCAGGGCATCGATGGTGGCGGGCACGGTGTCGAGCACGCGCCCGCCGTGGTTGGAGACGATCGCGCCGGCCAGGCCCTCATTGGCCGCGCGCACGGCGTCCGCGGGCGAGAGCACGCCCTTCAACAGAATGGGCAGCGCGGTCTGCTCGCGCAGCCAGGCGATGTCGCGCCAGGTCAGCGCCGTGTCCACCAGCGGGCTGCCGAACAGGGGCGGGCGGCCCAGGGGCGCGGTGTGGGGCGGCAGGGCCCGCGCGCCCTGCAGGTTCACGGCGCTCAGGCCCGGCGGCAGCGTGAAGCCGGCGCGCTGCTCCCGGTTGCGCGGGCCGCTCACGGGGGCGTCCACCGTCACCACCAGGGCGCGGTAGCCCGCGGCTTGCACGCGGTGCACCAGCTCGCGGGTGAAGCCGCGGTCGTGCTGCACATAGAGCTGGAACCACAGCGGCGCGGTGGCCTGGCGCGCCAGCGCTTCCAATGGCAGGCCGGCCTGCGTGCTCACCACCATGCCCGCGCCCAGGGCGGAGGCGGCGAGCGCCGTGGCCATTTCGCCGTCGGGGTGGGCGAGCTGCTGGTAGGCCACCGGGGCGACGAAGATGGGGTGCTCGAAGGCCTGGCCCAGCAGCGTGAGCCGGGTGTGGCCGCTAGCCAGTTCGGCCAGCGCGCGCGGCGCCAGGCGCAGGCGCTGGAAGGCGGCCTGGTTCTCGCGCAGCGTGATTTCATCCGCCGCGCCGCCCTGCAGCCAGGCCCAGGCCGCGGGGGTCATGCGTTCGCGCGCCAGCGGTTCGTAGTCGCTGACGGCGGCCACCTCGGGCGGGATCTGCGCCAGCGGTGGCTTCATGTCGCGTGGGCTCACCATGGCGACCTCAGGTGTTCGCCCATTGCCGCAGCAGGTTGTGGTACACGCCGGTGAGGCGGTCCAGCGCGGGGTGACCGGGCGCGTCGCGCACGAGTTGCTGGATGGCGGTGTCAAGTTCGAGCATCAGTGTGCGCTGGCTGTCGTCGCGCACCAGGCTCTGGACCCAGAAGAAGGCCGCCAGCCGCACGCCGCGCGTGACCGGGGTGACGTGGTGCAGGCTGGTGCCGGGGTAGAGCACCAGGTCGCCGGCCGCCAGCTTGGCGCTGTGCTGGCCGAAGCTGTCCTGCACGGTCAGCTCGCCGCCGTCGTACTCGTGTGGCTCGCTGAAGAACAGGGTGGCCGACAGGTCGCTGCGCACCCGGTGCGGCGTGCCCGGCACGCTGAAGATGGCCGCGTCCACGTGCGCGCCGTACCGGCCGCCGCCCTGGTAGCGGTTGAAGCGCGGCGGCAGCACCTTCAGCGGCAGGGCGGCCGACAGGAAGAGCGGGTGCTGGCCCAGGGCCTGCAGGATCAGGTCGCCCACCTGGCGCGCCGCCGGCTGGTCGTCGCCCAACTGCTGGTTGTGCTTGACCTGGGCGGCCAGGTGGCCGGCGGTGGCGCGGCCGTCGGTCCAGTCCGCGGCCTCCAGCGACTGGCGGCACTGGCGCAGCTGCTCGGGCGTCAGCACCTGGGGAATGCGCAGCATCATGGGCAGGCAATTTAAATGAGAACGATTCCCGATTGTGACCGGCTTTTGTCCGGAGACACCGCGGAGCCGGCTTGGCCGGGCCGAAGCCGCCTTGCGGGGCGGGCCACGCTCGGCGGGGCCACTGGCCCCCTCAGCGTCGCCGGAAGTCGCCGGGTGACTGTCCCGTCCAGGCCCGGAAGGCGCGGATGAAGCTCTTCTCGTTGCGAAAGCCCGCCGCCTCGGCCACCTGTTTGATGGGCCGGTCGGTGCGCAGCAGCAGCTGGCTGGCGCGTTCGCGCCGCACCTCGTCCTTCAGGGCCTGCAAATGGGCGCCTTCTTCCCTCAGCTGGCGGTGCAGGGTGCGTGCCGAGGTGTGCAGCAGGGCGGCCAGGTCGTCGGCGTTGTGGGTGTCCAGCGGCTGGCGGGCCAGCAGCTGGCGCACGCGCTGCACCAGCAGGCGGTCGCGCCGGTAGGAGCGCACCGTCAGCGGCAGCGCGCGCTGCAGCAGCTGGCTCATGGCGGCTTCGTCGCGGCGCAGGGGCAGGGCGAGGTAGCGCGCGTCGAAGTGGATGGCGGCCTGGTCCGCGCCGAAGCGGGCCGGGGCGTCGAACAGCACCGCGTAGGCCTCGACGTGCGGCGGCGGCGCGTAGGGGAAATGCGCCTCCAGCAGGGGGATGCGCGAGTCCACGAACCAGGCCGCCAGGCCGTGGATGTTGCGCAGCACCGAGACCACGCACAGCTCGGTGAGCGGGCCGGGGTCGCGGCGCAGGCGCAGGTTGATGGCGGCGCGCTCGCCGCTGGTCTCGACCGAGAGCGCGACCGCGTCGGCCAGCAGGCCGTGGTGGCGGCACCAGCGCTTGAGCGCCACCGCCAGCGTGGGCGAGGACAGCGAGGCGCGCGCCAGCAGCCCGTAGCTGCCCCAGGGCAGCGCGCGCTCGAAGCAGCCCAGGGCCTCGTCGTCGAGCTCGCGCATGGCCGCGTAGGACACGGCCTCCATCTGCGCGGCGGTGATGCGCGCGTGCGGATCATTCAGGCGTTCTGGCGGAATTTGTGCCTGCGCCAGGGCCGCCGCCGGGTCCATGCCGCGCGCCCGGTAGGCCAGCGCCATGGCCTGGACCAGTGCCATGGGCGTGAGGGCGGGGCCGGGCAGCAGGTCGGGGGTGTCCGCGGGCATGGCGCGAGTGTGCCACCGCGCCAGGCTTGCTGGCGCGATTTGCAACCGCCATGGCGGCCGGCGGCGGCGGCCCGGGGTGTACCCTCGCCCTTCGTTCGCCCACCACACGAGACAGGCCATGCCCATCCTGGAGACCAAGCTCAACCCCCGATCGGCCGAATTCCAGGCCAACGCCGAGGCCATGCGCGCCCAGGTGGAGGACCTCAGGGTCCAGCTCGCCCAGGCCGCCCAAGGCGGCGGCGAGGCCGCGCGCGCCAAGCACGTCAAGCGCGGCAAGCTGCTGCCGCGCGAGCGCGTGCAGATGCTGCTGGACCCCGGCACGCCCTTCCTGGAGCTGGCGCCCCTGGCCGCGCACGGCATGTACCACGGCGACGCCCCCTGCGCCGGCCTGATCGCCGGCATTGGCCGGGTGAGCGGCGTCGACTGCCTGATCGTCTGCAACGACGCCACCGTCAAGGGCGGCACCTACTACCCCATGACGGTGAAGAAGCACCTGCGGGCGCAGGAGGTGGCGATGCAGAACCAGCTGCCCTGCATCTACCTGGTGGACTCGGGCGGCGCCAACCTGCCCAACCAGGACGACGTCTTCCCCGACCGCGAGCACTTCGGCCGCATCTTCTACAACCAGGCCAACATGAGCGCGCAGGGCATCGCGCAGATCGCGGTGGTGATGGGCTCGTGCACCGCCGGCGGCGCCTACGTGCCCGCCATGAGCGACGAGACCATCATCGTGAAGAACCAGGGCACCATCTTTCTGGGCGGCCCGCCGCTGGTGAAGGCCGCCATCGGCGAGGTGGTGAGCGCCGAGGACCTGGGCGGCGGCGACGTGCACACGCGCCTCTCGGGCGTGGCCGACCACCTGGCGCAGAACGACGCCCACGCCATCGCGCTGGCGCGCCAGGCCGTGGCCACGCTGAACCGCCGCAAGGAGGCGAGGCAGGCGCTGATCGAGCCGCGCGCGCCCAAGTACCCGTCCGAGGAGCTGTACGGCGTCATCCCCACCGACACCCGCAAGCCCTACGACGTGCGCGAGGTCATCGCGCGCCTGGTCGACGGCTCCGAGTTCCACGAGTTCAAGGCGCGCTTTGGCAGCACCCTGGTCTGCGGCTTCGCGCACATCGAAGGCATGCCCATCGGCATCGTGGCCAACAACGGCGTGCTGTTCTCCGAAAGCGCGCAGAAGGGCGCGCACTTCATCGAGCTGTGCGGCCAGCGCAAGGTGCCGCTGCTGTTCCTGCAGAACATCACCGGCTTCATGGTGGGGCGCAAGTACGAAAACGAGGGCATCGCGCGCCACGGCGCCAAGATGGTGACGGCCGTGGCCACGGTGCAGGTGCCCAAGTTCACCATCATCATCGGCGGCAGCTACGGCGCGGGCAACTACGGCATGTGCGGCCGCGCCTACAGCCCGCGCTTCCTCTGGATGTGGCCCAACGCGCGCATCAGCGTCATGGGCGGCGAGCAGGCCGCGAGCGTGCTGGCCACCGTCAAGCGCGACGGCATCGAGGCCAAGGGCGGTTCCTGGAGCGCCGAGGAAGAAGCGAAATTCAAGCAGCCCCTGCTCGACCAGTTCGCGCACCAGTCCCACCCCTATTTCTCCAGCGCCCGCCTGTGGGACGACGGCGTGATCGACCCCGCCGACACGCGCCGCGTGCTGGCGCTGGCGATGTCGGCCACGCTGAACGCGCCCATCGGCGATCCCAAGTTCGGCGTGTTCCGCATGTGAGCGCGGCCATGGACGCCCGCGCCCATTTCCTCACGCTCGCGCGCTACCACGCCTGGGCCACGCGGCGCCTGCTGGAGGCGGTGTCCGCGCTCGACGAAGAAGCCTACCGGCGCGACGTCGGCCTGTTCTTCAAGAGCGTGCACGGCACGTTGAACCACCTGCTGGTGGGCGAAGGCCTGCTGTGGTTCCCCCGCTTCGCGCGTGGCGAATCGCCGGCGCTGGCCTTGGACATGGAGGCCGAGCCCGACCGCGCGCGGCTCGCGCAGGCGGTGCTCGACGGCGCGCTGGCGTGGGACGGCGCCATCGCCCACTGGGCCGCCGAGCGCTTCGACGGCCGCCTGCGCTACACGCGCTCGAATGGCGAGGCCGTGGACCTGCCCTTCGCGCCCACGCTGGCCCATGTGTTCAACCACGCCACGCACCACCGCGGCCAGATCACGGCGGCACTGACCCTGCTGGGGCAGCCGGGGCCCGAACTGGACCTCGTGCGCTACCTGCAGCTGCAGGCAGTTCAGCCCGGCTGAAGCCGGCCATCCTTGACGGAGACACCAGCCTTGGAACCCACGATCTACGACACCCCCGAGCACCAGACCCTGCGCGAGCAGGTGGCGCGCTTCATCGCGCGCGAGGTGGAGCCGCACGGCATGGCCTGGGAGCAGCAGGGCTTCGTGCCGCGCGAGGTGCTGCGGCGCATGGGCCAGGCCGGCCTGCTGGGCATCGCCTTTGAGGGCGAACACGGCGGCGGCGACGCCGATGCGCTGACCAACCTGGTGTTCGCCGAGGCGCTGTCGCAGAGCACCTTCGCCGGCTTCGTGATCACCGTGCTGGTGCACACCGACATGGCCGGCCCGCACCTGCACCACGCCGGCAACGCCGCGCAGAAGGCCCGGCACCTGCCCAAGGTCTGCGCGGGCGAATCGATCTGCGCGGTGGCGATCACCGAACCCGGCGCGGGCTCCGACGTCGCCGGCATCCGCACGCGCGCCGTGCGCGAGGGCGATGAATGGGTGCTCAACGGCACCAAGATGTTCATCACCAACGGCGTGCACGCCGACCTCTACTTCGTCGCGGCCAAGACCGGGCCGGGCAAGCGCGAGGTCTCGATGTTCATCGTCGAGAAGGGCACGCCCGGCTTCAGCGTGGGCCGCGCGCTGCACAAGACGGGCTGGCTCAGCTCGGACACCGCCGAGCTGGTGTTCGACAACGTGCGCCTCCCCGCCGCCAACCTGCTGGGCGAGGAGGGCAAGGGCTTCTACGCGGTGATGAAGAACTTCCAGACCGAGCGCATCGCCCTGGGTGCCATGGCCGTGGGCCATTGCCAGCGCGCGCTGCAGCTCACGCTGGACCACGTGCGCCAGCGCCAGGTCTTCGGCGGGCCGCTGTGGGACCAGCAGGTGATCCGCCAGCGCCTGTCGATGCTCGACGCCAAGGTGCGCGCGGCGCGCCAGTTCATGTACCACTGTGCCTGGGCGGTCACGCAGGGCAAGGACATCGTGCAGCAGGTGTCGATGCTGAAAGCGCTCACCGGAGAACTGGTGAACGAGGTGGTGCAGACCTGCCAGCAGTTCCACGGCGGCATGGGCTTCATCCGCGAGACCGCCATCGAGCGCCTGTGGCGCGACGCGCGCGTGCTGGCCATCGGCGGCGGCGCCACCGAAGTGATGCTGGAAGAGGTTGCGAAGAGGTACTGACATGAGCGATGTGATCGAGGTTTCCCGCCCCAGCGCGCACGTGGCGCGCGTCTGGCTCAACCGCCCCGATGTGCGCAACGCCTTCAACGACGAGGTGATCGCCGCGCTCACGCACGCCTTCGGCGCGCTGGCGCAGGACGCGGACCTGCGCGTGGTGGTGCTGGGCGCGCACGGCAAGGCCTTCTGCGCCGGCGCCGACCTGAACTGGATGAAGGCCATGGCCGGCTATTCGTGGGAAGAGAACCGCGCCGACGCCCAGCGCCTGGCCGACATGCTCTGGACCCTGGACCAGTGCCCGGTGCCCGTGGTGGGGCGCGTGCAGGGCGACTGCTACGCCGGCGGCATGGGCCTGGCGGCCATCTGCGACGTGCTGGTGGCCGTGGAGGGCGCGACCTTCTGCCTGTCCGAGGCGCGCCTGGGCCTGCTGCCGGCCACCATCAGCCCCTACGTGGTCCGCGCCATGGGCGCGCAGGCCGCGCGCCGCTACATGGTCACGGCCGAGCGCTTCAGCGCCGCGCAGGCCCACGCCCTGGGCATGGTGCACGAGCTGGCCACGCCCGAGACGCTGGACGCCACGGTCGAGGGCATCGTGGCCACCCTGGCCAACAACGGACCGGCCGCCGCGCGCGCCTGCAAGGCCCTGGTGCGCGACGTCGCCGGCCAGCCGCTCACGGCCGAGCTGCGCGCCGACACCGCGCGCCGCATCGCCGACATCCGCGCCAGCGAGGAAGGCCGCGAAGGCCTGGCCTCCTTCCTGAACAAGCGCGCGCCGAACTGGCTGCCGCCGCAGTGAGCGCCCGGCCATGCAGGACGCGCTGAACCACCTGGGCACCCCCGAGCTGCTGGCGCTGGCCGCCGCGCTCGGCTGGGCCAGTGGTCTGCGCCTGTACCTGGTGGTCTTTCTCACCGGCCTGGCGGGCTGGATCGGCTGGCTGGAGCTGCCGCCCGGCCTGCAGGTGCTGCAGCACCCCGCGCTGCTGGGCGCCAGCGGCTTCATGCTCTTCATCGAGTTCTTCGCCGACAAGATCCCCTGGGTCGACTCCCTCTGGGACCTGGTCAACAGCGTGATCCGCGTGCCGGCCGGCGCCGCGCTCGCCGCCGGCGCGCTGGGCGCCGACAGCGCCACCCTGGCGCTGATGGCCGCGCTGCTGGGCGGCACCCTGGCGGCCACCAGCCAGGCCGCCAAGACCAGCGCGCGCGCGGCCGCCAACGCCTCGCCCGAGCCCTTCACCAACCTGGGCCTGAGCCTGCTCGAAGACGGCCTGGTGGTGGCCGCGCTGTGGCTGGCCACGAACCACCCCCTGGTGTTTGCGGTCCTGCTGGTGGTTATCGTGCTGGCCATGTGGTGGATCACGTGGACGCTGTTCCGTTTCCTGCGCGCCGTCTGGCGCCGCGCGCTGGGGCGGGCTCAAGAACCGGTATGACGAACAACGGATCGCTCATGCCCGAGCTGGCCGCGCGCAGCCTGGCGCGCGTCTGGCACCCCTGCACCTCGATGGCGCGCGCCGCGCAGCGCCCGCCGCTGCCCCTGGCGCGCGGCGAAGGCCCCTGGCTGTTCGACAGCGAGGGCCGGCGCTACTTCGACGCCATCTCCTCCTGGTGGGTCAACCTGTTCGGCCACAGCGACGAGGGCCTGCGCGCGGCTATCACCGCGCAGCTGAACACGCTGCCGCACGCCATGCTGGCGGGCTGCACGCACGAGCCCGTGGTGCGCCTGGCCGAGCGCCTGTGCGCGCGCACCGGCGGCGCGCTGGCGCACGCCTCTTTCGGCAGCGACGGGGCGAGCGCGGTCGAGATCGCGCTCAAGCAGAGCTTTCACGCCTGGCGCAACCAGGGCCGCGCGGGCAAGCGCGGCTTTGTCGCCCTGCGCGGCGGCTACCACGGCGAGACCCTGGGCGCGCTCTCGGTGACCGACGTGGCCATCTTCCGCGACGCCTACGACCCGCTGCTGATGCGCAGCCGCCTGGTGGACGCGCCCGACAGCCGCCTCGGCAACCAAGACCAGGCGCTGGCCGCGCTGGCCGCGCTGCTGGCGAGCGAGGCCGACCAACTGGCCGCCGTGCTGATCGAACCGCTGGTGCAGGGCGCCGCCGGCATGGTGATGCATTCGCCGGACTACCTGCGCGAGCTGCGCCGCTTGTGCACGGCGCACGGCGTGCACCTGATCGCCGACGAGATCGCCGTCGGCTGCGGGCGCACCGGGCGCTTCTTCGCCTGGTCGCACACCGAGCCGGCCGGCCCGGCCGACTGGCCCGACTTCCTGCTGCTGTCCAAGGGCATCACCGGCGGCACCCTGCCGCTGTCGGTGGTGCTCGGCAGCGAGGCCGTGTTCCAGGCGTTCTGGTCCGACGACCCCACGCGGGCCTTCCTGCACTCGCATTCCTACACCGGCAACCCGCTGGCCTGCGCGGCCGCCAACGCGGTGCTCGACCGCTTCGACGCCGGCCAGGAGGCGCGCTGCGCCGAGCAGGCCGCCTGGCTGGCCCAGGCCTTCGCGCCGCTGGCGCAGGACCCTCGCGTGGCGCACCTGCGCCAGCGCGGCACCATCCTGGCCTTCGACCTGCCGGGCGCGGCGGCCGATGTCGCCGAGCGTTTCCACCTCGCGGGGCGCGCGCACGGGCTGTTGATCCGGCCCATCGGCCGCACGGTCTACCTCATGCCGCCGTACCTGGTCGATCCCCCCACCGCGGCCTGGCTGGCCGAGGCCGTCACGGACACGCTGAACGATGTGGTTTGAGCACCTGCGCCAGCGCCTGGACGGCCTCGACGCGCGCGACCTGCGGCGGCGCCTGCGCGTGGCCGACAGCGGCACCGCGCCGCGCCAGCGCGTGCGCGATCCGCAGGGCGGTGCGCGCGAGTTGCTCATGTTCTGCGGCAACGACTACCTGGGCCTGGCCGCGCACCCCGCCATCGCCGAGGCCCTGGCCGAGGGCGCGCGGCGCTGGGGCGGTGGCTCGGGCGCCTCGCCGCTGGTGAGCGGCCACAGCGCCGCGCACGCGGCCGTCGCGGCCTGGCTGGGCGAGGCCTTCGCCGGGCACATCCCGCGGGCCCGCGCGCTGGGTTTCTGCACCGGCTACATGGCCAACCTGGGCGTGCTCACCGCGCTGGGCGACGCCGAGGTCGAGCTCTTCTGCGACCAGCTCAACCACGCCTCGCTCATCGACGGCGCGCGCCTGGCCCGGGCGCGCGTGAGCGTCTACCCGCACGCCGACACCGCGGCCCTGGCCGCGCGGCTGGCCGCCAGCACGGCGGCGCGCAAGCTCATCGCCACCGACAGCGTGTTCAGCATGGACGGCGACATCGCCCCCCTGCGCGAGCTGCTGGCCCTGGCCGAGGCGCACGACGCCCTGCTGATGGTCGACGACGCGCACGGCTTCGGGGTGCTGGGCGAAGACGGCCTGGGCGCCCTGCAGCTGCTGGACCTGCGCAGCCCGCGCCTGGTGCTGATGGGCACCCTGGGCAAGGCCGCAGGCCTGGCGGGCGCCTTCGTGGTGGCGCAGGACCGCGTGATCGAGTTCCTGCTGCAGAGCGCGCGCAACTACATCTTCTCCACCGCCGCGCCGCCGCTGCTGGAGCATGCCGTGCTCGCCTCGCTGCGCCTCATCCAGGGTCCCGAGGGCCGGCGCCGCCGCGCCGCACTGCGCGAGCGCGTTGCCCAGTGGCGCGCGGGCGCCCAGGCCCTGCTGGCGCGCCACCCCGGCCTGGGCTGGCGGCTGATCGATTCGCACACGCCGGTGCAGGCCCTCGTGGTGGGCGGCAACGCGCCGGCCATGGCCTTGTCGGCGCGGCTCGAGGCCGAGGGCCTGCGCGTGCCGGGCATCCGGCCCCCCACGGTGCCGACGGGCAGCGCGCGGCTGCGCGTGACCCTGTGCGCCAGCCACGCGCCCGAGGACGTGGACCAGCTGCTGCACGCCCTGGAGCGCGCCGCCCTGTCCGCCGCGCTGGAGGTGGCCTGATGCAGGGCCTCTTTGTCACCGGCACCGACACCGAGATCGGCAAGACCTGCGTCAGCGCCGGCCTGGTGCACGCGCTGCAGGCGCGGGGCTGGCGCGTGGCGCCCTTCAAGCCCCTGGCGGCCGGCCAGCGGCAGGACGCCGACGGCCGCTGGTTCAACGAGGACGTGCGCCACCTGCACTCGGCCCAGGCCCTGGGGCTGGACGAGGCCGAGGTCGGGCCGTTCCAGTGGCGCGAGGCCTGTGCGCCGCACATCGCGGCCGCGCGCGAGGGCCGGCCGGTGGAGCGCGTGGCCGTGCTGGCGGCGGCGCGCGCGCTCGCGGCGCGCGCCGACCTGCTGGTGGTCGAAGGCGTCGGTGGTTTTCGCGTGCCCCTGCTGCCGGACTGGGACACGGCCGATCTCGCGGTCGAGCTGGACCTGCCCGTGCTGCTGGTGGTGGGCCTGCGCCTGGGCTGCCTCAACCACGCCGCCCTCACCGCCGAGGCCGTGCGCGCGCGTGGCCTGCGGCTGGTGGGCTGGGTGGCCAACGCGGTCGACCCGGACTTCACCCACGCCGATCACAACCTGCAGACGCTGCAGCAGCTGCTGCGGGCGCCCTGCTGGGGCCGCGTGCCGCACCTGGCCGATCCCACGCCGCGCGCCGTCGCGCCGCACCTCACCCTGGACCACGCGCCCGCGTGGCCATCCACCCGGAGACCCTCCCATGTTTGACAAGATCCTGATCGCCAACCGCGGCGAGATCGCCTGCCGCGTCGCCGCCACCGCGCGCCGCCTGGGCGTGAAGACCGTGGCCGTGTACTCCGACGCCGACGCGCGCGCCAAGCACGTGGCCGCCTGCGACGAGGCCGTGCACATCGGCGGTTCCGCGCCCAAGGACAGCTACCTGCAGTGGGAGCGCATCCTCGCGGCCGCGCGGGCCACGGGCGCGCAGGCCGTGCACCCGGGCTACGGTTTCCTCAGCGAGAACGAGGCCTTCGCCGACGCCTGCGCCAAGGCCGGCCTCGTCTTCATCGGCCCGCCCTCGTCGGCCATCGAGGCCATGGGCCTGAAGGCCGAATCCAAGCGCCTGATGGAAAAGGCCGGCGTGCCCCTGGTGCCCGGCTACCACGGTGCCGACCAGGACCCGGCCCTGCTGCAGCGCGAGGCCGACCGCATCGGCTACCCCGCGCTCATCAAGGCCAGCGCGGGCGGCGGCGGCAAGGGCATGCGCGTGGTGGAAAAAAGCGAGGACTTCGCCGCCGCCCTGGCGAGCTGCCAGCGCGAGGCGCGCAACAGCTTCGGCAGCGACGCCGTGCTGATCGAGAAGTACGTGCAGCGCCCGCGCCACATCGAGATCCAGGTCTTCGGCGACACGCAGGGCCACTGCGTCTACCTGTTCGAGCGCGACTGCTCGGTGCAGCGGCGCCACCAGAAGGTGCTGGAGGAAGCGCCCGCGCCCGGCATGACGCCCGCGCTGCGACAGCGCATGGGCGAGGCCGCGGTGGCGGCCGCGAAGGCGGTGAATTACGTGGGCGCGGGCACGGTGGAGTTCATCGTCGAGCAGCCCGAGGGCTACGACCACCCCGAGGCCATGCGCTTCTACTTCATGGAGATGAACACGCGCCTGCAGGTGGAGCACCCGGTGACCGAGGCCATCACCGGCCTGGACCTGGTGGAGTGGCAGCTGCGCGTGGCCGCGGGCGAGCCCCTGCCGCTGCGCCAGGACCAGCTGCGCATGAACGGCCACGCCATCGAGGCGCGCATCTGCGCCGAGAACCCCGACAACCAGTTCCTGCCCGCCACCGGCACGCTGCAGGTCTACCGCAAGCCGGCGCACACCGCCTTCGAGCGTGGCCCCACCCGCGTGGACGACGGCGTGCGCGAGGGCGACGCCATCAGCCCCTTCTACGATTCCATGATCGCCAAGCTCATCGTGCACGGCGACAACCGCGAGCAGGCCCTGGCGCGGCTGGACGCGGCCCTGGCCGAGACCCGCATCGTCGGCCTGGCCACCAACGTGCAGTTCCTGCGCCACGTGGTGGCCAGCGAGTCCTTCGCGAAGGCGCGGCTGGACACGGCGCTCATCCCGCGCGAATCGGCCGTGCTGTTCCAGCAGGACCGCGTGGGCACGCCCACGGCCGTGGCCGCCGCCGTGGCCCAGACCCTGCTGGGCGAACGCGCCCTGGAAGGCGCCGACCCCTTCTCGCGCCGCGACGGCTTCCGCTCGCACGGCCTGACCACGCGCCGCTTCGACTTCGAGGTCGCCGGCGCCACGCTGCAGGCCACGCTCACCTACGGGCGCGGCGGCGCGCTCACGCTCGCGCTGGGCGACGTGCAGGGCCCGCTGGTGGTCGAGCCCCTGGCACCCGGTGCGCAGGGGGAGCGTTTCGACCTGCAGTTCGCCGGCCGCCGCGACACCGTGCAGACCTGGACCACGGGCGAGACCGTGCACGTGTTCTGCGCGCGCGGCGCCACCAGCCTGGTCGAGATCGATCGGCTGGCCCACGCGGGCGAAGGCGAGGGCGAGGGCGGCCGCCTCACCGCGCCCATGCCCGGCAAGGTCGTGTCCTTCGCCGTGAAGGCCGGCGACGCGGTGAAGAAGGGCCAGCCATTGGCGGTGATGGAGGCGATGAAGATGGAGCACACCATCGCCGCGCCGGCCGACGGCACCGTGGCCGAGCTGCTCTACGCGCCCGGTGACCAGGTGGCCGAGGGCGCGGAGCTGCTCAAGCTGGCCGCGCAGTAGGGCCCCACGCCGCGCGCGGCGCGGCATCGCCGCTCCCGAGGGGCGCGAGTCGCCCTGGGACGACCCGGCGGCGTCTCCCCTAGCATTCACACCATGCACATCACCGTCTGCCTCAGCCAACAGAAGCCCGAACCCTGGCAGGAGGGCCTGCAGGCCGCGCTGCCCGATGCCACCGTCAGCGTCTGGCAGCCCGGCGCCGCCGCCGCCGACTACGCGGTGGTCTGGGCGCCGCCCCAGGCCTTCTTCGACGAGCAGCCGGGCCTGAAGGCCGCGTTCAATACCGGCGCCGGCGTGGACGCCCTGCTGGGCCTGCGCGTCGCCCCGTCCACGCGCCTCGTGCGGCTCGACGACGCCGGCATGTCGGTGCAGATGGCCGAGTTCGCCTGCCACGCGGTGATCCGCCACTTCCGTGAACTGGACGCCTACGAGGCCGACGTGCGAGAGGGCCGCTGGAGCTACCGCAAGCCGCGCGCCCGCGCCGACTTCCCGGTCGGCGTGATGGGCCTGGGCGTGCTCGGCGAGCGCGTGGCGCGCGCGCTCACGGTGTTCGACTTTCCCGTGCACGGCTGGAGCCGCTCGCCCAAAACGATCGACGGCGTGCGCTGCCACGCGGGCGAGGCGCAGCTCGACACCTTCCTGTCGAGTTGCCGCGTGCTCGTCAACCTGCTGCCGCTCACGCCCCAGACGCAGGACATCCTGAACCGCCGCACCCTGGGCCTGCTGCGGCCCGGCGGCTACGTCGTCAACCTCGCGCGCGGCGCCCACCTGGTGGACGAGGACCTGCTGGCCCTGCTCGACAGCGGTCACCTGGCCGGCGCCGCCCTCGACGTCTTTCGCACCGAACCCCTGCCCGCCGGGCATGGTTTCTGGAACCACCCGAAAATCACGCTCACGCCGCACACATCGGCCCGCACCCTGCGCGAAGAAAGCATCGCGCAGATCGCGCGCAAGATCGCCGCGCTGCAACGCGGCGAACCCGTGGTGGGCGAGGTGGACCGCCAGCGCGGTTATTGAAAGGACATCCCATGAACAAGCTCCCTGCGCGCGTCAAGCTCGTCGACGTCGGCCCGCGCGACGGCCTGCAGAACGAGAAGCAGCCCGTGCCCGCCGCGGTCAAGATCGAGCTGGTGCACCGCCTGCAGGCCGCCGGCCTGACCGAGATCGAGGTCACCAGCTACGTGAGCCCCAAGTGGGTGCCGCAGATGGCCGACAACCACGAGGTCATGCAGGGCATCCAGCGCCGCGCCGGTGTGCGCTACTCGGTGCTGACGCCCAACCTGAAGGGCTTCGAGGCCGCGCTGGCCGACCGGCCCGACGAAATCGTGGTCTTCGGTGCCGCCAGCGAGGCCTTCAGCCAGAAGAACATCAACTGCAGCATCGCCGAAAGCATCGAGCGCTTCGCGCCCGTGGTGGCGGCGGCCAAGGCCAAGGGCATCGCCGTGCGCGGCGCCATGAGCTGCACCGTGGGCTGCCCCTACGAAGGCGAGGTGCCGCCCTCGCGCGTGGACTACCTCGCCGGCCTCATGAAGGGCATCGGCGTGGAGCACGTGGGCGTGGCCGACACCATCGGCGTGGGCACGCCGAAAAAGGTGCAGGCCGCCTTCGAGGCCACCTTCAAGCACTACGGCGTCGACCAGGTGTCGGGCCACTTCCACGACACCTACGGCCAGGCCGTGGGCAACACCCTGGCCGCGCTGGAGATGGGGGTGTGGCAGTTCGACGCCTCCGTGGCCGGCCTGGGCGGCTGCCCGTACGCCAGGGGCGCCACCGGCAACGTCGCCACCGAGGACGTGGTCTACCTGCTGCACGGCATGGGCATCGACACCGGCATCGACCTCGATGCCCTGATCGACGCCGGCGCCTACATCAGCCAGCAGCTGGGCCGGCCCACCAACTCGCGCGTGGCGCGCGCCGTGCTGGCCAAGCGCCAGGGCTGATCGCATGACACCGGTGTCCGAACTGCAAACCTCTCCCGCCATCCGCCGCGTGGCCGAGCGCCTGGCCGCGCTGGGCCACGCGCACGCGCCCGTGATGCTCGACGACGCCGCGCGCACCGCGCAGCAGGCGGCCGATGCGCTGGGCGTGGCCCTGGGGCAGATCGCCAAGAGCATCATCTTCCGCCGCAAGGGCGACGAACGCGCGGTGCTGGTCATCACCTCCGGCGACCGCCGCGTGGACGAGAAGCGCGTGCAGGCCCTGGTCTGTGGCGAGGGCCACAAGCTGGGCCGCGCCGACGCCGACTTCGTCAAGGCGCAGACCGGCTTTTCCATCGGCGGCGTGTCGCCGCTGGCGCACGCCCACGAGCCCGTCACGCTGATCGACCGCGAGCTGTTCCGCTTCGACGTGGTCTGGGCCGCGGCGGGCCACCCGCACGCGGTGTTCCCGCTCACGCCGCAGGAGCTGGAGCGCTACACCGGCGCGCCCGTGGCCGACGTGGTCCAGGGTGACGAGGGCCCCCACGCGCCGCCGCTGCGCGGGTCGCTGCCCCCCGCGGGGGCGGGGCCGGCCGGGGGCGGCCCGGCGCCGGATCGCGCATGAACGCGCCCGAGCGCCCCAACTTCAAGCGCGCCCGCATGCGCCAGCCCGGCGTGGCCGTGCCCTCGCCCTGCCTGAGCGTGTGCCGGCTCGACGAGCACCGAGGCCAGTGCGTGGGCTGCCTGCGCACGCTGGCCGAGATCGGCGCCTGGAGCCGCATGAGCGACGCCGACAAGCTGGCCGTGTGGGCGCAGCTGGAAACCCGGGAAGTGATCGCTGAATGAAAGACATCCAGTTCTTCTACGACCCGATCTCGCCCTACGCGCACCTGGCCTTCGCGGCGCTGCCGCAGGCGCTCATGGGCCACAGCGTCGTGCTGCACCACCGGCCGGTGCTGTTCGCCGGCCTGCTCAAGGCGCACGGCCAGCTGGGGCCGGCCGAGATCCCGGCCAAGCGCGACTGGACCTACCGCCAGGTCCAGTGGCTCGCGCACACGCAGGGCATCCGGCTGGACCTGCCCGCCACCCACCCCTTCAACCCGCTGCCGCTGCTGCGCCTGGGCCTGGCCACCGCCGTGGACGAGGCGCCCGGCGAGACCAGCCGCTACGTCACCGAGCTGCTGTTCCAGCACGTGTGGCATGGCGGCGCCGATGCGGCCGATCCGGCGCGCCTGGCCGATCTGCAGGCCCGGCTGCAAGACCACATGGCCCAGCGCGGCCGGCCCTGGCTGGCGCCCGACAGCGACACCGTGAAGCAGCGGCTGCGCGCCAACGGCGAAGAGGCCCTGGCCCTGGGCCTGTTCGGCGTGCCCGCCCTGGTGGTGGACGGGCGCCTCTTCTGGGGCTTCGACGCCCTGCCCATGCTCAAGGCCTGGCTGGACGGCGACGCCTGGTTCCAGGGCGGCGCCTGGGAGGCCGCGGCGCGCACGGCGGTCGGCGTGCAGCGGCGCTGAACGCGGGGCGCGGGCTCAGCGCCGCGCCTTCATCAGGTGCTTGGCCAGCGCGTGGTACGCCGGCAGCGAGTTCGGGTCGTTGGCCGCGTTGCCGGCCGTGGGGTGCGAGGCGAAGCGCGCGATCACCATCTCCGCCTTCGGGTCGATGTACAGCGCCTGGCCGTGCACGCCGCGGGCCATGTAGGCGCCGTGTTCGTTGTGCGTCACCCACCACATGTTGCGGTAGCTCCAGCCCTTGAGCAGGGCGTAGCCGGCCTTCTCGAAATCGGCCTTGGAGCCGCCGCGCCGGATGTCGGCGATGGCCGCGCGCGGAAGGATCTGCTCGCGGCCCAGGCGGCCGTTGTGGCGCAGCAGCTCGCCCACGCGCGCGAGGTCGCGCAGGCCGGCGTTGAGGCCGCCGCCCGCGAAGGGCGTGCCGATCGAGTCGACCGTGAAGTAGGCGTCCTGCTCGGCGCCGATGCGCCGCCACAGGCGCTGTGGCAGCAGCTCGGCCACTGACTGGCCGCTGACCCGCGCGATCACCCAGCCCAGCGCGTCGCTGTTGGCGGTCTTGTAGCCGAAGGCCTCGCCGTGGCGGCCCTGGGGCTGCACCGTCTGCAGGTACTCGAAGTAGCTGCGCGGGCCCTGGTAGCCGGCGGGCTTGGGCAGGGGGCTGCCCGCCTGCGCGTGCTGCCAGACGTCGGCCTGGGGGTCGGCGTAGTCCTCGCTGAAGCGGATGCCGGTGGTCATGTCCAGCAACTGGCGCACGGTGGCGCTGCCGAAGGCCGAGGCCGCGAGCTCGGGCACGTAGTGGTCCACGCGCCGGTCCGGGTCCAGCCGGCTTTCGGCCACCAGCACCGCACCCAGCAGGCCGGTGAAGGATTTGGTGACCGACATCAGGCCGTGCTGGCCTTCTTCGGTGAGCGCGCCGAAGTAGCGCTCGTAGACGATGCGGCCACGGTGCATCACCACGATGCCGTCGGTGTAGTTGAGCGCCAGCGACTGCGCCCAGGTGATGGGCTCGCCGCCGCCCAGCGGGGTGAAGCGCAGGCCGTCGATGTCGCCGCGCTCGGCGCGCGGCAGCGGCCGCGGTGCGCCCAGGCCGCGCGAGACCTGCACCGTGGGCATGAGCTCGCGGAAGTGCGCCACGGTCCAGCGCCAGGCCGGAAAGTCGGCGTAGCTGCCGTCGGCGAAGCGGATGGTGCGCTCGGCGGGCGGCGGCGCGCCCTTCATCCAGCCCAGGCGGGCGGGGTCGCTGGCCTCGGCGTCGGGGGGCGCGGCGGGTGCGGGCAGGGCCGCGAGCAGGGACAGGGACAGCAGCAGGGATCGCATGGGGTGTTCCTCCGGGCGGTCCAGTAGACGGCGCCCCTGCGCGAGCGTCAAGGCGGCTCAGCCGCCGAAGGCCTCGGCCAGCGTCAGCACGCGGCCGGTCTGCGCCGCCTCGTAGCCCTTGAGCGCCGCCACCCGCGCGCGAAACGCCGGCGAGCGCAGCACCGCCAGCACCGGTCGCAGGCCGGGGCGCTGCGAGGCGTCGGCCGGCACCGCGAAGAAGTAGCGCTCGCGCAGCAGCGGGATGAAGTGCAGGCCGAAGCGGTGCGCCGCCGTCTGCACGCCGATGCCGGCGTCGGCCATGCCGCTGGCCACGTAGGCGGCCACGGCCGCGTGCGTGAACTCGGTGTTGTCGTAGCCCAGCAGCGCACGCGGCGCGATGCCCTGGCGCTGCAGCAGCAGCTCGATCAGCACGCGCGTGCCCGAGCCTTCGGGCCGGTTCACGAAGCGCAGGCCGGGCCGCGCCAGGTCTTGCAGGCCGCGCAGGCCCAGCGGGTTGCCGGGCGCCACGAACAGGCCCTGCGTGCGCACGGCCAGGTGCACCAGGCGGTGCTGCTCGGGCCGCAGCCAGGCCAGGTAGCGCTGCGCGGCCGCCGCTTCGAATTCACCCAGCGGCACATGAAAGCCGGCCAGGTCGCACTCGCCGTGCGCCAGCGCGGCCACGGCCTCCAGGCTGGAGCGGTAGCGCAGCTCCACCGGCACCTGGCGCGCCGCCAGCTGCTCGCGCAGCGCGGCCACCGCGAAGCCGTGACTGGCGTGCAGGCGCGCCACCGCGAGGGCGTGCGGCCGCACGCGGCCCAGCTCGCCTTCGAGCTCCGAGGCCAGGGACTCCAGCAGCGGCTGCAGGCGCGCGCCGATGCGCGCGTCGGCCCACACCAGCTTCTCGCCGAGCCCGGTCAAGGCCGAGCCGCGTCCGCGCCCGCGCAGCAGCAGCGGTTCGCCGAACAGGGCCTCGGCCTGGCGCAGCAGGCCCCAGGCGTGCCGGTAGGACAGCCCGGCCTCGCGCCCGGCCTGGGCGATGCTGCCGGTGGCCTGCACCGTGGCCAGCAGTTCGAGCAGGGGGGTGGCGTCGAGCGGGGCATCGTCCGCGCGGCCCACGCGCCAGCGGGGTTGCAGGCTCACGCGCAGCGGTGCGGACGGGGGGCGGGCGGCCATGGCGCGGTGGCTATGTGAATGGTCGGACATATTAAGCGAGCGGCCGCGCGCTGGCCGATCGAGCGGTGCGGTGGCTGGGCCCTGTCCGTTTCCTGACGTGATGAATTGGTAGAGAACCAGCATCGGCCAAGTGGATACCTAAGGTCCGCCTTTTGCATGAATGACGTTCACCGGCACCGAACTCTGGGGCGCGATCAACGAGGTGGAGTGTGCGCTGCGCGAGGGCGCGCACTCGGGCGAGCGCACGCCGCTGTCGGAAGACGAACGCGAAGAGGTGTTGTCCTGCCTCGCGGCCATGCGGCATGGCCTGCTGCGCGAGAGCCTGTCGACAGCCGCCACCCTCGACGGGCTGATCACCGAGATCGAGCGGTGGCCCGCGCCGGGCGAGGCGCCGCCGACCCCGGTGCCCCCATCGGTGCCGCGCGAGCCGGACGCCCTGGGCGCGCTGGGCCAGCTCATCAACCGGGTGGGCGCCTTGCACGGGTGCCAGCCCCGGGGGCTGACCAAACACCCGCGCTGGTTCGGCGTGAGGCTCGAGGCTTGCCGGCGGGTGCTGCAACAAGGGGGGGTGGCAGCGCTCCAGCGCCTGCTCGCCCACCTGACCCCGCCCCAGCAATGGCAGGTGCTGTCGACCCTGGTGGAAGACACGGTGCTGCTGAAACAGTACCCGGCCCTGTTGGCGCTGGAGGATGACGTCTACCGGCACCGCATCGCCCTGCGGCGGGGCGACCAGCCACTGAAGCGCGTGCGCGACTGGTACCGGCTGGTGTCGACCCAGGCCCGGGCCCTGGCGGTGCCACCCGCCGTGCCCGTGGGCATCGGGGCCGAGGAGTGGGTGCGGGAACTGTGGATCCTGCTGTACCAGCGCCACCCCGAGCCCTCGCGCCAGCGGGCCGAACTGGGCCGGGCCCTGGAGCATTACCAGCACGCGCTGGGCGTCAAGACGGACCGCGAGCACGCCGAGGCCCTGTGGCTCGACTCGGTGAGGGCGGCGTTGGCGGCGTCGACATCGGGGCATGCGCTGCTGGCGGTGCTGCGCCACCGCCTGGGCCTGGACGCGAACGTCGCGCTGGCGCTGATGGCCGCGCTGGCGGAAGCGGTAGCGTTCGACGACACCCAGCGCGTCTTGATCCGGCGCGCCGCCGCGATCCTGATGGCCGAGCACGAGCACAGCCTGCTCTGCATTGCCTTGCCCTACCACAAGGCCAGAACGCCCCAGCGGTTGAACATCTTCTACCCCCGTGCGGCCCGGCCGGACGCGTCGGCGCAGACCCTGGACCACCACCAGCAGCTGCTGAGCCGCTGGCGCGAACACGCGCCCCTGGTTGATCAAGACCTGCACAAGGTTCAGGCGTGGCTGTCGGACCCGCCCACCACCCGGACAGGCCCCGATGGGCAGGCCGTCGAGTTCACCCCGGGCGAGCAGTGCGACCACCTGCTCTGCGCGATGGCGCTGCCCCCCAAGCGCGTGGAACTCGCGCTGTTGAAGATCGCGCAATCCAGCACGGACCCGGACGGGCGCGACAAGTACCTGCTGGTGCGGCGCCTGCTGTCCGAGCTGGTCTATTCCGAGCGCAACGACGCCGGCCGCAACCCGCCCATGAGCGCGCCCGCCATCCTGCTGCGCGCGCTGGGGGTGGCCTCCAACGGCGTGCGCGAAGGCGGCGCGCACGGATTGGCCATGTTCGCGGTGCGCCTGGGCGCGCACTACATGGGCGGCTGGAGCCTTCCGCTGCTGGGTGGGGTCTGCGGGGTCCTGTCGTTGTGGGCCCGGTACCACCTCGAACACGCCAAGTCGCCGGACTACCAGCTGAACCCCAGCCCGATCCTGGACAACCTGATCCGGTACGTCCCCGTGCTGAACACGGTGTGCCTGTCGGGGCTGCTGCTGTGCACAGGCATCCTGCCGGCGGCGAACGGCCTCCAGGTTCCCTTCGGCCTCGGCGAGGCGCTGTACCTCATGAACGCCATGCGCGCGCTGCGGCAGGTCATGCAGAGCGGCACGCAGCCCCTGGCGCGCCTGTTCCGCCTGACCGACGCGCGCGGCGCGGGCCTGCCCGCCCAGCTGACCTTCTTCGTGAACTGCGGCCGCGACGCCCTCTACATGGGCAGCTCGATCGGCTTCCTCTTCTTCCTCGGCAGGCACCTCGATGAACAGATGGCCGGGTGGGGCGCGCCGCGCTCCACCGGCGACCTGCTGTTGCGCGAGCTGATGAAGACGCTGCCGTCGACGCTGAACGAAATGGTGGACGGCTTCAATCCCGACATCGCCATCTTGTCGGCCCGGTTCGTGTCCTGGCTGAAAGGCGCCCTGGGGCTGGGCGACGACGACTTCCTGCTGCAGCCCGGCGTGCCCCTGCCACCGGCGGCCGTGCCCGCGCACATGGCCGACCACATCGCCGGACGCAGCGACATCGTCGGCCTGCAGGACCCGTTCAACACCGCGTCGGCGCTGGCGGCCCACCTGGGGCAGCACGAGCTGGCGCTGTTCTTCAAGTGGGTGGCGGTGGTGCTGAACGGGTTTCTCGGCGCCTTGCGCGGCCGGGAGCTGAGCTACCTGAGAACCACCGACCCCAGGGCCTCCGCGATGGCCCCGCGCGACGGCTTCAACCCCAGGAACCCCGACGGCCTGCTGGTGGCGCTGGCCTACCTGGCGTCCGCGCTCGCCTCCCAGGTGCGCCAGGGCGCGCGTCACCTGGGGCTGTTGCAGGCACCGCCCCCGCAGGTCACGGTACAGATGCCGCCGCAGGTGCGAGAGGCGCAGCGCCTTCGGACCCAGTCGCTGCTGGCCTCGTCCAGAGGCCGGGACGCCGCGCCCGACACCCCCCGGACGAACACCGACGACATCCCCGGGTCCTGAGCCGGGGCCGACCGGCGTCCATATAGGCAATCGGAAACATATTAAGTGCCGTGCATGGTGCTAGCCTGCCGGCACGATGAACCCGCCCCACGACACCCGCGCGGTCATCCCCATCCGCCCGCTGGACCGGCAGGCGCGTGGGGCTGCGCGCCGCACCCCCAAAGGCCGCCAGGTGGCGCCCGCCGCGCGCGAACGCGTGGCTGCTCTGTGTGCCGGCCTGGAGCCGCGTCCCGATCTGCTGATCGAGCACCTGCACCGCCTCAACGACGCCGAGGGCGCCCTGCGCCGGGGCCAGCTCGCCGCGCTCGCCGAGCGCCTGCGCCTGAGCCAGGTCGAGGTCTACGAGGTCGCGAGCTTCTACCACCACTTCCACGTCGTCGACGACGAGGCCGCCGCGCCCGCCACCACGGTGCGCGTGTGCACCAGCCTGGCCTGCGCCATGGCCGGTGGCGAGGACCTGCTGGCCCGCGCGCGCGAGGCCTTGGCGGGCCGCGCCGACGTGGCGGTGGAGGAAGCCCCCTGCATCGGCCAGTGCCACCAGGCCCCGGCCGCCTGCGCCGGCCAGCGGCAACTGCCCAAGGCCACGGCCGAGTCCATCGTGGACCACGTGGCGCGCGGCGAAACCGGGCCGCGCCAGCTGCCACACCCGCTGCCCAACGACCTGGCGCAGCTGGGGCGCCTGCTGGCGGGCGACCTCACGCCCGAGGGCGTGATCGCCGAACTCAAGGCCGCCAACCTGCGCGGCCTGGGCGGCGCGGGCTTCCCGGCCTGGCGCAAATGGGACACGGTGCGCGCGCAGCCCGGCCCGCGCCACGGCGTGGTCAACATCGACGAGGGCGAGGTCGGCACCTTCAAGGACTGGCTGGTGCTCAGCATGGGCGCGCCGCAGGTGCTGGAGGGCGTGCTGGTCGCGGCCGAGGTGGTGGGCCTGGACCACGTCTGGCTCTACCTGCGCGACGAGTACCACGACCTGCGGCCGATGCTGCAGCGCGAGATCGAGGCGCTGGCGCCGCGCCTGCAGGCCCTGCGCGAGCGCTTCCCGCACTACCGGCCGCCGCGCATCGAGCTGCGGCGCGGCGCGGGCGCCTATATCTGCGGCGAGGAGTCCGCGCTCATCGAGTCCATCGAAGGCCGGCGCGGCCTGCCGCGCCTGAAGCCGCCCATCGTGGCGCTGAACGGCGTGTTCGGCCGGCCCACGCTGGCGCACAACCTGGAGACCCTGTGGTGGGTGCCCGCGCTGCTGGCGCAGGGCGGGGCGGCCTGGGCCGCGCTGGGCCGGCGCGGGCGCCACGGCCTGCGGCGCTTCTCGGTGTCGGGCCGGGTGAACACGCCCGGCGTGCACCTGGCGCCGGCGGGCATCACGCTGCGCGAGCTGGTCGACGAGTTCGCGGGCGGCATGCAGGCCGGCCATGAGCTGCGCGCCTACCTGCCAGGCGGCGCCTCGGGCGGCATCCTGCCCGCCGCGCTGGCCGACGTGCCGCTGGACTTCGACACCCTGGCCGAGCACGGCGCCTTCGTCGGCTCCATGGCCGTGGTGGTGATGGGCCAGCACGACAGCGTGCGCGACGCCGCGCTCAACCTCATGCGCTTCTTCGAGATGGAGTCCTGCGGCCAGTGCACCCCCTGCCGCGCGGGCACCGGCCAGCTGGTGCGCCTGATGCAGGCGCCGCGCTGGGACGCCGAGCGCATGGACGAACTCTCGGCCGTGATGCGCGAGGCCAGCATCTGCGGCCTGGGCCAGGCCGCGCCCAACCCGGTGGACAGCGTGCGCCGGTTCTTCGCGAAGGAGGTGGGCCTGTGAGCACCCGCGATCTGCCGCCCGCCGCGGCGCCCATTGCCTTCACGCTCGACGGCCGCGCGGTGGAAGCCGCGCCCGGCGAGAGCCTGCTGGACGCCGCCGAGCGCGCCGGCGTGGTACTGCCCCGCCTGTGCGCCAGCGAGGGCCTGCGCCCGGCCGGCAACTGCCGCGCCTGCGTGGTCGAGATCGACGGCGAGCGCGTGCTGGCGCCCTCGTGCTGCCGCGCGCCCACGGCCGGCATGGTGGTCAGGAGCGACACGCCGCGCGCCGCCAACGCGCGCCGCACCGTGCTCGAGCTGCTGCAGGCCGACGCGCCGGCCACCACCGCGCTCAAGCACGACAGCGAACTCGCGCACTGGGCGCGCGAGAGCGGCGCGCGCGCCGGCCGCTTCGCGCCGCGCGAGGCCGTCGGCCAGGACCTCAGCCATCCGGCCATGGCGGTGAACCGCGACGCTTGCATCCAGTGCACGCGCTGCATCCGCGCCTGCCGCGAGACCCAGGGCAACGACGTGCTGGGCCTGGCCTTCCGCGGCGGCCGCGCGCAAATCGTGTTCGACCAGAACGACCCCATGGGCGCCAGCACCTGCGTGGCCTGCGGTGAGTGCGTGCAGGCCTGCCCCACGGGCGCCCTCGCGCCGGCCAACGGCGCCTTCGCCCAGCCCTCGCTCAAGCGGGTGGACTCGGTCTGTCCCTTCTGCGGCGTGGGTTGCCAGCTGCGCTACCACGTCGATGAGAACGATCGCATCGCGCACGTCGAAGGCATCGCGGGCCCGGCCAACGAGGGCCGCCTGTGCGTCAAGGGCCGCTTCGGCTTCGACTACGCGCACAGCCCCGAGCGCCTCACGCGCCCGCTGATCCGCCGCGCCGACGCGCCCAAGGACCCCACGGCCATCGAACGGCGCCAGACCGCGCAGGAGGTGCGCGAACTGTTCCGCGAAGCCAGCTGGGACGAGGCCCTGGATGCCGCGGCCGCGGGCTTTCGCGCCGCGCTGGGCGCCACCGCCGCGCGCGGCCGCGCCAGCCCGGTGGCCGGCTTCGGCTCGGCCAAGGGCACGAACGAAGAGGCTTACCTGTTCCAGAAACTGGTGCGCACGGCCTTCGGTACGCACAACGTCGACCACTGCACGCGCCTGTGCCACGCCTCCAGCGTGGCCGCGCTCATGGAAGGCCTGGGCTCGGGCGTGGTGAGCAACCCGCTGCGCGACGTCGAACACGCCGAGCTGGTGCTGCTGATCGGCGCCAACCCGGCGCAGAACCACCCGGTGGGCGCGACCTGGATCAAGAACGCCATCCGCCGCGGCACGCGGCTGGTGCTGGCCGATCCGCGGCGCACCGAGCTGGCGCGCCACGCCTGGCGCTACCTGGGCTTCTCGCCCGGCAGCGACGTGGCCCTGCTCAACGCCATGCTGCACGTGATCGTGGCCGAGGGCCTCACCGACCCCGCCTACATCGCCGCGCACACGCGCGACTTCGACGCCATCCAGGCCCACGTCGCGGCCTTCACGCCCGAGGCCATGGCGCCGGTCTGCGGCATCGCCCCCGAGGCGATCCGCGAGGTCGCGCGCGCCTTCGCCAGCGCCAAGAGCGCCATGATCCTCTGGGGCATGGGCGTGAGCCAGCACGCGCACGGCACCGAGAACGCGCGCGCGCTGATCGCGCTCTCGCTGATCACGGGCCAGATCGGCCGGCCCGGCACCGGCCTGCACCCCTTGCGCGGCCAGAACAACGTGCAGGGCGCGAGCGACGCCGGCCTCATTCCCATGGTGCTGCCCGACTACGCGCGCGTGAACGACGCCTCGGCGCGCGAGCGCGCCGAGGCCCTGTGGCGCCTGGCGCCCGGCACCCTGGGCGCCGAGCCCGGGCTCACGGTGGTCGAGATCATCGAGGCCGCCTACCGCGGCGACATCAGCGCCATGCTGGTCCAGGGCGAGAACCCGGCCATGAGCGACCCCGACGCCGCGCACGCGCGCGCGGCGCTCGCGGGGCTGAAGCACCTCGTGGTGCAGGACATCTTTCTGACCGAGACCGCCGCGCTGGCCGACGTGGTGCTGCCCGCCACCGCCTGGCCCGAGAAGACCGGCAGCGTGACCAACACCGATCGCTGCGTGCAGCTGGGCCGCAAGGCCGTGGCCTCGCCCGGCGAGGCGCGCGCCGACGCCTGGATCACCGAGCAGCTGGCCCGCCGCCTGGGCCTGGGCTGGGGCTATGGCATCGCGCCCGACGGCTCGGGCACCGGCGACGGCGCGCAAGGCATCGGCGCCGTGTACGAGGAGATGCGCGCGCTCATGCCCAGCATCGCCGGACTGTCGTGGCCCCGCCTGTGGCGCGATGGCGCGGTGACCTACCCGGTGAGCGACGAGCAGGACCCGGGCCAGCCCGTGGTCTTCACAGAGGGCTTCCCCATGCCCGAAGGCCGCGCGCGCCTGGTGCCCGCCGCGCTGGTGCCGCCGGCCGAGCGGCCCGACGGCGAGTACCCGTTGGTGCTCATCACCGGCCGCCAGCTGGAGCACTGGCACACCGGCAGCATGACGCGGCGCAGCGCGGTGCTCGACGCGATCGAGCCCAGCCCGGTGGTGAGCCTGAACCCCGCCACCGCCGAGCGCTTGGGCCTGCGCGCGGGCGCGCTGGCGCGCGTGCGCTCGCGGCGCGGCGCCATCGCCCTGCCGGTGCGCGTGGACGAAGCGATGCCGCCCGACACGGCCTTCATCCCCTTCGCCTACGCCGAGGCGGCGGCCAACCTGCTGACCAATCCCGCGCTCGATCCGCTGGGCAAGATCGCCGAACTCAAGTACTGTGCGGTGGACGTGCGGCCCGAGACGCACGAGGCGGCGTCGGCCTGACCTGCCTCAAGCCCCGGGCCGCGACCCTGGCCCCTCATGGGCCATCGACCCGCGACCACAGGAGACCCGCATGTTCAAGAAGATCCTCGTTCCCACCGACGGCTCCGAGGTGGGGCACCAAGCCGCCGCCACGGCGGCCCAGATGGCCAGCGAGTCGGGTGGGCAGGTGGTGGGCGTCTACGTCATCGACCCCTTCCCCTACATCGGCATCGGCGACGCCTCGGCCGTGGGCCTGCAGGCCTACCTGAGCGATGCCAAGCGCGTGGCCGGCGACGCGCTGGACAGCGTGGCCAACGCCTGCCGCGCGAAGAACGTGCCGTTCGCGGGCGACACCATCGAGCGCAACCTGGTGTGGGAGGGCATCCTGGAAACCGCCAAGGCCGAGGGCTGCGACCTGATCGTGATGGGCTCGCACGGCCGCCAGGGGGTCAAGGCGCTGATCCTGGGCAGCGTCGCGCAGAAGGTCCTGACGCACGCGCACATCCCGGTGCTGATCGTCAAGGGCTGAGCCGCGGGGAGCGGCGCCCGGCTCAGCGCCGGAAGCGCCCGCTGCCGTCGATGATGGACAGGTCGGCGAAGTCCAGCCCGGCGCGGCGCAGGCCTTCCACCACCACCTTGGCGCCCGCGAAGCCTTCCATCATGGCGGGCGCCGCTTCGCACTGGTAGGTGGCGCGCACATTGAACACCCAGGGGTTGACCGGCCGGTGCAGCACCATGGCCCCGGTGCCGGGCGCCACCAGCGGCACCTTGTGTTCGGCCAGCAGCGGCAGCAGCGCCTCGGCGTGCGGTGTGCCCCGGTTGAGGAACAGGGCCAGCACGCCGCGCTGGCGGGTCAGCTCGCGCGCGAACTGCACCGTCACCTTGGGGTCGAACCTGTCGTCGACCGAGATCAGTTCGACCTTCTCGCCGTGTACCCCGCCGCGGGCGTTCACGGCGTCGAAGTACAACCATTTGTAATGGCGCGCGAGTCTGCGCAGAGGCTCCCCCGGAAGGACAGTGTGGAAATGACGTAGGGCGCGGCAGCGGTCGCGGGCGGTCCCTAGAATCTTCCGCTTCCCGCTCAGGAGCCCTGCATGTCCGACGATCGCCGCCCCGACCTCTCCACCCCGGCCGAACCCGATGAACGGGCGGCCGACGGGGGCGGCGCCGAGGGCCTGATCCGCATCCGCGGCGCGCGCCAGCACAACCTCAAGGGCCTGGACCTGGACATCCGCACCGGCGAACTGACGGTGGTGACCGGGCCCAGTGGCTCGGGCAAATCCAGCCTGGTGTTCGACACCCTGTTCGCCGAGGGCCAGCGCCGCTACGTCGAGACCTTCAGCGCCTACGCGCGGCAGTTCCTGGACCGCATGGACAAGCCGGCGGTGGACCGCGTGGAGGGCGTGCCGCCCGCGATCGCCATCGACCAGACCAACCCGGTGCGGTCCTCGCGCTCGACCGTGGGCACCATGACCGAGCTCAACGACCACCTCAAGCTGCTGTTCGCGCGCGGCGCCGAGCTGTTCGACCGCGAGACCGCGCTGCCGGTGCGGCACGACTCGCCCGAGACCATCGCGGCCGAACTGCGGCGGCGCGCCGAAGCGCAGGGGGATCCCCGGCTGGTGCTGACCTTCCCGGTGGAATTGCCCGCCAACACCACGCCCGAGGAAATCGAACAGTGGCTCTCGGCCAGCGGCTACACCCGCGTACAGGCCGAGCGCACGGTGCAGCGCGAGGCGAAGGAAGATGCGCCCGCCGCCAAGGGGGCGAAGAAGGCCAAGCCGGTGATCGAGGCCGTGAAGCTGCTCGACGTGGTGGCCGACCGCTTCCGCGTGGCCAGCGCCGAGCCCGCGCGCGTGATGGAGGCCATCGAGACCGGCCTCAAGCGCGGCGGCGGCCGGCTCACGGTGTACGCCTTGAAGGAAGCGGGTGAGCCCGAGATCTGGAAGTTTTCGACCGGCCTGCACTGCCCCGAGAGCGACATCCGCTACAGCGAGCCCGCGCCGTCCATGTTCTCGTTCAACTCGCCGGTGGGCGCCTGCGACAGCTGCCGCGGCTTCGGCCGCGTGATCGGCGTCGACTACGGCCTGGTGATCCCGAACGACAGGCTCACGCTGCGCAACGGCGCCATCAAGGTGTTCCAGACGCCGGCCTGGAAGGAGTGCCAGGACGACCTGATGCGCCACGCCGAGGCGGCGGGCATCCCGCGCGACACGCCCTGGGCCAAGCTCACGCCCGAGCAGCAGGCCTGGGTGAAGAACGGCTCGCCGCAGTGGAACGGCAAGTGGAACCAGCAGTGGTACGGCGTGGGCCGCTTCTTCGAGTACCTGGAGAGCAAGGCCTACAAGATGCACATCCGCGTGCTCTTGTCCAAGTACCGCAGCTACACCGAGTGCCCGGTGTGCCGCGGCGCGCGCCTCAAGACCGACAGCCTGCTCTGGCGCGTGGGCACGGCGGCGCAGGCCGACGCGGTGCTGGCGCCGTCGCAGCGCTACCTGCCCGCGGGCGTGGCCTGGTCGCGCGCGCAACTGGAGGCGCTGTCCGGCCTGTGCCTGCACGACCTGATGCTCATGCCGCTGACGGATTTGCGGCGCTTCTTCGATTCCATCGTGCCTGCGCAGGCGGGCAGCACCGGCGAGCAGCAGGCGCTCAAGCTGCTGCTGGAAGAAATCAACACCCGCATCCGCTACCTCTGCGAGGTCGGCATCGGCTACCTCACGCTGGACCGGCAAAGCCGCACGCTCAGCGGCGGCGAGGTGCAGCGCATCAACCTCACCACCGCGCTCGGCACCTCGCTGGTCAATACGCTGTTCGTGCTCGACGAGCCCAGCATCGGCCTGCACCCGCGCGACATGGCGCGCATCGTCGACGCCATGAAGCGCCTGCGCGACGCCGGCAACACCCTGGTGGTGGTGGAGCACGACCCGGCCGTCATGCTCGCGGCCGACCGCCTGATCGACATGGGCCCGGGCCCGGGTGAGCGCGGCGGGCGCATCGTGTTCGACGGCACGCCGGCGCAGATCCGCTCGGCCGATACGCTCACCGGCGCCTACCTGGGCGCGCGCAAGACCATCGGCATGGGTTTCAAGCGCGCCGTCACCGACAGCACGCCGCGCCTCATCCTGGAAGGCGCGAGCGAGCACAACCTGAAGAACGTGTCGGTGGAGTTCCCCCTGCAGCGCCTGGTGGTGATCACCGGTGTGTCGGGCTCGGGCAAGTCCACGCTGATCCAGGACGTGCTGGCGCCCGCGCTCATGCGCCATTTCGGCCAGAGCACCGAATCGCCCGGCGCGCACGACCGCCTGCTCGGCGCCGAGCAGCTGGCCGACGTGGTCTTCGTTGACCAGTCGCCCATCGGCAAGACCGCGCGCTCCAACCCGGTGAGCTACGTCGGCGCCTGGGACGCCATCCGCGCGCTGTTCGCCGACGCGCCGCTGGCGCGCCAGCGCAGCTACACGCCGGCCAAGTTCAGCTTCAACAGCGGCGACGGCCGCTGCCCCACCTGCGGCGGCTCGGGCTTCGAGCACGTGGAGATGCAGTTCCTCTCCGACGTCTACCTGCGCTGCCCCGATTGCGACGGCAAGCGCTACCGGCCCGAAATCCTGGAAGTGAAGATCGATCGGGGCGGCCGGATGCTGAGCGTGGCCGACACGCTGGAGCTCACGGTGAACGAAGCGGCCCAGCTGTTCGCGCACGACCGCGAGGTGATCCGCGCGCTGCAACCCATCGTGGACGTGGGCCTGGAGTACGTGAAGCTGGGACAGCCCGTTCCCACGCTCTCGGGCGGCGAGGCGCAGCGCCTCAAGCTCGCGGGCTTCCTGGCCGAGGCCGCCAAGTCCGCGAGCGCCAGCCGCCAGGCCGTGTCGCGCAAGGGCACGCTGTTCCTGTTCGACGAGCCCACCACCGGCCTGCACTTCGACGACATCGCCAAGCTCATGCGCTCGCTGCGCAAGCTGCTGGACGCCGGCCATTCGCTGGTGGTGATCGAGCACAACCTGGACGTGATCCGCGCCGCCGACTGGCTGGTCGACCTCGGCCCCGAGGGCGGCGCCGGCGGCGGTGCCGTGGTGGCCGAGGGCCCGCCCGAGCAGGTGCGCGAGCACCCCACGAGCCACACCGCGCGGGCGCTGCGCGAGTACGCGGCGGCCATGGACCAGGTGCACGCGGTGGGCGAGGCGCCGGCGCCCTACCGCGCGCGCGCCGCCGCGCGCCGCGCGCCGCGCGACGAAGCCATCCGCATCGTCAACGCCAAGGAGCACAACCTCAAGCAGCTCAGCGTGGACATCCCGCGCGGCAAGTTCAACGTCATCTCGGGCGTGAGCGGTTCGGGCAAGAGCACGCTGGCCTTCGACATCCTGTTCAACGAAGGCCAGCGCCGCTACCTGGAAAGCCTCAACGCCTACGCGCGCAGCATCGTGCAGCCGGCGGGCCGGCCCGAGGTGGACGCGGTCTACGGCATCCCGCCCACCGTGGCCATCGAGCAGCGCCTGTCGCGCGGCGGGCGCAAGAGCACGGTGGGCACCACCACCGAGGTCTGGCATTTCCTGCGCCTGCTCTACGTGAAGCTGGGCACCCAGCACTGCGTGCACGACGGCGCGGCCGTGAAACCGCAGAGCGCCGACAGCATCGCGGCCGCCATCCTGCGCAAGCACGCGGGTCGGCATGTGGGCCTGCTGGCGCCGCTGGTGGTCAACCGCAAGGGCGTGTACACCGAACTGGCCGACTGGGCGCGCCCGCGCGGCTTCAGCCACCTGCGCGTGGACGGCGACTTCCTGCCCACCACCGGCTTCCCGCGCATCGACCGCTTCAAGGAACACACCATCGAATTGCCGGTGGCGGATTTCGTGGTGAACCCGGCCGACGAGGCGCAGCTGCGCCGCGAACTGGCGAAGGCGCTGGAGCACGGCAAGGGCATCCTGCACCTGTTGCACCCGCTCGACGGACTGAAAGAAGCCATCGCCGAGGGCCGACCCACGCGCGACATCGGCGCCGTGGAGGTGTTCAGCACCGCGCGCGCCTGCCCGGTGTGCAGCACCAGCTACCCCGAGTTGGACCCGCGCCTGTTCTCCTACAACAGCAAGCACGGCTGGTGCCCGGACTGCGTGGGCACAGGGGTGAAGCTCTCGCGCGAGCAGCGCAAGGCGCTCGACGACTCGGTGCGCGACGCCGACGAAAAAGGCCGCGAGCAGAGCTTCGCCGAGCCCGAAGTGGAGGGCGTGGGCGACGAGGCCTGCCCCACGTGCGAAGGCTCGCGCCTCAATGCGCAGGCGCGCGCCGTGCGGTTCGGTGGTGTGGCCATCACCGACATCGCGCGCCTGTCGGTGAGCGAGGTCCGGTCCTGGGTGCGCCGTCTCATGGACGGCCAGGACCTCAGCGGCCGCGAAGCCGACATCGCGCGCGACCTGCTGCCCGAGATCGAGAGCCGCCTGGCCTTCCTCGAGCAGGTGGGGCTGAACTACCTCACCCTGGACCGTGGCGCGCCCACGCTCAGCGGCGGCGAGGCGCAGCGCATCCGCCTGGCGGCCCAGCTCGGCAGCCATTTGCAGGGCGTGTGCTACGTGCTCGACGAGCCCACCATCGGCCTGCACCCGCGCGACAACCAGATCCTGCTCGACGCGCTGCACCAGCTCGGCCACCAGGGCAACACCCTGGTGGTGGTGGAGCACGACGAAGACACCATCCGCCGAGCCGACCACGTCATCGACATCGGCCCCAGCGCCGGCAAGCGCGGCGGGCGGGTGGTGGCGCAGGGCTCGGTGGCGGACCTGTCGGCCAACCCCGAATCGGTGACGGGCCGTTACCTGCTGCACGCCATGAAGCACCCGCTGCAGGCGCGCCGCGCCATGCCGGCGGACATGGAGGCGCTCGACCTGCGCGGTGCCGCGCTGCACAACCTGCAGGCACTCGACGTGAAGGTGCCGCTCAAGCGCCTGGTGGTGGTCACCGGCGTGAGCGGTTCCGGCAAGAGCACGCTCGCGCGCGACGTGCTGCTCACCAACGTCGCGGCGGCGGTGTCCCTGCGCGCCACGGCGGCTGGCAAGAAGGCCTGGGACAAGGGCGAGCGGCCCGCCTGGTCGGGCTGCGAACGCCTGATCGGCAGCGAGGCGGTGGACCGCGTGCTCGAGGTGGACCAGACGCCCATCGGCAAGACGCCACGTTCCTGCCCGGCCACCTACATCGGTTTCTGGGACACGGTGCGCAAGCTCTTCGCCGACACCCTGGAGGCCAAGGCGCGCGGCTACGGCCCGGGCCGCTTCAGCTTCAACACCGGCGAAGGCCGCTGCCCCAGCTGCGAAGGTCAGGGCGTGCGCACCATCGAGATGAGCTTCCTGCCCGACGTGAAGGTGCCCTGCGAAACCTGCCACGGCGCGCGCTTCAACCCCGAGACGCTGACCGTCACCTGGAAAGGCAAGAGCATCGGCGACGTGCTGCAGATGGAGGTGGACGAGGCGGTCGAGTTCTTCGCCTCCATGCCCGCCATCGCCCACCCGCTGCAGCTGCTCAAGGACGTGGGCCTGGGCTATCTCACGCTGGGCCAGCCGTCGCCCACCCTGTCGGGCGGCGAGGCGCAGCGCATCAAGCTCGTCACCGAACTGAGCAAGGTGCGCGACGAAGTGGGCCGGCGCGGGCAGAAGGCGCCGCACACGCTCTACGTGCTGGACGAGCCCACGGTGGGCCTGCACATGGCCGACGTGGAGAAGCTGATCCGCGTGCTGCACCGCCTGGTGGACGGTGGCCACAGCGTGGTGGTGATCGAGCACGACCTGGACGTGATGGCCGAAGCGGACTGGATCATCGACCTGGGCCCCGAGGGGGGATCGGGCGGCGGCCGCGTGGTGGCCGCGGCAGCGCCCGAGGCGGTGGTGGCGGCGGGCACGCACACCGGGCGTGTGCTGGCGCCGGTGTTGGCGAGGAGCTGACCCGCGTCAGCGCTGCTCGCAGGTGGGCGCGCCGCAGGCGCTCTGGCAGGCCTGCCGAACCCGCTCGAAGCGCTCGACGGCGTTGCAGGCGTAGGTCTGGGCGAAGTCGATCATCGCGGCGCGGCATTGCGGCGTGCGGTAGCGCAGGGGCACGCTGCCTTGCACCCCCGACGGGCAGGTGAAGCGGTGGTTCTCGGTCTGGAATGCCGGGCCGGTGGGCGCCTGGGCCACGGCGCGTGGCGCCGTCTGTTGTTGCGCTTGCGCGATGCCGCCGGCGCGGCCATCGCTGAGGACATCGGCCACGCCACCGCCCACGATCCGGGCAAGCTGTCCCGGGTCGGCGCCCGAGCCGGCGGCGATGCCTCCCACGGTGGCCAGGCCGGCGATGGCCATGGCCCGGCCGAAGAAGCCGCTGTCCGATTCGCTGGACGCGGCGGTGCGTTGCGCCTGCCGCTGTTCCCGCTGGGCCAGCAGTTGGGCATATTCCTGTTGAGTGCGCTCGGATTGCCCGGTCATCTGCTGCGGCAGCTCGCCCGCGCTGTTGCGTGCCGTCGGGTCCGCACCGGCCTCGAGCAGGTAGTCGATCAGGGCCTGATTGACGGTGCCGTTCTGGCCCAGGTAGGCGTTGTGCAGCGGCGTGGTGTCGTGCCGCGCGAACTCGCGCCCCGCGCTGAGCACGCGCGTGGCGCGGGCGTTGACATCGGCGCCCGCGGCCACCAGCAGGCGTGCGCTGGCCACCGCCTGGGCGCCGTCGCGTTCGCGCGCGGGGTTGCCGGGCGAGGTGTCGCGCAGGCCCAGGATGTGCAGCATGGTGTAGTCGACCTGGTAGGCGTAGTAGGGCACGTCCTTGGTGCGGGACAGGCGCCAATCGGGGTCGGAACTGAAGCGCGCGTTCGGGTCCAGGCCGAGGCGCAGGGCGGCCTGGAGCATGGCAGGCTCGGCGAAGGCGGCGATCATGCGCGGCAGCGGTTCGGACAGGGGGCGTGGCCGCAGGCGGATGCGCGCGCCCATGGCCACCAGGCGGTCGGCCAGGGCCGGGTCCTGACCCACGATCAGCGCCGCGTACAGGGACTCGTCCAGCGCGTCCTGGTCCGCGAACTTCAAGCCATGCTCGAGCAGCAGGTTCAGCGCCGCGAGGTTGCGCGCGAACAGGTGGGTCGGGACCACCCGGCGCTGGCTGAGGTCTTCACGGAGCGTGGGAGGCGGCAGGAAGAGGGCGTCGGCCAGGCGCGTCGGGCTGGGACCGTCGCCGGCGGGCCGCAACTGGGCCAGTTGCTGGTAGGGCAGCACGCGGCGCGGACCGGCACCGGCCGCCAGCGCGGCGCGCGCGAGGTCGAGCCGCTGGTCCCACAGGCCGACGGCCAGGGCGTTGTCGCGCAAGTCGGCGCTGTCGCTGGTGCGAAGCCGTTCGATGACCTGCGCGTCGTTGGTGTTGGACCGGAGGGCGCGCAGGCTGTCGCGATTGACGGTGGGGGTGGTTTCGCAGCCGGCGAGCCAGGCGGTGGCGAGCAGGAGGGTGAAGGTCAGGAGCGGTCGCATCGGCCCATGATAGGAGTCGCCTGGCGAACGGAGCCATCGCGGATGGGACCAGCGGCCACAGCACGCGGCTCGGCGTGCCCGCGCGGGACAGGAAGCCAGCGACCGTTGCCCTGTGACGCACCCGACCATCCACGTCCCCGCCGCGGCGCCGGCCAGGCCCGCGCTGGGCCTTCGCCACGCCGCCAGCGCCTCAACCGCGCGGCAGCGGCAGCGCGGTCTTGTAGCGCACCTGCTTGAGCGCGAAGCCCGAGCGGATCTTTTCCACCTCGGGCATGGGCGAAAGGCGTTCGAGGATGAAGCGCTCCAGCGCGCCGATGTCGGGCACCACCACGCGCAGCAGGTAGTCGGAGTCGCCCGTCATCAGGTAGCACTCCATCACCTCGTCGAGGTCGGCGATGCGCTGCTCGAAACGCGCCAGGGCTTCCTTGCTTTGCGTGGTCAGGCTGATGCTGATGAACACGTTGAGCCCCAGGCCCAGGCGCGCGGCGTCGGCCAGGGCCACGTACTGTCGGATCACGCCCGACTGCTCCAGCGCCTTCACGCGCGCCAGACAAGGCGAGGGCGAGAGGCCCACGCGCTGGGCCAGGGCCACGTTGGACAGGGAGCCGTCGCGCTGCAGCTCGTCAAGGATCCGGCGATCAAGGGCGTCCATGGTGGTTTGTGCTGTCAATGTCTGAAATGGCGGCATTGTCTGCTGCTCCGGTGGCTTTTGGCGAGCGTTTCGGCAGCACATGCCGGGGCCGCGGGGCTAGAGTGCCCCGCCATGAACCCCCACGACCTCATCTCCCAGGACCCGGACCCGCAGGAAACCGCCGAATGGCAGGAGGCCTTCCTGTCGCTGCTGCAGTCGCAGGGGCCCGCGCGCGCGCGCCAGATGCTCGATGGCCTGGTGGCGCTGGCGCGGCGCGAGCGCGTGGGCTGGCGGCCGCGGCTGAACACGCCCTACGTGAACACCATCGCGGCCGAGCAGCAGCCCCCGTTCCCGGGCGACCTCGCCATCGAGGAGCGCCTGGCTTCGCTCATGCGCTGGAACGCCCTGGCCATGGTGGTGCGCGCCAACCAGGCCCATGGCGAGCTGGGCGGGCACATCGCCAGCTACGCCAGCGCGGCCGACCTGTTCGAGACCGGCTTCAACCACTTCTTTCACGCGCGCAGCGAATCGCACGGCGGCGACCTGGTGTTCTTCCAGCCGCACAGCGCGCCCGGCGTGTACGCGCGCGCCTTTCTCGACGGGCGCCTGAGCGAGCGCGACCTGATGCACTACCGCCAGGAGATCGTCGCGCCCGGGCAGGGTGCGCGGGGCCTGTCCAGCTACCCGCACCCCTGGCTCATGCCCGACTTCTGGCAGTTCCCCACGGGCTCCATGGGCATCGGCCCCATCAGCTCGATCTACCAAGCGCGCTTCATGCGCTACCTCCAGCACCGAGGCCTGCTGGACACCGGCGGGCGCACCGTGTGGGGCGTGTTCGGCGACGGCGAGATGGACGAGCCCGAGAGCATGAGCGCGCTCACCCTGGCCGCGCGCGAGAAGCTCGACAACCTGGTGTGGGTGGTCAACTGCAACCTGCAGCGGCTCGATGGCCCGGTGCGCGGCAACGATCGCATCATCGACGAGCTGGAGCGCCTGTTCGCGGGCGCGGGCTGGAACGTCATCAAGCTGCTGTGGGGCAGCGACTGGGACGGTCTGTTCGCGCGCGATCCCGGCGGCGCGCTGGCGCAGGCCCTGGGCGACACGGTGGATGGCCAGATGCAGACCTTCGCCGCCAAGGACGGCCGCTTCAACCGCGAGAACTTCTTCGGGCAGAACCCGGCGCTGGCCGCGCTGGTGCAGGGCCTGAGCGACGAGCAGATCGATCGCCTCAAGCGCGGCGGGCACGACCTGGTGAAGATTCACGCCGCCTACGCCGCCGCCGTGGCGCACCGCGGACAGCCCACGGTGATCCTGGCGCACACCAAGAAGGGCTACGGCATGGGCGCCGCCGGCCAGGGCCGCATGACCACGCACAGCCAGAAGAAACTCGACGCCGACGACCTGCTGGCCTTTCGCGACCGCTTCGCGCTGCCGCTGAGCGACGAGCAGGCCACGGGCCTGGCCTTCTACAAGCCGGCCGAGGACAGCGCCGAGCTGCGCTACCTGCGCGAACGCCGCGCCGCCCTGGGCGGCGCCCTGCCGCGGCGCGAGACCGCGTGCGAGCCGGTGCCCGTGCCCGCCGCCGAGGCCTACGCGGGCTTCGCGCTGAACGCCGGCGGCAAGGAGATGAGCACCACCATGGCCTTCGTGCGCCTGCTGGGCAACCTGCTCAAGGACGGCGCGCTGGGTCCGCGCATCGTGCCCATCGTGGCCGACGAGGCGCGCACCTTCGGCATGGCCAACCTGTTCAAGCAGGTCGGCATCTACAGCAGCGTGGGCCAGCGCTACGCGCCGGAGGACATCGGCTCGGTGCTGAGCTACCGCGAGGCGCTGGACGGGCAGATCCTGGAGGAGGGCATCAGCGAGGCCGGCGCCATCGCCAGCTGGACGGCCGCGGCCACCAGCTACAGCGTGCACGGCCTGGCCATGCTGCCCTTCTACATCTACTACTCGATGTTCGGTTTTCAGCGCGTGGGCGACGCCATCTGGGCCGCGGCCGACCAGCGCGCGCGCGGCTTCCTGCTGGGCGCCACCTCGGGCCGCACCACGCTGGGCGGCGAGGGCCTGCAGCACCAGGACGGCAGCAGCCACCTGGTGGCCGCGACCATTCCCAACTGCAAGGCCTACGACCCGGCCTTCGCGGGCGAGCTGGCGCTCATCGTCGACGCCGGCCTGCGCGAGATGCTGGTGGAGCAGCGCGACGTTTTCTACTACCTCACGTTGATGAACCAGAACTATGCCCAGCCCGACCTGCCAGCCTCGGCGCGCGAAGGCGTGCTGAAGGGCGGCTACGTCTTCGGCCGCTTCGGGCCGGTGGACGGCGCGCCGCTCACGCTGCTGGGCTCGGGCGCCATCCTCACCGAGGTGCGCGGCGCGGCCGAGCGGCTGGCGCAGCAGGGGTTTTGCGTGCACGTGTGCAGCATCACGAGCTGGAGCGAACTCGCGCGCGAGGCGCAGGCCGCCGAGGCCGAGGGGCGCGACTCTTGGTTGGGCCAGGTGCTGGCCGGCACCGCCGGGCCGGTGCTGGCCGCGAGCGACTATGTGCGCGCCGTGCCCGAGGCGCTGCGCGCCTGGCTGCCGCCGGGCCGCGCCTACCGCACCCTGGGCACCGACGGCTTCGGCCGCAGCGACACGCGCGCGGCGCTGCGCGCGTTCTTCCAGGTGGACGCGGCCAGCATCGCCGAGGCGGCGCGGCGCGCAGGGCCGGCGCACTGAGCGCCTTGGATCTTCACCGGACGGGCAGGCTGCTGCACAGCGCGTCGAGGCGCTGGCGGAGTTCCGCTGTCACGGTGATGGGCTTGTCGGCCTTGGTTTGCGTGTTGACATGCTGGATGAGGCCAAGCGCGGGCCACCAGGCGGGGTCCTTGTCGTCAACCTGGTGCTGGCGGGCCAAAAAATGCAGGGTGTCGGCGAAGTCGCGCTCCAGATCCCGGTTCGATGCGCGCTCCTCATCGGCGAGCGCATCGTCCGGGCGGCGGGCCCCCGCGTACACCCATGGATCGCTGGCGTCGTTGTTGCCGTACTGCAGGAGCACGCTGCCCACGGGCAGCCGGTTCACGTGGTCGCGCAGCGCCGACAGGGCGGTGCTCGCCAGCACGTGTTCCCCTTGCGGGTTCAGCCGGCCGATCCTGATCTCGGGCAGGGGTCGGGTCACGGGACCGCCGGGCGCTGAAGCGGCATTCAAGGCCGCGCAGAGCCTCAGGGAGGCCTGGCGCAGTGCGGCGGTATTGACCACGCCCTTCTTCTGTTGATCCAGAAGATTCAACACGTTCTTGGCGGCCTCGGCGACGTCGGGTCGTCCTTCGTCCCGGCTCAGGGTGGCATACATGGCAGCGACGCGCGCGCGTGTCTGCCGATGGGCCTGGGTGTAGTTGACCGGCTTGAACACGTCCCGCAGGGACTGGTACGCGGACCAGGCATTGGTGGCAAAGTACTCGAGGCCGCCCTTCTTGTGTCGGTGGATGTAGATGTAGTTGTTGCGGACCCCATGCTGGAGCACCGCGTTGAAGGACGTGGCGGCGGCGCCTGCGGCCCGCAGTTCGTTCTGGCTGGGCGCCAGGTTTTCTGGCGGGGGGGTGATGGGCTGGGCCGCGGTGCATTTGTGGTGCCAGCGGTCGGCAGAAGACATTCGGTGCATGGTCGGGACGGGCGTGGTGCCGGGCAGTCAGGAGGTGCGGACTGAGTGCGCGGCTCCGTGGCCGGGTTCCGGGCCTGGCCGAATGGCCGTTCGGCGCGGGTGGCCTGCCGGCCTTTCGGCGATCGCCCACGGTGGACAGCCCCGAACAGGCGCGATGATGCGGGGCCAGCGCCGCTGGCCGGCGTCCCCGCCCCCGCATGCCCCTGCAAACCATCCACATCCACCCCGCCGCGCCGGCCAAGCCCGCGCTGGGCGCGCCTTGCAATGGCTGCGGCGTGTGCTGCCTGGCCGAGCCCTGCCCCCTGGGTCGCGTGATATCGCGCCGTCGCCGGGGCGCTTGCGACGCCCTGCGCTGGGACGACGCGGCGGGTCTCTACCGCTGCGGCGCGATCAGCGACGCGCCAGGGGTGTTGGGTCCGCGCTGGGCCTGGGCGGCGCCGCTGCTGCGGCGCCTGGCGCGGCGCTGGATCGCCGCCGGCGTGGGCTGCGATGCGGCGATCGAGGTGGATCGGCCGGCGGCCAATGGGCCTGTGGCCTAGCGGTCACTTGAAGTACTTGCTCAGCTCATGGTCGAGGCGCTCGTCGGGGGAGACGGTGGTTCGGGCGCGTGTGGGGACCGGGGTGCGTGGGGGCTCGGGTTCGACCGTGGACGTGTCCGAATCGCTGGTGGTGCGGAGGTCGTTGTCGATCGTGAAAGCGGTATCGGTGCTTGGCTCGCCGGCCTCTTCCGCCAGGGCCTGTTTCAGTGCCTTCACGCATTGGCACAGTGCCGCGCTGTGTTGGAGCTTGTGGACGGCCCCGAGATGGGCCAGGTCGAAGAGGTTTCGGGCCGCTTGCTGAACCTGTGGTGAGTGCGGGGTGTGGAGGCCGTCCAAGCCCAAGGCATAGATGTAGCCGACGAAGTTTTGCCGCTGCTGTTTGCTTTTCCAGAGGGACCGAGTGGTCGATAGCCAATGCGTGCCTTGGCTGTTTTTCTTCAGATACAGCGTCTTGTTGGTGGGCAAGCCGTTTTTGCTTTGCGCGCCGAGGAAGGCGTCGAGCGCCGAGACCTTGGCCAGCGTGAGCGAGCCGCCCGCGCCGGGGTCCTGTATCGGGTGGTTCGCCACCGCGGCGTACTTGGGCTTGGCTGGGGCGTCGGCAGGCAGCTTGTGGTAAGGGGCGCGTGTGGTCTTGATCATGGCGGTTCGAAGGGTGGTGCGGGGGCGTCAGGCCACGGGCTTGCCTTGCGCTGCTGCAGCTTGTGGCTGTCTCTGCGTGGCGCGGCGCGAGGCCCGGGTTCCGCGATGGGCCGGATGGCGGAGGCCGCTGTCGCCGGCGCGGAACCGTGCCGCTGCGAGCGCTCACGGCATGGGTGAGCGTTCCCTTCGGTTTTTTCCAGCGGCCCAGGGGCCGAGGCGCGGGTGGGCCGCGCGCTTCAGCGCGCCAGCAGCACCGCCACGCCGATGGCCAGCAGCACCGCCGCTGCGATCAGCAACCGCGTGCGCACGCGCAGCAACTGCACCGCTTCCACCAGGCGCGCGTTCTGCTCGGCCAGCTCGCTGAGGGTCTGGGCCATCTGCTGCTGGGCGGTGGCCTGCTGGTCGATGAGCTGGCGCGCCTCGATGAGGTGCTGGCGCAGCTCGCCCAGGCTGGGTGTTTCGGCGGCCGGGTCCAGGGGCGTGCCCACGGGCGTGGGGGCGCTGGGCGCTTTCTGTTTGTCGAGCAGTTTGCGCGCGGCCGCGAGCACCTTGGGTGCGTGTTCGATCACGTCGCCCCAGGGGATGATTTTCAAGGCGGCGATCCAGGGGATGGGCATGAGGCTCCTTTCGGCCGGGCGGGCGTGGGGCCCGGCCGGCGGCCTCAAGGATCGCATGGGGGCTTGTCACCATGCGACAAGCGGGCTCACTGCTCGTTGAACAGCGTCTCGGGCGGGTTGGTCGTGGGGGGCGACGCCGGATCCACCGGTGGCGCCCCTGGGGTGGCTGGCGGTGTGGGCGTCTGCCTGGACCGAAGGCTGGGCCGTGGCACGCGCTGCGGCTTCAACGGGCCTCGAGGGCTGGTCAGCGGAGGCTGGTCGGGCGGCGTGGGGCTGGTGGGCGTCGACTGGGACTTGCTGGTCCGCAGGCTTTCCTCCGGGATGGGTTCGACGTTGGACCTGGGCCGATCCGACTGGGCGCCTGGTGGGGCGGGTTCCTCGGACGGCTCCAGGGCCGATGGCCGGTCCCGGCCCACAGGCAAGAGTGGCAGTTGCAGGGTAGGGGCGCCAACTTGGGTTTGGGGCGATGCGAGGGACTTTTCCGGGGGAAACATCAGGTCTTGAAGGTCAAGCAGCGCCTGCTCCCGCTTCTGCTTTTGCTTCAGCTTCTGTTGGTCCAGGTAGGTCTGTCTGATCGGGTTCAGATTCTGTCGGGCGACCTGCTTGACCGGCAGCCGGGCCACCCTGCTGGTTTTGACCTTTCTGGGCGTGCCGCCCGAGTTGGGGGGCGAGCTCTCCTCGCTCAGCGAGACCGTCGTTTGCGACGCGGTGCTGCTCTCGTCTTCATCCGTCGGCGGGTGCCGTGGCGATCTGTCCGTGTTCGACCGGGGCGTGTGCGCGCTCGGCTGCCGTGGCGTCGACGCCGTTGAGCGCGGCGCGACCTGGGCGCTTTCCATCCGCTTGAGTTGCTGCAGCAGTTCGGGGGTGCAGGGCAGGCCGAACACCTGGGTGCTGTCGCTCGCGCACAGCCTGCCGAGATCCTGGGCCGCTCGCTGGGCTTCGCGCGGCGCTGAAGGCAGCTTGAGCCAGGAGGTGGTCAGGCCCTTCAGCTGCGCGGTGGCGCCCTGGTGCTGGGTCTGCTTGAGCTTGCGCGGCTGCGTGGCGCGGGTCTGCGGGTCTTCGTGCCGAGAGTCGAACTTGGTGGTGATGTAAGGCTGCGCGGTCCGATCGGACGAGGGGGCGGTGGTCTTCAGGTAGAGCACCCGGGGCTGCTGGTCTTTCTCGGTCTTGTTCACCGCGGCCTCGACCACCTGGCGCAGGGGCGTCGCCTGGGCCTGGCCGGGCAGCGCGGCATCGAGCTTGTATTGTTTGGGGCTGGAGCGGGAGATCATGGAGAGGGCGCGCGTGGCGCTGCGGAGTGGAAAACCCCTCTCGGTGGCAGCCGCCGCGGCGCGAAATCCTCAAGGACGCCTATCCGAGAGCGGCACCGCCCGGCCGCTTCCTGCTATCGAAGCGCGAGCTCAGGCCGGCTGGCGCCGCAGCAGGAACACCCCCAGCAGCGCCACGCCGACCAGCAGCGCCGGGAAGCCCAGCGTGGGCGACCACTGCAGCGCCGCCGCGCCCAGCGCGGGCGCCAGCACGCCGCCGAGCGTGTAGCTCATCACCAGCACGGCGGTGCTGTTCACCAGGGTGATGCCTTGCTCGCGCGAGCCGATGTCGATCATCGCCAGCGTGTAGAGGCAGCCGCCCGCGCCGCCCCACACGAAGGCCACGGGCGCGGCCAGCCAGGGCGTGTTCGCGACGAAGGGGATCAGCAGCGTGCCGAGCAGCGTGATCCAGGCGCAGCCGCGCATGAGCAGCAGGCGCGCGGCGCGCTCGTCGCCCCAGCGCTGGCGCGGGTGGTGCGCCAGGCGGTCGGACAGCACGCCAGCGGGCAGCATCATCAGCGCACTGCCCAGCCCGCTGGCCGAGACCAGCAGGGCCGAGACCACCGCGCCCAGGCCCAGGGCCAGGCCATACAGCGGCAGGATGGACGTGAGCCCGCTTTCGAAGAAGCCGCCGACGAAGCCCACCGTCATGATCAGCGGGTGCGCGGCCAGCGCGTGCCACACGCCGCCCAGGCCCACGCGGGCCTCGTGCGCGTCGGCCGCGGGCGGCACGCGGGGGATCAGCAGGCTCCAGGCCAGGCCGATGGCCATGCAGCCGAAGGCGAGCCAGATCGCGGTGTCGCTCTGCGGCCCCACCCAGGCCAGCATCAGCGGGCCGAGCACGAAGGTGACGCCGACCAGGGTTTCGAAGATGCCCACGTAGCGGCCGCGCTGGCCGGGCGGCGCGAACTCGGCCACGATGGCCTCGGCCAGCACCCAGCGCAGGCCCGAGGCCATGCCGGCGATGAGCTTGAGCCCGAACCACAGCGGCAGCCAGGACGAGAGCGCGAAGCCCATGGTGGCCAGCGTGGGGATGAGCGCCGACAGCCACAGCGTGGGCCGCCTTCCCAGCGCGCGCGTGACGGACGAGGCGAAAGGCACCATGAGGAAGATGCCGAACCAGCCGCTGGCCGCGAACACGCCGGCCAGGGCGGTGGACTCGCCGCCGTCCTTCAGGCGCAGCAGCAGCAGGGGCGTGAGCATGAAGTAGCCCACGAGCTCGAAGAAGGTGGCGCCAAAGATGGCGACCAGGCCCAGGCGGGCGTGGGCCGGCGGCGCGGCGGGCGCTCGGCCGCCGGCGGGCAGCGGGTGTTCGCTCATGCCTGGCCTCTGGCCGCCAGCACCGCCTCGGCCACGTCGGCGAAGCCCTTGCCCCGTTCGCGCGGGGCCACGTAGCGGGGGTGGTGCGCGAGCTGCGCCCAGAAGCGCGCGATGTTGGCCACGCCCACGCTGTGCGGGAAGCGCGCGAACATGGCGGCGTCGTTGGTGGAGTCGCCCACGTAGACCCAGTGATCGATCTCGGCGTCGAGGTCGCGCCCCAGGCGCTCGCGCAGGATCCAGCGCGCGCCGCTGAGCTTGTCGTGCGCGCCGATCCAGCCGTTGACGTGGATGGAACTCACGGTGGCGGTGAGGCCTTCGTCGCGCAGGATGCCGAGTGCGCGCGCGATGTCGGCCTCGCCCAGGTGGGCGTGCTCGCTGTGGTCGATGGCGATGTCGGTTTCGCGGCCCGCGCTGTCGGTGGCCAGGCGCGCCTGAGGCAGCTCGCGCAGCACACGCGCGGCGGCGGCCCGCAGGCGGGTGAGGTTCGCGGCGCGGGTGGCCGCGTCCTGCGCGTAGGCCTTGCGCAGGCGCCCGCCGTCGTTCCACAGCGCCACGGCGCCGTTCTCGGCCACGATGGCGTCGATCGGCCAGCTCAGCGCGAAGGGTTCGCTCCAGCCGGCCGGGCGGCCGGTGACGGCGAACACCGGCAGGCCGGCCGCGCGCAGGCGGAGCAGTGCCGCGCCCGCCTCGGGCGCGAGCGCCCCCTCGGCCGTGAGGGTGTCGTCGATGTCGGTGAGCACGCCATGGATGCGCGCGCGCTCGTGCGGGGGCCAGTCGGCCAGCGGGGTGGGTTGCATGGAGGGGCGGCAGTTTCTCACAGGGGCCGCACCGGCGTGGTGCCACTGGGAGGGGATATCCCCACGCCAGAAAGGAGGCCGAGTAGAATGCCGGCCCATCCGAGGAGCGTTGCAGCGCCCCACCCGCACCGAGCGGGCCGCGGGCGTGAGGCTCGGACCCTTCAACCGGCAACCACGCTCATCCACTGCACGTGCGATGGGTTCCCTCGTCTCCCTTCCCGCGCGGTGGCTTTCAACGTTTTGGAGCGCCACATGAATGCACGAATCAACCCCACCGCCGACTGCGTGATCGCCGACATCGGCCTGGCCGACTGGGGCCGCAAAGAGATCAAGATCGCCGAGACCGAGATGCCCGGCCTGATGGCCATCCGCGAAGAGTACGCGGCCAAGCAGCCGCTGAAAGGCGCGCGCATCACCGGTTCGCTGCACATGACCATCCAGACCGCGGTGCTCATCGAGACGCTGCAGGCCCTGGGCGCGCAGGTGCGCTGGGCCTCGTGCAACATCTTCTCCACCCAGGACCACGCGGCCGCCGCCATCGCCGCCGCCGGCACGCCGGTCTTCGCCGTCAAGGGCGAGACCCTGGTCGACTACTGGGACTACACGCACCGCATCTTCGACTTCGGCGCCAAGGGCACGGAAGGCGAAGGCCCCAACATGATCCTCGACGACGGCGGCGATGCCACGCTGCTCATGCACCTGGGCAAGCAGGCCGAGAAGGACCCCTCCGTGCTGGCCAAGCCCGGCAGCGAGGAAGAGCGCATCCTGTTCGCGGCCATCAAGGCCAAGCTGGCCGAGGACGCCACCTGGTACAGCCGCAAGAGCGCGCAGATCATTGGCGTGACCGAGGAGACCACCACCGGCGTGCACCGCCTGAAGGAAATGTCGGTCAAGGGCTCGCTGATGTTCCGCGCCATCAACGTCAACGACTCGGTCACCAAGAGCAAGTTCGACAACCTCTATGGCTGCCGCGAGTCGCTGGTCGACGGCATCAAGCGCGCGACCGATGTGATGATCGCCGGCAAGGTGGCCGTGGTGGCCGGCTACGGCGACGTGGGCAAGGGCTCGGCCCAGGCGCTGCGCGCGCTGAGCGCACAGGTGTGGGTGACCGAGATCGACCCCATCAACGCCCTGCAGGCCGCGATGGAAGGCTACCGCGTGGTGACCATGGAGTACGCCGCCGACAAGGCCGACATCTTCGTCACCACCACCGGCAACCGCGACGTCATCACCTTCGAGCACATGGCCGCCATGAAGGACCAGGCGATCGTCTGCAACATCGGCCACTTCGACAACGAGATCCAGGTTGCCAGGCTGGAAGAGAAGTGCCAGTGGGAAGAGATCAAGCCCCAGGTGGACCACGTGATCTTCCCGGACGGCAAGAAGATCATCCTGCTCGCCAAGGGCCGGCTGGTGAACCTGGGCTGCGGCACCGGTCACCCCAGCTTCGTGATGTCCTCCAGCTTCGCGAACCAGACCATCGCGCAGATCGAGCTGTTCACGCACCCCGAGGGCTACGACGTGGGCAAGGTTTACGTGCTGCCCAAGCACCTGGACGAAAAGGTGGCGCGCCTGCACCTGAAGAAGGTCGGTGCCCAGCTGACCGAGCTGAGCGACGAGCAGGCCGCCTACATCGGCGTGCCCAAGCAAGGCCCGTACAAGCCGGACACCTACCGCTACTGATCGCCGCCGTGCGCGCCGACCAGTTGCTCGTCGAGCGTGGTCTGGCGGCGTCGCGCTCGCAGGCCCAGCGGCTGATCGCGGCCGGCGTGCGCTGGCGCGCCGGTGGCGGCTGGCGGCCCGTGGCCAAGAACGGCGACGAGCTGCCCGCCGGCGCCGAGCTGGAGCTGCTGGACGCGGCCGAGGCGCGCTACGTCTCGCGCGGCGGCCTGAAGCTGGAGGGTGCGCTGGCGCACACCGGCGTCGATCCGCGCGGCCTGCACGCGCTCGACGTGGGCCAGAGCACCGGCGGCTTCACCGATTGCCTGCTGCAGCGCGGCGCGGCCCAGGTGGTGGGCGTGGACGTGGGCAGCGGCCAGCTCAACGCGCGCCTGCGCGGGGATGCGCGGGTGATCGCCATCGAGCATTGCAACGCGCGCGATTTGACGGCTCAGCGCCTGCGCGAGGCCGGGGCCGAGCCGCCTTTTGACCTGATCGTCGGCGACCTGTCCTTCATCTCGCAGACCCTGGTGTGGCCCGCGCTGGCGCCGCTGCTCAAGCCCGGCGGCCACGGCCTGGTGCTCGTCAAGCCGCAGTTCGAGCTGCAGCCCGAAGACATCGGCAAGGGTGGCCTGGTGAAGGACGCCGCCTCGTACGCGCGGGTGCGCGAGCGCATCACGACCGCGCTGCAAGGCCTGGGCCTTGAGCCGCTCGACTATTTCGACAGCCCCATCGCCGGTGGCGATGGCAACCGCGAGTTCTTCGTCTTCATTCGGAAACCGGCATGAACCTGCCCATTAGCTTCGAATTCTTCCCGCCCAAGACGCCCGAAGGCGCGCAGAAGCTGCGCGCCGTGCGCCAGCAGCTCTACGCGCGCGCGCCGCTGTTCTGCTCCGTCACCTACGGCGCCGGCGGCTCCACGCAGGAGGGCACCTTCGGCACCGTGCGCGAGATCCTCGCCGAGGGCGTGGACGCGGCCTCGCACTTCTCGTGCATCGGCGCCACGCGCGCTGGCGTACGCGAGCAGCTGGCGCAGCTCAAGGCCATGGGCGTCAAGCGCCTGGTGGCGCTGCGCGGCGACCTGCCCAGCGGCTATGGCCTGGGCGGCGAGTTCCACTACGCGAGCGACCTCGTGGCCTTCATCCGCGCCGAGACCGGCGAGGACTTCCACCTGGAGGTGGCGGCTTATCCCGAGGTGCACCCGCAGGCCCGCTCGCCCGAGGCCGACCTCAAGGCGTATGTGACCAAGGTCCGGGCCGGCGCGCATTCGGCGATTACGCAGTACTTCTACAGCGCCGATGCCTACTTCCGCTTCGTCGACGAGGCGCGCGCCCTGGGCGCCGACATTCCGGTGGTGCCCGGCATCATGCCCATCACCAGTTCCACGCAGCTCATGCGCTTCTCCGATGCGTGCGGGGCCGAGATCCCGCGCTGGATCCGGCTGCGCCTGCAGGCCTACGGCGACGACACGGCCTCGATCAAGTCCTTCGGCCTCGACGTCGTCACGTCCTTGTGTGAGCAATTGCTTCGCGGCGGGGTGCCGGGCCTGCACTTCTATACGATGAACCAGAGCGCGGCGACGCTGGAGATCCTGCGCCGCCTCGACGCCCGCTGATGGCCCCCTGACCCGCATGACGCCCACCCGCCTCGCCGCCCTGGCCGTGCTCGCCGTCGCCCTCGTGGGCTGTGCGAGCCGCGGCGGGCCGCCGGGCGAGGACTGGGGCGCGGACGGGCCGGCCGCGCACGAGGCGCGCGAGATCGGGCGCGGCAACGCCTCGTGGTACGGCGAGCCGCACCATGGCCGGCGCACCGCGAACGGCGAGGTCTTCGACATGAACGAACTCACCGCTGCGCACAAGACCCTGCCATTCGGCACGCGCGTGCGCGTGGAGAACCCGGCCACGGGGCAGGCGGTGGTGGTGCGCATCAACGACCGCGGGCCGTTCGCGCCGGGGCGCGTGATCGACCTCAGCCGCGCGGCGGCCGAGCGCATCGGCCTCATCCGCGCGGGCGTGGCGCCCGTGGTGCTCTACACCGATTGAGCGGGCCGCCGGTGGCCGCTCAGCGCTCGTCGTAGCTGACGACGACCCGGTCGGTGGTGGGGCGGGCCTGGCAGCTCAGCACGAAGCCCTGTTCGGTTTCCCAGGGCTCCAGCGTGAAGTTCTTCTCCATCTCCACCTGGCCTTCCATGACCTTGGCGCGGCAGGTGCAGCACACGCCGCCGCGGCAGGACCAGGGCAGGTCCAGGCCGGCCTCCAGCGCCACGTCGAGCACGCGCTGGTCGCGGCCCATGCGCAGTTCGTGCGGTTTGCCGTCGAGCACCACGGTCAGGGCCACCTCGCCCTCGGCCTGGGGCGCGCGGCCCAGCTGCACGCGCTCGCGCTCGCCGCGCGGCAGGGCCTCCAGCGTCGGCGAGGTGAAGCGCTCGGTGTGGATGCGCTCGGGCTTCACGCCGGCGCCCAGCAGGGCCTGCTCGGTGGCCTCGATCATGGCCTCGGGGCCGCAGACGAAGACCTCGTCCATGCTGGGCACGGGCAGCAGGGCGGCGATGAGGGCGCGCACCTTGTCGCCGTCGATGCGGCCTTCCAGCAGCGGCACCTCCTGCGCCTGGCGCGAGAGGATGTGGATCAGCGTGAGGCGGTCGCGGTAGCGGTCCTTCAGGTCTTGCAGGGCCTCGTTGAACATCACGCTGGCCATGCGCCGGTTGCCATAGACCAGGGTGAACTTGGCGGTGGGCGATTCCTCCAGTGTGCTGGTCATGATGGACAGGATGGGCGTGATGCCCGAGCCCGCCGCGAAACCCACCCGGTGCAGGGCGCGCGGGCGGTGCACGGTGAAGCGGCCGTCGGGCGGCATCGCCTGCAGCGTGTCGCCGGCCTTCAACCGCGTGGCGGCCCAGTTGCTGAACACGCCGCCGTCGACCGGGCGGATGCCCAGCGTGAGCTCGCTCTTGCTGGTGTACAGGCTGCGTGGGCTGCTGATGGAGTAGCTGCGCCGCACGTCCTGGCCGTCGATGAGCGCGCGCACCGTGAGGAACTGGCCGGGCTCGAAGGCGAAGGCGCCGCGCCGCTCGGCGGGCACGGCCAGGGTGACGGCCACCGAGCCCGCGGCCTCGGGGCTCACGCGTGCAATGGGCAGCTCGACGAATCCGCGGGGGCTGGTGCTCATGGTCAGTAGGGCTTGAAGAGGTCGAAGGGTTCGAGGCAGTCCAGGCAGCGGTAGAGCGCCTTGCACGCGGTCGAGCCGAAGGGCGAGGTTTGTGTGGTGTGGGTGGAGCCGCAGCGCGGACAGGGCACGGGCTGGCCGGCGGCGCGGCGCGCGAAGCCCACCACCTGGGCGCCGGCCTGCGCGGCGCGGCCATTGGGCGGCGCGATGCCGTAGGCGCGCAGCTTCTCGCGCGCGGCGGGCGCCATCCAGTCGGTGGTCCAGGCGGGCGAGAGCTGCGTCACCACGCGTGCGGCGATGCCGCTGTCGCGCAGCGCGGCGCGGATGTCGTCCTCGATTTGCCCCATGGCCGGGCAGCCGCTGTAGGTGGGCGTGATGACCACCTCGGCCACGCCGTCCCCGCCCCGGCGCACCTCGCGCAGGATGCCCAGCTCGGCCAGGCTCACCACGGGGATCTCGGGGTCGCTCAGGTGCGCGATGGCCGCGCGCACGGCGTCCAGCGAAGGGGGGTCGCGCAGCGCCGCGTCCATGGCCTCACCACACGGCCTGGGGGTGTTCGCGGGCCAGGCTCTGCATTTCGGCGAGCAGGAAGCCCATGTGTTCGGAGTGCAGGCCGCGCTTGCCCTGCGTCACGTAGCCGCCGTCGGCGGGGCGTCGCAGCGTGGCCTCGGCCAGCACCTCGTCCAGCAGCGCATCCCAGGCGGGCTTGAGTTCGGCGAGGGCCACGCCAGTGCCGTTGGCCACGGCGGCGGACTCGGCCTCGTCGCCGGTCCAGAACTCCTGGGTGTGCGGCATGAGGTGGTCCAGCGCGGCCTGCGCGCGGGCGCGGCTCTCATCGGTGCCGTCGCCCAGGCGCACCAGCCAGTCGCCGGCGTGGCTCAGGTGGTAGCGCACCTCTTTGAGCGACTTGGCCGCGATGGCGGCGAGCTGCGGATCGGCGCTGGCCTGCAGGCGCTCCCACCACAGGTTCATGAGCGCGGCGTAGAGCACGTTGCGCACGGTGGTGGTGGCGAAGTCGCGGTCGGCGCGCGCGGGGCCGGCGAGCGGGCCGTGGTGCGGCAACTCCAGCAGCGTGAAGTTGCGGAACTCGTGCGTGGCGCGGAAGTAGGCCAGGCTGTCTTCGGTCAGGGCGCCGTCGGCGCGCGCGCCTTGCAGGTGGGCGAAGCGCTGGGCCTGCGCGGGCTCGGCGTTGATGCACCGGGCCGCGTGCTGGTAGAGCAGGCGCGCCTGGCCCAGGTGGTCGAGCGCGTGGTTGGCCAGGGCCAGATCCTCTTCCAGGATGGGCCCGTGGCCGCACCACTCGGCGTTGCGCTGGCCGAGCACGAGGGCGTTGTCGGCCAGGTGCAGCAGGTAGTCGACGGGAGCGGAGTCGCCTGCCCCCACGCGGCCCACGTCGTGTGGTGCGCTGCCCCCCGAGGGGGTGCCGGCTGGCTTGGAGCGGTCCTGCGCGGCGCCCATCACATGTGCCCCACTTTGTCCGGGATGTCGTAGAAGGTCGGGTGGCGGTAGACCTTGTCGGCGGCGGGATCGAAGAAGGCGTCCTTCGAATCCGGTTCGCTCGCGGCGATGCTGGCCGAGGGCACGACCCAGATGCTCACGCCTTCCTGGCGGCGCGTGTACACGTCGCGCGCCATCTGCAGGGCGTGGCGCGCGTCGCTGGCGTGCAGGCTGCCGCAGTGCTTGTGCTCCAGGCCCTGCTTGCTGCGGACGAAAACCTCCCACAGAGGCCATTCCTTGAGGGCTTTGGCGTCGCTCATTGGTAGACCTCCGCGCGGCGCGCTGCGGTGCGAGCCCCTTCGGGCGGTCGTGCGGTGCTCATGCGGCCTCCTTCATGGTGCGTTGTGCTTGCTTGCGCGCGTGGGCCAGGGCGGCCTCGCGCACCCAGGCCCCGTCTTCCCAGGCCTTCACGCGGGTGGCCAGGCGCTCCTTGTTGCAGGGGCCGTTGCCGTTCACCACCTGCCAGAACTCGTCCCAGTCGATGGCGCCGAAGTCGTGCTGGCCGCGCTCGGCGTTCCACTTCAGCTCGGGGTCGGGCAGGGTGACGCCCAGCACCTCGGCCTGCGGCACGGTGGCGTCGACGAATTTCTGGCGCAGCGCGTCGTTGCTGATGCGCTTGATGCCCCAGCGCATGCCCTGCACGCTGTTGGGGCTGTTGTCGTCGGGCGGGCCGAACATGGCCAGGCACTTCCACCACCAGCGGTTCACCGCGTCCTGCACCATGGCCTTCTGCTCGGCCGTGCCCTGCATCATGGTCAGCAGCGATTCGTAGCCTTGGCGCTGGTGGAAGCTCTCTTCCTTGCAGACGCGGATCATGGCGCGCGCATAGGGGCCGTAGCTGCAGCGGCACAGGGGAATCTGGTTCATGATCGCCGCGCCGTCGACCAGCCAGCCGATCACGCCCACGTCGGCCCAGGTGAGGGTGGGGTAGTTGAAGATGGAGCTGTACTTGGCGCGTCCGCTGTGCAGCGCGTCGACCATCTGGTCGCGGCTGGTGCCCAGGGTCTCGGCTGCGCTGTAGAGGTACAGGCCGTGACCGCCCTCGTCCTGCACCTTGGCCAGCAGGATGGCCTTGCGCTTGAGGCTGGGCGCGCGGCTGATCCAGTTGCCCTCGGGCAGCATGCCCACGATCTCGCTGTGCGCGTGCTGGCTGATCTGGCGCACCAGGGTCTTGCGGTAGGCCTCGGGCATCCAGTCGCGCGGCTCGATCTTGCCGTCGGCGTCGATCACGGCATCGAAGTGGGCCTGCAGGGCGGGGTCGGCGGCGGCCGGCACGGCCTGGGGGCCGGGGGCGGTGCCGTCGGGCACGTTGAAGGATTGCGTGTACATGCGCGGTCTCCTCGGCGGGTGGGGCTCTGGCTGCGCAGTGTACCAAGTTAGCCGACCGGCCGGTCGGTTAATTTTTTTGCCGCGATGGAGGGGCCTGTGGCCCGTCCGCGCCGGGCCACGCGGCTCAGCCCGAGTGTTCCAGCGTGTGGCCCTGGCCGCGCCCGCGGCCCAGCGCTTCCACCAGCAGCGGCAGGGCCTCGGCCAGCCCGGCGTGCAGGGTGTGCGGCGGGTTGATCACGAACACGCCGCTGGCCGTCAGGCCCGGGCGCTCGTCCGGGCCCAGGGGCGGGTGGCCCACGGCCAGCGTGGCGTGCAGCCAGGGGCGGCCGGCGCGCTGGGCGTGGCCGCGCAGCTTGCGCGGCAGGTCGTGCGCCTCGGCGCGCGGGATCACCGGGTACCAGACCAGGTAGGTGCCGGTGGCGAAGCGCTTCAGTGAATCCTGTATGCAGGCGCTCACTTTGGCGTAATCGCTCTTGATCTCGTAGCTGGGATCGATCAGCACCATCGCCCGGCGCGAGCCCTTGGCGTCGGCGGGCGGGGGCAGCAGGGGCTTGAGGCCCTCGAAGCCGTCCTCGCGCTTGACCACCACCGCGCGGCCGGCGTCGAGCTGGGCGATGTTGGCCGACAGGGTTTTGCCGTCGGTCGGGTGCAGCTCGAACAGCTTGAGCCGGTCGCGCGATTCGGCGCGCATGAGGCGCTCAATCACGAAAGGCGAGCCGGGGTAGACCCGCAGCGAACCCGAGGGATTGAAGCCCGCCACGAGGTCGAGGTAGTCGTCGATCAGCGGGGTGGTCTGCACGGCCGGCGCGCCCGTGGCCGGCCGACAGGCGGCAAACAGCCGCACCACGCCGTTCACCGCCTCGCCCCCCTTGTCGGCGAAATCGCCGTCCAGCCGGTACAGGCCCGCGCCAGCGTGGGTGTCGATCAGGGTGATGGCCGGTTCCTTGAGCTGCAGGTGGCGCAGGGTGGCGATCAGCAGCAGGTGCTTGAGCACGTCGGCGTGGTTGCCGGCGTGGAAGGCGTGGCGGTAGGAGAACATGGGCCGGCGATGGTAGCGCCGGATTTGCCGCCCCGGCGCCGATTTCGTACAATGGCGGGCTTCGCAGCGTTTTCCTGTGGCCCCGCGGCGAAGTGCAAACCTCCACCTAAGAGGGTTCCACCAGAGAACCGCCGACCGTGGAAAAGGGCCGCCAAACCCTCGCTATCAGGTTCAACATGACCAAAACGTTCAGCGCCAAGCCCGCTGACGTGAAGCACGAGTGGTTTGTGATTGACGCGACCGACAAGGTCCTCGGACGAGTTGCCAGTGAAGTGGCTCTCCGACTGCGCGGCAAGCACAAGGCCATTTACACGCCTCACGTCGACACGGGTGACTACATCGTCATCATCAACGCAGCCAAGCTGCGCGTGACCGGCACCAAGTCCACCGACAAGATGTACTACCGCCACTCGGGCTTCCCGGGCGGTATCTACGCGACCAACTTCCGCGACATGCAGGCCAAGCACCCCGGCCGCGCGCTCGAGAAGGCCGTCAAGGGCATGCTGCCCAAGGGTCCTCTGGGCTACGCCATGATCAAGAAGCTCAAGGTCTACGGCGGCGCGGAGCACCCGCACACCGCTCAGCAGCCGCAAACGCTGGACATCTAAGGAGCCCTGAATGATTGGTGAATGGAACAACGGCACCGGCCGTCGCAAATCCAGCGTCGCCCGCGTGTTCCTCAAGAAGGGCAGCGGCAAGATCACGGTCAACGGCAAGGAGATCCAGCAGTTCTTCGGCCGCGAGACCTCGATCATGATCGCCAAGCAGCCGCTCGTGCTGACCGACAACGTCGAGACCTTCGACATCCAGGTCAACGTGCACGGCGGCGGTGAGTCGGGCCAGGCCGGCGCTGTGCGCCACGGCATCACCCGCGCGCTGATCGATTACGACGCGAGCCTCAAGCCCGCGCTGTCGCAAGCCGGCTTCGTGACCCGCGACGCCCGCGAGGTGGAACGCAAGAAGGTCGGCCTGCGCTCTGCGCGGCGCCGCAAGCAGTTCAGCAAGCGCTGATCGCCTTCGCGAAACGCCCCCCAGAAACCGCCTGCAAGTCCGCTTGGGGCGGTTTCTGCTTTCTGGGGGCTGTTTTCTTTTGCTTGCAGTTGAGAGGTTTGCATGCGATTGCGCTTCGGACGTAGACGCTGGTCGGCAGGCGCCCCGCGCATGTCGATCCGCAGTGCCCTGCCCTGGCCACTGCGCTGGCTTGGGGCTGCCGTCATGCTGGGCCTGTGTGCGGCGCTGGCGCTGTGGGCCTTCGAGTTCGGCAAGGACATCGCCGGCCTGGACCGCCACGCGCGCGACGAGCTGGAGCGCCTGCGCTCCGAGGTGGTGGGCCTGCGCGAAGAACTGGCGTCGCGCAGCGCGGTCGACCACACCGCCGAGAGCCGCCTGACCATCGAGCGCGCCCTGCAGGACCAGCTGCGCGTGCAGATCCGCCAGCTGGAGGCGGACAACCAGAGCCTGCGCAACGACCTCGGTTTCTTCGAGCGCCTTATCCCCGCGGGTGGCGACGCGCTCGCCATCCGCGGCCTGCAGGCCGAACGCCTGTCGGCCACACAGTGGCGTTGGCAGGTTCTGATGATCCAGGCCGCGCGCAAGGCGCCAGACTTCAAGGGTGCGCTCGAGATCGTCTTCACCGGCACGCTGGCCGGCAAGCCCTGGTCCGCGAAGCACGCCCCCGCACCGCAACCGGTGCTCGTCAAAGGCTACCTGCGGCAGGAAGGCGTTGTTGATCTGCCCGCGCAGGCCGTTGTAAAAACCGTGACCGCCAAGCTCCTCCAGGGCAGCGCGGTGCGGTCGGTTCAGACCTTCGATCCCTGATCGAGGGCCGTCGACAGGAGATCACGCATGTTCGCCAAACCCAAGCAGCCCCCGATCAAGAGCCTGATCGCGCAGGGCACCCGCATCCAGGGCGACCTGCTGTTCGCCGAAGGGCTTCGCATCGACGGCGAGGTCGTGGGCAACGTGCGGGCGGCGGTGGACGGCGCCAGCCTGTTGATCGTGAGCGAGGTGGCCTCGGTGCAGGGCTCGATCGAGGCCGACCACGTCATCATCAATGGCCACGTCAAGGGCCCGGTGCTGGCGCGCCAGCTGCTGGAGCTGCAGCCCAAGGCGCGCATCGAGGGGGATGTGTCCTACCGTGCGATCGAGATGCACCAGGGCGCCACCATCGAAGGCCAGCTGCGCCCCATGGCCGGCGACGGCGCCGAGGAAAAGCCCACACTGAAACTGGCGGCAAACCACCGCTGACGGGCCTACCCGAGCGGCGTACCGTACCATTCGTGGTATTCGCGGGTTCCCAGCCCGCCCCCTACGAGAGGAATCCCCATGAGTGCCGTGGCCGAGAACATCCAGACCGACATGCCCGCGCCGCTGGTCTTCACCGACAGCGCCGCCGCCAAGGTGGCCGAACTGGTGGCCGAAGAGGGCAATCCCGACCTCAAGCTGCGCGTTTTCGTGCAAGGCGGCGGCTGCTCGGGCTTCCAGTACGGCTTCACCTTCGACGAGGTCGTCAACGAAGACGACACCTCCATGAGCAAGAACGGTGTGACCCTGCTGATCGACGCCATGAGCTACCAGTACCTGGTGGGTGCCGAGATCGACTACAAGGAAGACCTGCAAGGTGCCCAGTTCGTGATCAAGAACCCCAACGCCACCACCACCTGCGGCTGTGGCTCGAGTTTCAGCGTCTGAGACCCGCTGTTTGCCGGCCATGAAAAAAGGGAGCCACTGGCTCCCTTTTGTTTTGGGCGGGGCCTTGCGGCTCCCGCGGGGCTCATCGGCCTGAGTCGGTGCTGGCCAGGGCCTGCTGCAGGCGGCCGGCGGCGGCGAGCTCCTGCTGCTGGGCCTGGGCGACCTGGTTGAAGGCGCTGCGCAGGTTCTCGGGCAGCTTGATGGCCTCGCTTTGGCGAGCGATCACCAGCGGGTCGCGGTGCTCGCCGTTGTCGCGGAACTCGAAGTGCAGGTGCGGTCCGGTGGACATGCCGGTGGTGCCGACGTTGCCGATGAACTCGCCCTGGCTCACGCGCTGGCCGGTGCGCACGCCGATGCGGCTCAGGTGCGCGAAGACCGTCACCTGGTTGTTGCGGTGGCGCACGTAGATGACGTTGCCGTAGCCGCGCTGCACCCCGGCGAACTCGATCACGCCGTCGGCCACCGTGCGCACCGGCGTGCCGGTGGGGGCGGCGTAGTCCACGCCCAGGTGGGCGCGCTGGCGGCCGAGCACCGGGTGGAAGCGCATGCCGTAGCCGCTGCTGACGCGCGAAAACTCCAGTGGCGAGGACAGGAAGTAGCGGCGCTTGCTGTCGCCGTTGAAGCCGTAGTAGCCGCCCTTGACGCCGGGCGCCTCGAACCACACCGCCTCGTGCGGGCGGCCGTCGTTGACGAACACCGCCGACAGGATGCGGCCGGTCTTCATCGGCTCGCCTTCGGCGCTCAGGGTTTCATAGACGACCTGGAAACGGTCGCCCTTGCGCAGGTCGCGGCGGAAGTCGATGTCGCTGGCGAACATCTCGGCGAGCTGCACGGCCACCGCGTCGGGGATGCCCGCGGCGTCGGTGGAGGCGAACAGGGAGCTGCGGATTTCGCCGCTGGCCAGGCGCGAGGCGGCCTCCAGGGTGCCGGGTTCGAGCCGGGCGCTCAGGCCGTTGGCGCCCCGCTCGACCACCAGGCGCAGAAAGCCGCGATCGTTCTTCGGATCGGGCCAGCGGGCGGTGAGGCGCTGCAGCACCTGCTGCGGGGTGGCCTCGGCGTGCACCAGGCGGCTCTGGCGCGAGGCCAGCAGCTGGCGCGCCAAGGGGTTGCGGGCCAGAAAGGCCTGGGCCTCAGCGTCGTTCACGCCCAGGCGCAACAGCAGCGACTGGGGGGTGTCGTCGTTGCGCGTGGTGTCGCTGCGGTACAGGGTCCAGGGCTGGGGGCTGGCGAGCACCGGACGGGCCTCGGGGGGCAGGTCGGCGCTGGCGGGAATGGCGGCGTACAGGGGGATGGCGGTCACCGGCAGGGCTTCCACCACCTGGCGCACCGGCAGGTCGGCGGCGTCGGGCGCCAGCGGCGCGATACCGAAGGCGGTGACCCCGGTGCCGAGGAGGAGGACGCCGATGCCCCCCATGACGCGACGGGGGTGCTGGGCAATCGATTCAGCGATCTGTTGGCCCCATTGGGCCGCGGCGTTCAAGGTCTGGCGTATCAAGGTCGGTCATCCATGAAAGGGCCGGTGGGGGCACAGGGCCTCACACCGGCATCCAGGGAGTGAGCGGGCAGCGACGCGAGAAGTTCACGCCACGGGCCGGGCTTTACGTGGGTGCGGGAGCGTGTGCAAAAAGCACGCCAACTAAAATCCGGCGATAGCCGGCAAGTGTAGCGGGCTGGCGATCCGTCCCTATCGGAAGAAACACGTATGAATAACGGCTTATCTATTCCCACCTTGCCGGACAGCCCCACCAGCGGCGGCGAGGCCCTGACGGACGGCGTGCGACACGCCCTGGCGGTCACCCGCCGGGGCTGCGAAGAATTGATCCCCGAGGCGGACTGGGCGCAAAAATTGTCACGTGCCGAGCGCACCGGCACGCCGCTGCGCATCAAGCTCGGCCTGGACCCGACGGCGCCCGACATCCACATCGGCCACACCGTGGTGCTCAACAAGATGCGCCAGCTCCAGGACCTGGGGCATACAGTCATTTTTCTTATTGGCGACTTCACCAGCCTGATCGGCGATCCCTCGGGCCGCAACAGCACGCGCCCGCCGCTCACGCCCGAGCAGATCAAGGCCAACGCCGAGACCTACTACAAGCAGGCCAGCCTGGTGCTGGACCCGGCGAAGACCGAGATCCGCTACAACAGCGAATGGAGCCTGCCGCTGGGCTCCATGGGCATGATCCAGCTCGCGGCCAAGTACACCGTGGCGCGCATGATGGAGCGCAACGACTTCCACCAGCGCTTCACCGCCGGCACGCCGATCAGCGTGCACGAGTTCCTCTACCCGCTGATGCAGGGCTACGACTCGGTGGCGCTCAAGAGCGACCTCGAGCTCGGTGGCACCGACCAGAAGTTCAATCTGCTCATGGGTCGCCACCTGCAGGCCGAGTACGGCCAGGAGCCGCAGTGCATCCTGACCATGCCGCTGCTGGAGGGATTGGACGGCGTGGACAAGATGTCCAAGAGCAAGAACAACTACATCGGCATCACCGAGGACGCCAACACCATGTTCGCCAAGGTGCTGAGCATCTCCGACGAGCTGATGTGGCGCTGGTACACGCTGCTGTCCTTCCAGTCGATGGGGGCGATCGAGGCGCTCCAGCGCGAGGTGGCGGGCGGCCGCAACCCCAAGGACGCGAAGGTGATGCTGGCCAAGGAGATCACGGCGCGCTTCCACAGCGCGGCGGCGGCCGAGGCGGCCGAGCAGGACTTCATCAACCGCTCCAAGGGCGGCGTGCCGGTCGAGATTCCCGAGGTGTCGCTGACGGGCGCGCCGCTGGGCATCGCGGCCCTGCTCAAGTCGGCCGGCCTGGCGCCGTCGAGCAGCGAGGCCAACCGCCTCATCGATGGCGGCGGCGTGCGCGTGGACGGCTCGGTGCTGAGCGACAAGGGCCTGAAGCTCTCCGCCGGCACCTACGTGGTGCAGGTCGGCAAGCGCAAGTTCGCGCGCGTGACGCTGGGCTGAGCCGATCCGGCGCCGGGCCGCCCCAAGCCGGATCAGCGCCCTTGGGGCGGCGACCCGCGCCGCGGCGCAGCGTGGGGGGTGGACGTCAGCGAGCGCCGGCCTTTTCCAGCATCGCGACCATGGCCGCGTAGCCGCGTGAGCGGGCCAGCGCCAGCGGCGTGTGGCCGCTGCGGTCGGCCAGTTGCAGCTTGGCGCCTGCATCGATCAGGGCCTGCAGCGTGGCCTGGTGGCGCGGGCCGCCGTCGCCCAGCACGACGGATTCGATGGCGGCCGTCCAGTGCAGGTTGTTCACGTGGTCCAGCGGCGCACCGGCCGCGATGAGCTGGCGCACCACGCCTTCATGGCCCAGGTGCGCCGCCGCGATCAGCGCGGTGCCGTCGTAGCGGCTGGTCACCAGCTTCGCGCTCGCGCCGCCGGCCAGCAGCAGGCGCAAGGTGTCTTCGTCGTCGGCCACGGCGGCGATGGTGACGGCGTCGTAGCGCCCGTGCTCCAGGGCCGCGTGGTTGGCGCCGGCCTGCAGCAGCGCCCGCACCGCCTCGCGCTGGCGCGCGAAGGTGGCCACGTGCAGCGGCGTGCGGCCAGCCCCGTCGGTGGCGTCGATGGCCGCGCCAGACTTCAGCAGCCGCGCGATGGCGGCCACATCGCCGCGCTGCGCCGCGGCGTGCAGGCCCTGGTAGGCCGCGACCTCGCCGGGCGAGGGCGGCACCTGGGCCCGCGCGGCGCCCGCGGCCGCGGTGGCCAGCGCCAGCGACAGCAGCGCGCGCCGCTTCATTGCAGGGCCGCTTTCACCTGCTCCAGCGCGGCCATGGCGCACTGCTCGTCCAGGTGGCCGCCGGGCGCGCCGCCCACGCCCACGGCGCCGATCACGTCGTTGCCCGCGCGCACCGGCACGCCGCCGCCGAGCAGCAGGTAGCCGGGGATGTCCTTCAGGTTGGCCGCGGCGGGGTTCTTCTGCGAGGCCTCCATCATGGCCAGCGTGGTGTTGCGCGCGGAGGCCGAGGTGTAGGCCTTCAGGCGGCTGGCCTCCAGGGTGTGCGGGCCGGCGTTGTCGGCGCGCTGAACGGCGCGCACGTTGCCGGCGCGGTCCACCACGGTGGCGGTGACGGCATAGCCGCTGGCGCTGCAGGCGGCCACGGTGGCGCTGGCGATCTGGTTGGCCAGCGCCAGCGAGACGTTGCGCTCGCTGAGGACGGCGCCGCTCTGGGCCTGGGCGAGGGCGCTGGCACCGATCAGAGCGAGGGCCAGGGCGGTGCGGATGGGGGTGTTCATGAAGCGGGTCTCCGTGAAGGCGTTGCGGTTCGATCAACCGTGCCCGCACTGTAGGAAGCGCCCGCCGCGCGCACCATTCGCGCGGCTACGGGCGCGGCTGCGTAGAACTACGCAGCGCCCGTCTCGTTCACCAGGGCCGCGTAGCCGCGCACCAGCTGGGCGAGCGAGTCCACGCCCAGCTTCTCGAACACATGGGCGCGGTGCGTTTCCACCGTGCGCGGCGACAGGTCGAGCGCGCGCGCGATGGCCTTGTTGCTCAGGCCTTCGACGATGAGCGCGAGCACCTCGCGTTCGCGCGGCGAGAGCTGCTGCCAGCGCTCGCGCGCGGCGCGGTCGGTCTGCGCGCGCTGGCGCAGCTGAACGTGCTGGCGCACGGCCTGCTGCAGGGCCTCGATCAGGGCCTCGTCGTCCACCGGCTTTTCCAGGAACTCGGCCGCGCCGGCCTTGAAGGCGCGCCGGCACATGTCCACCGTGCCGTGGCCGGTGAGCATGATCACGGGTTGGTCCACGCCCTGGGCCACCAGCGTGTCGAGCACGCCCAGGCCGCTGATGCCGGGCATGCGCACATCGAGCACGATGGCGCCGATGCCGTCGCGCTCGAAGCCGGCGAGGAAGGCGCGCGGATCGGCCCAGGCCACCACGCGCAGGCCCACGGTGCCGATCAGCAGCGCGAGGCTGTCGCGCACCGCCTCGTCGTCGTCGATCAGGTGCACGGTGGGGGAGAGCGCGTCGCTGGCGGTGTTCATGGCGGGGTTTCGGTGTCGAGCGGCAGGTGCAGCGAGAACAGCGCGCCACCGCCGGGCGCGCCGCCCGCGCCCAGGCGGCCGCCCTGCGCCTGCGCGAGCGATTCGCTCAGCGTCAGGCCCAGGCCCAGGCCGCCCTCGCGGGTGCTGAAGAAGGGCTCGAACAGGCGCGGCAGCACCTCGGGCGGCAGGCCCGGGCCGGTGTCGGCCACGTCGAGCACGGCCTGCCCGCCCTCGCGCCGCACGGCCAGGCGCAGCTCGCGCGGGCCTTCGGCCTGGCGGTCCATGGCCTGCAGGGCGTTGGCGATCAGGTTGTGCACGATTTGATCGATGGCGATCGGATCGGCCCGCACCACCGCGGGGTCGCTGGCCAGCCAGCGCACGGCCACGCCGCGCCGGTCGATCTCGGGCTGCAGCAGGTGCAGGGCCTCGCGCACGCAGGCGCCCAGGTCCAGCGCGCGCTGTTCGGCCGCGCCAGCCGGCGGCTGCAGGCCGCGCCGCAGCCGGGCCAGCACCTCGGCCGCGCGGCGCGCCTGCGCGCCGGCGCGGCCCATGGCCTCGCGCGCGGTGTCCAGCGCGGGCGGTTCGTCGGCCAGCAGGCGCTGCGCGGCCTGCGTGCTGGCCAGCACGGCGGTCAGGGGCTGGTTCAGCTCGTGCGCCAGGCCGGCCGCGAATTCGCCCATGGCGTTGAGCCGGCCGAGCTGGCCCAGGCGCAGCAGGGCCTCGGCGCGCTGGCGGGCCTCGCGCAGGCGCAGCGCGTGCGCCAGGGCGGCCAGCCCCGCCAGCACGGTGAGCGCCCAGGCGCCCATGCCAAGCCAGGGCAGTTCGCCCCAGCCGACCCAGCGCGTGGCCACGGCGTGGAACGGCTGGCTTTCGGCCGCCACCACCTTGTCGAAGTCGAAGCGCCAGCCCTGGGTGAGCGGCAGGCCGGCCTGCAGGGTATGCGCCTGGCCGTTCCAGCGCAGCGCCACCCGGACCGGGCTGCGCGCGCGGTCCATGGGCCAGTCGGCCTCGGGCACCAGGCCGTCGAGCGCGATGACCAGCGCGTAGGCGCCACCGCCCGCGGCGCCCAGCACCAGCGTGTAGCGGCCCGTGCCCAGGTCGCCATCGGCCATGGCCCCGCGGCCGCTGGTGCGCGAGGCCGCCTCGGCGCGCGCCAGCGCCGGCTGCCGCCAGGCCTCGTCCGGCGCGCGCGCGATCACGCTCAGCAGGCGGGGGTAGATCGCGCTCAGGCGCGGCAAGGCCTCGGCCCGTTCGGGCTCCAGCAGGGCCAGGGTGGCGAGCACCGCGTCGTGCTGCACCACCTGCTGGCTCAGCAGCCGATGCACGATGCGCGCGTCGGTCTCGAAGGCGGCGCGCTGCGCCTCCAGGCCGCGCTGGGCGATGAACCACGCCCCCAGCAACGACAGGGCCAGACCTGCCGCGATCCAGTTCAGCCGGGACATCCACGCGCGTCGCATGGCGGCGATTCTGCAACGTCCGCTGAACCAGGGTTCGGCGGGCCTGGGCCACAATGCCGCGCGTGATCACCCCGCTGCTCGACCGACTCACGCCGCGCCGCCTGCTGCAGGCCTCGATCGCCGTGGCCCTGCTCACCATCGCGCTGAAGACGGCGGCCTGGTGGCTCACCGGCTCGGTCGGCCTGCTGTCCGACGCGCTCGAGTCCCTGGTCAACCTGGCGGGCGCGAGCTTCGGCCTGCTCATGGTCACCATCGCCGCGCGCCCGGCCGACGCCGAGCATCCCTACGGCCACCACAAGGCCGAGTACTTTTCTTCCGGCTTCGAGGGGGTGCTCATCATCGCGGCGGCCGCCGGCATCGTCTGGGCCGCGGTGGGGCGCCTGCTGCAGCCGCAGCCGCTGGAGCAGCTGGGCCTGGGCCTGTGGCTGTCGGTCATCAGTTCGGTGTTCAACGGCGTGCTGGCCTGGGTGATGCTGCGCGCCTCGCGCGTGCACCGCTCGGTCGCGCTCGAAGGCGACGCGCGCCACCTGTTCACGGACGTCTGGACCTCGGTCGGCGTGGTGCTGGGCATCGGCCTGGTCGCCGTCACCGGCTGGCTCTGGCTCGACCCCGTGCTGGCCATCCTGGTGGCGCTCAACATCCTGCGCGAGGGCCTGCACCTCATCAAGGACGCCTCGCAGGGCCTCATGGACGAAGCGCTCGACCCCGAGCTGCAGTCCAGCATCGAGCGCGTGCTGGCGGGCTTTGCCCAGAAGCAACCACTGGTGCGCTTCGATCACGTCACCACGCGCAAGGCCGGCCAGCGCCGCTTCGCCGACCTGCACATGCACCTGCCCGCCGCCTGGCCGCTGGGCCGCGCGGCGGCGCTGCGCGGCGAGGTGGAGCAGGCGCTGATGCAGGCCGTGCCCGGCCTGCGCGCCAGCATCCAGCTGCTGCCCACCGGCGTGGAAGCGCTGGCCGTCAAGGAACCCGAGGAGACCCTCCAGTGATTGCCCTGCTGCAACGCGTGAGCCAGGCCCGTGTCGACATCGCCGGCCAGACCGTGGGCGCCATCGGGCCCGGCCTGCTGGCACTGGTCTGCGCCGAGCCCGCCGACACGCCGGCCGTGGGCCTGAAGCTGCTCAACAAGGTGCTCAAGCTGCGCGTCTTTGCCGACGGCGCCGGCAAGATGAACCTCAGCCTGCAGGACGTGGGCGGCGGCCTGCTCATCGTCAGCCAGTTCACCCTGGCGGCCGACACCTCGGGCGGCAACCGCCCGGGCTTCACCCACGCCGCGCCGCCCGCGCTTGGCGAATCGCTCTACGATGCCTTCGTGGCCGCCGCGCGCGCCGCGCATCCCCAGGTGGCCACCGGCCGCTTCGGTGCCGACATGCAGGTGCACCTGGTGAACGACGGGCCGGTGACGATCCCGATGCGCCTGACGGCCTGAGCCCGCGCCGGTGCCCGGGCGCTTTCAGGAGGACCGCTTGCACACCCCCGCCGCCCCCGCATCCGAGGCCCGCGCCCACCTGCTGGTGGGGGCCTTGCAGGCCGCTCTGGCCTACGCCCTCTACGAGACCGCGCGCCGCGGCGCCTGGCCGGCCACCGAGGCCGTGGCCTTCATGCCGCTGTTCCTGCTGATGGCGCTGGCGCCGCTGGGGTTCTACCTCGCCAGCGCGGCCCCGCTGCAGCGCCGCGTGGCCATCGCACTCGGCGTGGGCGCGCTGGCCCTGGCCATCGGGGCCTACCACGGGCTGACCGTGGGCGGGCTGGCCGAGCGCGCGCGCGAGCAGGCGCCTTTCCGCGAGGAAGACTACCTGCGGCCCACCTTCGTGCTGGGCCTGGCGCTCATGGTCGCCGTGCCCGCCGCCGCCGTGGCGCGCGAGGGCCGCGTGCGCTACGAGTCCTGGTTCGACGCCTTGCTGCACAACACCCTGCTGCTGGCGCAGGGCGGGCTGGTCACCGGCCTGTTCTGGCTGGTGATGTTCAGCGCGGCGGCGCTGTTTCGCCTGGTGCGCCTGCCCTTCCTGGGCGAGCTCATCGAACGCGGCGCGTTCTGGATTCCCGCCACCACGCTGGTGTTTTCCTATGGCGTGTCGCTGGCGGTCACGCAGCGCACCGTGGCGCGCTTCCTGTTCGAGCGGCTCACGCAGCTGTGCGGCTGGATCTACCCGCTGGCGGGCGCATTGGGCGTGGCCTTCGTGGCGAGCTGGCTGGTGCAGGGTGTCGAGCCCTTGTTGCAGACGCGGCGCGCGGCCTTCCTGCTGCTGTGGTTCGCGGTGCTGTGCGTGCTGCTGGTCAACGCCAGTTCGCGCGGCGGGCTGGACGCGCCGCGCTACCCGCGCTGGCTGCGCCGCGCCCTGTCGACCGGCCTTCTGGTGCTGCTGCCCATGGTGGCGGTGGCGCTGTACGCGCTGGGCCTGCGCATCGGCCAGTACGGCTGGACGGTGGACCGTCTCTGGGGCCTGTTCGTGGCGGTCGTGGTGGCGGTGTTCGCGCTGGGCTACACGCTCAACGCCATGGCCGAGTGGCTGGGCCGTGCCGAACGCTGCCTGGTGCCCGCCACCAACGCCGTGGCCGCGGCGGTGGTGGTGCTGGGCATCCTGGCGCTGCTGGGCGGCGCCATCGACCCGCGCCGCGTGAGCGTGAACGACCAGCTGCAGCGCCTGGCGCGGGGCACCAGCGACGAGCAGGACCCGATCCGCTACCTCGCGCGCGAGGGCGGCGTGTTCGGCCGGCGCGCCCTGCAGGCCCTGGCCGCCGACGACCCGGTGTTCGGCGGCGTGCCTGCCGCGCGCCAGGCGCTGGCGCGCGACGCCCTGAGCGACCCGACGACGCGGCGCGAGCGCCTGGCCGAACGGTTGCGCGCCCTGCCGGTGTTCCCGCCGGGCGCCACGGCGCCGCCGGCGCTGCTGGAGGCCCTGGCGCGCGACGGCGGCCTGCCGGGCGCCTGCGAGGCCCAGACCTGCCTCATCTGGCGCCTGCCGCCCGAGGTGTTGGGCGATGGGGCCTATGCGCTGCTCGCGCGCCAGGCGCCGGGCGCGCGCGAGGCGGGCGGCGCGCGCATCTGGCGGGCCGACGGGCGCGGGCAGTGGGCCGTGCGCGGCCACCTGCCCGACCAGGGCCTGGACACGAACTGCGCGCCGCAGGCCGGCCACCAGGCCCTGTTCGACGCCGTGCGCGAGGGCCGGGTGGACCTGCTGGTGCCACCCGGGCGCGACCTGGGCGCCGGCGGCCTGCGCTTTCCGGTGCAGCGCTGGGACGGCGCGCGCGACTGCGGTTGAGCCACCGTCGCGCGCGCCCGTCGCGTGGGATCAGGGCTCGCGCACGTCCTTGCTGGGGCCGTTGGTCTTCACCGAGTCGATGCCGTTCTGGCGCGCGGCCTCGGAGGCGTACATCTGGCTGGTGCCAATGACCTGGCCGTTCGAGGCCTTCAGGTTGAAGTAGGGGCTGCCGTCGCTGGCCGTCTTGAGCTCGTAGCGCTCGCTCAGCGGCGAGTTCTTCTGCACCGACTCGATGCCGCCCTGGGCCGAGGGCTTGGCCTCGTACTGCTCGCTGCGCAGGATCACCTGCGCGTTGCCCGCCTTGAGCACGAAGGAATACTGACCTTTGCCGTTCTTCGTGAGTTCGTACCAGCCTGCCATGGACGCTCCTCGGTTGGGGTGGATGACCAGCCCATGGTAGCGAGCGGGCGGGGCGGCCGGCCGCCGTGCCCCGGCGTTTTGCTGGGGATTTACCCGGGCTTGCGGGGGCGGCGCGATCGGGCGTAGGGATCGGGCTGGCCCAGCGCGGCCAGCACCTCGGTCTCGCGCGCCTCCATGGCCTCGGCGTCGGCCTCGCTGGTTTCGTGGTCCCAGCCCTGGGCGTGTAGCGCGCCGTGCACCAGCAGGTGCGCGTAGTGCTCGGCCAGGGGCTTCTTCATCTGTTTCGCTTCGGCCGCCACCACCGGCGCGCACAGCACCAGGTCGGCCATCACCAGGGGCTCCTGGGCGTAGTCGAAGGTGAGCACGTTGGTGGCGTAGTCGCGGCCGCGGTAGTCGCGGTTGAGGGCCTGGCCCTCCTCAGCGTCGACGATGCGCACGGTGAGTTCGGCGTCGCCATCGAGCGCGCGGCGCAGGCAGCGCGCCACGAAGGCGCGCGGCAGCGCGGCGCGGTGTTCGGTCACGCCGTCGAAGCGCGCGAACTGCAGCGAAAGGGTGAGCGCGGGCAGGGCCATCAGCTGGCCGCCTTGCCGGCGTTGAGGGAGGGGATCGAGCGGCAGTTGGCCAGCAGCGTGCGCTCCTGTGCCGTGTGGTCGGCCGCCAGGAAGCTCAGGAAGCCTTCCTCGCCCTTGGTGTTCCAGCGCAGGCTGTGCTGTTCGTCCAGCGCGATGTAGCGCACACCCGAAGCGCTGGGCCGGCTCTTGAGCAGCGCCGTGCGGCCCTGGTGGTGCAGCGCCGCGAAGCTGTCGCCATGGCCGAACTCCAGGTAGGCCACCTCGATTTCGGCGCCGCCCTCGCAGCGGTAGCGCACGGTCTCGCTGCTGTAGCCCGGGCCCTGAATGCTGCCCTGGGTGGCGGGCGCCGACGGGTGCTGGTGCAGCGCGCAGCCGCCGGCCAGCAGGGCGGCGGCGAGCGGGGCGGCGAGGGTGAGCGGTCTGATCGGTGGCATGCGGGTCCTCCCTGGGGGTTGGCGCGGGTCAGCCGGCGCGTCGGCGGGCCGGTTCGGCCTCTTCGCGCGACGGGCTGCGGGCCTCGTAGGCGTCGACGATGCGCGCCACCAGCGGGTGGCGCACCACGTCGGCGCTGGTCAGGCGCGTGAAGCCGATGCCCGGCACGCGCTTGAGCACGCGCTCGGCGTCGATCAGGCCGCTGAGCTGGGTGCGCGGCAGGTCGATCTGGCTCACGTCGCCGGTGACCACGGCCTTGCTGCCGAAGCCGATGCGGGTGAGGAACATCTTCATCTGCTCGGGCGTGGTGTTCTGCGCCTCGTCCAGGATGACGAAGGCGTGGTTGAGCGTGCGACCGCGCATGAACGCCAGCGGCGCGATCTCGATCTGCTGGCGCTCGAAGGCCTTTTGCACGCGGTCGAAGCCCATCAGGTCGTACAGGGCGTCGTACAGCGGGCGCAGGTAGGGGTCCACCTTCTGGCCCAGGTCGCCGGGCAGGAAGCCCAGCTTCTCGCCCGCTTCCACGGCCGGGCGGGTGAGCACGATGCGCTGCACCGCGCTGCGCTCCAGCGCGTCCACCGCGCAGGCCACCGCCAGGTAGGTCTTGCCGGTGCCCGCGGGGCCGATGCCGAAGGTGATGTCGTGCGCGGCCATGTTCTCCAGGTAGCCCACCTGGTTGGGCGTGCGCCCGCGTACCTCGCCGCGGCGCGTCTGCATGCTCAGCGCGCCCTCGCCGGGGTGTTCCAGCGCGGTGTTGCCGTTGAGCATGAGCTGCACCTGCTCGGCCGGGATCGGGCCGCGCGCCATCTCGTACAGGGCCTGCAGCACTTCCATGGCGCGCTGCGCCTTGGCCTTGGGGCCTTCGACGCGGAACTGCTCGAAGCGGTGCGCCACCTTGACCTGCAGCGCGGACTCGATGGCGCGGATGTGGGCGTCGAGCGGCCCGCACAGGTGGGCCATGCGGGTGTTGTCCGGTGGGCTGAAGGTATGTCTGAGAATCAAGCCGATAATCCCGAAGAAAAAGAGGGCCCCCAACCCTGGCTTCGCCAGGCCCCTGCGAGGGGCGCGGTCGTTCCTGGGGCGACCCGGCGAACGACCAAAAGGACACCGATGATAGGCAAGTTGAGCGGCACGCTGCTGGAGAAGAACCCGCCCCAGATCCTGCTGGACTGCCATGGCGTGGGCTACGAGGTGGACGTGCCCATGAGCACCTTCTACCACCTGCCCGCCAGCGGCGAGCGGGTCTCGCTGCTGACGCACTTCGTGGTGCGCGAGGACGCGCAGATCCTCTACGGCTTCGCCACCGCGCCCGAGCGCGACGCCTTTCGCCAACTCATCAAGATCAGCGGCGTGGGCCCGCGCACCGCGCTGGCGGTGCTCTCGGGCCTGTCGGTGAACGACCTGGCCCAGGCCGTGAGCACGCAGGAGACCGGGCGCATCGTCAAGGTGCCCGGCATCGGCAAGAAGACGGCCGAGCGGCTGCTGCTGGAGCTCAAGGGCAAGCTCGGCGTGGACCTGGGCCTTCCCGCGGGCGCTGCGCGCAGCGATGCCCAGGCCGATATCCAGCAGGCCCTCATGGCCCTGGGCTACAACGAGAAAGACGCCACCGCCGCGCTCAAGGCCCTGCCGGCCGAGGTGGGCGTGGCCGAGGGCATCAAGCTGGCGCTGAAGGCGCTGGCCAAATAAATGAGCATCCAGACCGACGACTTCGCCCCCGCGCCGCGCGTGATCTCGCCGCTGGCGGGTTCGCCCAAGGAAGAGGCGATCGAGCGCGCGCTGCGGCCCAAGCTGCTCGACGAGTACGTGGGCCAGATGAAGGTGCGCGAGCAGCTGGAGATCTTCATCGGCGCCGCCAAGAAGCGCGCCGAGGCGCTGGACCATGTGCTGCTGTTCGGCCCGCCCGGCCTGGGCAAGACCACGCTGTCGCACATCATTGCCCAGGAACTCGGCGTGAACCTGCGCCAGACCAGCGGCCCCGTGCTCGAAAAACCCAAGGACCTGGCGGCGCTGCTGACCAACCTCGAGCCCAACGACGTGCTCTTCATCGACGAGATCCACCGCCTCTCGCCGGTGGTGGAGGAGATCCTCTACCCCGCGCTGGAGGACTACCAGATCGACATCATGATCGGCGAGGGCCCGGCCGCGCGCAGCATCAAGCTCGACCTGCAGCCCTTCACGCTGGTGGGCGCCACCACGCGCGCGGGCATGCTCACCAACCCGCTGCGCGACCGCTTCGGCATCGTCGCGCGGCTGGAGTTCTACTCGGCCGAGGAACTCGCGCGCATCGTGCGGCGCAGCGCCGGGCTGCTCAACGCGCCCATCGATGAGGACGGTGCCTTCGAGATCGCGCGCCGCTCGCGCGGCACGCCGCGCATCGCCAACCGCCTGCTGCGCCGCGTGCGCGACTACGCCGACGTGAAGGGCAGCGGCCGCATCAGCAAGGACATCGCCGAGCGCGCCCTGGCCATGCTCGACGTCGACCCGCAGGGCTTCGACCTGATGGACCGCAAGCTGCTGGAGGCCGTGATCCACCGCTTCGACGGCGGGCCCGTGGGCCTGGACAACATCGCCGCCAGCATCGGCGAGGAGCGCGACACCATCGAGGACGTGATCGAGCCCTACCTGATCCAGCAAGGCTACCTGCAGCGCACGCCGCGCGGACGCACGGCCACACTGGCGGCCTACCGCCACCTGGGCGTGAACCCGCCGCGCACCGAGGGCGGCCTGTTCGGCGCCGCCGACTGAGCCGCCCAACCCGCCATGTCCAACGCGCCGACCCCCGCTCCCCCGGACACCGCGGCGCTGGCCAGCGCCACCGAGGCGCTGTACCGCGCGGCGCTGGGCCCGGGCCGCACGGCCGACTACCTGCCGGTGTTTGCGCGCTTCGACGAGCGCGGCCTGGCGGGCACGCACTGGAACCACGCGGCGGCCTGGCTGAACCTGAACTGGCTGCTGTACCGGCGGCTGTGGCGCCAGGCCCTGCTGTACGCCCTGGCCCTGGCCGCCGCGCTGGGGCTGTGTTGGTGGGCGCGGGGTTTCATGGCGGCCTGGCCGGCGGGCGTGCGCTGGGGCCTGCTGGCCTCGATCGGCGTGCTGGCGGTGGTGGTGCCCGGCTGGTGGGGCACGGCCTGGCTGCACGCCGACGTGCGCCAGCGCATGACCCAGGCCGTGCGCCGCGCGCGAACGGTGCAGGAGGCCTGCGGCCTGTTGCAGCGCGGCGGGCCGGGGCGCTGGGTCTGGGTGCTGGCGTTGCTGGCCCAGGTGGCGTTGCTGGGCACGCTGGGGCTGCGCACGGGTGGTGGCCCCGTGGCGGCCGCGCCCGAGCCGGTGCTGGCGCCGCAGGGGGTGGCCGGGGCGCCGGCGGCCTCCCCGCCCGTACCCGCGGCCGCGCCCGCGCCGCCGCCGTCCACCGAGGGCGTGATCGAGCCCGTGTCGCCGGTGTCCCCCGCTGTCCCCCCCGGTGGGGCGGTGGTGGTGGGCACGGTGACCTCGGCGGCGCCCACGCCGGCCCCGGCCCTGGCGAAGCCCGCAGCGGCGGCGCCTGCTGCCGCGCCGCCGGCCCCCGGCGCGAGCGGCGACAGCGCCGGCCCCACCGACGCGCCGCGCCCCCGCTGGCACGGCCACGGCGTCAACGTGGGCATCTTTGGCGACCCGGCCAACGCCGAGCGCGCGGCCACGCGGCTGCGCCAGGCCGGCCTGCCGGTGCGCAGCGACCCGGTGGAGTCGGCGCGCGGCCCGCTCACGCGCGTGCGCGTCGGCCCGTTCGAGACGCGCGAGCAGGCCGAGACCGCGGCCGAGACCGTGCGCAACCTGGGCCTGGAGGCCCGCGTGTTCGGCCCCTGAGGGCGCGCCGGCCGCTCAGTCCAGCGCGCCGCGCGCGTCCACCCGCAGCACGCGCTCCACGCGGCCCGTGAGCAGGCCGCCGCGCACGCCGATCAGGTGGTCGTGCAGGTTCACGGTGGGGTCGCAGTGGCCCGGCACCAGCCAGACCGTTTCGCCCAGCGCGGGCAGGGCCGGGCCATGCAGCACGCCGTGCTCGTCGCCGCCGTTGGCGAACGCCAGGCCCTCGGGCAGCCAGACGCGCGGCAGGCCGCTGTCGATGGCATGGCTCTTGTGGCCGGCGTCGACCACGGCGCGTCCCTCGGGCCGGCTCATCACCTGCGCCTTGACGAACAGCGCGTGCTCGAAGCCTGGCGCGTTCTCATCGGCGGTGTTGGCGGCGTAGTCGGCGTCCATGAAGAGGTAGGAGCCGGCCTGCAGCTCGCCCCACTGGCCGCTGGCCGCCTCGTGCACGAAGGTGCCGGTGCCCGCGCCCGTGACCAGCGGCACCGCCAGGCCCGCGCCTTCGATGAGCGCGCGCGTGCGCGCCACGGCCTCGGCGGCGCGGGCCACGGTGGCGCGGCGCTGCTCGGGCGTGCGCTGGTGCTGTGCCGCGCCGTGGTAGGCCTGCAGGCCGGCGAAGCGCAGCGCGGCGTGCGAGGCGACGGCCCGCGCCAGCGCCACGGCCGGCTCGCCCGGCGCCGCGCCGCAGCGGCCATGGCCCACGTCGATTTCCACCAGCACGTCGATCGCGCCCGGCGCCCGCACGCCGGCTTCGGCCAGGGCGTGCGCGAGCCGCTCGATGCCGAGGGCGCTGTCCACCGCCAGGGCGAAGCGCGTGCCGCCCGCGCGCACGGCGCGCGCCAGGCGCGCCAGCTTGGTCGGGTCCACCACCTCGTTGGTGATGGTGATGTCGGTGACGCCGGCGGCGGCCAGCGCGAGCGCCTCGCCGGTCTTCTGCACGCACACGCCCACGGCGCCATGCGCCATCTGCAGCTTCGCCAGCTCGGCGCACTTGTGCATCTTGGCGTGCGGGCGCAGCCGCAGGCCGCGCGCCCGGCACCAGTCGGCCAGCCGATGCAGGTTGCGCTCCATGGCGTCCAGGTCGATCACCAGCGCGGGCGTGTCGATGGCGGCCACGCCCTGGCCGACCAGGCCGAGGAAACGCTCAGGCGCTGCGCTCATCCAGCACCCCCTGGTCGTCGCTCACCTGCAGGTGGCCCACATCGCCCCAGCCCACCAGGGCCAGGCCTTCGGGCGACCACAGCAGGCGGTTGATGGCGCAGTTGGCGAGCTGCCAGCTGCGCGGGGCCTGCAGCTCCAGCCGGGTGGCGGCGCGGTAGAGCACGTCCAGCACGCCGCCGTGCGCGACCAGCAGGATCTGCTCGCCCGGATGGCGCGCGGCCAGCTCCAGGGCCGCGCCCACCACGCGCTCGCGCAGCTCCAGCAGGGTTTCGCCACCGGGCGGCGCGAAGTCGGGCATGCGCTTGCGCCAGGCCAGGGTTTCGGTGGGGTAGCGCAGCTCCAGCTCGTCCCAGGTGTGGCCTTCGAAGCGCCCGAAGCCGCGCTCGCGCAGGCCGATGTGCGCGTGCACCGGCAAGGTGCGCGTCTCGGCCACCGCCTGGGCGGTGTCGCGCGCGCGCTTGAGGTCGCTGCTGTAGATGGCGGCGATGGGCTCGTCGCGCAGGGCCTCGGCCAGGCGACCGGCCTGCCAGCGGCCGTGGTCGTTGAGGTCGATGTCGGTGTGGCCCTGGATGCGCGTGTCGCGGTTCCAGGCGGTCTCACCGTGGCGCACGGCCAGGAGGCGGGTGACTTGCAAGGGGCGTCCGTGGGGTGGGTCGATCTGGATGAAATGTACCGGTCCTTGCGAGACAATGCCGCGCATGGCCACGCCCGATGGCGACTTCTCATCGCTGTTCAACTTCCTGTCGATCGGCGCCTACCGCAGCGCCCCCGACGGCCGGATGATCCGGGCCAACGAGGCCCTGGTGCGCTTCAACGGCCACGACAGCGAGACCGCGCTGATCGCCGGCGTCGGCGACATCGCCTCCGAGTGGTACGTGGACCCGCGCCGGCGCGACGAATTCCGCCACCTGCTCGAACGCGACGGCTTCGTGCGCGGCTTCGTGTCGGAGGTCTACCGCCACAAGACGCGCGAGCGCGCCTGGGTCAGCGAGAACGCGCACGCCGTGCGCGACGGGGCAGGCCAGGTGTTGCACTACGAAGGCACGGTGGAAGACATCACCGAGCGCGTGCAGCAGCAGCGCTTCCTCCGGGAACAGCAGGAGCGCATGCAGGCGCTGGCGGACCAGATTCCCGGCGTGGTGTTTTCCATCGTCGTGCGCCACGACGGCACGCGCCGCTACCGCTACGTGAGCTCGGGCGCACGCGAGTTGCTGGGCGTCGAGCCCGAGGCCCTGGTGGACGACCCCACGCTGATCTCGCGCCTTCTGCACCCGGACGAAGGCCTGCGCCTGGCGGCCGAAACGCAGGCGCTGCTGGATGGCAAGGCGGTGCTCTCGGGCGAGTTTCGCGTCGTCACTCCCGATGGCGTCCTCAAGTGGGTGCACAACCGCTCCTGCGAGGTCTACCGCGACGAGGAGGGCGTGCACCGCGTAGGCGTTCTGCTCGACATCACCGAACCCAAGCGCATGGAAGAGGCGCTGCACCGCAGCGAGGCGCTCTGGAAGATGGCGCTGGAGAGCGCGGGCGACGGCGTGTGGGACTGGAACCTGGTCACGGGCGAGGAATACCTGTCCGACAGCCTGCTGTCGATGTACGGCTATTCGCGCGAGGACTTTCGTGGCTTCGCCGCCGACCTGGACGAGCGCACGCACCCGGACGACCTGGCCGCCATGCTCGTCGCGCGCCAGGCGCATTTCGAGGGGCGCATAGCCGCCTACCGCAACGAGCACCGGGTTCGCACGCGCGATGGTCGTTGGATATGGGTGCTCACGCGCGGCGCCGCGGTGGAGCGCGACGCCCAGGGCCGCCCGACGCGCCTGGTCGGCACGCACACCGACATCACCGAGATCAAACAGGCGGAGGAGCAGCAGCGCCAGTTCGAGGCGCAGTTGCGCGAGCGCCAGAAGATGGAGGCCATTGGCACCCTGGCCGGCGGCGTGGCGCACGATTTCAACAACCTGCTGGCGGCCATCCTGGGCAACCTGGTGCTGGCCCGCGAGGACGTCGGACCCGAGCATCCCGCGCAGGAAAGCCTGGCCGAGATCAATCGTGCGGCCATCCGCGCCCGCCAGCTCGTGCAGCAGATCCTCACCTTCAGCCGCCGCCAGGCCCAGACCATGGAGCGGCAAGCCCTATTGCCCCTGGTGGACGAAGCGCTGCGCCTGATGCGCACGCTGCTGCCGGCGGGCGTGCGCCTGGACACGCGCTTGTCGCCGGCACCGCTGTATGTCATGGCCGACGGCACCCAGGTGCAGCAGGTGCTGATGAACCTGTGCAGCAACGCCTGGCAGGCTTTCTCGGGCCGTGCCGGCGAGATCACCGTGGCCCTGGGCCCCGAATCCGTGGACGCCGCGCGGGCGCTGCGCCTGGGCGGCATGGGCCCCGGTGACTATGCCTGCCTGAGCGTGGCCGACAACGGGCCCGGCATGGACGCCGATACGCGGCGGCGCGTGTTCGAACCCTTCTTTACCACCAAGCCGCCCGGCGAAGGCACGGGACTGGGGCTCGCGGTGGTGCACGGCATCGTGAAAGCGCACAAGGGCACCATCACCCTGGACAGCACCCCGGGGCAGGGCACCCGGTTCGATGTCTACCTGCCGCTGGCGGCGGGGGACGGCGCCCCGGTCGCGCCCTTGCCCGCAGCGCGCACCGACCCGGCGCCGCTGCACGCCCTGAGCGGACGGCATGTGCTGTACGTGGACGACTACGAGGCGCTGGTGGGGCTGGTGCAGCGCCTGCTCGGCCGCCACGGCGTGCGGGTGACGCCGTTCGCTTCGGGCGAGACGGCCCTCGACTGGCTCAAGGCCCACCCCGATGAGCCCGCGGATCTGCTGGTGACGGACCAGAACATGCCAGGCCTGTCGGGCCTGGACGTGGCGCGCGCCGTGCGGCTGCTGCGCCCGGCCTTGCGCGTCGCCATCGTGTCGGGGCAGGTGAACGAGTGGCTGGTGAGCGAGGCCGCCGCCGCCGGGGTGCACGAGGTGCTGTCCAAGCAGGACAGCATGGACGCGCTGGCGCTGGCGATCCGGGAACTGTTGGCCGCCGCGCCGGCCTGAGGCGCCTCAGCGTGGCACTTCGATGTTGACCTGCCGCAGGCCCGCGGGCGGCGCCGGGAAGCCCTGCAGCGCGGCGTCGAGCATGGCCGTCCACAGCGCGGGTGTGCTGTTCCAGCGACCATCGTGCGCGGCGCGCGTTTCGTACACCACGCGCCCGCTGGCGGCGTCGCGGATCACCAGCGACACCGCGCGCTGGTAGTAGGGGGTCTCGAAGCGCGGGGCCATCATGGGAAAGAAGACCACCTGGCCGGTGCCCGTGACCACGTAGTCGCGCCCGGGCATGGCGAAAGGCGATCCGAAGGGGCCCCAGCCCCAGGTGTCCCAGGGGTCTTCCCAGGGCGCGCGCGGTAGGCGCACGTTGCTGGCGCCCACCTGAACCGCCCAGGGGGCCGACACGTTGGCGGCGGCGCGCGTCCAGCCCAGCTTGGCCAGCGCGGCCTCGGCGTAGCGCTCCAGCTCGTCCTGGCCGCGCGCGGCGCGCTGGTCCTGTTGCTGCGAGGGCAGGCGCTCGAAGCGGTAGACCTGCGGCGGCGTGGGCACCGCCGCATGGGCCGCGCGGTCCTGCCAGCGCGGAAAGCTCTCCACCTGGTTGTCGACCAGGATGACGGACGCGCAGCCCGACAGCAGCAGCGCGGCCAGGGCAAGGACGAAAAGGCGGATCGAGGGCATGGACGTCTCCTGCGTTGAGGGGCCCTTCGTGGCTGGCGTGGTGCGGATGCGCCTCAGCTGGCTTCGGTGGCGATGGGTATGACCGCGCGCGGCGCGGCCGGGTTCCCCTGCGGCGCGGGCGCGGCGCAGGGCTGCGCGGCCGGCGCGGCCACGGGCTCGTCGTCGAAGGCCTTGTCGCCGCTGTCGTCCGGCACGCCGGTGGCGCGCAGCGTTTCAAACGGAAACAGCGCGCGGTCCATCAGGTGGCTGGGCACCACGTTCTGCAGCGCGCTGGCCATGTTCTCCACCCGGCCGGGGTACTTCTTCTCCCACTCGCGCAGCAGGTTGCCCACCTGCTTGCGCTGCAGGTTTTCCTGGCTGCCGCACAGGGTGCAGGGAATGATGGGGAACTGGCGCAGCTCGGCCCAGCGCACCAGGTCTTTCTCGGGCACGTAGGCCAGGGGCCGGATCACCACGTGCTTGCCGTCGTCGCTCACCAGCTTGGCCGGCATGCCCTTGAGCTTGGCGCCGAAGAACAGGTTGAGCAGCAGGGTCTGCAGGATGTCGTCGCGGTGGTGGCCGAGCGCGATCTTGGTGGCGCCGAGTTCGTCGGCCACGCGGTAGAGGATGCCGCGGCGCAGCCGGCTGCACAGGCTGCACAGGGTCTTGCCCTCGGGGATCACGCGCTTGACGATGGAATAGGTGTCCTGGTTCTCGATGTGGAACCTCACGCCCAGCTTCGTCAGGTACTCGGGCAGCACGTGCTCGGGGAAGCCGGGCTGCTTCTGGTCGAGGTTGACCGCGATCAGTTCGAACTTCACCGGCGCGCGCTGCTGCAGCTTCAGCAGGATGTCGAGCAGGCCATAGCTGTCCTTGCTTATTGGAATAGTCAGAACCCATTTCCGCTGGAAAAGTTCGAATATTTCATAGAGAAAAGCACGTTTGATGTTCCGAGGTAAGTTGACAACTTGCCAAAAACGTAAAGTATCTGAAGCCCCCTCGAAAACCTGAACCACCCGGAAGTAGAGAATTCCCCCAGCAGGA
>VFQN01000430.1_pt1 | contig 81465 bp, 65 predicted proteins | sample 3512371 | NCBI WGS metagenome assembly VFQN01 (sample SAMN10412370, study PRJNA504923) | tailings metagenome | isolation source: Replicate 2 from Balatoc abandoned mine | place: Philippines: Itogon, Benguet | collected 2017-08-28
CATCTGCCGCCACGCTGGCGTTGACGAGCCGCTCCACAGCCGCGCGCGCCGCTGCCGCATCCCGCAGCGGTCCGGCGTTCTGTGTCCGGCGTTCGGCGTTGCCTGTTCTTTCCGCGTTCGGCGTTCGGCGTTCTGCGTTGATGGTTCCTTCTGCGTTCTGCGTTCGCCGTTCGGCGTTCGTGTCGTCGACCGTCAGCTGCCCGTGGTAGATGCCGTCCACGCGATCCATGGGCGAGGGGTCGGCCCAGACGCCGAGGGCCGACACGGCCTCCACCCGCAGGTCCACCGGATTGGCCGGGTTGGCCGCAAACGCCTCGAGGCGCGCCGTCGCATCCGCCGTTCCGAGGCGCAGGTTGGCGTTGATGGCGCGCCGCACCAGCGGCTCGCCCGTCGCGCGTGCGGTGCCCAGCAGCGCTGCCAGTTGCGGCACCGCCTCCGCGATCCCCCCATCGTCGTTGATGGCGCGAGCGGCGTCGGTGACGATGGCCGCGTCCGTGTCGGACAGGAAGCGCGCCACGCCTGGATGCTTCAGGCGCCTGAGGGCCACGACCGCCGCGAGCCGAACCCCGCGCGAGGCGTGCGACGACAGCGCCGCGAGCGCGTCGCCGTCGCCAATCGAGGCCAGGGCGGCTGCGCCGGAGTGCTGCAGCCACTGGTCACGGGCGTCGTTGGCGGCCAGCATCGCCACGAGGGGACCGGCCGCCGGCGCGTACGCGATCCGGCCGAGTGCCTCGGCCGCGAACAGGCGCGCGCGCGGCTCGGTGTCCTGCAAGAGCGGCAGCAGCCGATCGGCTGCTGCGGTGTGGCGCACGTCGCCGATCAGTCGTGCGGCCTGCGCACGGATCTCGCCGTCGGCATCGGTGAGGAAGGGGACGAGGCGGGTGGCCAGTGCGGGATCGCGACGGGCCATCTGCGCCACGCCCCACAGTCCGTGCAGGCGCCCGTGCAGGCTGGTCCGGTCGTTGGCTGCGTGGAGCAGGGCCTGCAGATCGCCGCGGCGCACGAGGTCGAACTGGGCCTTCTGGCGCACGCGCATGTCGGCGTGCTGCAGCAGTGGCGCGATCGTGGCGCCGGGGCGTGCGGCGAAGTCGGCCCCGAGCAACTCGCGGACCTCACGCCGCGTCGCGTTGCCCGCCGTGGCGGGCGTGTCGAGCTTCCAGATGCGCCCGTCGTTCTTCGAGTCCCAGCCCGTGATCCAGTCGGTCAGGTAGAGCGCCCCGTCAGGGCCGAACTTCACGCCGACGACGAGCACCCCGCGCGTCACGACCTTCTCGGCGCCCTTGCGGAAACCGGCGCCGTCGGGCTCCAGCGTGAAGCCGTACACGCGGGCATTGGGCGCAGCGCCGGGGAAGCTCGAGACGAAGAAGTGCTTCGTCCAGGTGTCCGAGAGGGCCGTGCCCGGGTTGTAGGCCATGCCCGACGGACCGGCGTGCCAGTTCTCGATGGGCGGCAGGATGTGCGACGCCTGGCCGTCGTGGCGCGGCTTGAACAACTGCTCGCGCATCCACACGTTGTAGCGGTTGTTCCGCGGGTCGGTGTACTTGCCGTACTGCCAGTTCGATCGCCAGCCGCTGTCGGAGCCGTAGGGCAGGTAGACCAGCCGTTCGGCCTCGCCGGGATGATCGCCGTCGTTGTCCACGCTGATCAGGTTGCCGCGGTCGTCGAACGAGAACTCCTGGAGGTTGCGGATGCCGGTCGCGAAGACCTCGAACCCCGATCCGTCGAGTTCGGAGCGCAGCACCGCACCCTGGTTGTGCAGGTTCCACGTGCGGCCTGCCTTGTCCACCACGTGGAAGCCGATGTCGCCGACCTCCCAGTAGAGGCGGCCATCCGGGCCGACCGTCACACCCGACACGCCGTGGCCACCGAACGCGGGATGCGTGTTGAAACCCTCGAGGATGGGTGTGCGTTGGTCGAGCACACCGTCGCCGTCGCGGTCGTGCAGGCGGTACACACCCGGGGGCACGCCGACGATCACGTCGCGTCCCTGCGACAGCACGCCGCCGAGGATGTCGAAGGCCGGGTCGTCGTTGAACCCCTCGTAGACCAGGCGCGACTCGTCGGCGCGTCCGTCGCCGTCGGTGTCGCGGAGGCGGTACACGCGCTCCTTGTACTCGCGGAGATCGCGGATGTCGCGCGACCCGTCGCCGTTCAGGTCGGTGATCCAGGGATTGCGGTCGCTGTTGGCCGGGGCCATCACGCGGCGGTAGAACGCACGCAGGTCCTCGACGCTCTTGAGGGTGTGGACCGTTGCCATCCAGTCCTGGTGGCCCCGGATGTCGAGCGGCATGTTGTTGCGTGTCGTGCTGGTCGCATACATCGTCCCATCGGGGTCGATGTCGATGGCGACCGGGTCGAGGACGAGCGGCTCCGGCGCCCAGAGTGCCAGCTCGAGCCCCTCACCGAGCTCGACCTTCAGCTTCGCGCGAGCCTCGCGGGCCAGTCGGGCGGCCTCTTCAGCGGTCAGCGTCGTGGTCTCTCCGGGCGTGGGCGCCGGCCGCCCGGGGAGCTGGGCACCTCGGACGAGCACGCCCGAGGCAATGGCAAGGCCGATCAGGAGCAATTGCAGGGACCGGAGACAGGGCATGGTTCGGGGGCATTCTAGCAATGCCGAGAATGCCGAGAATGCCGAGAATGCCGAGAATGCCGAGAATGCCGAGAATGCCGGGAAGGCGGGGCCGGTAGGGCCGGCTCGCCGAGCCGGCCGTCAGCCCGGTTGCCCGTTGCCGGTTGCCGTCGCGCTCTCCGGTACCCGGTACCCGGCCCCCCGATCCCCGGTACCATATCGACACCTGAATCGAGGAGTTGGCATGCGACGACTGTTTCCCGGCCTGCTGGCGATCATCACGCTCGCCGTTGGCCTCACGGCCCAGGGACCGGCCCGTATCCGGGTCATGCTGCTCGACGGCGAGAGCGGCGGGCCGTATCACAAGTGGCAGTTGACGACCCCGCTGCTGAAACAGGCGCTCGAGGAGACGGGCCTGTTCGCGGTAGACGTCGTCACGGCACCGGCGGCGACCGGTGTGCTCGACGGGTTCCGCCCCGACTTCGCGGCGTACAAGGCCGTGGTCTTCAACTACGATGCGCCCGACGAGCGCTGGCCGGCGCCCTTGCGCGCCTCGTTCGAGCAATACGTCACCGGCGGCGGCGGCGTGGTGATCGTCCACGCGGCCGACAACGCCTTCGCGGGGTGGAAGGCCTACAACGAGATGATCGGCGTGGGCGGCTGGCGCGGGCGCACGGTCGCGTCGGGGCCCTACTGGTACTACAAGGATGGCAAGCTGGTCTCGGACCCCGCCGACGGTCCAGGAGCGTCGCACGGTCGGCGCACGCCCGCGTTGATCCGCACGCGCGCGGCGGATCACCCGATCATGCGCGGGCTGCCCTCCGCGTGGATGCACCAGGGTGACGAGGTGTACGCGCATCTCCGTGGTCCCGGGACGAACATGACCATCCTCGCGACCGCGTTCTCCGAGCCGTCCAACAACGGCACCGGGCGCGACGAGCCGATGCTCATGGCGAGCACCTTCGGCAAGGGACGTGTCTTCCACACCACCATGGGACACGACGTGGTGGCCATGAGCTGTGTCGGGTTCGTCGTGACGGTGCAGCGCGGCACCGAGTGGGTGGCGACGGGCAAGGTCACGCAGAAGGTGCCCGCCACCTTCCCGACCGAGAAGACCGTGAGCTATCGCACCGATCTGAACGCGCTCGACCCGAATTACGCGCGCGGACTCAACGGCCTCGATTCCAAGTAGGGCCGGCTCTCCCCCGCGACACCGCTCGGGGCCGGCGAGCCGGCCGCGCGGTTGGCATTACGACCTAGAGCTAGGGATTTCTGGCCGTTTTTCGGGCCGGAATCCCTGCCACACCGGGTCGGCCGGTGCTACAGTGGGACCGTACGCGAGCCGGCCCCGGCCCGCACTGCGACGGCCGGGACCGACCCGGTCGTGACGCGCGCGCCATCGGCGGTACCCACCACCCCTGCTCCACGCCCGTCTCGATGGAGGCGCCGCCGTTGCGGCGCGGTCGTCATGGGCGCCCTCGCCTCGGCCATCGTTCGCTCGCCGGTCCCCACGCGACATCCGTCGCTGGCGCTACTGCTCACCTGCGGCGTGCTGACGGCCGCATCCCCACCGTGCCTCGGGCAGGTCGAGCCGCCCGCCGCTGCGACGTCGGTCGCAATCGGCCTGGCCGTCTCGCATGGTCGTGGGCTGGCAGGGCCCGCTGCCACGGGAGGGCCGGCTCTCCCCCTCGTTTCCGCGCGGGGCACGCGAGCCGGCCGGCAGGCGCAGGGCCTCACACAGGATGGCGCCGCCACTCAGGACGACATCAAGAAACCCGAGAGGGTCGGCTTCGAGTGGGACGAAGGGCTGAAGTTGCGACTCGGCCGGCATGGCCGTGTCGATTTCCGGCTGCGCCTGCAGGGTGATCTGCGGGAGTCCGACGGTCTCGTGGGCGAGGGCGACGAAGCAGCCCTGGACCTCGACCGGCGTCGCGTCGCAGTGGAGGGCGAGCTGTTCGACGCCCTGGAGTTCCAGATCGAACGCGAACTGTCGGGCGACGAGCCGTGGCGCGACGTGTACGTCAACGTGCGGCCGGTGACCGCCGCGCAGGTGCAGGCCGGTCATTTCCGGCTGCCGTTCAGTCTCGACCAGAACACCGGCGCCACCAACCTCGACTTCGTGTACCGCTCGCAGGCCGCGCGGGTGCTGTCGCCCGGACGCGACACGGGCGTCATGGCGCACGGTCGCCTGCTGCCACGGCGCCTGCTGCGTTACGAGCTCGGCGTGTTCAATCACGACGGGCGCAACGCGCGGCTGGGACCCACGTCGCCACGCGTCTACGGCGGCACCACCCTGGCGGGACGCCTGGCGGTGCAACCGTGGCGCGGTGAGAAGTCGACGCTCGAGGATCTGCACGTGGGTGCCGCCTTCACGTCCAGCGAAGTGCCGCTGGGCCTGCCGGCAATCAGGCCGGAGTCGGTGCTGAACGTCGTGCTCGATCGCCCGGACACGCCGGTGCTCGGGGCGCGCCGGCGGCTGGGCGTCGAGGGCCGCTGGCGTCCGGGCCCGTTCTCGGTGAAGGCCGAGTACATCCGGGTGGAGACGGCCCGTGAAGGGCAGAGCGTCGAGGACACCGACCTGTCGCCGCTCGTGGGTGCGGGCTGGTATGTGAGCGGCACGTGGGCCATCACCGGGGAGCGCAAGGCCCGCGGTCTCTCGTCGCCGAAGCGGCCCATCCACGAGAAGGGGCCCGGGGCCATCGAGCTGGCGGTCAGGTTCGAGGGCATCGTGCTGCGCAGCAAGGCAGAGGGCACCCCCTCGAGCAGCCCCCGTGCCGACGTGGTGCCGCCCGTGGAGGAGCAGGTCGTCACGGCCGGCGTGAACTGGTACCTCAACCGGTATCTCAAGGTGCAGGCCAACGTGGTGCGGGAGCGGTTCGCCAATCCCGCCCAGAGCACGCGGCCCGGGCAGCCTGTCGTGTGGAGTCAGCTGCTTCGGGTGCAGCTCACGTTGTAGGAGGGCGCGATGCGCGCGCGGTGTGTGGGGCTCGGTGTGGTGCTGGCGCTGCTGATCGGCAGCCGCGCGGCACCGGCGCAGACGGCGGCCGACCTGTTCGACGACGGAGCCGTGCGCGACGTGCGCCTCTACCTCCACTCGTCCGATCTCGCCCAGCTGCGAGCCCACGCCGACGAGAACACCTACTACCCGGCCGACTTCGAGTGGCAGGGGATTCGTGTGCGGAACGTGGCGGTCCGTTCCCGCGGGTTCGGCAGTCGCAGCAGCACCAAGCTGGGGCTGCGGGTCGACTTCGACTACTACACGACGGGCCAGCGTTTCCTCGGCCTGTCGGCCCTCGTGCTCGACAACCTGCGGCAGGACGCGTCGATGGTGCGCGAGCGACTGGCGATGAAGGTCTTCGCACGAACCGGGCTGCCGGCCCCTCGCGAGGCGTTCGTGCGCGTGTTCATCGACAACCAGTACGAGGGCCTGTACGCGGTGGCCGACGAGGTGGACGCGACCTTCCTGGCGTGGGCCTTCGCCGATCCCGACGGGTACCTCTTCGAGTTCAAGTGGGTCCGCTACTACTTCGCGGAGTACCTCGGCGAGGACCCGGCCCCGTACGTCGAGCTGTTCGAGCCGGTGACCCGAGAGACGATGCCGGCCTCGCAGCTGTACACCCCGATTGCCGGATTGCTGCACGAAGCCGGCGTCGCCGGCGACGACTGGTACGACCGCGTGGATCGCTACCTCGACCTACCGGCGTTCGTGGACTACCTGGCCGTGGAGGCCTTCCTCGCCCAGCTCGATGGTTTCGCAGGCAACTGGGGGATGAACAACTTCTACCTGTACCGGTCGGGCGCCGATACGCGCCATCGCCTCATTCCGTGGGACCAGGACTATGCGTTCTTCGACCTGAACGCGTCGATCTGGCTGCGTGCCGACGAGAACGTCCTCGTGCGCGGGGCGCTCGGGCACCCCGCGCTGCGGCAGCGCTACCTCGACACGCTGGCCTGGCTGGCGGCCAGCCTCGGCGAGGGCGACTGGCTGGCCCTCGAAGTGGAACGCATGTTCGCGCAGATCGATGGGGCCGCGCGTCAGGACCAGCGCAAGCCCTACACGGAGGAGGAGCGCGCGAGTGCCGTCGAGGCGCTCCGTGCGTTCGTGTCGGGCCGCACGGCCCGCGTGCTGGCGGAGGTGGCGGCGGCGCAGCGCGTCGCTGCCAACGGTCGATGACCAAGTGGATGTGGAGTCGGAGGACCTCCTGTGGTGCGTCGCTGGTGAGCGCCCTGCTGCTGGCCGGATCGGCGGGCTGCGGCAGCGACGGCACGCCGACCTCCCCGGTCGCGCCGAGTCCGGCGAGCCCTCAGGCCACGTCGGCCGCGGAGGCCGTCCTCGTGGGCGCCGGCGACGTCAGCGAGTGCCAGCTCACGGGCGCCGAACAGACGGCCGTGCTCCTCGATCGCCTGCCGGGCACCGTGTTCACGGCGGGCGACAACGCCTACATGGACGGCAGCGCGAGGGACTTCGAGTGTTATCAGCGGACGTGGGGACGCCACCGGTCGCGGACCTGGCCGGCGCCGGGCAACCACGACTACCAGACACCCGGCGCGAGCGGCTACTTCCAGTACTTCGGTGAGCGGGCCGGCCCCATGGGCCTCGGCTACTACTCGTTCGACCTCGGCGCCTGGCACGTGGTGTCGTTGAACAGCAACGTCGCGATGGCCGAGGGAAGTGCGCAGGTGGCGTGGCTGCGATCCGACCTGCAGCGCACCCGCGCCACGTGCATCGCGGCGGTGATTCACCATCCGCTCGTGAGCTCGGGCCCGAACGGCGACAACCCGCAGGTGCGCGACCTGTGGCGCGCGCTGTACGACGCAGGTACGGACATCGTGATCTCCGGCCACGACCACATCTACGAGCGGCACCGGCACCTGAACCCCGACGGCCGTCCCGATCCGCGCGGGGCACGGCTCTTCATCGTCGGGACGGGTGGGGCGCGCCTCTATCAGGCGGGCGGCGGGCTGCGACCCACCACCGAGGCTCGCGCCGTCGTGTGGGGTGTCGTCCGCTTCGTGCTGCAGCCGGGCACCTATCGGTGGGAGTTCCACAGCGTCGAGGGCATCCTCGACTCGGGCATCGACATCTGCGAACCGAGATGACAGAGCAGTTCAGGATTCAACATTCAGAATGAAGGGGAGTCGTGCCGCGCGGCCGTGTGCCGCGTACCCTTCATTGTGAACGTTGAACTCTGAACTGATCAGAATTCAGCGGTCCGCGTTGCCTGCCACGAGGTCTGCTGGCCGCCCACCGTGCGCGTGCCGACCATGCGCGCGCCGTCCACGCGGGCCTCGTACGAGGCGTCGCCTGCCCTGAACGCGAGGGTCGCGCCGGTCACCGTACCGCCCTGGATGGTGGTGCCGCCCACCGGGCCGGTGATCATGCCCGACACCTTCTGGAAGTGCTGATCGAGGCGCAGCCGGGGGCCGCCGTCGATCTGCCACTCGCCCCCGACCGACGCGGGCACGATCCAGAGCAGCGCCGTGCACCACGCGGTGCAGTCGGGACGCGTGCGGCTCTCGTCGGCCGGCCACTCGGGGACGGCGAACGTGTTGGAGACGATGCGCGTGCCGGGCCGCAGCGCCAGGAACTTCGGCTGGAGGCGTCGCATGTTCTCGGTGAGCAGGAAGAGCGCCATGACGGTGGCGTCGGAGATGTCGGCCTCGAACATGTCGCCCTCGACGAACGTCGCCCGATCCTGCACCCCCGCCTCGTACGCGCGTTGCCGCGACAACTGGACCATCTCGGGGTTGTACTCGACGCCACGCGCCCTGGCGCCTCGGCGTGCCGCCGCGATCACCATCCGGCCGTCGCCCGACCCGAGATCGACGACGACGTCGGCCGGTGTGACCTTCGCCATGTCGAGCATGAGGTCCACCATCTCCGGCGGTGTCGGCACCCACACCACGTCCTTGCCGGGCTGCGCAAACTGCGGCTCGAAGGTGCGGGTGGCCTGAGCGGTGGCGGGCGCGTGGGCGAGCGCGACGAAGACGATGAGGCGGATGGCGTGGGCGAGCACGGTGCGCATCGGGCGCGAAACCTCCAGGCTCGATGCTACGCGAGCACGCGGGCGTCTGCCCGCGGAAATCCTGAGCGGGAGTGTCAGCGGGTCGCGCGCGACATCGCGTCGGCGGGGCGCACGGCGGGTTCGGTGGCCGGTTCCTTCGGCGTCGACGCCTCGGCGCGGAACGAGGCCACGCGCAGGAAGTGGCGGCGATCGTGCGTGAGCCACGCATCCACCCCCAGGGCCTGGGCGAGCACCGTGGCATTGGCGAGGGCCGCGTCCTGTCGCTCGTACATCGCGTGCGCCGGCCGCGGCAGAACCGCCACCTCGCACTCGATCCGGGCCATCGGATGCGACACCAGGACGTCGCCGTCGCAGGGTAGCAGTCTCTCCATGGCGCTCTCCTGCTTCAAACATCCGCCTGTTCGAGAGCGCTGTCAACCTCGACCGCCATGCGAGATCGCCTACCGCGCGACCTGTCGCACGATCGCCCCGCCGACCATCACGAAGCGCACGTCCTCGAAGGCGCGCAGGTCCTGAAGGGGATCGCCGGGCACGGCGATCAGGTCGGCGAGCAGGCCCGCTTCGATTGCCCCGCGGTCGGCCACGCCGAGTACCTCGGCTGCCACCGTCGTGGCGGTGCGGATCGCGTCGGCGGGCGACAGGCCCAGCTGGGCGTACACGGCCAGTTCCCGTGCGTTCTGCCCGTGCGGGTAGACGGCTGCGTCGGTGCCGAACGCCACCCGCACACCGGCGGCGATGGCCTTCTTCAGGTTCTCGCGCGCCAGCGGCAGCACGAACTCGGCCTTGGCGCGAATCGGCGGGGGGAGCGCGTTCAGATCGATGGCGCCCACGAGGTACGTGGTGGGCACCAGGTACGTGCCCTTCGCTTTCATCAGCGCGATGGCCTCGTCGTCGAGCAGCGAGCCGTGCTCGATCGAGGTCACGCCGGCGCGGATGGCGGCCTTGATGCCCTCGGTGCCGTGGGCATGGGCGGCGACGCGCAGGCCGTGGCGCGCCGCTTCCTCGACGACCGCCCGCATCTCCGCTTCGCTGAGCTGCTGAGCGCCCACGGTCGTCTCGAACGAGAGCACGCCCGCCGTGGCGCAGATCTTGATCACCTTCGCGCCGTGCTTGGCCTGATAGCGCACGGCCCTGGTCACCTCATCCGGTCCGTCGGCGATGCCGGATCGCCAGTCACGTTCGCGCACGCCGGGCGCGAAGCCCGTGGTGTCGCAGTGGCCTCCGGTGATCCCGATCGAGTGACCAGCGCCGATGATGTGCGGGCCCGGCACGAAGCCTGCGTCGATGGCCTTCATCAACGCGACGTCGGTGAAGTCGTGACTGCCCAGTTCGCGAACGGTGGTGAAGCCGGCCTCCACGGTCCGCCGGGCATTGCGTGCGCCACGCAGCGCGGCATCGGCCGCGCCCCCGGTCACCTCGCGCATCACCCAGTTGCCCTCGATGTCGTAGGTGAGATGGGTGTGCAGGTCGATGAGCCCAGGCGCCAGCGTGACGTCACCCAGGTCGATGACCGACGCGCCCGCGGGGACCGGCCCTCCCACGGTGCTGATGCGGCCACCCTGTACGACGACGGTGGCACCCGTGACGACGCGTCCGGCCCGGACGTCGAGCAGGCGAGCGGCCTTGATGACGACGGGGGCCGCAGATGGCGGCTGCTGTGCCCGTGCAGACGCGGGCGAGAGGAGCAGGGCCGACACACAGGCCAGCGTGCCCACGAGACGGGCGGGTCGAATCATGCGAGCGAGCCTCCAGCGAGAGGCGCCATCATACTGGAGCTCAGCCGTGTCATCTCGGCTATGCTCGTGCGCCATGAGCCACGCGAGCCCGACGGGAGTCCTCCTGAGCACGGTGCTGTGCCTTGCGGCGCTGATCGTCGCGCCTGGCGTTCCGCCCGCAATCGCGCAGCTGCCGCAGACGGCACAGGCTGCCGACCGCTTCGCGATCCCCGACAACGACGATGGCCTGCCGGGACGTGGACCGCTGCGCCGCTACACCTGGTTCCGCAAGCTGTGGCACGACAAGCGATCGGCGTGGGCCGCGCAACGGGAACAGGATCGCGGCGCCGTGGTGCTGCTGGGTGATTCGATCACGCAGGGCTGGAACGACCGGCTCGCGTCGGCGTTTCCCGGCATGAAGGTCGCCAACCGCGGCATCAGCGGCGACACGACACGGGGCGTGCTGATCCGGCTGCAGGAGGACGTGATCGCGCTCGCACCCCGGGCAGTCGTCCTGCTGATTGGCACCAACGACCTCGAGGAGGGGGCGCGACCCGAGATCGTCGAGCACAACGTGCGGTTGATCCTCTCCGCGCTGCGCGACCACGACCCGCGCATGCCGATCGTGCTGTGCCAGGTCTTCCCGAGCTCGGCGAAGATGCGGCGTCCCGCATCGTTGATCAAGGACACCAACGCGCGACTGCTCGGGCTGGTGAAGTACGACCGCCAGGTGATTGCGCTCGACACGTGGACCCTGTGGGCCGACGCCGAGGGCGATGCGCCGATCGCCGAGTTTCCGGACCTGCTCCACCTGAACGACGCCGGCTACGCGCGATGGGCGTCGGCGCTGCGGCCCGTCCTCGAGGCGCTCGGGGTGCTTCCGGTCGCATCGGAGCCGTTCACCCCTGAGGCCGGCTTCGAGCCGCTGTTCAACGGACGTGACCTGACCGGCTGGGGCTACCGTCCGACCACCGAGGCCGACAAGGCCGCGGCCGCGCGGTGGCAGGCCTCCGACCCGAACGCCGCGGTGTGGCCCATCGTGACCGAGGCGGCCAGCTTCGACGGACTGACGTCGAGTCCCGACGGGCGTTTCCGCGTGGTGGGCGATCGCATCGTCGTGGCCACCCCTCCCGAGTTCCGCAAGGTGCAGCAGCTGTGGACGACCCGCGAGTTCGGGAACGACTTCGTGCTCAAGCTCGAATTCCGTGCGACGCCCAATGCCGACAGCGGGGTGTACGTGAAGGGGCCGCAACTGCAGGTGCGCGACTACCGGCTCGCAGGACCGTTCAAGGGGCTGACCAGGTACCGCCCGCAGGACTGGAACGAACTGGTGGTGACGGTGCGCGGCACGAACGTCGAGGCCACGTGCAACGGGGAACCGCTCGAGGTGAAGATGACGGTCCCGGGAAGCGGTCCGATCGGCCTCGAGGGCGACCGCGGCCAGATGGAGTACCGCCGCATCCGGATCGGTCCGAGGTAGGGACCGCTCGCCCGCCCGGACGGCGGTCCCCACGCTCGAATCGTGTACAGTGCGGCGCATGTCTCCGCGTGCTCCTCGTCGTCGCGCGGCGCGCCTGTCCGGCGTGCTGCTGGGCATCGGCCTCGTGACCGGCCTTCGCGTCGTCGCGCAGCAGCCGGCCACCCCTGCGCCGCCCGCCGTGGCGCCTCCGGCCGTGCCCGCCGACGCGTCTCTCCGCTTCGAACGTCAGGAAGTGCGCGCCAACTACGGCGTCGGCTATGCGGTGACCGTGGCCGACATGAACGGCGATCGCCGACCCGACGTGGTGGCCATCAGCGGCACGCAGCTCACGTGGTACGAGAATCCCACGTGGCGTGAGCACGTGCTGCTCGAGGGGCAGACGCCGAAGGACAACGTCGCACTGGCCCCCCTCGATGTCGACGGCGACGGGCGCACCGACGTGGCGCTCGGCGCGGCGTGGAACCCGCGCGACACCAAGGGTGGCGGCACGCTGCACTGGGTGCGCCAGGTCGCTGGCAGCGATGGCGGGACCCTGCACGACATCTCCAGCGAGCCCACGCTGCACCGCATTCGCTGGGCCGATCTCGACGGCACGGGCAAGCCGGAGTTGATCGTCGGGCCGCTGCACGGACGTGGCACGAGTCCTCCCGACTGGAACGGTCAGGGCGCGAGGCTCCTGGCGTTCTCGATTCCTGCCGCGCCGGCACGCGACCCGTGGCCCGTCCAGGTGATCGACGACTCCCTGCACATCCTCCACAACTTCATACCCGTGCGGTTCACGCGCACCGACCGCGACGACATCCTCACCGCGAGCCGTGAGGGCCTGCATCTGTTCACGCGCGGCGACGATGGGCGCTTCGCGCGGCGGAAGATCGGCGAGGGTTCACCTGGCGAGATCAAGGTGGGTCGTGTGGGTGGGCGCTGGATGCTGGCCACCGTCGAGCCGTGGCACGGCACGTCGGTCGTCGTGTACCGGGAGCCCGAAGGGGGCGCGCGCGCCGATGCCCTCTGGCCGCGCGCCACACTGGACCCCTCACTGACGGGCGGCCACGCGCTGGCCTGGGCCGACGTCGATGGCGACGGCGAGGACGAACTGGTCGGCGGCTGGCGAGACGGTACGGGCGGGGTGGTCGTGTACGACATCGCGCCCGACGGCACGCTGCGCACGCGCACGCCGGTCGATCTACAGGGCATGGCCACCGAGGATCTGGCGGCGCACGACCTCGACGGCGACGGCAAGCCCGAGATCATCGCGTCGGGCCGGCGCACCGCCAACGTCGTGATCTACTGGAACCGGTCGGGGCGGCGGTAAGTCGGCAACCGGGAACCGGGAACGGGGAATCGGGAACCGACCGGCGTCAGGCGAAGGTGGTCGGCTTCGGAAATTCAGGCCGCAAACCGGAGTGCGGCGGGTGCGGCGTCTGCCCGAGACTGGCGGTGTCTTCGTGCTGGAGGCACACGCCATGTCCTATCGCATCATCGGTCTCGACCCTGCTCCGTTCGTCCATCTGTATGGCCTGCCCGAGGCCGAACTCGCCACGCACGGCGTCCTTCGCTATCGCGTGACCGCCTCGCCCGGGTTCCCCGATCGCGTGGAGCTCCGCGATCTCGACCCGGGAGAGTCGGCGCTGCTGCTCAACTTCGAGCACCAGCCCGCCGCCACGCCCTATCGCGCCAGTCACGCCATCTTCGTCAGGGAAGGCGCCGACCGGCCCGCCGAGGTCGTCGACGCGATTCCCGACGTGCTGCGTCGCCGGCCGCTGTCCATCCGGGCCTTCGACGCGTCGCACATGATGGTCGACGCCGATCTCGTGGACGGCGTGTCGGCCGACGTCCTCATCTCGCGGATGCTCGACGATCCGCGCGTTGCGTACCTCCAGGCGCACTACGCCAAGCGGGGGTGCTACGCGGCGCGCATCGAGCGCGCCTGACGGCGGCGTTGTACGGTCAGGCTCCGGCCGTCGTTTTCGGGGGCATCGCCGCCACGTGGACTCCCCGTGGCGGCGCTCATGCGCATGGCCCCGACGCCCAGTCCCTCGCCCCGCCTGCCCCGCAACCTGGTCGTGCTGTCGGACGGCACGGGCAACAGCGCGGCCAAGCTGCAGAAGACCAACGTGTGGCGCCTCTACGACGCCCTCGACCTGTCGGCGGGCGACCAGATCGCCAGCTACGACGACGGCGTCGGCACGGCCAGCGTGAAGCCGCTCGCGATCCTCGGCGGCGCATTCGGGTATGGGCTCAAGCGCAACGTGCTCGACCTGTACACGTTCCTCTGCCGCCACTACCAGGGTGACCCGGACGAGCCGGCGACGTGCGACCGGATCTTCGCGTTCGGATTCAGTCGTGGCGCCTTCACCGCGCGCGTCGTCGCCTCTCTCGTCACGCGCGTGGGTCTCGTACAGGCCGACTCCGACGCCGAGCTGCGCCGCCTGTCTCGCTGGGCCTATCGTGCGTATCGCGCGGAGCGGTTTCCCCATGCCTGGCCGGTCCGGATGCTGCGCACGCTGCGCGACGTCGCCCTGCGGGCCTGGGACGCCGCACGCGGCCTGCCCGCTTTCGACCCCGCGCGCACCGTGCGGCCCGAGGTGACCTTCCTCGGGGTGTGGGACACGGTCGCCGCGTACGGGCTCCCGGTGGACGAGCTGACGCGCGGCTGGGAGCGGTGGATCTGGCCGACCCTGCCGCGCGACCGCGACGTCTCGCCGCGCGTGCGGCGCGCCTGCCACGCGATGGCGATCGACGACGAGCGGCAGACGTTCTTCCCGCTGCTGTGGAACGAGCGGCACGAAGCCGTCAACGCCACGTCCACGCACGTGGATGAGGAGCGGGTCACGCAGGTCTGGTTTGCGGGCATGCACTCGGACGTCGGCGGCGGGTATGCCGACGACGGACTGGCGCACGCGCCGCTGGCGTGGATGGCCGGCGAGGCCTGCAAGCACGGGCTGCGGTTCAGGCCGTCGCTTCGTCGCGCGGGCGGACCGTTGCCCGACGACTGGATCGAGCGGGCCGGTGCGGCCGCGCCGATGCACGACTCTCGACGCGGGCTCGGCGTGTACTACCGCTATCACCCCCGTCCTGTCGAACGGCTGTCGGATGACCCCGACGCCCGGGTCTTCGTCGCCAGGCCGAAGGTGCACCGCAGCGTCTTCGACCGCATGAGAGCAGGCACGCAGGGCTACGCTCCCATGATGCTGCCGGAGCGCTACGCGGTCGTCACCGGCGACGGGCACATCGTCGACGGGACGTCGAGCCCGGCGAACCCATACGAGCATCCCAGCCAGTCCGCGGCGCGACGAAGGCTGCAGGAGCACGCACTCGACGTCGTCTGGTGGCGCCGTGTCGCCTACTTCCTCACCGTGGCCGCCACGCTGGCGGTGCTGGCGATCCCGTTGCTCCCCGTTTCCGTGCGCGTCGCGTGGCTCGACGCGCGGCAATCGACCCTCGCGTCGCTGGTCGGACTGCTCGACGCCGTGTTGCCCGCCACCTTCGCGCCGTGGGTGCGGTACTACCAGGACCGGCCGTTCCAGTTGCTCGCGGGCGTCCTCGTGGTCGGCAGCCTCGTCGCGTGGAGTTCGTGGCTGAGTGGCCAGATCACGGAACGCATGCGGAGGACCTGGCGGCAGACCGGCCTCGAGGCACACCCGGTGGACCCGGTCGAACCACCCGGTGGCTGGGTCTACGGACTGCGCACGCACCCCTGGTATCGACTCGCGTTCCACACCTTGTCGCATCGCGTGGTGCCCAACGTGTTCGGGCTCGCGATGCTCGCGCTACTGCTCCTGGTGCTGCCGGTGCGTGTGGCATTCGAGGTGCGCAGCCGCGCCGGCCTGCTGCCCGACTCGACGTGCGGGGCCGCCGCGCCGACCCGCCTGCCGGGCGAGTCCACCACCTTCGCCCTGTGGCCCGGCCTCCTGTGCAACGCGACCGGCATCGAGGTGCGAGAGGGGCAGACCTATCGCCTCGACGTCGCGCTGCCGCCAGCGTGTGAGAGCGACGACGCGCTCGCGCCCGAGGCAAGGCGCACGGGGGCCTGGGCCGACAGCCGCATCCACGTGTCGTCGCCGGCAGGCTTCTCGTCGTGGTCGGGCGACATCCCTGTGTGGCAGCGCGGCGTGATGACGCTCGCCGTCGTGCTGCGGCGCGACCCCAGGGCGAACTGGTTCGCCGTGACACGCGCCATCGGCGAGACCAATCCGGCTCGTGCCCTCGTCGGCGACGGCCTGCTGGTGGCCGAGCGCGACGGACCGCTGTCGCTGTACGTCAACGACGCCATCCTGCCGTGCCCGTCGTGGGCCTGCTTCTACCGCAACAACGCGGGCGGACCGGCTCGCGTACGCGTGACGGCGGTGGACGGTCCCCTCACGCAGACCCCACCGCTCGCGCCCTACGACTGCGCGCAGCAGGCGCAGCTGGCGCTGCGTCGCTGAGGCTCGGTGGCCCTCACGCCGAGAGGTCGTACACCGGGCGCAGACGCTGGTGGAACGTCAGGAGCTGGTGGATGTCGTAGGGATGTGTCGTCCGATCCTTGATGGCGTTGCGCAGCACCTGGAACACGTGGCCGAGCCCGTTGGCGTCGTCGATGTCGGCGTCGATCCGGAAGCGGAGCGGCAGGTCGCTCGACGCGAAGAACGTGAGCTGGAGGTTACCGAAGCGGTCGTCGGTCTTGAACGAGCCCGCCTGCGTGAAACCGACGCCGGGGTCGTGCAGGGCGCCCGACACCTCGTCGAAGAGGCCGGCGCTGGCCGCCGACTTCACGTGGTCGCGGAAGTCCACGCGCACGTGCGCGAAGATGCGGTCGGCACGCGTCCGGTGGAGCTGGTCCACGAAGTCCCATGCCATGCCGGGCCCGACCGGGGTCGCGCTCATCTTGCAGAAGAGGTTCAGCAGACCCGCCTTCTGCAGTGCCGTCAGCCGGTCGTAGAGCAGCGCGCCCGCCGACACCTGCAGGGGGACCGCCGCGGCGCTCTCGGTGAGCGCCGCCTCGATCGTGCTGCGGTCGAGCACCGCCTGCAGCGGACCCGGAAGCGTGTCGAATGTCGGGAAGCTCGGCGTCACATGCTCCGGGTCGACCGGGCAGAACACGTGGACGTTGGCGGCCGGGCCCTCGGTCGGCACGACGAGCTGGCTCACCGGGCGGTATCGCGAGGGGAAGACGCGCACGTGGTGCCGCAGGCCGGATTCGAGGCCCTCGATGGGGATCGCGGTGCCTCCACGGGCATCTCTGACCTCGGCCACCGGCTCGCCCCGTGCATCCGACACGCGCACGTCCACGCGACCCTCGATGGGTTTGCGGTCGGCGTCGAACACCCGGATCTTGATCGCGCTCATGGTCGTCCCCCCCCAGGACAACAACGCGAGGGGCGAGGATTTCGTACAGCGCGGACGAAGGCAGGGACGGCCCGCCCTACGTGGCGCTCGGCATTCGCGGCATCGGCCTCGCGGCATTCGGAGGGTAGGGACGGCCGTCCCGGCCGTCCGCCGGGCGGGGGCGACCACATGGCGGACGGCTCGGAGAGCCGTCCCTACCGGGGCATGGCGTCGAGCAGCGCATACGCCTTGTGGCGCATGGGCTCGGGGAAGTCGTGGTCGCTGTCGGGATGCTCGATCAGGAGGCGATCGCCCGCGTCGTGCAGGGCATACACCGGCCGTGCGGCGGCAACGATGCGATCGACGCTCTGCCACCGGAAGTTCGAGTCGCGCAGCGGCGCGCTGATGAAGCACACGCGCGGCGCCAGCGCGCCGATCAGCTCGGCGAAGTCGAACGGGATCTCCGTCAGGCGGCCGGCATAGTCGAGGAGGCGCGGCATGTAGCGCAGCTGGCACCACCCCTTCTCCGGCTGCCACACCTTCGGGTCGCCGTCGTAGTAGTCCGTGAACAGGTCGAGGCCGCAGCTCGACACCACCACGCGGATGCGCTCGTCGAACACCGACGTGAACACCGCGTTGTGCCCGCCGAGCGAGTGCCCGATCGCCCCGAAGCCACCCGGCGCCACGAAGGGCAGCGAGGCCAGGAGGTCGAGCCCGCGCCTGTTGTCGTGGATGGCTTTCATCGTGCCGCTCGCGTACCCCAGGCCGACGATGTCGGGCTGATAGCGGGCCAGCCGTGGGTACGACGGCGCCAGCGTCACGAACCCGCGCTCGGCGAGCTCCGCGGCATAGGCCCGATTCGGCCGGCCGCCCAGGCCGACGACGACGTCGTGGCCAATCGTGTCGTCGGTGGGATGCAGGCACAGCACGGCGCGTGCAGAGCCTCCCCGTTGCAGCGCGCGTTTCGGGACGAGCAGCCAGGCAGGGGTCCGGGTGCCGGGGTCGGCCACGTAGGTAATCGCACGCCGGACGTACGTTCCCGCATCCGTCTCGTCCTCGATGCGTAGGTCGAGGGGCACCCGGGCGTCGAGCGGCCGCAGCGGCCCCATCACGGCCTGCATGCCCTGGAGGTTCTCGGCGCGGCGTCGGGCCCACTGCGCGCGCGTGGTGACCCGACGCACGACACCACCCGAGTCGTGATAGCGGAGCAGGTCGAGACGGTCGAGCCGACCGGGCCGAATGAGCGCGGCGGGGGGCTGCGCGGCAGTGAACCGGGCGAAGGCCAGGGCCGGAGCGAGGCCTGCGGCCGCGGCGAGGAATCGTCGCCGGTTCGTCCGAAGAGTCATGGAAGGTCCTGCCATCGACCGAGAATTCACGGGCGCAGTGCGGCGACGGCCGTTCGGACCACGGCGGGTTCGACGCTCGCGTCGGTCCACGCCAAGACCAGGTCGCGGCCGTGGACGGCCACGCGGGGATAGCCGGCCGTCCGCGATCCTTCGAGCCCGGCTACGCGCACGGCCGACGACCGGTCGCCGCCGGGGGTGATGCGGCGCGCCATGAACGACGCGCCCGTGTCGCCGAGGTCGATCCACGTCGCGACGACGGACCCGTCGTCAAGCAAGGCGAGGCCCACTCGACCCATCGACGCGGCATCGTCGAGCCGTACGGGCGGCCCGAACGAACGACCTGCGTCCGTCGAGAAGGCCACCGAGGCGTGGCCGACGTCGCCCACGGCGGTGAACCACGCCAGCGCGACGAGTCGGTCGCGAGCCACGATCGCAGGCCCGTTGACCGGGCACGCGGCGATCTTCCATCCGTCTGCGTGCACGGCGATCGGCGCAGTCCAGCGTCCCTGCTCGAGTCGCGTCACGTGGATGTCGCGCACCTCGTCCTCCGAGCGATCGCGGTACGCGACGATCGGCCCGTCGCTGGTGACCGCAGCGGCCGTGGGGCAGCAATCGCAGACTCGGAGGTCCACGGCCTCGTCCTGCTGCTGCCGCCCCTGTCGATCGAAGGCGGCGTAACGCAGCGTCATGGCGCCTCCCGACCCGTGACCGTCGTGCCCCCCGCCGCTCGTGGTCTGTCGGCCATCGAGCCAGACCAACGCCAGGCCTGCGTCGGGCGCCTGGAACAACGAGGCGAACCCGTGCTCGGTCTGCGTGCCGTCGTGATGTGGCCTGACAGGCGCCGACCACGTGCGGCCGTCGTCGGTCGAGCGACTCAGCATCACGTCGTAGGCGTACTTGCTGGGACCGCTCCGGCGCAACCAATGCGCGGCCAGCGTGCCGTCCTCGAGTTGCACGACCGACGGCACGTCGGCCCAGTTCACGAACCAGTCGTCGCCGGAGGCGACGGTCCGCGGGGCGTCCCATCCGCCCTGCCGGAGGCGCGACACCTTCAGCGTCGCTCGGGCCCCTTTGCGTTCCACCCAACTCAGGAGCACGCCATCCGCGGTGGCGTGCAGGTGCGGCTGTCCACTCGACGCCGCAGCAGGGCTCGCGAGCGACCGGATCGGTCCCAGCCACGCCGATGACTGCGCCGCCGGGCGGGCGGCAACGGTCGCGGCCAGGAGAACCAGGGCCAGCGTGGCGCGGGTGACGGCGCGACGAGACATCCGCCAAGTGTACGACCTCAGCTGGTACGGCCGGCTCTCCGACCCGGCCGCCGGGCGCGGTGCACACGTGCGGACATTCCCGCAGTCTGGGGCATTGTCGAGCCGCATGTTGCACGGCGTGCCGTGCCCGGTCGCGACTGAGCGCGCTGTGGCAAACGGCAACGATCCTGCGTGTGTTTCCCGGGGAGGTACCTGTCGATGTCGACGACGTCGAGGCGAGGGGGGCGGCTGCTGGCTGGCGGGGCGATTGCGGGAGCTGCGGCGTGTGTGGGCTGGGTCGGCCTGGAATGGTGGCGCTTCGGCAGGCCCGCCGCGCCATCGGCGGCCGAGCGCGACCCACTCCTCGACCGATTCATGCCGCAGTGCGACGTGGTGGATCGTCAGCACATCCGGGTTGCCGCCCCCGCGGCAACCACGCTGGACGTCGCGCAGCAGCTCGAGTTCGATCGCCTGCCGATCGTGCGTGCGATCTTCTCGGCCCGCGAGTGGCTGCTGGGCGGCTCGGCACTGGACCTGCCGCCGGGCCTCATCGAGCGGATGCGCGCACTCGGGTGGGGCGTGCTCGCGGAGCGTCCAGGACGAGAGATCGTGATGGGTGCGGTCACCAGGCCATGGGAAGCCAACCCGACGTTCCGCGCGATCGCGCCCGAGGACTTCGCCGCGTGGGCCGAGCCGGGCTACGTGAAGATCGCGTGGACTTTGCGGGCCGATCCCATCGACGACACCTCGTGCGTGTTCCGTACCGAGACGCGCGCCGTGGCCACCGACCCCTCGGCGCGGGCGCGGTTCCGCCGCTACTGGGCGTGCCTCTCACCAGGCATCCGGGTCATCCGTCTGGCCCTGTTGCGACCGCTGAAGCAGCAGGCCGAGGCGGCACCAACGACCAAGGCCTGCCAGACGTTGCGATAGACGTCAGGCCGCGGTTCGTTTCAGGGCGCTGCCCTGGACCGTCTCCCTGAGTAACGCAGAACGCACAGAGGTAGGGCGCGGTCTCCGACCGCGCCGTACTCCGACCGCGCCGACATCGCGAGCGGCCGCGTGGCTTGCCCTGTGCGGAGTCGAAGGGGACACGCGACCCTGCCTCTGTGTCGAGGCCTGTTGCCGCGCACCCGGCCCCGTCCCATACTTGCCGCGGCATGAGGACACAGCCCCCGACTTCCACGGCCACGGGCGGCGTGGCGACGACGCTGCCGGCGGCGCTGATGGAGCAGTCGGCCAGGCGGCTGCGCGTGATGGCCTTGCTGTACGCCGCCGTCTTCTTCTTCGCGGGCACCGTTCCGGTGCTGCTCCTGCCCGACGAGCGCGCGGCGTTCCTCGGCAGTGCCGCCCGCTGGGTGCCGACGTTCCTGGCGATTGGTTCCGGGTTGCTCGTCGCCTTCGTCGCCAGCCGTCCCCGGCTCTCGAGCGAGCGTGTCGTCAGGCTCGGCCTGATCTACCAGGTGGTCGGCAGCATCGGCATCGCGTGGGTCGAGTACATGCAGCCCGCGGCGGGTACCACCGCGATGTCGCCGATGCACGGGCTGTCGTGGGTCGCCGTCTGGATGCTGTCGTTCACCATCGTCGTGCCCAGTCACCCGTCGTCGGCGCTCGTGGCGTCGCTGGCCTCGGCCGGCGTCGTGCCGATCGTGGCAGGCATCGCCACCCGGGTCGGTTACCTGCCGTCCGTGCCGCCGCTCGAGTTCTTCCTGCACGCCGTGCTGCCCTACCTCCTGGTCGTGGGCATCGCGTGGGTCGGGACGAAACTCGTGTACAACCTGGGCATCGACCTGAAGCGCGCCCTCGACCTGGGTAGCTACCAACTCGAGGAGCGACTCGGTTCCGGAGGGATGGGGGAGGTCTGGCGGGCGCGTCATCGACTCCTCGCGCGTCCAGCCGCGGTCAAGCTGATTCGTCCCGAAGTGTTCGAGGGGGCCGGCGCCGCCAGGCAATCGGCGTTGCGCCGACGGTTCGAGCGCGAAGCGCAGACGACGGCGCTCCTGCAGTCGCCGCACACCATCGACCTCTTCGACTACGGGGTCACCGACGACGGCGCGTTCTACTACGCGATGGAACTGCTCGACGGCTTCGACCTCAAGACGCTCGTCGAGCGTTTCGGTCCGCTGCCGGTGGAGCGCGCCGTGCACCTGCTCGTGCAGGCCTGCCACTCGCTGGCCGAGGCGCACGCGTCGGGACTGGTCCACCGCGACATCACGCCGGCCAACATCTTCGTGTGTCGCTACGGGCGCGACGTGGACTTCGTGAAGGTGCTCGACTTCGGCCTCGTCAAGCCGGACGTCGCCGTGACCGAACAGGATCCGGGCGTGACGCGCGCCGACCGGGCGGGGGGCACCCCGGCGTTCATGTCGCCGGAGCAGGCGCTGGGCCAGCCGCAGATCGATGGCCGGGCCGACATCTACGCGCTCGGCTGCGTGGCCTACTGGCTGGTGACCGGCGCGTTCGTGTTTCCCCGGAACTCGGCGATGGCGATGGCGGTGGCGCACTCGCAGGCAGAGCCCGAGCCCCCGTCACACCGCACGGAACTGCCGGTACCCGCCTCGTTCGACGCCCTGGTGCTGGAGTGCCTCGCCAAGTCACCCGCGGATCGTCCGCCAACCGCGGAGATGCTGGCGCACCGCCTCGAGTCGCTGGACGGTCTCGCGCGCTGGGACCGGAGCCGCGCGCGCGACTGGTGGAACCTGTATCACCCGGTCGATCCGTCCAGGCGCCGCGTCACCGCCGATACGGCCGCCGTGAAAGCCGTCCTGCCGCAGCGGTAATTGCGGAAGGCCTGCCGCCGGCCGCGGCTCCCGCAGAATTTACGCCGTCTGCACGCGGGCATCGCACGACCGACACGACCACGCGTCACGATCGGGAGGCATGCCGGATTCGCGCGTGCCATCCGCTCCTGCTCCGCCCCCGCCCCGCATCACCGTCGTCATCTGCGCCCTGAACGAGCAGGCCATGCTGCCGGCCTGCCTGCACTCGGTGCTCGCACAGGACCGTCCTGCCGACGAGGTGATCGTCGTGGACAACGCGAGCACCGACGCGACCGGTGACGTCGCGCGTGCCGTGCCCGGCGTGCGCGTCATCGTGGAGCCGCGCCGGGGCCTGACATACGCACGCGAGGCGGCCCGCAAGGCCGCGACGGGCGACATCCTGGCCTGGTTCGATGCCGACTGCCGCGCGCCGCGCGGGTGGCTGGCGGCGGTGGAGCGACGGTTCGACCGGACGACCGTGGTGGCGGTGACCGGCCCCTTCCGCTACTACGACTGGCACTGGCGTGGGCGGGCCCTGCTGCGCCTCTACGACACGCTGATCGCACCCGCGACGCACGTCGTGGTGCGCGACCTTCTCGGCTGGGGAGCCCTTCTCTACGGCGGGAACTTCGCCGTCAGGCGATCGGCGCTCGACGCCATCGGAGGCTTCGACACGTCGATCGAGTTCCACGGCGAGGACACGAATCTCGGGCGCCGCCTGCACCGGGTGGGCCGTGTCGTGCTCGCCCGCGACTGCGTGATGCGCACCTCGGCGCGACGCTACGCGGCCATGGGGACGCCTGCGGTGCTTCGACTCTACGCGCGCAACTTCTGGCACGAGGTGGTGTGGCATCGTCCGGCCGACACGCACCACGTGGACGTGAGGTCGTAGCCATGCCGGGATTCGAGCCCTACCTGCTCTGCGACCTGCACATCCACACGCGCTGGAGCGACGGCTCGCTCAGTATTCGTGAGGTGTGCGACCTGTATGGACAGACCGGGCACGTGGACGTGATTGCGATCACCGACCACATCCTCATGGAGCGCGACTGGCTGGGCCGCGTGGGTCGTGCGGCCACGCTGGGGCGGAGGCGATTCTCCGTCCGGTCCGACGACTTCGCCGACTATCGCGCAGAGATCCTGCATGAAGCCGATCGCGCCTGGCGGCGGTACGGGTTGCTCGTGCTGCCTGGCGCCGAGATCACGCAGAACCACCTGCGCGCCTCGCGCAACAGCCACATCGTGGCGCTCGGGCTCACCGAGTGGATCAGCGCCGACCAGGACGCCGAGTCGATCCTGCGCGAGATCCGCCGACAGGGTGCGCTCAGCATCGCGTGCCATCCCTACCACCGCACCCCGCGGCGGTTCGAGATCAGCACCTGTCATCTGTGGGACCACCGGCGCCGGCTCGCGCCGCTGATCGACGCCTGGGAGGCGGGCAACCGCGAGGACCTGTTCTCGATCACCAGTGGCGGGCCGTATCCCTACGTCGCCAACAGCGACTTCCACCGCCCGGCGCACCTGTACTCGTGGAAAACGCTGCTGCGCGCGCCGCGCACGTGGGACGGCGTACGTGGCGCGCTGCTGTCCAACCGGGACGTCGGCGTCGTGTTCTACCGGCCCACCTGGCAGTCGGCCACGGCCCCGATCGTCGGTGTCGGCATCCCTCCGACGGACGGGAGCCGTTCGACCTCGCCGGCGTTGGCGGGGCGAGGGGCCATCGCCTGAGACGCGCCTCGACCTGCAGGTCGACGCCTGCGGCTGACGCAGGACGGCCGGGTCGGGGACCCGGCCCTCCTTCCCCGGAAGCAGGCGGCGTTGCAGCGCCCGGTCTATCCGGCCAGGCTGGTCTCGACCTCGTCGAGCCGCCGCGCGACGGCGAGCACGGGCCACTCACGCGTGCGGCGGGCCTGCCGACGCACGAGTGGCCACTGGGCCGTCGCCGCCGACTGACCCGCACACACGACAGGGCGCCGCAGGCCATCGATCGCGCGCCGCATGCGCCGGGCGAAGCCGCGTCGGTGGACCCATGCGTCACCATCGACGAACACGACGTCGGCGCTGCAGGCCTCGTCGAGCGTCGCCTCGAGCCGCTGTCGCGACGCGACGTGCACCTGCGGGACCAGGCCGCCAGCGCCGGGCACGCGTCGCAGGCGCGCGATCGTCGCCGACTCGTCGAGCGGCCGGGCATGCGCGAGCCGGACCATCGTGCCGTCGTGCACCTCCGGCAGCACGTGCACCAGGTGAAGCGTGGCGCCGAGGGCACTGGCGTAGGCACACGCGAGCCGGAGGTGGCCCTCGCCCGGCAGACCGACCTCCAGGCAGCAGGCCACGTGACGCACGGGACGCCCGAGTGCGGCCGGACTCGCCTCGGGACCGACCGTCCACAGCGCGGGCACCCCGCTGCCGAGCAGCGTCGCCCGCACGGAGTGCCGGAAGAGCCGGGGCAGGCCCAACGGGTCTCCCGCCGGGGCGATGAGCAGGTCGACGGCCTGCTGCTGACGCAGTTGGGCCAGAGCCTCGGCCGGCGTGCCGGCCACCAGGCGCCGCCGGCAGCCCGCGTAGCGGTCGGCCTCCGGGAAGAAGCTGCGCAGGCGTGCCGTCGCGGCCTCGGTGGAGCGGCGCCGGGGATCGTGCGCGTGCACGATCGTCAGGCGCACGGCGAGGTCGTCGCACATCTGGGCCACCGCCGGGATGGCGCGGAAGCAGGTGTCGGAGAAGTTGGTGAGGAAGGCGATCTCGAAGGGCTGTGGCTGGTGCATGGCTGGGATGTCCGCGCTCAGTAGACGAAGCCGTCGATGGGGCGGAGGTCGCCGGGCACGTCTCCGTGCCCGGCCGTCTCACGCAGGTTGATCTCGATGGTTCGCGACAGCTGGGTCATCGGCGTGTCGTGAACCGTGTTCTCGAACGGCGCCTCGATGTCGCGTCCGATCGACTCGAGGGCCACGAAGATGAAGCTCGCCAGCGTGGAGGCCAGTGGCGTCAGCAGGCCCATGCCTTCCACCAGGCCCAGGGGCAGCAGCAGGCAGTACACCAGCACGAATGCGCGGGGGAAGAACTCGTACTGCCGCGGCAGCGGCGTGTTCTTGATGCGCTCGCAGGCGCCCTGCACGTCGCAAAGCCGGCCGAGCGTCGAGTCGATCTGCACGAGCCGATACGCGTCGAGGCGGCCCTCGTCGAACAGGGCGCGGAGGCTGCGGCCCGCGTGCAGGAGCAGGGCGACGGGGACGTTGCGCTGCGTGCGCAGCCACGCGACGACGGGCGGGGGCAGTTGGGCCTCGAGTTCCGGGAACGGGTTCTGGCCGCGCAGGTGACAGCGCAGCGCGTGCACGTAGGCGATCTGCCAGTCCACCAGGGCCACCGCGTCGGGGCCGGGGGCGTCGGCGTGCCCGCCCCGCGACGCCCGCCGCGCATGGGCCGGCGCGTCGACCAGGGTGAGCACCTGGCGGGCGAACGTGCGCGACTCGTTCACCAGCGCTCCCCAGAGGGTGCGCGCCTCCCACCAGCGGTCGTAGGCCGAGTTGTTCCTGAAGGCCAGGAACACGCTCAGGCCGGCTCCCATCATCGCCAGGGGCAGCGACGGCAGCGCCAGCGCCGTGACCCCGCCCTTGACGTAGAGCAGCGCCACGGTCGAGTCGATCAGGAACAGCACCCCGAGCCGTCGCGACACGCGGGGCCACACTCGGCGCAGCGGCAGGCGGTCGCGGACGATCATGGCCTCCAGCCTAGGAGGTCGCGCGCGCCGTGTCTGCTATCGCGCCCCACTCTTTGGACGGGGAATCGGGCGGGGCCGAAGCCTATCTTCCGGCTGCCCGGATGAGTGGTTGTGACCGTCGGCCGTGCATGGAAAGATGGGCGGCACGCCATGCCTCTCGTCGGGTCGAGTTTCCGCGAGCACGTCCGTGCGGCCGAGCCGGTCGACGCGCCGACCCAGACGGCCCCCCGCCGTTCCTGGTGGGGGCCTCGTGCCCGGATGCTGCTCGTGGCGCTCGCGCTGCTGGTCGGCCTGATGGCCCTGGAGTGGTACTCCGAACTGGAGTATTCGCTCGGCGTGTTCTACGTGTTCCCGATCCTGGCCGCCGGCACGGTGCTCGGCCATGCCGAGATCCTGGTGGCTGCGGCGCTGTGCGCCCTGCTGCGTGGCCAGTTCACCGACGTGCCGCGCCCCATCGAGTTCTGGCTGCGTGCCCTGATGGCGTTCCTCGCGTATGGCGGCATCGGCATGCTCGTGGTCGAGATGCGGCAGCGGCGCGACCGCGTGCTCGAGGCCTACGAGCGCCTGCGCGTCGAGAAGGCCATGCGCTACCGCGCCGAGGACAGCCTGCGCCTGCTCGCGGAGTCGAGCCCGGCGGGCATCGTCACCCTGGATGCCTCCGGACAGGTGTTGAGCGCCAACCGGGCGTTCGTGGAGATGCTCGGCTACGCGACCGCCCGCGAGTTGACGGGCACCGTGATCCAGCAGCAGGTGCCCGTGCTGGCCAGCGTGCTGCGGCGTGCACCCGACGATCGGGTGATGCGGGCGTCCACGACGAGCTGGGCGCGCCGCGCCAATGGTCAGGTCTTCCCGATGTCGGTGTGGTTCTCGACGTACGGCGAAGGCGCCACGCGCTGCCTCGCCGGCATCCTGGTCGACACGTCCGAGGAGGTGCGCGACCGGGAGCGCGAGGCCTTCCGCCACTTCGTGGACTACAACCGGCTGCTCGCCGGCGCCGTCACCCACGAGATTCGCAACATGTGCTCGGCCATCCGCGTGGTGACGACGAACCTGTCGCGCAAGCCGGGGATGGAGGACGACCCCGATTTCCGCGCGATTGCCAGCCTGGTCGAGGGGCTGGCGCGCCTCGCGTCCTTCGAGCTCAGGGCCGCTGCGGTGCCGGCATCCCGCTCGACCGACCTGCACCAGGTGCTCGATCAGTTACGCGTCGTCATCGAACCGGACTGGACCGATCTCGACGGCACCATCACCTGGCAGCTCGAGGACGCGACGTTCCGCGTGCCTGCGGACGCGCACGCCCTGCTGCAGGTGTTCCTCAACCTCACGCAGAACTCGCTGCGGGCGTGCCAGGGCGTCGAGGCGCCCAGCCTCGAGATCCGGGCGCGCCGCGAGGGCGGCGGCGTCACGGTGAGCGTCATCGACGGCGGTCCGGGCGTGCGCGATCCCGGGCTCCTCTTCCAGCCGTTCCGGGCCGGCGCCGACGGATCGGGTCTCGGTCTCTACATTTCGCGTACGATCGTCCGCACGTACGGCGGCGACCTGCGCCACGTTCCGGTCGATTCGGGCTGCCGGTTCGACGTCACCCTGCCGTGCGAACCGCTACCGCCCCGCGCATGACGACCGTCCCTGTCCGCCTCTTCGTCGTCGACGACCACGCCCTGTTTCGGGAAGGGCTCCTGCGACTGCTCAGCACCGACGAGCGCATCCGCGTGGTCGGCAGTGCCTCGACGGCCGACGAGGCGCTGCGCACCCTTCCGCCTGCCGGCGTGGACGTCCTCATCCTCGACTACGACCTCGGCGAGGACACGGCACTGGGGCTGGTGCGGGATCTGCGCAGCCGCGAACATGCCGCGCGTGTGCTCCTCGTGACGGCTGGCCTGCCAAACACCGACGCCCTCGAACTCGTGCGCCTCGGCGTGGCGGGCATCGTGCACAAGCACCACACGCCCGAGGCACTGCACCGGAGCATCCTCGACGTGGCGCAGGGGGGCGTGCACATCGAACAGCGCTACCTGCAGTCGCTCCTCGAGTCGGCCGCGGAGCGGCCCTCGCGGCCCCGCTTCACCGCGCGCGAACGCGAGGTGGTGCGCCTGCTGCTCGAGGGCTTGTCGAACAAGGAGATCGGCGCCGCGATCGGCACGTCCGAGAGCGCGATCAAGGCCTCATTGCAGCAGATGTTCGCCAAGACGGGCGTGCGCACCCGCAGCCAGCTCGTGCGCATTGCCCTCGAACAGCGCGACATGCTCTGAGCCCCGAGCCCTGAGCCCTGCGCCCTGCGCCCTGAGCCCTTACGCTCCCGGCCGCGTGTGCGGGTCGGTCGTGAGCCGCGCGACGGCAGCCTCGTAGGTCGGTTGCACGTCGTCTTCACCGGTCATGGTGCAGCCGAGATCCCGCAGCAGGCCGTCGGCGACGTCGTAGATCCACCCGTGCACCGTCAGCGACTGACCCTGCCGCCAGGCGTTGCGGACGATGGACGTCTGGCACACGTTGCGCACCTGCTCGATGACGTTCAGCTCACACAGCCGATCGACGCCTTCCTGTTCGTTGCGGGTGGCGCGAAGCACGGGCGCGTGACGCTCGTACACGTCCTGGATGTGCCGGAGCCAGTTGTCGATCAGTCCCAGCGTGGCGCCGCCATAGGCGGCCTTCACGCCGCCGCAGCCGTAGTGGCCGACGACCATGACGTCCTCGACCTTCAGCGCCTCGACGGCGTACTGCAGCACCGAGAGGCAGTTCAGGTCGGTGTGCACGACCATGTTGGCCACGTTGCGGTGCACGAACAGCTCGCCGGGCTCGAGGCCGATGATCTGGTTGGCCGGCACGCGGCTGTCCGAGCAGCCGATCCAGAGGTACTTGGGCGATTGCTGTGACGCGAGCGACCGGAAGAACTCCGGGTCGCGCCGGGTCATGTCCTCCGCCCATTCACGGTTGCGCTCGAAGAGGTGAGGGAGCGTACGCATGTCCGTACGCTACCCGACAACGGCTCCCGAGTTCCAGATGCCATCCAAAGATGGCCCGCGGCTATCGATCGGCCGCGGGTGGACGGGCCAGCGGCCCCGGCGGGCTGACCAGCACGCGGTCCACGCGATGGCCGTCCATGTCCATGATCTCGAAGCGGTATCCCGCACGTTCGAACGTGTCCCCGGTCTGGGGCACCCGGCCCAGCGTATACATCGCCAGCCCGCCGAGCGTGTGGTAGTGCTGCCGGTCCTCCTCGTCGCCCTGCACCGGCCAGTCGAACCGCTCCTGCAACTGCGTCACGTCGGCGCCGCCGTCCACGAGGTACGAGCCGTCGGCACGCTGGACGATGGCGGGATCACCATCGGTCGTCTCCGGCAACTCCCCCACGATGGCGGCCATCACGTCGGTGAGGCTGACCAGGCCGTTCACGCCGCCGAACTCGTCCACGACCAGCGCCACCGGCAGGTGGGCCTGTCGAAACTGCTGCAGCAGCGTCATGAGCGTGATGCTCCGCGGCACGAACAGCGGCGGCGAGGCCAGGGCGGCGAGATCGACCGCCTGTCCGCGCAGCACCGGCCCCAGGAGGTCCGACGAGCGCACCACGCCAACCACCTCGTCCAGGCTGCCGCGACACACCGGGAGCAGGGCGTGCGGGCTCTGCTCCAGTATCAGGGCGTTGTCGGCCCAGGGGCGCGTGAGATCCAGGTAGACCACGTCCGAGCGCGGGGTAAGGATGGCTCCGACGTGCCGGTCGTCGAGATGGAGGACGTTGGCCACGAGCGCCTGCTCGGACGCCTCGAAGATGCCTTCGCGTGTCCCCAGCGCCATCAGCAGCTTGATCTCCTCGTCGCTGGTGGACGGGCCGGCCGTCTTCGAGACGCGCAGGATCTTCAGGACGAGATCGGTCGAGGCCGAGAGCAGTGCGACCAGCGGCCGCCCGACGCGCGACAGGACCGACATCGGGCCGGCCACGGCCGACGCGACCCGCTCCGGCGACGTGAGGCCGAGCCGCTTGGGCACCAGCTCGCCGAGAATCAGCGACACGTACGTCAGGGCGACGACCATCACCGCCAGCGAGAGGACCTCGGCGTAGGGCGCGATGGCGGGAAACCTCGTCAGCCAGGCCTGCACGCGCAAGGCGATGGCCGACTCGCCGACCGCCCCGCTCAGGATCCCGATGCTGGTGATCCCCACCTGGACGGTCGACAGGAAGCGCGTGGGGTCTTCGGCGAGGTCGAGGGCACGTCGCGCCCCCTTGTGCCCGTCGTCGACCAGTTGTTGCAGGCGCGCCTGGCGCGAGCTCACCAGCGCGATCTCCGACATCGCGAAGAGGCCGTTGAGCAGGATCAGGATCAGCAGCAGGATCAGGTCGGACACGTGTGTCGGGGGAATTTCCCGCGACTCACGGTCGCAGGCCCCGCCATTATCCCGCACTCGGGCTGACCCCGGCGCATCCCCACGCCAGGGCGCGTAGAGTAGAGCCATGCGCGTCGCGCTTGTCGTGCTTGCTGTTCTCGCGCTGTCCCACTCGGCGGGTCCCGCGCTCGCACAGCGGGTCACGTTCGAGCGTGAGCTCCCCGTGGACGCCGGCGCCACGCTCGACGTGACCACGGCCAACGGCGCCGTGTCGGTCGCGCGCGGCCCGGAGGGCATCGTTCGCGTCGTCGGCACCGTGACCGTGCGGATCGGGTTCTCGGTGCCCGCCGATGCCGTCGCGATCGCCCGGGGCGTGGCCGACCGCCCCCCGATAGAGGCCACCCCGGGCCGCGTGGCGCTGATGCGCCCCGCGTCTCGTGAGGCGCAGGCCGCGGTGACGGTGAGCTATCGCGTGTGGGTGCCCCCCACGATGCCCGTCACGATTCGGACGACCTCAGGGGAGGTCGCCGTCAGCGGGACCGGTGCGCGGCTCTCGGTGTCGACGCAGTCCGGTGCGGTCTCCATCACGGATGCCGGCGCTCGCGTGGAGGTGGAGTCGGGAAGTGGATCGGTGGAGCTGTCGCTCGAGCGGCCAGCGGAGACCCGCGTCCGGACCCGATCGAGTGCGATAGCAGTCCGCGGCGCCACAGGCCCGGTCGACATCGAGACGCAGAGCGGCCAGGTCGATCTCGCCGGCCGCCCGTCAGCCGATTGGCGCGTCGTCACCGGATCGGGCGCGATCGAGGTGCGTCTCGACGCTGGCTCGTCGTGTCGCGTCGACGCGCGCAGTCGTTCCGGCGACGTCCATCCCGGCCCGGTGTCGGGCGGCGAGGCGCGCAAGGGGCTGGTGACGGGTGTCGTCGGCGGTGGCGGACCGCTCGTGCAGCTCTCGAGCCGCAGCGCGGCGGTCCGCCTGACGGGCGGCGGCGCGGACCCACGGCGCCGCCCCTGATCTCAGGCGTGCCGCACGCTCGTGTCGGGGTCGATGACCTCGTCGGTCACGGCGTGCCCACGCCGCCGGTTGACCCGCACCCGCAGGTTCTCGAGGTAGAGGTACACGACCGGCGTGGTGTAGAGCGTGAGCACCTGGCTCATCACGAGCCCGCCGACGATGGCGATGCCCAGCGGCTGGCGCAGTTCCGCGCCCTCGCCCGTGCCGAGCATCAACGGCAGCGCCCCGAGCAGCGCGGCCATCGTCGTCATCAGGATGGGCCTGAGACGCAGGAGGCACGCCTCGCGAATCGCCTCCAGCGGTGTCGCCCCCCGCTCGCGCTCGATCTGCAGCGCGACGTCGATCATGAGGATGGCGTTCTTCATCACGACGCCGATCAGCAGGAACAGCCCGAGCAGCGCCACGAGGCTGAACTCCGTGTTCAGCAAGAGGAGGGCCAGCAGCGCGCCCACGCCCGCCGACGGCAGCGTGGACAGGATCGTGAGCGGGTGCAGGTAGCTCTCGTAGAGCACGCCCAGCACGATGTAGACGATGAGCAGCGTGCCGAGGATGGCCCACGACTGGTTGCCCTGAAGGCGCTGGAACAGACTGGCGTTGCCCTGGAGCCGCCCCTGGATCGAGGTCGGCAGCGTGAGCAGCGACACGGCGCGGGTGATGGCGGCCTCGGCCTGGCTCACGCTCACCCCCGGCGCGAGTTCGAAGCCGATGCTCGTGGACGCGAACTGGTCGTTGCGGCTCACGCGGTCGTTGGCGGAACTGCGCGTGTAGCGGCTGATCGTCGACAGCGGCACGCGCCCCGTGGGGGTGACCACGTAGAGGTCGTCGAGCGCCTCGGGGCCCTGTGCGTAGCGCGGCGCGACCTCCATCACGACGCGGTACTGGTTCATGCTGTTGTAGATCGTCGACACCTGCCGCTGGCCGAACGCGTTGTTGAGCGTCTGCGTCACGGTGTTCATCTCGATCCCGAGCTGGCGGGCCGCCTCGCGATCGACTTCCAGCATGATCTGCTGGCTGGACACGAGCTCGTCCTCGATACCCGTGATCTCGGGCACCTGCGCCAGGGCATTGCGCACGCGCTGGCCCCAGATCCGCAGTTCGGTGAGGTCGTCGGCCCGCAGCGTGTACTGGTAGGACCCACGCCCGAACCCGCCTCCGAAACGGAGGTCCTGGTCGACGTTGAGCCAGAGACGGGCGCCCGGGACCGCAGGCAGCGCACGGCGGATGCGGTCGGCCACCAGTTGCGCCGGCACCTTGCGCTCGTCGAGGGGCTTGAGCCTCACGAAGATCTGCGCGTTGTTGATGCCGCGCCCGCCGCCGATGAAGCCGGCCACGCTCTCCACGGCCGGGTCGCGCAGCACGGCCTTCCGGAACGCCTCGATCTTCGGCTGCATGATCTGGAACGACATCCCGTCGTCGCCGCGGATGAAGCCGCCGAGCTGTCCGGTGTCCTGCTCGGGCAGGAAGCTCTTGGGCGCGTTGACGTAGAGGTGGACGTTGAGCGCGGCGACGCCGATGAGGATCGTCAGCACGATGGGCGCGTGATCGAGCGCCCAGCCGAGCGTCCGGCCATAGCCTCGACGCAACCAGGCGAACGCGCGGTCGCTGATGCGCTCGAGCAGGCCCGGACGCGCGTCGTGCCGCGCCACGAGCCATCGGGCGCACAGCATCGGCGTGAGCGTGAGCGACACGACCAGCGAGATGAGGATCGCGGCCACGAGCGTGATCGAGAACTCGCGGAACAGCCGCTCGACGATCCCGCCCATGAACAGGATCGACACGAACACGGCGACGATCGACAGGTTCATCGACAGGAGGGTGAAGCCGACCTCCTGTGCGCCCTTGAGCGCGGCCGCCACGGGCTTCATGCCGGCCTCGACGTGCCGCGCGATGTTCTCCAGCACGACGATCGCGTCGTCTACCACCAGCCCGGTGGCGACGATCAGGGCCATGAGGGAGAGGTTGTTCAGCGAGAAGCCCCACAGGTACATCACCGCGCAGCTGCCGACGAGGGCCACGGGGACGGCGGTGACGGGGATCATCGCCGCGCGCAGGTTGGCCAGGAACAGCAGGACGACGAGCACGACCAGGCCGACGGCGATGAGGAGGGTGTGCTGGGCCTCGCGCAGCGTCGCGCGGATGGTCGGCGACCGGTCGCTGGCCACGTCGAGAGAGACGCCGGCGGGCAGGAAGGCGCGCAGGGCGGGCAACTGGGCGATCACGCCGTCGACGGTCGCGATGATGTTGGCCTGTGCCTGGCGGCTCACCACGAGCAGCACCGCGGGCTCGTCGTTGAAGTAGCCGGCGTTGTAGCGGTCCTCGACGCCGTCGTACACGTGGGCGACGTCGCGCAGGCGCACCGGCGCGCCGTTGCGGTAGGCGATCACGAGTGGCTGATAGTCGGCGGCGCGCGTGAGCTGGTCGCTCGCCTGGATCTGCCAGTGCCGCTCATCGTCTTCGATCACACCCTTGGGACGGAGCAGGTTGGCGCCGCCGATGGCCTGGCGCACCTCGTCGAGCGAGATCCCGTACTGGGTGAGCGCCTGCGGCTGCAGCTCCACGCGGACGGCGGGGAGCGAGCCACCGCCGACCGTCACGTCGCCCACGCCGGTCACTTGCGCGACCTTCTGGGCGAGCACCGTGGACGCCAGGTCGTAGAGTTCGCTCGTCGTCGCCGTCTTCGACGTGAGCGCCAGCAGCATGATGGGCGCCTGCGACGGGTTGATCTTGCGGTACTGCGGCATGCCCGGCAGCGCACTCGGCAGCAGCGACCGCGATGCGTTGATCGCGGCCTGCACCTCGCGCGCGGCCGTGTCGATGTTCTTGCCGAGGTCGAACTGCACGTTGATGCGCGTGGACCCCTGCGAGCTCTGCGAGCTGATCTCGTTCACGCCGGCAATCGTGCCGAGCGCACGTTCGAGCGGCGTCGCCACGCTCGAGGCCATCGTCTCGGGACTCGCGCCGGGCAGTGAGGCCGACACCGTGATGGCGGGGAAGTCCACCTGCGGCAGCGGCGAGACCGGCAGCAGCAGGTAGCCCAGCAGGCCCACCATCACGATGGACAGGCTGAGCAGCGTCGTGGCGACCGGCCTGGTGATGAACGGTGACGAGAGGCTCATGCCGGCACGTCCTCCGTGGTCAGCGACTGGGGCTCGGCACGCCACGCGCGCCCGAGGCGATCGAAGAACAGGTAGATGGCCGGTGTCGTGAAGAGCGTGAGCACCTGGCTCAGGAGCAGGCCACCGACCATCACGAGGCCGAGCGGCTGGCGCATCTCGGCGCCGTTGCCCGTGGAGAGCATCAGCGGCAGCGCGCCGAAGAGCGCGGCGAGCGTCGTCATGAGGATGGGGCGGAACCGGAGCAGCGCGGCCTGGTAGATGGCGTCGCGCGGGCTCAGGCCCTCGCTGCGCTCGGCGTCGAGCGCGAAGTCGATCATCATGATCGCGTTCTTCTTCACGATGCCGATCAGCAGGATGATGCCGATGACCGCGATCAGGCTGAGGTCGCGATCGGTGAGCAGAAGGGCCAGCAGCGCGCCGACGCCGGCCGACGGCAACGTGGAGAGAATCGTGATGGGGTGGATGTAGCTCTCGTAGAGCACGCCGAGCACGACGTACATCGTCACGATCGCGGCCAGCACGAGCAGCAGCGTGCTGTCGAGTGACGACCGGAACGCCGCCGCCGCGCCCTGGAACGTCGTCTGGATGCTGACCGGCAAGCCGATGTCGCGCTCGGCGCGTTCGATGGCCTCGACGGCCGCGCCGAGCGAGGCGCCCGGCGCGAGGTTGAACGACATCGTCACGGCGGGGAACTGGCCGGCGTGGTTGATGACCAGGCGCGTGTTGCGCTCGCGGATCGACGCGAGGCTCGAGAGCGGCACCTGGCGGCCGTCGGCCGTCGCCACGTAGATCTGGCCCAGCGCCTCGGGGCCCACCTGGAACCGCGGCGAGACCTCGAGGACCACGCGGTACTGGTTGGCCTGCGTGTAGATCGTCGAGATCAGGCGCTGGCCGAACGCGTCGTACAGCGCGTCGTCGATGGCGGACACGCGCACGCCGAGGCGGCTCGCCGCATCGCGGTCGATGTCCACGAAGGCCTGCAGGCCCCGGTCCTGCAGGTCGCTGGCCACGTCGGCCAGTTCGGGCGCCTGCTGCAGGCGGGCCAGCAGCCGCGGCACCCAGAGCGCCAACCGGTCGGCGTCGGGATCCTCCAGCGTGAACTGGAACTGCGTGCGGCTCACGCGATCCTCGATCGTCAGGTCCTGCACCGGCTGCATGTACAGGGTGATGCCCGGCACGCGCGCCACCCGCTCGCGCAGCGACGCGATGATTGCCGTCGCATCGCGCGCCCGTTCGTCGCGCGGGGTGAGCGTCACCAGCATGCGCCCGCTGTTGAGCGTGGCGTTCGACCCGTCCACCCCGATGAACGACGAGAGCCCGACGATGTCGGGTTCCTCGAGGATGGCGCGCGCAGCGGCCCGCTGGCGCTCGGCCATGGCCGCAAACGACACCGACTGCGGCGCCTCCGTGATCACCTGGATGGCACCCGTGTCCTGCACCGGGAAGAAGCCCTTCGGCACGACGATGTAGAGCCACACGGTGAGCGCCATGGTCGCCACCGCGACGAACAGTGTGAGCGTCTCGTAGCGGAGGGCCCAGGTCAGCGCGCGCCCGTAGAGCTCGATCGTGCGGTCGAACACGCGCCCGGTGGCGTGGTAGAGGCGGCCGTGGTGCCCGTCGTGCTCCGACTTCAGCAGCCGTGCGCACATCATCGGCGTGAGCGTGAGCGACACGACGAGCGAGATCAGGATCGACACTGCGAGCGTGATGGCGAACTCGCGGAAGAGCCGGCCGACCACGTCGGCCATGAACAGCAGCGGGATCAGCACCGCGATCAGCGAGACGGTCAGCGAGACGAGCGTGAAGCCGATCTGCCGCGCGCCCTCGAGTGCCGCCTGCATCGGCGTGTAGCCCTCCTCGAGGTAGCGGGCGATGTTCTCCACCATCACGATCGCGTCGTCTACCACGAACCCCGTGGCGATGGTGAGCGCCATCAGCGTGAGGTTGTTGATGGAGAAGCCGGCCAGGTACATCACGCCGAACGTGCCCACCAGCGAGAGGGGGACGACGACGCTCGGGATGATCGTCGCGGGGACGTTGCGCAGGAAGACGAAGGTGACCATCACCACGAGCGCCACGGCGAAGATCAGCTCGTGCTGCACGTCGCGCACCGAGGCCCGGATGGTGTCGGTGCGGTCCGAGAGGATCGAGACCGTGAGCGTCTCGGGCAGGCTGGCGGTGAGCTGTGGCAGCACCGCCCGCACTCGGTCGACCACGTCGATGACGTTGGCGCCTGGCTGCCGCTGGATGTTGACCAGCACCGCGGGCTTGTCGTCGGCCCACGCCGACAGGCGCGAGTTCTCGGCGCCGTCCACCACGTCGGCGACGTCGGACAGGCGCAGCGGCGCGCCCCCGCTGTAGGCCACGATGAGGTCGCGATAGGCCTGCACCGAGCGCAGCTGGTCGTTGGCGTCGAGCATGAACGAGCGCTCGGGGCCGTCGAAGTTGCCCTTCGGCTGGTTGACGTTGGCCGCGGCAATCACGGCACGCAGGCTCTGGAGGTTGAGATTGTGGGCCGCCAGCTTCTGCGGGTTGGCCTGGATGCGCACCGCCGGACGCTGGCCGCCGGCGATGCTCACCAGCCCGACGCCCGGCAACTGGGCCAGCTTCTGCGCGACGCGCGTGTCCACCAGGTCGTGCACCTCGGGCAGCGGCATCGTCGCGGAGGTGATCGACAGCGTCAGCACCGGCGTGTCGGCCGGGTTGACCTTGTTGTAGACCGGCGGTTGCGGCAGGTCGTTGGGCAGCAGCGAACTGGCCGAGTTGATGGCCGCCTGCACCTCCTGTTCGGCCACCTCGATCGGCTTGTCGAGCGAGAACCGCAGCGTGATGACCGACGCCCCGCCCGAGCTGGTCGAGGACATCTGGTCGAGGCCGGGCACCTGCCCGAACTGGCGTTCGAGCGGTGCCGTCACGGCGCTCGTCATCACCTCGGGGCTCGCGCCGGGATAGAACGTGAGCACCCGGATGGTGGGGTAGTCCACCTGCGGCAGCGCCGAGACCGGCAACAGGCGATAGGCGAGCACGCCCGAGAGCAGCAGCGCGCCCATGAGGAGCGCCGTGGCGACGGGCCGGAGGATGAAGGGGCGCGAGATGTTCACGGGCGCGGCGCCGCCTTCGCCGGGCTGGCGTCGGCCGACGGGGCAGGCGCCCCGCCGACGACCTCCACCGCGATGCCCTCGCGCAGGGCGTCCACGCCCTCGAGCACGACACGATCGCCGGGCGACACGCCCTCGCTGATGGCCGTGCGGTCGCCCTCGGCCGGCCCGAGCGCCACGCGCTTGACCGTCGCGGTGCCGTCCTCCTTGATGGCGTACACGAAGGTGCCGAACGACGCGCGCTGGATGGCCGCCGACGGCACCACGGTGGCGCCGCGGAGCGTCGAGAGATTGAGCGCGACGTTCACGAACTGGTTCGGGAACAGCGCCTCGTCCGAGTTCGGAAAGACGGCGCGGAGCCGGATGGTGCCCGTGGTGGTGTCGATCTGGTTGTCCACGGTCTTGAGCGTGCCCGTCGCCAGGCGCGTGGACTCGCTGCGGTCCCATGCCTCGACGGCCAGCGCGCTGTTGCGGCGCATCGCCGCCAGCACGCCGGGCAGTTCGGCCTCGGGCACCGTGAAGAGCACCGAGATCGGCTCCATCTGCGTGATGACCACGATGCCGCTGGCGTCGCCGCTGCGCACCAGGTTGCCGACGTCGACCTGCCGGAGTCCGAGGCGGCCCGAGATGGGCGCGATGATGCGCGTGTAGGCGAGCTGGAGCTTGGCGTTGTTGACCTGCGCGTCGTTGGACTGGACGGTGCCTTCGACCTGCTTGACCAGCGCCTCCTGGGCCGTGAGCTGCTGCCGGGGAATCAGCTGGCGATCGAACAACGACTGGAACGTCGCGAGGTCGGCCCGGGCGTTGTTGAGGCGCGCCTGGTTCTCGGCGCGCACACCGAGCGCTTGTGACAGGGCCACTTCGTAGGGCCTCGGGTCGATCTCGGCGAGCAGTTGTCCCTCGCGCACCCGCTGCCCCTCGGTGAAGTGGACCTTCACGAGTTCGCCGTCGAGTCGGCTCCGCACCGTCACGGTGTTGATGGGTGTGACGGTGCCGAGCGCCCGGAGCGTCACCGCGATGTCGCGCGTCTCGGCCGTCACCACGCGCACCGGCGGTTTCTCCGGGCCTCTGCGCCCGCGGCCCGGCCCGCCCTCCGGCGCGGCAGGCTGGCCGATGTCGTAGTACCAGACCAGCCCGGCCCCGCCAGCCAGCATCAGCAGGCCTGCCACCCATTGCCACAGCCGTGAGGCCCGGCGGGGGGCCTGCTCCATTGGCGCGTCGGTCACGTTCGTCGTCATAAGGGCCTACCGGGGCCACCGCGGTCGGTGCCGCCCCTCCGATCAGATACGACGGCGCCGAGCTGTGCATGTCCCGTCGGGCTACCCGTCCTTCAATCCCTGCTTGGACGCCGGCTGGGCTCCACAGGAGCCCGCCGGGCTGTCCGGCGCCGTGCGGTTGTGTTTGGCACGCCCAAGGCGAAGCTGATAGGGTCGCCCCATGGCGAGCACCGCGCCACACGGCCAGTGGATGTGGCTGGCCCACGGGATGCGCGGACTCGGCGATTCCCGCGTGTGGCGGGCGGCGACCCTCGCCGTCGTGGTCGGACTGCTGTGGACGGCCGCGACCGTCCTGGCCCGGGCAGCCCACGACCAGCGCCTGTACCGCGCCGGCGAGGCGGCCAGGCGGGCCGCGACCGCGGCCGTCGCCGGGCAGCACGCGGCTGCCGTGTCTCACCTGCGTGAAGCGGTCGCGCTCGATCCCCAGCAGCCCGGCTACCGTCTCGACCTGGCGAGGGCCCTCGTGGCGCTCGGCAAACCTGCCGAGGCGGAGCCCTACGTGCTCGACACGTTGCGTCAGCAGCCCGTGGACGGCCTCGCCAACCTCGTGCACGCCCGCATCCTCGACCAGCAGGGCCTCGTCGAGGAAGCCGAGCGCGCGTACTATCGCGCGATCTACGGCCGCTGGCCCACCGGCGACCACGAGCTGCGCCGACAGGCGCGGCTCGAGCTGGTCGAGACGTATCGTCGCCGCGGCGACACGGCGCGTCTCCGGGCCGCGCTGATCGAGCTGTCGAGCGCATTTCCCGGTGATCGCGACCTCCAGCTGCAGGCGGGGCGCGATCTGCTCGATGCCGGCTTTGCCGAGGACGCCGCCGGGCAACTGCAGGTGGTCGTCGACAGGTTCTCCGATCCGGGCGACGCACTGCGCCTGCTCGCGCAGGCCGAGTTCGCCAGGCATCGCTACGTCGACGCCTACGCCGCAGCCGGCAAGGCCCTCGCACACGATCGCACCGATACCGCGGCCGCCGCCCTCCGCGCCCTGACCGCACGCGTGCTCTCGCTCGATCCCGACCAGCCCAGGCTGTCGGAACGCGAGCGGACGCGTCGCCTCGGCACGCTCCTCACCGAAGCCCGCCGCCGGCTCTCGGCCTGCGTCGACGCCCGCGGCGCCTCGGCCGATTCGGCACTCCGACCGCTGGCCGAGCGCTGGCTCGCGCGCCGCGATCGCGATGTCGCCATCGGCCGCACGCTCGCCGAAGGACTCGCGCGCCACCTCATGACGGCTTGCCCGTCGCCGTCACCCGACGACGCCGTCGGCGTGCTGCTGGCCGACCTCTCCCGGGGCCAGGCCGGATGAACGCCATCGGCGAACCGGCGCCGGTGCGCGGCGCCCTGCTCAGCGACGCCCAGCGCTTCCTCCTGCTCGCCGTCCTCATCGGTGTGTGTACCGGGCTGGTGGTCGTCTGCTTTCACGCCGCCATCGAGCTGGTGGACTTCGCCGTCCACGACGCGACCACCTCACCGGCCTGGCGCGTGTTCTGGCCGGCGGCCGGTGCGGCGCTCGCCGCGCTGATTGTCCTGCTGATTCCCGCCAGCGCCGGCAGCGGCATCGTCCAGACCAAGTCGGCGCTCTACGAGTCCGACGGCCACATTCCGTTCAAGGCCGTCCCGGGCAAGTTCGCCGCCTGCGTCCTGTCCATCGGCACCGGCACCCCGCTCGGGCCGGAGGATCCCGCGCTCCTGATGGGCGCGGGCGTCGCGTCACGGCTCGGCAAGACATTCGGCCTCAGCCGGCAGTCGATGCGCCTGGTGGCACCGACGGGCGCAGCCGCGGGCATCGCCGCCGCCTTCAACACGCCGATCACGGGCGTGCTGTTCGTGATGGAGGAGGTCGTCGCGGGGTTCGACGCCGCGGTGATGGGCTCGATCGTGCTCGCCGCCGCCGCTGCGGTCGTGACCTCGCGGCTGTTCCTCGGCGAGAGTCCGCTCTTCTCCGTGCCCGAAGTCGCGGGCATCGGCGATCCCCGCGAGGTGCTGGCCTATGCCGCGCTGGGCCTGGCCGCCGGGCTCTTCGCCACCGTGTACGTGCGCGGCATGCGCCTCATCCGGTACCGGCTCGGCGCCGTGCGACTGCCGCCGGTCGTCGGTCCGCTCTGCGCTGGCGGTGTGGTCGGCCTCGTGGGCCTTCTGTGGCCCGAGGTGCTCGGCACCGGCTACCGCGCGATGGATGGCGCACTGCACAGCCAGTACGCGTGGTCGTTCATGGCCACCCTGGCGATCGTGAAGGTGCTCGTGTCCGGCCTGGCATTCGGCGCGGGCACGCCGGGGGGACTGTTCGCGCCCACGTTGTTCCTCGGCGTGATGCTGGGCGGAGCGTTCGGCGGACTCGCGCCCTACCTCGGCCCCGTAGGTGGTGCGCCGCCCGCCGCCCTCGTGCTCGCCGGCATGGCCGGCATGTTCGCGGGTGTGTTCCGCGCACCGATGTCGGCGATCTTCATGGCCTTCGAGTTGAGCGGCACGTCGGCGAGCCTCGTGCCCGCGATGGTGTCGGCCACCATCGCGTTCGTCGTCGCGCGCCAACTCCATCGGCGCTCGATCCTCGACCTCGTCGCCGAGCACGAAGGGGCCGCCCTGCCCTCTGCACGACTCGCGCGCCCGGAGGCCCCGCTCCACGTGGAGGACGTGATGATCGCCCCGTCGCCGACGGTCGTGGTCATCCAGGTGGGGGCGACCGCTGCCGAGGCGCGGGCCGCACTCGGCGAGGCCCGCGTCCGCCTCGCGCTCCTGCGCCAGCCGGGCGGCCGATGGGTGGTCGCCGAACCAGAGGAACTGCGTCGCCTGACGGCCGACGAAGACGCCTGGTCGGCCTGGCGTGATGGACGCTACGCCGACGTGGCGACCGACCGGGTGCCCGTCGTGCGTCCCGTCGAGGCGGTATATCGTGACGAACTGCTCGACGTCGCCTTGCGCCGGCTCGCACGGGCCCCCCTGGTGCCTGTGGTCTCGCGCCTCGACGAACGACGACTCCTCGGCATCGTCACGGAACAGGACGTGCGGCGGGCTTACGGCTTCGACGCCGCACAGGGCCGTGGTCCGGACGCCGCGGTGTGACGCCATCACGCCGCGCCCGGCCTCGCCCCTCACCCCTCGCTCCTACCTCCGTCCTCCTTCCTCAGTCCTCCCTCCTTCCATCAGCGCGAAAGCGATGATGGTGCTCCCCGACGGCCGGCCCGACTTGCCGCCACCGGCCGAGATGACGACGTACTGCCGCCCGTTCACCATGTAGGTGCTCGGCGTGGCGTTGCCGCTGAACGGGAGCCTGGCCTGCCACAGGATCTTCCCCGTGCGCTTGTCGAACGCACGGAACGTCTCGTCGGCCGACGCGCCGATGAAGATGAGCCCACCGGCCGTGACGACGGGTCCGCCGTAGTTCTCGGTTCCGGTCGGTGGAATGCCACGAGCCGTGAGTTCCGGGTACTCGCCGAGCGGCACCTTCCACTTGATTTCGCCCGTGTTGAGATCCACGGCGTTCAGCGTGCCCCAGGGCGGCTTGATGGCGGGATAGCCTTCGCGGTCGAACCAGCGACGGAAGCCCCCGAACGCGTATGGCGGCTCGGAAGCTGTGGCGGCACTCGTCGCCGGACGCGGAGCCGCAGGCGGCTCGTTGCCGAACAGGTAGCCGACGATGGCGGTGCGCTGCGCCTCGGGCAGCCGATCGAACGGTGGCATGCGGCCCCCACCCTGCAGGATCGTCGTCATCACCTGCGCCGGCGTCCGTCGTCCGTTCAGCGCGTCGAGCGAGGGCATGCCGCCCGCGACGTCGCCCCGCTTGTCGGCGCCGTGGCAGGCGGCGCAGTGCACCAGGTACTGCCGATGCCCCGGTGTCAGCGGCGTGCCATCGGGATTGCGTGTCGGGATCATCCGGTAGAACCAGGGGATCTCGTTCAGGTTCGCGTAGAGCACGCCCTCCGGGTCCGCCGCCGCACCGCCCCACTCGAATCCGCCATCCGGACCCGGGAACAGGATGGTCTCGTCGAGGCTCGGCGGTGGCATCGCGCCGAAGTTGCCGCTGCGCTTGAAGCGCTCGGTCGTCAGCAGTTGCGCCATCGGCGAGATCGTCGAGACGTCGTCGATGGTGTACTGCTGCCGCATCAGGGGCGCCGGCTTCTCGGGCATCGGCTGCGTGGGCCAGACCTTGACGTCGGGGATGCGCGACGGCAGGGTCGGGCGTTCGTGGACCGGCCAGAGTGGCTGACCCGTGACGCGATCGAACACGAACAGGAGGCCGTGCTTGGTGCCCTGCGCCACCGCGTCGATGCGCCGGCCGCCGTGTGTCACGGTGAGCAGCGTGGGCGGTGCGGGCAGGTCGAGATCCCACAGGTCGTGGTGCACGATCTGGAAGTGCCACAGTCGCGTGCCGGTCGTGGCGTCGAGCGCGACGACGGAGTTGGCAAACAGGTTCTCGCCGTAGCGATCGCCGCCCCAGAAATCGGGGCCGGCCGTTTCGGTGGAGACGTACACGATGCCGCGTGCGACGTCTACCGAATGCCCCGACCAGTCGGAGGCGCCACCTGCCGTCTTCCAGGCATCGGGCGGCCACGTCTCGTAGCCATACTCACCGGGCCGCGGGATCGTCCGGAACGTCCACTTCAGTTCGCCGGTGCGCACGTCGAACGCACGGATGGCGCCCGAGACGTTCTCCGGAATGAGGCCTCCGACGATGAGCAGGTCCTTGTAGACGATGCCGGGCGTGTTCATGCGGATCGACGGCCGGCCGCCGAGGCCGAGGCCGAGGCCGAGGTGGATCGACCCGTTGTCGCCGAACGTGCGCACGGGCTTACCGGTCGTGGCGTCGAGCGCGTAGAGCCAGGCGCCGGCCGACGTGAAGATGCGCTTGTCGGCGCCGTCTTCCCAGTAGGCCAGGCCGCGTTGCCGGTTGCCGACGGCGTCCTCGCGCTCGGTCAACGGGTCGAAACGCCACCGTTCCTTCCCGGTCGCGGCGTCGAGTGCGATGACGTGCCGCGCGGGCGAGGCGGTGAAGAGCACGCCGTCCACGATCAGGTTGTTCGTCTGGAACTCCCGCCCGCCAACGCCGCCGATACCACCCGGGGGCGACGGGTCGTTGGTGTCGTAGGTCCACGCCACCTGCAACTGCGACACGTTCTCGGTGGTGATCTGGTCGAGCGTGGAGTAGTGCGTGGCGCCGTGATCGCCGAGATACACGCGCCAGTCGCGTCCGGCGCCCATGGTGGGCGCGGGCGCAGGACGCCCGCATGCGACGACCGCGGCGCAGGCGAGCAGGGAGAGGCGGGGGAGGATCGTCGTGAGGGAGCGCATGGGGAATGCGCGCGATCCTACTTCAGCGCCCGTGGCGGACGGCTCGGAGAGCCGTCCCTACCTGAGAATGCCGAATGCCGGGAATGCCGAATGCCGCCGAATGCCGCACGGAGGGTGAAGGTAGGGCCGTCCGCGGTCGATCGGTGCCTGTGACACGCTGGTGCCGCCCGGGCATCCAATCGGCCATGACTTCCAGCGCACGTGTCGTGATCATCACCGGTGGCAAACGCATCGGCCGCGTCGTGGCGCGGGCCCTGGCCGAACGCGGGGCCGACGTCGTCCTCTCGTATCGCGGGTCGTCGCGTGAGGCCGAGGAGACGGCCGCCGACGTCCGCGCGGCGGGCCGTCGGGCGAGCGTCTGCGTAGCCGACGTCGGACGTCCGGAGGACTGTGCGCGTCTGGTGGCGCACGCGGTGGAGACCTTCGGCCGCGTGGACGTCCTCGTCAACATGGCGTCGATCTACAGGACCACCGACCTCGACGCCATCACTCCGGAGTCGTGGGCGGCCGATCTCGACGTCAACCTGCGGTCGGCGTTCCTGTGCGCCCAGGCTTGCGTGCCCCACATGCGCGCGTCGGGCGGCGGACACATCGTCAACTTCGCCGACTGGCTGGCGCGCAGCGGGCGCCCCGCCTACGACGGGTTCACCTCCTATTACGTCGCCAAGGCCGGCGTGGTGGCCCTCACCGAGGCGCTGGCCCTGGAACTGGCTCCGGCGGGCATCCTCGTGAACGCCATCGCACCGGGTCCGATCCTGCCGCCGCCCGATCTGTCGGCCGACGAGGAGGCCGAGGTGGCGCGCGCGACGCCCCTCGGACGATGGGGCGGCGCAGACGAGATTGCCAGGGCCGTGGTGTTCCTGTGCGAGACCGGGTTCGTCACCGGCGAGACGATTCGGGTGGACGGCGGGCGACACCTCAAATAAGGCTCAGGGCGCAGGGCTCAGGGCTCGAGGCTCAGGGCTCAGGGGGGGCACCGATGTTCACCCCTGGCGTGCGCTGTCGAGGATGGCGCGCACCAGGGCGTCGGGCATCTGGGGCGGGTCGTCGGCGGCCACCTGTCGCGTCGCGGCGATGGTGGCCAGGTAGTCCTTCAGGTAGGCGCGGCAGTCGTCGCACGCAGACAGGTGCGCGTCGAAACGCGCGCGTGTGTCGGCCGGCAGCGTGCCGTCCACGTACTCCAGCATGAATGCGGCGAGTTGCTGACACGTCACGACGTCCTCCTCCGGCCGGCGGGAGACGCGGCCGTGCGCAGCGTCTCCCCGATGTGCCGGCCTGTCAATCCGGCAGTTGCTGGAGCAGCTTGGCGACCAGGGCGGTCCAGCCCGTCTGGTGGCTCGCCCCGATGCCGCGACCCGTGTCGGCGTGGAAGTACTCGTGGAAGGGCACGCAGTCGCGCCAGTGCGGATCGGTGTCGAGCCGCGGATCGCCGCCGAACACCGGGCGACGGCCGCCGGCGTCGCGCAGGAAGATGCCGCACAGCCGCCGTGCGATCTCGTCGGCCACCTCGCGCAGGGTCATCAGGTGACCCGACCCGGTGGGGCACTCCACGGTGAACTGGTCGCCGAAGTAGTGGTGGAACTTCTGGAGCGACTCGATCAGCAGGAAGTTCACCGGGAACCAGATCGGGCCGCGCCAGTTCGAGTTGCCGCCGAAGAGCGACGTGCTCGACTCGCCAGGCTCGTAGTCGACGCGGTGCGCCATGCCGTGCACGTCGAGCACGTACGGATGGTCGGCATGGTGACGCGAGAGGGCGCGGATGCCGTGGGGCGACAGGAACTCGCGCTCGTCGAGCAGGTAGGCGAGCACCCGTCGCAGGCGGTCGGGCTGCACGATTGACAGCAATCGTCGCTCGCCGCGTCCGGGCTCCCGCATGCACGCCACGTTGTCGGTCAGGTCCGACCGGTGCTCGATGAACCAGTTCATGCGGCGCGTGAAGGCCGGCAGGCGTTCCAGCAGGTCGGGCTCGAGCGTCTCGACGGCGAACAGCGGGATCAGGCCGACCATCGACCGCACCTTCAACGGCAGCCGTGTGCCGTCGTCGAGCGACAGGGTGTCGTAGAAGAAGCCGTCCACGTCGTCCCACAGGTCGAGGTTGCGGTCCTTCCCCTGGTGCCCCATCGCGTGGCCGATGTTCAGGAAGTGTTCCCAGAACTTGCTGGCCACGTCCTCGTAGGCCGGGTTGTCACGCGCCAGTTCCATCGCCATCGCGAGCAGGTTGAGCGCGTACATCGCCATCCAGCTGGTGCCATCGGACTGCTCGAGGCGGCCACCCGTCGGCAGCGGCGCCGACCGGTCGAAGACGCCGATGTTGTCGAGGCCGAGGAAGCCGCCCTCGAACACGTTGCGTCCGGCGGCGTCCTTGCGGTTCACCCACCAGGTGAAGTTCAGCAGCAGCTTCTGGAACACGCGCTCGAGGAACACACGGTCGCCCGTGCCGCGGCGCTTCTTGTCGATCTTGTAGACCCGCCACGCGGCCCAGGCGTGCACCGGCGGGTTGACGTCGCCGAAGGACCACTCGTATGCCGGAAGCTGCCCGTTGGGGTGCATGTACCACTCGCGCAGCATGAGCACGAGCTGGTCCTTCGCGAAATCGCCGTCGACCAGGGCGAGTGGCACGCAATGGAACGCGAGATCCCAGGCGGCATACCACGGGTACTCCCACTTGTCCGGCATCGAGATGACGTCGGCGTTGTAGAGATGCTGCCAGTCGCGGTTGCGGCCGTGGCGCCGCGACGCCGGCGGGGGCGGCTGGGCCGGATCGCCATCGAGCCAGGTCCGTACGTCGTAGTGGTAGAACTGCTTCGACCACAGTAGCCCGGCCAGCGCCTGCCGCATCACGGCGGCGGCGTCGGCGTCGAGCCCGGCGGGCACGACCGTGGCGTAGAACTCGTCGGCTTCGGCCTGGCGCAGCGTCAGCACCGTGTCGAACGCGACGAAGGGGTGCCGGGCCTCGTCGACGGTCGGCATCGGCTGGTCGGCGACCGCGGCGGCTGCGGCGGGGCCGGCATCGTGCGTCCGGCCGTCCCGGTCGTCGGACCGCCTTCCGCCCGGTGTCGTGTCGGGCCGCCACGCGTCGGGCGACACCGGGGAGAAGCGGACCCGCACGGTCCGCGCCTCGCCGGGGGCGAGGTCGAGCACATAGTGCGCCGCGGCCTTGGTGCCTTCGCGGGCGGGGTTGACGGCATCGGCCACGCCGTTCACGACGTGGTCGTTGATGCCGTCCTTGGCCCACGTCGGGCCGTGCACGGTGCCATAGCAGCGACGCAGGTTCGTCTCGTTGTCGGTGAACAGCACCTCGGGGGCGTCGTCGAACGACACGAACCGGGTGCCGTAGCGGCGCGTCTCGGCGCAGACCACCGCGGCCGTGGGATCGGGGGAGGCCATCTGCCTGAGGCGCGGCCGACCGGTGCCGTGGCGCCAGGCCCAGGTGTTGCGGAACCACACCGTCGGCAGCACGTGCAGCGTGGCGGCATCGGGCCCGCGGTTGACAGCCGTGACCTTCATGAGCAGGTCCTCGGCGTCGGCCTTGGCATACTCCACGACGACGTCGAAGTAGCGGTGCTCGTCGAAGGCGCCGGTGTCGAGCAGTTCGTACTCGGGCTCGTGCCGCGACCGGCGCCGGTTGGTGGCGACCAGGTCCTCGTAGGGGAAGGCGCGCTGCGGATACTTGTAGAGCATCCGCATGTAGGAGTGCGTCGGCGTCGAGTCGAGGTAGTAGTAGTACTCCTTGACGTCCTCGCCGTGGTTGCCTTCGGTGCCCGTGAGGCCGAACAGCCGCTCCTTCAGGATGGGATCGCGCCCGTTCCAGAGCGCGAGCGCGAGGCAGATCTCCTGATGGCGGTCGCACACGCCCGCCAGGCCGTCCTCGTTCCAGCGATACGCGCGGGAACGGGCATGGTCGTGCGGGAACGCGTCCCACGCATGGCCCCAGTCGCTGTAGTCCTCGCGCACGGTGCCCCAGGCGCGATCGCTCACGTAGGGGCCCCAGCGCTTCCAGTGGACCGCGCGCGAGCGGGCCTCCTCCAGTCGACGATGCTCGGCGGTCATGGGCAGTCCTCCAGGGCGCGCGTCGGATCAGTTGGTGCCGACCGGGCGGTCGAACGTCGTCTCGCCCAGCACGACCTCGGCCCAGGCGCAGTAGATCTGGACCTTCGCGACCCCCGCGACGTACGAGGGTAGTTCGATCCGGGTGTTCACGCGGTCGCCCTTGACGCCGAGCCGCTGCAGCAGGTGGACGCGGCCCTTCGCGTCGACCACCTGCCAGTGAGGATCCGGCGTGTCGGGCACGGTGAAGTCGGCCGAGAGCTTCAGCACGTCGCGACCGTTCTCCTTCGTATGCGTCACGGTGCCCGCGTTGACCTTCGAGCCACGGAAGATCCTGCTGGTATGACTCTGCGCGTGTGCGGCCGGTGCCAGCGCGATCAGCCCGAGCAGCGCCAGCGTGGTGATGCCGGAAGCCCGGCGGGTCGTAGCCATCATGATGTCCCTCCTGTGTGGTGTCACCCGGCCCTGGTCGTCGGTGGCCGCTGCCGTCGTCAAACCACGGAGCCGATGGGGCAGGCCCGGTGTGGCCTGCGTCGCCTGCTTGGATGGCCCCTGGGGTCGGTGGTGTCGCGCCGACCCGACGATCCGTGCCCGGCGGGTCATCGCACCAGGCGCGTCGCATGACCGTCGGCGTCGCGGACGAGCAGGGCCTCGGAGAACGCGGTTGCGCTCGATCCATGGAGGCGCACGACATCGGGCGAGACCAGCGACACCCAGGCCGGTGGACGCAGCAGCGCCTCGAACCCGTCGGCCCGCATCGTGACCTGCCAGTGCGCGACGTCGTTGGCCCTGAGGTCGCGCGGTGCGTCGCGGCCGTCGCGCGGCGCCAGGTACTCGAGCAGCTCGATGGCGGGACCCTCGGGGGCGCGCAGGGTCGTCAGCCGGAGGCGCACCCCGAACACGCCGTTGAGGTGCTCCTGCTCGACGCCATGGTTGACGCCCTCGCCGGTCACCCGCAGGCCCAGCGTGTCGCGGTAGAACGCCAGTGCGGTCTCGGTGCTGCCGACGACGATGGCCGTGTGGTCGATCCCCAGGAAGAGCGTGCGCGGCGCCCGGGGCGCATGCCATTTCGCGGCGCCCTTGCCCGTCGGGAACTCGAGGATCTCCAGGAAGTGCCCATCGGGATCGCGGAAGTAGAACGCTTCGATCCCCGCGGCGCCCTCGTTCCAGTCCGGGAGGCGCTGCGGCGTACTCGACGCGTGCGGCACGTCGCGGGCGCGCAGATGTGCGTAGGCGGCGTCCATGTCGGCGACGATGATCGCCACGTGCTGGAACCAGCGGTCGTGCCCCCGTGAGTCGGGCGGCATGGGACGGCCGCGCGGGGCGAGGTAGTGCGTGAGCTCGAGGCGCTCCTCCCCGAGGCGAAGCGTGACGACGCGTGCGCGCGTGCCGAACACGCCTGCCAGCAGGTCCCACGAACGTCCGGCCACCTCCCGGTCCGACTCGATCGAGAAGGGCAGCACCTCTGTGTAGAACTTCAGGGCGCGGTCCATGTCCGACACGGTCATGCCGACGGCCTCGATGGCCGCGACGGTGACCGCCGCGGCCGAAGGCCCACGTGCGGCCGCGCGCGCCTCCGGCCGACACGCCCGGTCGTCGGGCAGGGCGCCTCCGCCGAGCACGAAGATCGCGGCGGCGCAGGTCCAGAGCGCGGACGGCCACCTACGCACGACCCACCTCCACGGTGGAGGCTGTCGGGGCCTGGTCGGACATCCCCGCGCTGGCGCCAAGGCGTTCGAGCAGGTGATCGCCCACGCGCAGCGCGTTGGCCGCGATGGTGAGCGCGGGGTTCACGGCGGCGCTGGAGCAGAAGAAGCTGCCGTCCACCACGTACAGGTTGTCCACCTCGTGCGCGCGGCAGTGGACGTCGAGCGCCGAGGTCGCCGCATCGGTGCCGAACCGGATCGTGCCGTTCTGGTGCGCCACGCCGGCGAGTGGAATCCGCTGGCCCACGAAGAGCTCTCGCGGGATCAGGTGCGGATGCATGTCCAGGCCCGTCACGAGCTGCTTGAGCATCGCCACGAGCCGCCGGTGCGCTTCCTCGTTGTTGGGCCGGTACGCCAGCACGATGCGCCCCTGCCGGTCCAGGGTGACGCGGTTGTCGGGATCGGGCAGGTCTTCCGACGTCAGCCAGAAGTCGAGGGAATGCCGGGCGAGCATCTCGAGCGTGAACCCCGGCGCGAACGGCGGGGCGCCCGCCCCGAGGGTGATGGCGTCGAGCTTGCCGACGAAGGAGATGTGCCCCATGGGGTACGGCCACGCGTCGGACGCGAAGTAGTAGTCGTTGAGGCTCAGCGTCTTCTGGAAGATGGTCGGGTTGGGCGTCCGCGAGATCGCCAGGACGACCGAGTTGACGTGGCCCATGTAGTGGCGGCCCACCACGCCCGAGCCGTTGGCCAGGCCGGTCGGATGGCGATCGGAGGCCGATCGCAGCAGCAGGGCCGCCGAGTTGATGGCTCCGCACGCCACGACGACGATGTCGCCGGTGTAGCGCGTGGGGCCGTCGGGGCCATCGGCGTGGATGGCCGTCACCTCCCGGCCGCTCGCGCTCGTCTCGAGGCGGGTCACGCGCACCCCGGTCTGCAGCGTGACGTTGGGCCACTGCAGCGCGGGGCGCACGCCGCACACCTCGGCATCGGCCTTGGCGTGCACCAGGCAGGGATAGCCGTCGCAGGTGCTGCACCGGATGCACGGGCTCGCCTCGGGGCGCGCCTCGTCGAGCATCACGCCGAGCGGCGTGTGGAACGGCCGATGGCCCGTGCGGACGAGGTCGTCGTGCAGGCGCTGGATGCGGGGCTCGTGCGCGATGGCGGGTCGAGGGTATCCGCTGCTGGCCGCAGGCTCCGTGGGATCTTCGCCGCGCGTGCCGTGCACGTGATACAGGCGCTCGGCTCCGCCGTAGTACGGCTCGAGGTCGGCGTAGCCGATCGGCCATGCCGGCGAGACGCCGCCGTGGTGGCGGAGCGTGCCGAAGTCGGCCTCGCGCATCCGGAACAGCGCCGCCCCGTAGAACTTGGTGTTGCCGCCGACGTTGTAGTTCGTGTGCGGATGGAGCGGATGACCGTCGGGGGTGTGCCAGACCTCCCGGGTCTGATATCTGGCCTGCACGTTCACCGCGTGCGGGTTCCAGTTGTCCTTCTCCCTGGGCACGTAGTCGCCCCGTTCGAGGATCAGGATCCGCTTGCCCGACGGGGCCAGTCGCCGCGCCAGCGTGCCGCCGCCGGCCCCGCTGCCGATGATGACGATGTCGTGATGGGTGGACGTCATGATGTCTGCGCTCCGAACCGGCACCGGAAGATGCACGGGGCTGCGATGGGGTGGTGGAGCTTGGCGCACCGCACGGCGGCCGCGCCGCGCCACCGGACGAACGTCTCGGCCGCCGCAAGCATCCCGAGCGGCGGAGCCGTGAGATAGATCCAGAGGACGCCGGTGTCGCCCGAGAGCAGCGCCGGCGCGATCGACCGCGCGGGGTTGAGGCTCATGCCCGACAGGGGCGCCTCCACGACGATGAACGCCCACACGAGCAGGCCGGCCCACACGCCGGTGAACCGGGCGTGCCGCGCGTGGTTCGAGACGACGAGCACGGTCGTCATGAGCACGAAGGCGATGACCAGCTCGCCCGCGAACGCGCCCCAGAGGCCGAGCGCGCCGGGCACGGTGGCCACGTAGCGGACCGCGGGGCTCGCGATCCACGGAGCGAACACGGCTCGGGCCACCAGCACGCCCGCCATCGCACCGGCCACCTGCGCGGCCATGTACGCGGTGGCGTCCACCGGGTGCACCCGCCCGAGCCGCAGGAACGCCAGCGTCGTGGCCGGGTTGATGTGCGCGCCCGATCGCCGGCCCGGTGGGGAGTAGATCAGGGCCATGGCGATCAGGCCCATCGCCCCGCCCATCACCACGCGCCGCATCCACTCGCTCGGCAGCGCCGCTCGCACGGGGAAATCGGGATGGTGGATCAGCGTCGCAAAGCCGACGGCGGCCACCAGGAACACGCCGAGTCCCGTGGCTTCGATCAGGTACTCCGGCCAGTGCTGGCGGAGGCGTGCGGCGTCCACGGTCGTCAGCCCCCGGCGCGCCGATACGCGTCGCGCGCGCCCCGAACCAGGAAGCCGTCCTCGAGGAGGATGCGCAGCGCAACGTCGCACGCGACCGGATCGAGGTGGAAGAGGCGAGCCGCCTGCCGGAGCGTGAGCTGCAGTCCCGGCATCTCGAGGAACTCCGCGCGCATGCGCACGAGGAGGGCGTGGGACACGGTCACGTGCACGTGACGGGCGGCTTCGATGTCGACGGCCGCTGGCGCTGGCCGGGAGCAGGGGGCGTTCATGCCCGTCACCGGTCCGCCGCGACGTTGCAGTAGACCTTGATGGCCCCGCGCGCCGTGGAGAGCGTGTCGATCAGTTCGCGGTAGCGGTCGAGGCCCTCGACGGGATGCGTGAGCAGGCGCGACAGCCAGCCGGGATACTGGGCCTCGGCCAGCGCCATGTGCTGCACCCCCGTCTCGAAGTACTCGCGGTTGGCGTTCACCGTGCCGACCATCACCTTGTTGCCGAGCACGAACTCGAGGTTGATGCGGTCGGCCGGCACCTCCACCGAGCGCCCGCCGCCGGTGACGCTCGACAGCACCAGGACTCCGTTCCGGCCAAGTGCGAGCATGCTCTCGAAGGCCACGGCCGAGACGCCGGTCGCCTCGACGATGAGATCGAGGGGACCGAATGCCTCGCCCGCCGTCGCGACCGGCACCTCCGCGGTCGCCACGTAGCGCGCGCCGAGGGCCTCGATCAGATCCGCGTTCAGGTACCGCTCGCGCCGCTGCCCGAACGTGACCACGTCGAACCCACGCAGACGGAGCACGAGCGTGGCCAGCAGCCCGATCGTGCCGGCGCCCATCACCGCGGCCCGGCGCGGCTGCCAGACCCTCAGGCGCCGCTGGATCTCGAAGGCCTGTGCGATGCCCTTCTCGACGACCGTCATCGGCTCGAGCAGCACGCCGACGTGACGCAGCGCCGCCGGCACGCGCACCAGGTACTCGGGTGCGTCCACGTAGTACTCGGTGAGGAAGCCGTGCCGCAGGTTGATGCCCCGCTCGAAATACGTGGCATCGGTGGTCATGTCGTAGGTGCCGATGCGGTCGTACAGGCTGGTGCCGGGCCTCCGCACGGTGGCCACGACGTAGTCGCCGGGCGAGAGTTCGGTGACGGCCGGGCCCACCGCCTCGACGCGCCCCAGACTCTCGTGGCCGGTGACGAGCACGTCGCTGCCCGGCGGCGCCGCGCCGTACTCGGCGGCGTTGATCTCCTTGTCGGTCCCGTCCACGCCGACACACAGCACCTTCACCAGCACGCCACGTCCGTCGGGGACCTCGTCGATCGACGGCACGGGCAGCATCGTGAGGTGAAGGGAATCGACGACGCCGGGACGAACGGCGACGGCCTTCATCAGGCGCGGGGCGCCGGGTGCGACGGGCGGTCCCGCCGGCGTCGGCGCGATATCGAGCGAAGCCATGGGCGATCTCCTGGACGAGCGCACACCGCGCGCGGTCGTTCGCGCAGCCGGCGGCATCGACGTCGCCACCTGCGAGCCAGGTGGGTCGAAGGGTTAGAGATCGCTTGCAGGCGACGGTGTCGTCCACCGAGCACGGGGCCGACACCCACGGCGGACGGCCGGGACGGCCGTCCCTACCGGTGCGGTGGGTAGGGTGCGCAGACGGGCCCGTCGTGTTCAGGACGCGGGGGACGACTCGTGGCGAACACGCGCGGCCAGGGCCCGGAACCGCGCATCGGCGCGCAGCCACGCGAGTTCGGGCTCGACCGCGAGGAACGGCATCCAGCCCGATCGGGCGTCGGCGGTGCGTTCGAGCCACAGCAGCGCGGCCTCGCGCTCGGACAGCCCCGAGGCCATCAGCGCGAACAGGAACGGAGACACGAAGCGCTGCGCCGCTTCGCGCTCCAGGGCGTCGCGGATGGTGGTCGCCTCCGCACGCTGGCCCGACACGGCCAGCTGGTGCGCCAGCCAGGCGCGCATGTACGCCGACTGGCCCGACAGCGCGACCGCGCGCCGGAGTTCCGCCACCGCGTCGGCGTGTCGCCCGAGTTCCCGGTACGTCATGGCCAGCCCCCAGTGCGCCACCTGCAGTTCGGGCGTCCGCCGCAGCGTCCGGGCGAACTGATCGACCGCGGCCCGATACTGGCCGGCGTAGTACAACCGGACCCCGAGGGTCGTGTTCTCGTTGGCCGAGAGGGGATCGAGCTCGACGGCCTTCCGAGCGGCAGCCACGGCCTCGCCGAGGCGTCCCTGGGTGGTGAGGATCGACGAGAGGTACTGGTGCGCGCGTGCGTAGCTGGGGTTCAGCGCGATGGCGCGCCGCAGGTCTGCCTCGGCGGCCGCGGTGTCCCAGTCCACGGCAAACGTCACCATGCCTCGCACGGCGTAGGCCTCCGGCTGCTGCGGGTCGAGCGCCAGGGCCCGTGCCACGGCGGCGCGCGCACGAGCCATCAGGTCGGCGGGCGGACCGGCCTCCCACCCGGGCGCGCCGAGCAACCGGTAGCAGTCGGCCAGCCCGGCGTACGCCGGGGCGTACGCGGGTTCCTGCCGGACGACGTCCTCGAAGGTCGCCACGCACTGCCACGCGCTCTGCTCGGTGGCCTGCTGCCGGAGGGCGCGAGCCCGCAGCACCTGCTCGTAGACGGCATAGGGTGCGATCGCCGCCGGTCGCCCGCGGCTCAGGACGTCGGACAGCGCGCCGCCGGCCAGCGACGCGGCCACCTGCATGGCGATGTCGCGCTGCAGCATCAGGAGGTCGTCGAGCGGGCGTTCGTAGGACTCGGCCCAGCGCTGCGTCTGGGTGGCGACGTCCACCAGGCGTGCCGTGATCCGGACCCGCGCGCCGTCGCGTCGCAGCGTGCCTTCGAGCAGGTACTCCACGCCGAGTTCCTCGGCGATGTCCATGACGCTCTTGTCCGACCCGCGGTACTGCATGGACGTGGTCCTCGCGATCACGCCGAGCCGGTGCGGATCCAGGGCCCCGATCTGCGAGATGAGCTCGTCGGTGATGCCGTCGGCGATCAGGTCGCCAGGTCCGGGTCCCCCCAGGTTGGCAAACGGCAGCACGACGAGCATCGCCGCCTCGGTGGGCGGGAGGGCGGGCGCAGGACGACGCCAGTGCCATGCACCGGCGGCCAGCACGATCGCCAGACCTGCCAGGGCCAGCAGCCCACCCGCCTGCCACCCCGGCCAGCGCCTGCCGCTGCCGGGGAGCACCGCCGGCGGGGGCGCCTCATCCGGTCGTCCCGGGCCGACGACGGTCGGTTCCGCCTCGCCAGCCTCGGCCGTCGGCCCCTGCTCGTCGGTCGGCTCGCCCACCAGCTCGACACTCGCCAGGAACCGATAGCCGCGTCGCGGCAGCGTCTCGATGATTCTTGAGCGCTCCGCCGGGTCCCTCAGCGCCTCGCGCAGGCGGTTCATGGCGCTGTTCAGGCCATGGTCGAAGTCCACGAACGTGTCGGAGTCCCAGAGGGCCGCTCGCAGTTCCTCGCGCGTCACCAGGGCACCCGGTCGTAGCAGCAGTTGCTCGAGCAGGGCTGCCGGCCGTCCGCCGAGTCTGACGCGAACGCCCCGTCGGCGGAGCTCGCCCGTGCGGGCATCGAACTCGAACGCCCCGAACCGGTACCGACGCGACACGTCAGCGGCCATGGAAATGGAGCCGCCAGTCTAGCGCACGTCCTTGCCAGGGCTGCGTCGATCAGCTGTAACGATCTGCAACCAAAGATGTTGGCTCGTGAGATCGCGGTGAGGCACAAATGTGCCACTTCACAGGGCCGGCCGGCGTACCTTCCTGACAGCCAGACGGTCCTCGCCGGGTCGTCGGCCCCAGGAGCTCGCCATGACCCACATCACACGTCCCGAACACTCGACGATGGCCGTTCAGGACGAGCAGGCGCTCGTCGTACGCCTGAAGGCGGGCGACGCCGACGCCTACGAGCACCTGGTGCGGACCGCAGGCGGACGCCTCCTGGCGGTCGCCCGGCGGATCCTCCGCGACGAGGATGCCGCGGCAGACGCCGTGCAGGAAGCCTTCGTGAGTGCCTTTCGCGCGATGGGCGGGTTCGACGGTCAGGCCCAGCTGGCCACCTGGCTGCACCGCATCGTCGTCAACACCTGCCTGATGCGGCTCCGGCGGCGGCAGCGTCGGCCCGAGCAACCGATCGACGGGTTGTTGCCGCGCTTTGCCGAGGACGGGCACCACGCCGAGCCGGTCGTGTCATGGGCCGATTCGGCCGAGCGTCAGCTGGAGCGGAGACAGGTTCAGCAGCTCGTGCGCGACGGGCTGGTCGAACTGCCGGCGGCGGCACGCGCGCTGATCGTGATGCGCGACATCGAGGGGGTGCCGACGCACGAGGCCGCCGAGGCACTCGGCATCTCCGACAACGCGCTCAAGCTGCGGCTGCACCGGGCCCGGCAGGCGCTCGCCTCGATCATGCGACGCAAGCTGGCGCGTCCGCCGAGCGGCCGCCGCACCCCGGACGAGACGTCGGGCAGGCTCAGCGCGGGACGTCCCGCCACGTCGAGGGGGTGGTCTTCAGGATCGTCCAGCCATCCCGTTGCCCCGTGATGCCAGACACGACGATCGGGCGCCCCGCCCACGCCGCTGCCTCGTGCGAGAGCGCCGCGCCGTCGGGCGACTCGAGCAGGTAGAGCCTGGTGCGTCCGCTCCGGTCGCTCACGCGCAAGGCCGCGGGTATGCCGCCGCGCAGGCAGAGGGCCGCGCAGGCGCGGTGCGCGTGGCCCTCGCCGGGCACCATCACGCCGAGGTGGCACTTGGTGTCCACCACTTCGCCTGTGAGCTCGACCGGTGCGCCCCACGGAACGTCCCGGTGGGGACCGATCGCCGACACGCCCGACGTGCCCGTTCGTCCTGGCAGGGCGGTCACGCCTCCGGACGCCACCTCAAGCATCTGATGGCCGTTGCGGCTGATGCGTGTGCCCGTGATCCGCACCCGCAGTCCGTCGAACGGGTGGACGAGGAGTGACGCGCCGTGCTTGCCCGGCGCCACGAGCAGCATGGCCCGGGCGTCGGGTTCATCCCCGTCGAGTACGAGACGCGGATGCGGCCTCGCGTGGACGCGACCGGTGAGCGTCTCGGGACGCCCGAAGGCGAACGTCCCGCCGTCGAGCCGAGCGTGCCCCGACGCGAGCGCGCCGGCTGCGACGGCTGCTCCCAGCACCAGGCCGGTGGCGGCACGGCGGCAGAACCGTGCGATGGCGCGCGGCATCGGCGGCTCGTAGCCGACGTAGAACTCATCCACGGTGGGTCTCCTCGCCGATGAGAGCCGGCGCGATGCGCGTGCCTGGCGGATGCGGCTGCGGATGCACGCGTACGCGGCCCTCCACCACGCGAACCGCGAACGTCGGCACCTTCTCGGTGAAGGGCGACGGGGCAGCTCCGCTCTCGGGGAGGTACTCGTACCCGTGCCACGGGCACACGACGCAGTCGCGGACGATGCGCCCCTCGCCCAGCGGGCCGTTCTGGTGCTGGCACACGTTGGAGAGGGCCGAGAGGCGGCCCTCGTACCGGAACACCGCCACGCGTTCGCGGCCCAGGCACGCGATCACGGCGCGCCGCTCCGGGATGTCGTCGACCGCACACACGTCGAGGAAGCCCTCGGCATCGGGAGGGACGTCGAGCTCACGGTCGGCCGTCCGTTCCCTGAAGCCGGCGACCATGTGCAATCCGGCCGTCGTCGCCGCACCCGCGGCCAGCAGCCACCCGAGGCCTGGCGATGTCTGGTCCTGCACGACGCCGAACGCCACGTGCAGGACCAGCAGGACGTAGGCGACGTAGACGCCCATGTGCAGCGTCTTCCAGACCGGAGCGGTCAGCTGGTGCAGCCAGAAGTCGTGGCTGGTCGCCGCCATGAGGAACAGGATGACCAGGGCGGCCAGACCGAACGCCTGGAACGCGTCGCTGGTCAGCACGTGCACCACGGGGTGGGCCGTGCCCCATGCGTGGAACTGCACGACCGCGAACAGTCCGTGGACGAGCGCGAGCGTGAACATCAGCACGCCGAGGTGCCGACGGTTGTAGAGCAGCGGCAGGAAGCGCCGGTCGAGACGGGTGAGCGGTCCGATTGCCAGGATCACGTGCAGCAGCACGAGGGCGGCCGAGCCCGACGCGCGGATCACGTGGGTCTCGATCGTCGCAGCCGGCTGCGACCAGGCGTGCACGACGATGAACACGGTCAGGTAGAGCAGGACCCCGCCGACGGCCAGGGTGTCGTAGCGGCGCTTGTCGGCATTCCAGCCGATGGCGCGGTAGGTGACGCTCATGGCCACGCGCCTCCGATCACGCCGGCCGCCAGCAGCGCGCCGGCCAGCCCCAGCCAGAGGCGCCGGTGTGCACGCCGCAAGGTGTGGTTCACGGCCGCGCTCCTGTCGGCCGACGGCTGGCGGCAACCCGATGGGCGTTGCGCTCGACGGACGGGCCGCGGCCCGTCGCGAGTCGCCACGCAAACAGCGGCCAGAGGGCCACGAGCCCCGGCGCAATCAGGAGGCGCACGGTCCACGGCGCTTCACGCAATCCGGGATCCAGCCGCACCACCAGGCGCGGCAGCACGACCGCCACGAAGGCCGATCCGCAGGCGACGTGGAGGGTCGCGAGATCGACGAGCAGGGTGGCGATCGGTTCGGGCATGGTGACAGGCCGTTGGATGCCCGCCGCGGGCATTCATGTCGGGCAAGAGGCTGCGACACGACCACGGGCAGCCCGGCATCTCACCACCGTCATGTCTCCCGACACCCCTGCTCCCCGACGCATGGTGCTGCCCTGTGCGAGTGCCTGCGGCAACTGGTGGTCCTCGTCGAGGCCACCACCGACGCGGACTACACGTGGCGTCCGCCCTCCGGCGTCTCCGGGTCGGTCGGCGCCCACGTCCGGCATTGTCTGGATCACGTGCACGCGATCCTCGAGCGGGCCGGCCACCCGCGGTTGACCTACGACCATCGACGACGCGATCCGCGTCCCGAGGAGGATCGTCCCTTTGCCATCGAACGGCTCCACGAAGCCATCGGCCGGCTCGGTGAATCCGATCGACTCGAGCAGCACCTGACGCTGGACGTCCAGGTGGACCGCGCGGGCACGGTCGTCTCCGTCGCGTCGTCGCTGGGACGGGAACTGGCGTTCGTCCTGCAGCACACGATCCATCACCAGGCGCTCATCGCGGTGTTGCTGGCCGAGCGCGGGGCGTCCGTGCCGCACGGGTTCGGCTATGCGCCATCCACGCCCACACCCGCGCGAGAGGGACTCGCATGTGCACGGTGAGTGTCGTGCGCCCCTCCAGTCGGGCGGCCGACGCGGCCGCCGTGCGGTGGCGCGTGGTCTGCAGCCGCGACGAACAGCGTGACCGCCCCGTGGCACTCCCCCCGGTGGTCGGAACGATCGGGAGGCATCGGGTGGCCAGTCCCATCGATCCATCGGGCCCGGGGACGTGGATCGCTGCGACGAGCGCCGGCCTCGCCTTCGCCCTGCTGAATGCTCCCGGCGCGGTTCCTGGCGACGGCCGGACGAGCCGCGGGCGCGTGATTCCGCTCCTGGCGGGCGCCGTCACGCTGCAGGATGCGGCGAGCCGCGCCGGCCGACTGGTGCCTCTCGGGACGCGGCCGTTCGTGCTGCTGGTCATTGGCGACGCCGGTGTGCTCGAGGTCGTGTCCGACGGCGATCGCGTCGCCTCGACGATGCTCGGGATGCAGGCGCGGTTCCTGCGCACCTCGTCGAGCCGCGCCACCGAGGTCGTCAGCCGCTGGCGGCAGGACCGCTTCGACGAATACGTCGTCCATCCCGAGACGATCGCCCAGGATCGCTTCCACGCCTGCACCGATCCGGTCCGCCCGGAGCGAGGCGTGATCATGGCGCGTCCCGACGCGTGTACAGTGAGCGTCAGCAGCATCACGAGACATGGCGGGCACCTCGAGTTCGCCTATCGGTCGCTCGCGGGGGGATCGGTGGCGCGGACTCTGCGCCTCGGCGTCCAGCCGGGGTCCGGCAGCACGATCGTCGCCCGCGAATGACGTCCAGGAGACCCCGTCGACCCCACGCGCGTGAGTCCCGAGGCGGATCAGCAGGCGGCGCAGTTGCTTGCCGCGGCACAGGAGGGCGATGCCGACGCCTACGAGGCCCTGCTGCGCCTGCTGGCCAGCCGTGCGCGAGCCTTCGTCGGCCGCCGCACGGGCTGGGCCGAGTGGGGCGAGGACGTGGTGCAGGAGATTCTCCTGTCCATCCACCGGGCCAGGCACACCTACGACCCGCAGCGTCCGTTCGGCCCGTGGTTCCATGCCATTGCCAGCACGCGACTGGTGGACGCCGTGCGTGCCCGGAAGCGATTGATCCTGCGCGAGGTGGCCGACGAGGAAGCCGTGGCGAGGCAGGCCGACGAGCACGCCGGTGTCGCCGACAGCCGGCCGGCCCTGAACGCCGTGTTGGCCCTGGCGGTGGCGTCGCTGCCGCGCGTGCAGCGCGAAGTCGTGTCGCTGCTCAAGTTCGACGACTTGTCGGTGCGTGAGGTCGCCGGGCGCCTCGGCATGAGCGAGGCCGCAGTCCGCACCACGGCGCACCGCGGCTACGCGCGCCTCCGCCTGAAGATGAAGGGACGTACCGTGTGAAGACCGACGACCTCATCGCGCAACTCGTAAGCGAACTGCGTCCCGTCCGTCGGCTCGCGAGCCCGGAGTCGCGGGCGTCGGTGCTGACGGCTCTTGCCCTCGTCGGTGTCCTGATGGGCCTCGCGTTCTTCGGCGTCCGGCGCGACATCGCCGGCGCCTCGCAGTCGCTCCCGTACGTGCTGCGCCTCGCGTTGCTGCTGGCCACGGCCTGGCTGGCGATCATCACCTGCCTGCGCCTGTCGATTCCCGGTGGCGATACGCGCGCGTGGGCTCGCTGGTGGCCGCTGCTGGCGCTCGGTGGCGTCGTGGCGATCGGGGCGGGCGAGCTCACGTGGGCGCTGCTGGTGGGCGATGCCGGGGCGCCACTCCGCAGCTGGCGGTGCGTGCGGAAGGTGGCCATGGCGGGCACGGTGCCCGCCGCGGGCGCGATCGTGCTCATCGCGCGCGGGGCGATGCTCGAGGCCAGGTGGGTGGCCATGCTGGGCCTCCTCGGCGCGGGTGCGGCAGGGGCCCTCACCGCCGAACTCGCCTGTCCCATCGACGAGCCGATGCACACGTTCCTGTGGCACCTCATGCCGACGCTGGCCTTGACGCTCGTCGGCCTGGCGTTCGGAGAGCTCTGGTCGCGCCGGCACCGCCGCCAGAGTTGACAGCGGGGCCGGGGGCCACTGGTCGGGCGTGCCACGAGCCGGGACCGCTCAGTCGGAGACGATGGCTGGCGGCTGGCTGCGGAGGTGGGCGCCGATCAGTCCGATCAGGCGGCGCACCGGCGTGGGCTGGTGGCCACGTGCCCTGTGCTGCGCCCCGAAGCGGAAGGCCGTGGACCAGTGCGCCACCAGTGCGCGCCATGCGCTCACCACCGACGCGTCGGGGTCGTAGATGTGCGTGGGCTCGGCCGTCACGCCATTGAGTTCCACGATCGCCAGATCGTCGCCGGCCATGAAGGCCTCCACGCTGGCATATCGCACGTCGAAGCGGCCGATGTGGAAGCCGGGAACGGCACGGGCGATCGCGTCGACCCGCCGCTCGAGGGCCGGCGTCCACAGCGCCCGCCCGTCACGGAACTCGGTGCCCTGTGCATGGTTGCCGACGCGGCCGAACAGCACGACGGTACCGGCCGCGGGTACGTCAGCCAGGCGGTCCACGTGTCGCCGCTGGAACAGTTCCTCCTGGCACCGATGACGCGGGTGCGATCGAACGAGGTCGGCCAGCGACGAGGTGCCGTCGCCCACGACACTCGGAAAGCGCTTGTCGGTGATCGACGTGAGGCGCCCGCGTGCGTCTCCGGGCGCCCGCACGTAGTACAGGCCGGCCTCGAAGGGACCCTCGTGCGCCTGCTGGAACAGCACGCGTTGCGCAACGGACTCGAGGTAGGCCTGCGCGTCGGCCTCGGAGCGCACCCATCGCACGGCCGTGCCCCGCTGCCCGACGTCGGGCTTGGCCACGAGGGGCCAGCGCAACGCCCGCGACGCCATGCCCGTACGCAGCGCGGCGAGCCGCGCAGCGACGGGGCCGTGGCCCACGGCGACGAAGGGCAGCGTCCAGCGCCTCGGCAGCATCGCGAGGATCGTGGCCTTCGACTCGCCCACGAATCCTCCGTCGGCGAGCCCCGGATTGGCTGCCGTGAAGAGCGTGAGCGATCGATGACGGATGGCGAGCGCCACGACCCAGGCGACGACCGGCAGGTACAGGAGCCACGCCGGCCAGTACTCCCAGCGACACAGCCGCTGCAGGCGCGCGTCGATCCGCTGGAGGCTCGCCGCACGGGTTCGCCCGGCCACGATCACCGCGGTGGCGATCAGCGCCAGTGCAGCCCGCGTCGCCCATGTCGCCGGCGTCGTGCCCAGCACGCGAGCCGCCCCGTGGTCCGCCGCGGCCACCAGGGCGATCACGAACGGCGTCCAGACGGCGGCGGCGATGGCCATCCACAGGATGACGGCGCGCGGGCGCCGTCCCCACGCGCCGGCCGCCACGTACATCGGCACGCGCGCACCGGGGAGGAACCGGCTGGCGACGATGGCGATGGCTGGTGAGGCATCGAGCCACCGCGTGACGACCGCAACGGCCTCCGCGTCTCGCCAGCGCCCGAGCAGCGGCGAGCCGAGGCGCCCGCACAGCCACAGCCCGACGTCGCCGAGGAAGATGCCCGCTGCACACGCCATCGTCGCGTGCCACATCGGCAGGTGACCCTCGCGCACGGCCAGGGCGGCGCCCAGGACCGTGAGGTCCTCCGACACCAGCGTGGACAGGGCGAGGCCGGCCAGCACGGGGAGCGACCCTGGCATGACTCAGCTCGCGACGCGGGCCAGCAGGCCGGCCAGTTCGGTCGCCTCGCGGCGGCGCAGCCACAGGATCGCCAGGCTGGCGACGAGCACGACGACCGCGAGGGCGAAGAGCAGCCCCCCGTCACCCATCACCTCGATGCCGAGGACCGCCAGGTGACTCACGATGGCTCCGCTGATGATCCCGGCGGCCAGCAGCGCCCCGACAGGCGCCATCCCGGGAATCAGGAGCAGGATGGAGGCGACCAACTCGCCCACGCCCGACGCGTAGCGACCCCAGGGTTCGAGTCCGAGTGTCGAGAAGATGTAGATCGACTCGGGGGCTCCCGTGAACTTGAAGAACAGCGTCTGCAGCAGGATGCCCGCCACGAGCAACTGCAGGATCCAGGTGAGGGTCTGCACGGCGACCTACTTTCTGGAGAGCGCCGGCCAGTTGGCCTGGCCCCGGGCGATGTTGCCCGGCACGTCCTCGGCCCACCTGGCCTGGACGCTCGCGTTGTAGTTGAGATAGAGCTTGCCGTCCACGATGCGCCACGCCGTCGGATCGACGTCGGCCGTGTAGTTGCGGCTCACGGCCCAGGCGCAGAACCCGCCGAACTGCGGCAGGTACCGTTCCGGCGCTTTCACGAAGGCATCGCGGTGCGCGGCCGACGCGAACCGATAGGTCACCCCGTCGTGCGCGTGCTCGTAGCGCGAGTCGCCCCGCACCGCCTGTTGGTCCGTGAAGTACGCCACGACGTCGTAGCCCTTGGCTCCGACGCCGGTCCAGCTCTGGTTCACGCGCTGCGCCGCCAGCCCCGTTCCTGCCACGAGCACCAGCACACACGTGACCACCCACGACCGCACGACGTGCGGCATCCGGAACGACATGCTCGAACTCCCTGGATGAGGACGGGCCCCCGCGGCCCCGTGTCCGTACGTCCCGTCAGATGCCGCGCCGGCTCTTTCGTGTCGCGCACGCCGGCCGGACACCCGCGGCGCGCTGCGACATCGAAGGTCGTGTGTGCGTCCCGCAGGCGCGTCCGTGCGCCGACCGGAGACCGCACGTCGAGGTGACCCGTGGCGACCCCGGCCGAAGTGCGTTCCGTCTTCTCCACGGCTCCCCTGGCAGCGGCGCCGGCGAGGTTCGCCCGCCTGCGCCCCTGGCTCGTGCGGGCGGCCGATCGCGTGCTGGGGCTCACCACACTCCAGGGGCTCTATGCGCGATGCAGGGCTCGCTCCGAGCCGCACTTCGTGGACCGTGCCCTCGCCGTGCTCGACGTGCGATGCGTCGTGAGCGGGCGCACGCAGGACATCCCCGACCGAGGTCCCGTCGTGGTCGTCTCGAATCACCCGCAGGGCGCACTCGACGGTCTGGCGCTGCTGTCGGTGGTGCTCTCGCGCCGCCGCGACGTCCGCGTGCTCGGCAATCACCTGCTGGCGCGCATTCCCGAGGTGGCCACGATGCTCGTGCCGGTGGACGTCGTTGGCGGCGCCGCGGCGCGTCCGGCCAACGCGAGTGCGTTGCGAGAGGCCCTCCGGTGGCTCAGGGGAGGGGGGTGCCTCTGCGTGTTCCCGGCCGGGGAGGTGGCGCACCGCGGGTGGGGACTCCGGGCCGGCGAAGGCCCGTGGCACCGGTCGGTCCACTGGCTGGCGACGCGATCGGGCGCGTCGCGCGTGCGCTGCACGATCGACGGCGACAACGGTTGGCTCTTCAGGATCGCGGGGCGGGTGCACCCGCGCCTGCGGACCGCGCTGCTGCCTCGCATGCTGCTCGCGAAACGGGCCACGACCGTGCGACTGCGCGTGGAGCCTCCGATCGCGGCCGAGGCGCCGCCCCGTGCACCGGCCATCCGGCGCGACGACGCGGTCGTGCGAGAGATCGCCCCGGCCCTGGCCTCACGGACGCTCGTGCAGCAGGGCGCCTTGCGTGTCTGCTGGGTGCACGGCGCGCGGGTGCCTGCCCTGCTCGAGGACATCGGCCGCGCGCGCGAGCGCGCGTTCCGCGAGGTGGGGGAGGGCACCGGGCAGGAGATCGACCTCGACGAATTCGACAGGGCGTACCTGCACCTGTGCCTGTGGGACGAACAGCGGCAGGCCCTTGCCGGCGCGTATCGCATGGGGCTGGCCGACGAGTTGTCGCACGACGGTCGGCCGCTCTACACGCAGACGCTGTTCGACTACGACCCGCCCTGGTTCTCGACACTGGGGCCGTCGATTGAACTCGGAAGGGCGTTCCTGGCCGCAGCGTACCGCAGCCAGTTCGCACCGCTCGCGCTCCTGTGGACGGCCATCGGCCGGTTCGTCGCCGACCGGCCGCACTATCGATCGCTGTTCGGCGCCGTCAGCATCGACACGGCGTACGGCCCCGCGGCGCGTCACGCGATGGTCACCTATCTGCAGCAGCACGCCGCCGCCCCACAGCTGTCGGCCCTGGTCACGCCGCGGCACCCCGTGACGGCCGACACCCTCGACGATGGCCGGCTCGCCTGGGCCGGGTCGTTCAAGGCCCCCGACGTCGCCGTACTCGACGACGTGGTGGCCCGGCTCGATGCGCAGGGCCGGGGCGTGCCCGTCCTGCTGCGCCAGTACCTGAAGCTCGACGCCCGGGCGGTGGCGTTCGGCATCGACCCGGATTTCAGCCACGTACTCGACGCGCTCATCGTCGTCGACCTGCCGACCACGCCGTCGGCCATGCTGCGGCGGTTCATGGGGCCGGAGCCGGCTGCGGCGTACCTGGCCGCGCACGGACAGGACGGCAAGCGCCGGGCGGCGTCCCCTGCGCCCCGGCGCCGTGCCTGACGGACGCGACACCCGACGGTAGGGACGGGCCGTCCCGGCCGAATGCTGCGAATGCCGCGTGGGGGTGAAGGTAGGGCCGTCCGCACCATCGTGAGCGAGGTAGGGACGGCCGTCCCGGCCGTCCGCTGTGGGTGGGAGCCCGCGCCCGGCGGACGGCTCGGAGAGCCGTCCCTACCGAATGCTGCGAATGCCGCGTGGGGGGTGAAGGTAGGGCCGTCCGCACCATCGTGAGCGAGGTAGGGACGGCCGTCCCGGCCGTCCGCTGTGGGTGGGGGCCCGCCCCCGGTACCCGGTACCCCGTACCCGGTACCCGGCTCGGAGAGCCGTCCCTACCAGATCTTCACGCGCTGGTCGGGCGGCAAGAACAGCGTGTCGTCGGCCTTCACGCCGAAGGCGGTGTACCACTCGTCCATGTTACGGACCACGCCGTTGACGCGGTACTCCGGCAGCGCGTGCGGATCGGTCACGATCTGCTGACGCATGGCGTCCTCGCGGGCCATCGCGCGCCACACCTGCGCCCACGCCAGGAAGAAGCGCTGGTCGCCGGTGAAGCCGTCGATCACCGGGGGCTCCTGGCCCTTCAGCGACAGCTTGTAGGCCGTGTACGCCATCGTCAGCCCGCCGAGGTCGCCGATGTTCTCGCCCATCGTGAGTTGGCCATTGGTGCACAGGTCGGGGACGGGGCAGAACGCGGCGTACTGCGTGCCCAGGCGCTGCGTCGCGGCCTTGAACTTGGTGTCGGTCTCGGGCGTCCACCAGTTACGCGTGCGGCCGGCCTCGTCGAACGCCCGGCCCTGGTCGTCGAACCCGTGGCCGATCTCGTGGCCGATCACGGCGCCGATGGCGCCGTAGTTGACCGCCGGGTCTGCGTGGACGTCGAAGAACGGTGGCTGCAGGATGGCGGCCGGGAACGTGATCTGGTTCATGAGCGGGTGGTAGTAGGCGTTGACCGTCTGGGGGTTCATCGTCCACTCGTCGCGGTCCACAGGCTTGCCGAGCCGGTCCACCTGTCGCTTCCACTCGAACTTGCGGGCGCTCACGACGTTCTCGAAGTGCTTGCCCTTCTCGATCGTCAGGGCGCCGTAGTCACGCCACTTGGCGGGATAGCCGACGCGCGGATCGAACGTGCCGAGCTTCTTCAGCGCCTCCGCACGCGTCGCCTCGTCCATCCACGGCAGCGTCTTCAGCCGGCCCTCGAGCGCGTCGCGCAGGTTCGCGACCAGTTCGTCCATCCGCGCCTTGTGATCGGGCGGGAAGAACTTTGCCACGTACGCCTCGCCCACCCCCTCGCCGATCTGCTGGTCGAGGAGGGCGACGCCGCGCTTCCAGCGATCGCGCTTGGCTTCGATGCCCCGCAGCGTCCGGCTGAAGAACTCGAAGTGTGCGTCGTCGAACGCCTTGGGCAGGTGCGGCGCGTTGTCGGACGCGATGTGGAACGCCAGGTACTTCTTCCAGGCCGCGACCGGCTCGCGCGGCACCAGCGCGGCGCCGTCGCGTACGGCCGTGTCGCCGTAGGCCACGACCCGCTCGAGGGTGGCCGGCAACCCGAGGCCGGGCAGCAGGTCGTCCCACGCGATGGCCGGTGCGAACGTCTTGAACGACGCCCACGGCATGGCCTTGATGGCCCTGGGCACGTCGCGCAGCGCCTCCTGCTTCCAGTGGGCGCGCGCGATCTTCGTCTCGAGCGCGATGACCTGGTCGGCCGACGCGGCCGGCGTCGCGTCTCCGATCAGCTCGAAGATCTTCGTGACGTACGTCTTGTAGGCGGCGCGGTAGCGGTCGAACGACTCACTCTTCTCCAGGTAGTAGTCGCGGTCGGGCATGCCGAGGCCGCCCTGCCCGGCCCAGACCGCGTACCGCTTCGGGTCCTCGGGGTCGGCTTCGATGCCGAGGCCGAACGGCGCCGCGAACTCCGTCGTGCCCATCAGCGCGAGGACGCCCCTGGTGTCGGTGACGGCGGCGATCCGATCGAGGTACGGCTGCAGGGGCGCGAGCCCTCGGGCCTCGATGGCGGCCTCGTCCATCCAGCTCGCGTACATGTCCGCGACCTTGGCCGGCGTGGTGCCGGCGGCCGGCCTGGTGGCCTCGAGCTCCTCCAGCACCGTGCGCACGTCGGCTTCGGCCTTGTCGCCCAGCGCGTCGAACGACCCGAAACGGGCCTTGTCGGCCGGCATCCTGAAGGTCGCCAGCCACTTGCCGTTGGCGTAGCGGAAGAAGTCGTCGCCGGGTTCGACCGTCGTGTCCATGTGGACGGTCTCGACACCGAAGGAGCCGAGGGCGGGCTTCGGCGGCGTAGCCGGGGTCGCCGGCGGCGTGGAGGAGGAGCAGGCGGGCAGCAGCAGCGCCGCGGCCGCCACGGGCAGCAGGGCTCGGGTCATCTGCCCATCCTATCCCGGCGCCGACCCGGTCGGTCGGCGGGCCCCGACGCCTTCAGTACTTCGGAGGGACGGCCGCGCGTTCGGCGTAGCCAGCCGCCCGCTTGTAGCGCGCCACGTCCTCGGGGGCGCCGATGGCCTTCGCAGGATTGTCCGAGAGCTTCACGAGCCCTCGCCCGGCGGCGGTCACCGGCTTGACGACCAGCGACATCGGCCCGAACCAGCGGTCGCCGACCATCGCGTTCTCCCACAGGTCGTTGGTGAGGCTGGTGCCCCAGCCATAGCTCACGCGCAGGCGCCCGGCGAAGCGATCCTGGGCCTCCAGGATCGTCGACAGGTCGAGCGCATCGCTGGCCACGAGCATCTTCTCGGCCGGATCGAGGCCCACCGCCCGATACACCTCGATGACGCGTTCGCCGAACGCGTCGAGTTCGCCCGAGTCCCATCGGAACCCCTTCCAGCGCGCCAGGTCGTCGAGCGTGACGACATCGAAGAAGAAGTCGCTGCCGAACGTGTCGGGCAGGAAGATGGACAGGCCCCAACCGTACTGCTCCCACCAGTCGTCGATCACCTGCCGCTGCGCACGTCGGAGCCACGCCGGGTCGTCGTCGCCCGTGTCGAGCGTGCCGGCAATCACCATCGGCAGTTCGTGCGCGGCCGTGCCCATGGGCACGAGACCCGCGGCCATGGCGATGAACGTGTTCGACGTGCCGAGGAACGGCCCCTGGTAGGATCCGCCGTTCAGCTCGTCGCGCAGCGTCTCGACCACGTACTGCTGCCACACGCCGGCGAAGCGGCGGCGCGTGCCGAAGTCCGAGAACGTGACGTCGGGCCTGTCGCGCAGGACCGCGACCTTGTCACGCAGTCGCCGGATCCCTTCGGCGAAGACGGTCTCGCGCCCGAACTTCGAGAGCCCGCGCAGCAGCGTCCGCGAGCACAGCTCGTTGACGATGGACAGCGCCATCGTCTCCCACCACGTCACCTCGGACCAGCGGCCGTGGAACTCGAGCTCGATGGCGTCGCCGCGCCGGGCGAGGTGGTAGTCGGGCAGCTGCAGGCCGCGGAGGAACTCGAGGTAGCCCTCGTCGAACATCCGCTCCTGGTACTCGTTGGTGCCACGCAGGTAGTGGAGGTCGCTGTGCGTGAAGCGCAGCGAGCGCGCGTGGTCGAAGTGCTCGCGCAACTCCCCGAGGTCGAGCAGTTGTCCGAGCCTCGCCTGCGACGTGCGATTGCGGAACGCGAACGTCACCTCGACGTCGCGATACTTCCGCCAGATGAGCTGCCCCATCGTGAACTTGTAGAAGTCGGGCTCGAGGCGAGACCGGACGATGGGGCCGGTGAGGTCGAACACGCGCGGCATCGTAGCACCGCGCGACATGCGGACGCGGCGGCGAGCCACGCTGAACCGATCAGCCGCCGGTCAGGAATGCGTCGGGTATCTCGTGTCGTTCACCCGACGCGAAGGTCACGACGGTCGTGTCGCCGGTGCGCGTGACCGTCATCGACTCCGAACTGTCCGACGCCCTGGGTGTGCCGGCCACGAAGAGGATCCGCCGCCGGCGAGCGTCGCCGATCGAGACGTCCACCGTCGCGGTGCCGTCGCGTCCCCGCCGGACGACGCCGGCCTCGCACGGCTTGGGTGTCTGGTCGCCGTACGGATTCGGCACGCAGCGAATCGAGGCGGTGGCATGAAAGCCGGTCCCCTTCACGAGGGCGTCGCGGGTCCCGGCCAGCGGCGGCAGCGGCGATCCCGTCACGCTGATGGAGAGCGAGTAGGACGCGGCAGCGCCACGCCGTGCGGCGGCCCTCACGAGGTAGACGCGGATGGCGTAATCGCCGTCGGCCGGGAGCAGCCCCTTGAAGGGATCGACACCGTTGTTGACGAACATGGCCGCGTCGGGACTGCCGGGCGGCAGCACGTTGAAGGCCGTCGACGGCGTGCCCTTCAGCGTCACGGCCAGTGTCTGGCCTGCCGACGCACGCACCACGTAGTCCACCGTGTCGGAACCCGATGCGCGGCCCTGGATCGTCGTGGCCGAGCCGCCCGCGGCAAACGTGACACGCTCCTGCCGCGGTGCGGGTGGTTGCGCGAGGGCGTCGGTCGCGAACACTCCCGCCGCCAGGGCTGCCGCCGCGATCGTCACTGTCAGTTGCGTGGTCATGTGGGGCCCTCCGGGTGTCACGCCGTCCATGTTGCCTCCCGGGGCGGCGATGGCCTACCTGCCCTTTGGTGAAGTGCCTCGCACCGCCGATGCCATAATGCGCGGCGCGGCATTGGAGACGGCCGCGGGGAGCAGACGTGTCTGGACGACTTGCAGGGAAGCGTGCGCTGATCACGGCGGCCGCCAGCGGGATTGGGCGTGCCAGCGCCGAGGCCTTTGTCCGCGAAGGCGCTCGCGTCATCGCCACCGACATCGACGCCGTCGGGCTCGCGACGCTTTCGGGGTGCGAGACGCGCGTGCTCGACGTGACCGACTTGGCGGCCATCACGGCGCTGGCCGGCGAGGTCGGCACGATCGACGTCCTCTTCAACTGCGCGGGCATCGTCCACGCCGGCACGATCCTCGAGTGCACCGACGCCGACTGGGCTCAGGCGCTTGCCGTCAACGCCACCGCGCAGTTCCGGATGGTGCGCGCGTTCCTGCCCGGCATGCTCGCGCAGGGGCGCGGCTCCATCGTCAACATGTCGTCGGTGGCCTCGAGCGTGACGGGGGTGCCCAACCGGTTCGCGTACGGCGCCAGCAAGGCGGCGGTCATCGGCCTCACCAAGTCGGTGGCGGCCGACTTCGTCGCGAAGGGGATTCGCTGCAACGCGATCTGCCCGGGGACGGTGGAGTCGCCGTCGTTGCGCGCGCGCATCCGCGCGCAGGCGGCCGCCAGCGGGAAGGACGAGGCGGCCGTGCTCGCCGCCTTCCAGCAGCGGCAGCCCATGGGGCGGCTCGGCACGCCCGAGGAGATCGCGATGCTGGCGGTCTACCTCGGGTCCGACGAGGCGGCGTTCACCACGGGCGCCGTGTACGTCGTGGACGGCGGTTGGACGACGTGAGGGCAGTTCAGAGTTCACGGTTCAGAATGAAGGGCCCTTCGAGAACCCTTCATTCTGAATGTTGAATTCTGAATGGTGGTTCAGAACCCCTGACTCCGCCCTTCTGGCGTGTCGCGCAGCGCGTCCTCGAGCTGGCGCTGCGACCAGCTGTTCTTGATCACCTCGTTGATCCAGGGGCGCGCCGCCGGATCGGGGTCGCGCTTGAGCACGCGGCGGTACGCCTGGCGCACCATCGCTTCGGCCTGCTCGTACGTGTAGCGCCCACCGTTCTGGTGGCTCGATCCGTACGAGCCGGCGCCGTAGGCACCACCCCAGCCGCCGTGGTTGTTGCCGTATCCGCCGTTGTAGCCGCCACCGTAGTTGGACGGAGGGCGCCCATAGTTGCCGCCGCCGTAGTTGCCCCCGCCGTAGGCACCGCCCCAGTTGCCGGATCCGTACCCGCCCGATCCTCGCGGCATGACGACGAACGAAGAGATGCGGTCGTTGAAGCTGGCCTCGCGCAGGTCGCGGATGCTCGTCGTGAAGCGCCGCGAGTCACCGCGCCAGTTGTCGGACCGGAACACCGTCACCTCGGTGAAGCCGAAGAGCCGGATCGAGGAGATCTCGTCGTTGGTGCCCCTCGGCACGCGACCCTGTTCCTCGCCGACCGGGACGCAGAAGTAGCGTCCGCCGAAGTCGATGTCCTCGTAGAAGCAGGCGCCTGTCCGCGGGAACGCGGCTCGACCCCACGAATACTGCGCCGCGGCCGGGCCGGCCCCCAGCACCAGCGCCGCCAGCGCGACGGCGACCGAATGGATCGTCTTCATCGCGCGCCTCCTACCGCTTCGCCGCTGGCGCCGACGGCTGTGCCGCGGCCTGCGCCGGAGGCGCCGGGGCGTTGTCGATGTCGTGCGACACTCGCCAGCGGCCGTCGGCGTCCTTCACGTACACGACCAGGTACCGGCCCTGCGAAGTCGTCGGCGGCGCTCCTGCCTTCGGCGTGACGGTGACCGTGTAATGACCGCGGTCGAGCCCCACATCGCCGAGCGTGCGCGTCTCGTCCGGTGTCAGTGACGTCTGCACGGTCACCTGCTCGAACAGGGACTTCAGGCTCGCGACGATGGCGGCGCGGCCCTTGATCGTCGGCTGGAAGTTCGGCTCCGAGACGGCGTTCTCCGTGTAGAGCTGACCAATCGCGTCAGCATCCTCCTTCTCGTAGGCCGCCTCGAAGGCCTTGCGCGCCTCGCCGATCGCGGCGATGGACGCCGGATCGTCCACGACCGGTCGGGCCGCGACGGACGGGGCGGGCGGTGGAGCGGTGGTGCAGGCCGCCGTGAGCGCGACAGCGAGCAGAAGGGCGGGAGGGACCAGTCTGGACATGCCCGCGATCATCGCCAGTCGCCGGCGCTCGCGTCAGCTTCCCTTTGGGGAAGGCCGCCTACGGGTCCGCGATGAGGCCCAGTCGCTCGGCGACGCGCGCGAGTTCGGCCGTCGACTGTGCGCCGAGCTTGGTCATCGCGGCTGCCCGGTGCAGCTTCACCGTGCGTTCGACGATGCCGAGGTCGGCGGCGATCTGCTTGTTGAGTTGACCTCGGGCAACGCGCAGCCACACGTCGCGCTCGCGCGCGCTGAGTCGCGTCGCCCGCGCGCGCAGCGTCTCGAGGTCCGCGCGATCGCGTCGCTCGTGGGCCGCCCGCGCCATCGCCTCGGCGATCACGACCAACAGCGTGTCTGGTGCGACAGGCTTCTCCAGGAAGTCCACGGCGCCATGCTTCATGGCCCGCACGCCTGCCGTGAGTTCGCCATGAGCGGTCAGGAACACGATGGGGAGCGAACATCCGCTGTCGTGGAGCGCTCGTTGCGCGTCCAGGCCACTGCCCCCGGGGAGTCGCAGGTCCAGCAGGATGCAGCCGTCGAGACGCGGGCCCGCCACCGCGAGCAGCGCCTCAGCCGACTCGTACTGGACGACCTCGTACCCCGCGCCGCCCAGCAGCCTCGCCAGCGAGGTACGCAGCGACGCATCGTCGTCCACGACGTGTACCGTCCCGTGGGCAGTCATGTCGTCGGGTGAGCCTCCGGCACCGACAGCATGACCTCGAATCCGTCGCACGTCGAGGCGGTGGTCAACCGGCCCCCGTGGGCCTCGGCGATCGCGCGGCAGATGGCCAGGCCCATGCCCAGGCCACCGGGCTTCGTGGTCACGAAGGGCTCGAGGGCGCGACCGGTGACCTGCGGCGAAAGGCCGGGCCCGTTGTCGCGCACGGCGACGCGCACGAAGCCGTCGCGCGCGTCGGTCGTCACCAGTACGTGCCGGGTGCCCTCGACACCGGACAGGGCCTCGCACGCATTGAGGAGGAGGTTCACGACGACCTGGCCCAGTTGCACGGCGACGCCGTCCACGGGCGGCAGGTCGTCGGCCAGCGCCAGGTCGAGCACCACCTGCGCGTCGCGCACCTCGCGGCTCACCAGCGGCAGCACGTCGCGGACGACCGTCGAGAGGTCGAGGCGGGTCACCTCGGCGGCGCGCGGGCGGAGGAACGCGCGCAGGCCCCGCACGACCTCGGAGGCCCGCATGCCATCGGCCACGATGTCGCCGAGGATGGCCGCGAGTTCGTCGGGATGGTGCAGGTGGTGGGACAGGTTGCGCCGGCCCGCCTCGGCGTTGTTGACCATGGCGGCCAGCGGTTGGCTGACCTCGTGTGCCAGGCTCGCGGTCAGTTCACCAGCCAGCGCGACGCGTGACACGTGATCGAGCTGCGCACGCAGGTCGGACGCGCGCGCCTCGGCGCTGCGCTGCGCCTCGAGCACTCGCACGCGCTCGTCATGGCGACGTTCGATGATCCGGAGACGGATCGTGAAGGCGGCCGTCAGCGCAAGCGCCAGGGCCGTGACCGCGGCGAGGCGGAAGGCGGTCGTCTGCCACCAGGCGGGGGCGACGTCGAACATCAGTGTCGTCGGGGCCTGACTCCACACCCCGTCCTCGTTGCGCGCCTCGACCAGCAGCCGGTGCCGGCCGGGTGGCGGCGGTCCCCAGTCCACGCGACGCTGGTTGCCGGCGTCCACCCAGTCGCGGTCCACGCCGTCCACTCGAAAGCGGAAGCGCACGCGTTGTGCCGGCACGGGCGGCGAGGCCGAGAACTCGAGTTGCAGGCGCGAGGTCCGGGCCGGGACGGCGACGATGGGGCCGATGGGCAACGGACGTCCGTCGGCCGCGATGCGCTCCACGCGGGCCACGGGCGGGTCCGCGTTGAAGGGGAAGCGTCGTGAGTCGATCGCGACCGCACCCGTGATGGTGCCGAACCAGAGGCGCCCCTGGGACGTGAAGCCGGCCGGGCTGCCGAACGTCGCCTCGTCCACGCCGCGCTCGGGTCCGAGCACCACCGGCATGAACGCCGACGTCCGTCCCGTGGCGGCGGCGATCAGGTCCTCGCGCGGAACCATGGCGACGCCCCGGTTGGTGGAGAGCCACAGGCGGCCGCGCCCGTCGTCGAGCACGCGCGAGAGCGAGTTGTCGGGCAGGCCGTGGAGGGCGCTGAGGCGGCTCGCCCGCCCGTCGCGCAGGTAGGCCAGTCCGCCGCCATACGTCGCGATCCAGGCCGACCCGTCGCGATCGACCAGGATGTCGCGGACTTCGGCCGCGGGGATGCCCTCCGCGCTCCCATATCGCTGCACCTGCCTCGCACCGACGTGGAAGACCGCGCCCTGGCTGCCGACCCACAGCGTGCCGTCGGGAGCGAGGGCCGCCGACAGCAGCGGGGCCGGCAGCAGTCGTCGGCTGACTTCCTGCCCCTCCGCCGTGAGGCGTTGCACCAGCCCTCCACGCGAGACCACCGACAGCGTGCCGTCGTCGTGGATGAGCAGGGGACCCTCCTCTTCCGGCACCTCGACGGGCAGGCGACGGGAGATCCGGGCATCGGTCACGGCGTAGACGCGCGACGCGACACGGACCCACGCGGTGCCGTCGCGGCCGCCGGTCACGGCCATGGAGCAGCCCGCGGCATCGGGTGCTGCAGCGGGCGAGGTGCGCAGCGGCACGCGGCTCGCCACACCGGCCGCATCGACATGGACCAGTCCCCGGCACCAGTCCACCAGCCACGCCCCGCCTCGCGCATCGGACGCGAGACCCGTGGCGACGCGCAGATCGGCCTCGCGCCCGACGCGCGTGACCGGCACGCGCTCCACGTGGAAGAGCCCGAGCCCCTCGGCGCCGACCCACACCCCGCCGTGTCCGTCGGGGTGGACCACACGCACATGCTCTTCGGGCGCGAGCGCCAGCGCGAGGGATGTCCGTTTCCACCAGCCGTCGCCCTGGCGCTCGAGGCGCGAGACCTCGCCGTCGGTGGCCACCCAGAGCACGTCGTCGCCTTCGTGTGCAGCGGCGGTCACGCCACGCGACAGCCGCGGACGGACGTCCACCGCCTCGAGGCGGTCGTCGGTCAGACGCAGCAGGCCACGCTCGGTGCCGACCCACAGGCCTCCGCCCCGACGACGTGCCAGGATGACGTTGCCGGACGGGACGTCGAGGGTGAGCACCACGGTCTCGTCCTCGACACGCGTGATGCGGCCGCCCATCGCTGCCCAGATGTGGCCCTCGTCGGTCCCCGACACGCCGTGCACGAGGCCGATCAGGCCACGGCCGCCCAGCAGGCGCCGCCAGCGCGCATCGCGTGCGACCCAGAGGCTGCCGTCCACCGCGCGCGTGTAGGCTCGGCCACCGGCGTTCACCCACAGTCCAAGGGTCTCGAACGTGGGGCTCGGGGGCTGGACCACCGTCTCGGCGCGTCCCCCCGACACGCGGCCGAGATGGCCGTGATGGGTGAGGAACCAGAACGCGTCGGGGCCGTGCGGTTGCAGCGACAGGATCCGGTTGTCCGGCAGTCCCTCGTCGGAGGCGATGTCGAGGACGCGGAAGCCCTGTCCATCGAAGCGGGCGAGGCCGCCGAACGTCGCGAGCCACAGGTCGCCGTTAGGGAGTCTCGTGATGTCGTTGACGGTGTTCTGCGGCAGGCCGTCCACCGTGGTCCACCGCGTCACGTGATAGCCGTCGGCGACCGGGGCGGTCACCGATGGCTGCGCAGCGGCAGTGGTGGCGAGGACCGCCTGCAGGAGCCAGGCGAGGGCGAGAGGAACCATTCACGAACCACAGTTCACAGTTCAGAGTTCACAATGCAGGGCCGTTCGAGAACCCTTCATTCTGAATGTTGAATTGTGAATGACTCTGCGCCAGGTGCCGAGGTGGCAGTTCCGGCGCGATACTACCCTGATGACGCAACATGCCCGGAAGGGGTCCGATCGATGACGGCCGGTCTCGTGCTTGCCGCGACGCTGATCGTCGGCGTGGTGCAGGCACCCGCCCCGCCCACGGGTGACGGGCCGTCGTTCGACTGCCGGAAGGCCCGGGGCACGGTGCCGCAGCTGGTGTGCCGGGACGCCGGCCTGGCTGGGCGCGATCGCGCGCTCGCCGACGCGTTCGCGAAGGCCCTCACGACGTGGGAGTCGGCCGAGGCGCGGCGGCAACGGTCCCTCCAGCGCGAGTGGGTGAAGCGGCGCGACGCCTGCGACAAGGGCGTGGACGTGCGGGCGTGTGTCGAGCAGGCCTATCGCACCCGCCTCGTCGAGGTGCAGGTGTCGGCCGGGCAGGCCGAGGCGAAGCCCCCCGTGTCATTCGAGTGTGTCGGGGGTGAGCAGACCGCCCTGACGGCCGTGTACTACGGCTCGACCGATCCGCCCGCCGTGCGGCTCACCCTCGGCGCCGAGACGGTCATTGCGTTCCAGGGCCGGATCGCGTCGGGCACGCTCTACACCGCGCCCGACGTCGAGTACCGCGAACACCAGGGCGGTGTCGTGCTGCGGTGGTTCGGAGCGACGCTCACGTGTCGCCCTCCCGCACCGTAGCGTGAACCGGGGGGCATGAGCTCGGCTGGCGGACGGCCGGGACGGCCGTCCCTACCGATGCCGACGGTCTCTCACCGCAACTGGAGATCGGGCATCGGGCGGCCGGCGAAGAGCCTGCGGCACGGCACGGCCATCAGGCGCGCCCAGCGCACCGATCGGCTCACGCGCGCGCTGTCGGTGGCGATGCCGGTGTTGGCGTACATCTGCCTGTAGATCTTCGAGATGAGCAGGAACGCCAGCCGTGCCTTCAGCGAGCGCACGACACGCGATCGGCGCCAGATGCGCCCGGTCGAATAGAACTGGTCCCACACGCGCTGCGTCCGCTCGCGGATGTCGGCGGCGCTCATCACGGGGTGTTCGACGTAGACCTTCGGACGCACGGCCTGGGGGATGAGCCAGTGGCGCGTCACGGGCACGCCCCCGATGGCCTCGGGCGCCGGACCCTGCGCCTTCTCCCACGCCTGGAAGTCGAGCGTGCCCGGGAACGGCGTGAGCATCACGAACTGCGCGAACGTGACGTCGGCCTGCTCGGCCACCGCGAGGCACGTGTCGAACGTCTCGGGCGTGTCGCTCGGCAGGCCGAAGATGAACGACCCCAGCACGTGGACGCCGTGCGCCCGGAAGCGTCGCAGGCGCTCGACGAGGGCGTCGCCGCTCGCGTTGAACCCCTTGTAGACGTCCTTGAGGCCCTCGGGTGTCACCGACTCCACGCCGATCAGCGCGCCCTTGATGTGCGCGGCGCGCATCGCGTCGAGGTACTCGGGGTCGTCACCGGCCTCCATCGTGATCTGCGTGAAGAACACGGTGTCGTCGGGCAGGCGGGCCAGGGCCTTCATCAGCGCGAATCGCTCGGCGCGGATGGCGGTCAACTCCTCGAGGCGCGCCGGGTCCTTCCGGCGAGCCGCCATGCGGAGATCCTCGAGGGTCACGGGGTAGAAGTTGTCGTCGGCCAGCGCGATGAAGCGGAACCCACGGCGGCGCAGGTCCAGGATCTCGTCCACCACCGCCTCCACGTGACGGTGGCGCGGTTGCTGGCCGTCGGTCCGCCACACCGAGCAGAACGAGCAGTGCTTCGGGCACCCGCGCACCGTCTGCACCGAGGCCCACATGTACTTGCCGGGCGGCACGAGGTCCCAGCGCCCGGGCTTGAACCGCTCGGCCTCGATCCGCCCGCCGTCGTAGCGATCGCGCACCGTGCCCGCCGCGCAGTCGGCGAGCACGACGGGCCACACGCCTTCGCCGTCGCCCGACACGACCGCGTGCGCTCCACCCAGTTCGCGCGCTTCCTCGGGGTACAGCGTGGCGTGAATGCCGCCGAACACCACGTGCGCCCCGGCCTCCCGCGCCGCCCGGCCCACTTCGTAGCCGCGCAACGCGTTGCCGGTGTGGATGCCAATCCCGACGACGTCTCCCGGGCGCACACGGCTCACGTCGAATGGGTCGAGCGTCTCGTCCTCGAGGACGGGCACGCCGAACGTGTCGGGGGTGGCTGACGCGAGGACGTACATCCAGCGCGGCGTGATGACGCCGATGCCGAACGAGACGTGGCTCGGGTTGACGAGGTGGACCGTCACGATGCGGTGCCGTCTGCGGTGTCGTCGGGCACGGCCGCGACGACGCCGGCGGCGACTTCGAGCTGCGCCATCACGGCCACGGTGTGGTTGCCGGCCACCCGGGGCGTACAGCCCTGCGCGAGCTGCACGGCTCTGAGTCGCGAGATGGCGACGAAGGCGAAGGCGTTCATGCCCTCGGGACGCTTGACCATGGACCGGCCCTCCGGCGTGCGCGGGGACGATCCCGGACATGCCACGTTCGACGAACGGGAGTCCCAGGTTCGAGGCGCACGTGTCGTCGCGGCGCGAAAACTGGCTCGATGGACTTCGAGTCTATCACGCGGGCCGCGCGCCCCGACGTCGACGTGACTGTCGTCGGCGAGCCGCGCGAGTGGGACCTCGTCGAGTACGTCCAGCATCACATCGCGTGGCGGCTGGGGCCGATTCCTGCCCGAGGTGCCGGTGACGTCCATCCTCGCCGAGGAGCCGTCCTGGTGAGCGGCCATCTGCTGGGCCTACGGCGCCCCGCCCTGCAGCAGCGCGGCGATCTCGGGGGCGATGAATGCCGTGGGCATCGGGTTGTTCGCGACAGCCGCGAGGCTGGCCGTCTCGAGCGGGTGAGCGGCGTCGACCACGAGATCGACGTACATCGACCCGGCTCGACCCGTGACCGGGTGCACCGTCCCGACCCGCACCTGGTGTGTGCCCGGAGGCAGGTCCATCACCCACAGGCTCCGGAGGCCCCGCGCGCCGATGCTCTGCGCGAGGTCGTCGCCGACCTTCAGCGTGCCGGCCTTCTGCACGACCGTGCCGAGTCGCCCTTCGGCGTCGACGCTGGTCACCGCCTGCTCCAGCGGCAGCAGTCCCTTCTCCAGGGCGGCCACCAACGGGCCTCCGGCCGTCTCGACCACCACCGCGAAGCGGGTCCGGCCCTCCTGCGCGGCGACGGGGAAGGCCTGCACCGTCATGGGCAGCCCATCGTCGGGCACGACGCCGGTCAGCAGCGCGTGCATCGCAGGCGACAGCGACGCCTGTCCGGGGCCGCTCTCGGGCCGGGCAGGGGGCGCGAGGTATCCGCGACGCGACAGCACGCGCAGGCCGGGTCGCTTCACGCGCACCTCGATCGGCCTGACCTTCGTGCCCTTCACGGCCTTGTCGGGTTCGTAGGAGAGCAGGTAGTAGTCACTCGCATCGTCGAGCACGCGGGTGATGGCGCCGCCGACGTCGTTGCGGTCCACGAGCGACACGCCACCGGTCAGCGCGGCCAGATCGCGCAGTTGGTTCTTCGCCTGCAGGAATTCGGCAATGAGTTGCCTGAGATCCTCATGGGCGATCTCCCGGTGAGGGTTGTCGGCATCGACGGCCCGCGTGAAACCCTCCGTCATGCGGTCGGTGGGCAGGTCGAGTCCGGCGGGACTCAGCGGGTAGATGGCCATGTCGGCGACCGTCGCCGCGGCCACGGCGTCGAGCATCGCCGAGGTCGTCTCCACCGTCAGGTTCGTCGATGCGGCCTGGCCTGCACCGACCGGAGAGCCCTCGGTCAGCAGCACCAGTGTCTTGCGGCGGCCGGTGGCGGGCCGCGCGGCCATCGCGATCCGCTGCACGGCGCCATACGCCTCGGCCAGGCGCTGGGCGCGTTGCTGATCGGACCCGGCCAGCCCCGTCGCACCCGGGCCATTTAGGTAGCCCTGCCGCATCTCCGGGATGGCGTTGAGCAGGCGCAGGCCACCGAAGCCGTCCACGATCTCGCGTGCCCGCCGACGGTCACGCGTGAAGGCACCCGTCGAGATCGACGGCGTGCTGGTCAAGCCGACGAAGAGCAGATCCGAGGGGGCCAGCGCGTCGATGAGGCGGCGCGCCGCGGTCCTCGCGCGTTCGGCGTGACGGGCGTCGATGTGCAGGTCGTCGATGAGCAGCGCGATGATCCGCGAATCCGCCACCCACGCATTGGTCGCCAGGGCCAGGCTGTCGCCGTCGGGCAACTCGTCGAGTGGAATGGTGCGTGCGGCGCGGCTGTAGGGCGTGAAGCTGGCCACGCGCTGCTTGCGTCCGCCGTCGAGCACCTCGAAGTCCTCCGCGCGCAGGTCACGCACGGGCTTGCCCTGCGCGTCCACCACGAGGGCACTCACCTCGACGCGGGTCACCGAGGCGCGGAACGTGGGGCCGCGCGAGCCGACGTTGGTGTCGAGCGGAATCGGGGGGACGTTGAAACGGCCCATGCCGGACCGGACGCCCCCCTCGTTCATCCGACCACTGACGATCTGCGCACTGGCCGTAATCGGCGCCGCGCCGAGCAGGCACGACACGACCATCAACGCTTGAGCTGAGCGCATGGAACCCCTGGCACGACAGACTGCTGGCGTGGCCATTGTGCCACAGCCAGCCTACGGCCTGCAGCCTACGGCCTACGGCCTGATGCCTGATGCACAGCGCATCACCGCTCCCCTGGGCGGGTAGGGACCGCTCGCCGAGCGGTCCGTCTGCGCGCCCTACCTCAGTCGTTCATCGTTATGCGTTATGCGTTATGCGTTATGCGTTAGGAGCTTGCTGAAAAACTAGACCCGAGGGATCGACACCTTCGATCCCGGGCATTAC